>Ga0224510_10002233_pt1 | contig 11831 bp, 10 predicted proteins | sample SF_May12_sed_USG_FD_170161 | JGI IMG/M metagenome (GOLD analysis project Ga0224510, IMG submission 170161) | Sediment microbial communities from San Francisco Bay, California, United States - SF_May12_sed_USGS_4_1 | ecosystem: Environmental > Aquatic > Marine > Sediment | place: USA: California... | reverse complement strand
ACACCACGTTCGCCGCGGCCATGGTGGCCCAACTCCTCCACCTCGCCGGGAGGGGCGACATCCCCATCGGTATCGGCATTCCCCTGAACGCCACGCCTCCGCACCACGCCGACTGGGTGCAGCCCGGCGCCCTGCAGAGTCATCCCGGCGCGGTCCACCACGACGGTGTCGGCGCCCTCATCGACACCATCCGCCAGAGCCCCGACCCGGTGACACTGCTCGCCATCGGGCCGCTGGTGAACGTGGCCGCCGCCCTCCAGCGGGCGCCGGACATCACCACCAACAGCCGACTGGTGGGCATGCACGGCAGCCTGCGCCGGGGCTACCTGGGCGGCGACACCCCGAACCACGAGTACAACGTGGCCACCTATCCCTCGGCCGCCCAGGCCGTGTTCGCCGCCGACTGGGACATCACCATCACACCGCTCGACACGTGCGGGACCGTCGTGCTGGACGGGCAACGGTTCAGCCGCCTGCGGGCCAGCACCGACCCGATGGTGCGGGCCGTGATCGAGAACCACGATCTGTGGTGCCGCACCGTCGATTGGTTTCCCCACCTGGGCATCGACCCGCAGACCTCCAGTTCCGTGCTGTACGACACGGTGGCCGTCGCCCTCGCCATCACCGAGGCGCATCTCCAGATGGAGGAGGTCGCCATCACCGTGGACGACCACGGGGCCACGCTGATCGATCCGGCCGGGCCCGTCGTGCGGTGCGCCACCGAATGGACCGACCGAGAGGGCTTCTACGACATGGTCATCGACCGCCTCGACCCGCGGCCCCGGTCGTGAGGGCCTGGCAGGTCCGGGCGACCGGCGAGCCCGAAGCGGTGCTGCACCTGGTCGACACCGACATCCCCGAGCCCGGACCGGGCTTCGTGCGCATCGACGTGGCTGCTGCGGCCATCGGCCTCCCCGATGTGTTGATGTGCCGGGGCACCTACCCCCTGACGCCCGATGGCCGGTTCACCCCCGGTCAGGAGGTGTGCGGCACGGTCGCGGCGCTGGGTGCCGGCGTCGATCCTTCTCTTTTCGGCCGGCGGGTGATGGCCGTCACCGCCTTCTACCTGGGTCTCGGCGGCTTCGCCGAGCATGCCCTCGCCGCCGCCGACACCTGCTTCGACGTGCCCGATTCCATGACCGACGACGATGCCGCCGGCTTCACGATCCCTTTCCACACCGGCTGGATCGGCCTCCACCGACGCGCCCGCCTCCAGCCCGGCGAGACCCTGCTGGTGCTGGGCGCAGCCGGCGGGAGCGGCGCCGCTGCCGTCACCCTGGGCCAGGCGATGGGCGCTCAGGTCCTCGCCGTGGCCGGCGGCCCCGACAAGCTGGCCTTCTGCGCCGGACTCGGTGCCGATGTGCTCATCGACCATCGTGACGCCGACATCGCCGAGGCGGCCCGGCAGGCCACCGACGGCCATGGCGTGGACGTGGTCTACGACCCGGTCGGCGGCGAAGCCGCCGCGGCGTCGATGAAGGCTCTGGCCAACGAGGGACGCCACCTCTTGGTGGGGTTCGCCAGCGGCTCGTGGGCCTCCGCCCCGTCGCATCAGGTGGCGGTGTCCAACTACTCGCTCGTGGGGGTGTACGCCGGCGCCTACGACCGCGCCCGGACCGAGCGGTTCCACGCCGACATCCTGGGCCACCACGATGCGGGCCGCCTGGCCAGCATCGTCACCGACCGCATCCGTTTCGACGATCTCCCGACGGCCCTCGCCGGGCTCAGCAGCCGCACGGCGATGGGCAAGCGGGTGCTGGTGCTCGACTGAGCACCGAGCGGACCGTCGACGGCCAACAGCCGGTCAGCCGAAGTCGCTGACCCGCACGCACCGGTTGTTCATGGTGCCGATCCCCTCGATCGAGGTGGTGACCACATCGCCGTCGACCAGGAAGCGACCGTCGGCGACACCCACACCGTCGGGTGTGCCGGTGAAGATCACGTCACCGGTGCGCAGCGTGGTGATGCGCGACAGGAAGCTCACCAGCGTGGCCACACCGAAGATGAGGCTGCTGGTGCGGTCGTCCTGGCGGACCTCGCCGTTGACCAGGGTGCTGAGGGCCAGGTCGGTGGGATCGTCGAACGAGTCGGTCGACACGAGCACCGGTCCCATCGGTCCGAACGTGTCGAAGGACTTGCCCAGGGCGAACTGTGGCGGCTTGGCCATGAACTGCGCCGGACGATCAGAGATGTCCTGGCCGACGGTCAAACCGATCACGTGGTCCCAGGCATCGGCCTCGGCGATATCGGAGCCACCCGTTCCGATCACGGCCACCAGCTCACCCTCGTAGTCACACCCATCGGATCGGAGCCGGACGTCGGCGTTGGGGCCGACGATGCACGAGGGGAACTTGGTGAACACCATCGGCACCTCGGGCAGCTCCATGTCGGCCTCGGCCACGTGCTTGCCGTAGTTGAGCCCGATGCCGTAGCAGTTGCGGGGCGCCGGCACCGGTGCGCCCAGGTCGGCCTTCGCCAGCGAGCCAGTGGCATCGGCGTCGACGAGGCGTGCGCTGAGGGCATGCAGCCGTTCGGGTTCGGCGAGGGCCTGCATGGGGTCGGGCCCCACCGCGGCTGCGCTGATCTGCTCGAGGTCGTAGTAGTGCTCGTCGCGAACCAAGGCGGCTCGGCCGGCGACGTTGGCCAGTCGGAAGGTCATGGAAGGCTCCCTAGCGGTGTGGGTGGCGGCCCGGTCGGGCTGGACATGTAGACGATAATCTATAGAATCTGATCACCGACCGCCAGCCGAGGATCCACCCCGTGGCCGCACCCCAGACACGCAGCGAATGGGTGGACTGCCGTCTACGCGAGCAGATCCTCGACGCTCGCCGCCGCCCGGGCGACCCCCTGGTGACCACCACCATCGCCGAGGAGCTCGGGGTCAGCGCCACACCGGTGCGAGAGGCGCTGCGCCGGCTGGCGTCGGAAGGCTTGGTGGAGCTCGTCCCCCACGGGGCGGCACGGGTGGCCCCGGTGTCGGTCACCGAGGCCATAGAGATCTACGAGCTGCGGGTGCTGGTGGAGCCGAAGGCCTTGCACCGCTCGGTGGTGGCGGGCGACGACCGGTGGCGACGCAAGGTGGCCGACGCCTTCCAGCGCATGGTCGATGCCACCCCGCCGGGGAGTCACCGCGTGCACGCCGGCCTGCACGACGCCCTGTTGACCGCCTGCGACAACACGTGGCTGATGCGCACGGTCGAGCTGTACACCACGCAGTCCCGCCGCTTCCTCGCCACCGTGCACGACTCGGCCGCCATCGAGATCGACATGGTCGACGAGCACCGGCCGCTCGTCGACCTGGCCCTGGCCGGACGGGCCGACGCGGCGGCCGACGAACTGGCCGCCCACCTCGGCCGCAGTGCCGATCGCATCCGCGCCCTGCTCGCCCGACCATCCCCCACCTGACCCAGGAGCAACCGTGCCGCTGCATCGACTGACCACCATGATCGTCGGGGTCACCGACCTCGACGCCACCCGCGACTGGTACCGGGAGTTCGGTCTGGACGAGCCGCAGCCCGGCCGGATGGCGACCCGTGACGGAGGTATCCAGCTCGAGCTCGAGCAGGCTCCCTACCGTGGGCTGCAGTCGTTCGGACTCGGCGTCGACGACACCGACGACCTCGATCGCATCACCGCCGGCGTCACGGCATTCGATACGGGCGTCACCGTCACTCGTCACGCCGACCGGGTCGAGTTCGACGATCCGATAGACCACGTTCCCTACGTCGTCTCCATCGCCCGCCGATACCCCGCCGACACCGCCACACCGGCCGCACGCCGCAACCGGCCGGCCGAGGTGAACCGCACCGACCGGCCGGCCGAAGGGGTGCTGCGAGATGAGCGGGTCCGGCCATCGAACCTGACGCACCTGGTGCGGGGCACGGTGGATCACGAGGCGTCCATCCGATTCCACCAACAGGCCCTCGGGTTCGAGCTGAGCGACCCACTGCCCGGCCTGGGCGGCTTCCTGCGCTGCTCGGACTGGCACCACAACCTCATGCTCCAACAGGGACCGGCCCCGTTCCTGCATCACATCGCCTTCGAGGTCGATGATGTCGACGAGGTGGGTCGCGGCGCCACCCACATGCTCGAACGCGACCCGGCGTGTCATCTGTGGGGACTGGGGCGGCACGCCATCGGATCGAACTTCTTCTGGTATCTGCGCGACCCGTCGGGCAACTACGCCGAGTACGCGGCCGACATCGACCGGGTCACCGAGCAGGCCGCCTACCGACCCAAGGACTGGTCGGGCCACGAGGGCCTCTACGCCTGGGGCGATCCGCCCCCGACGGAGTTCGTGATCCCGCCCGACATCGAGGACGTGGTCGCGGCCATGCTCGCTCACTGATCGGCGACCCCGTGGAAACGAACACCGATACAGACATCTGCATCGTCGGCTGTGGACCAGTGGGCGCGTTCTCGTCGATCGCTCTCCGGGCACGGGGCTTCGAGGTCATCGTCGTCGAGAAGCAGGCCGACATCTACCACCTTCCTCGGGCCATCAACCTCGACGACGAGCTGCGCCGGGCGTTCCAGAACCTGGACATGGAGATGCACATCGCCGACATGGTCACCCCGTTGCAGGGAGCCGAGTTCCTCGACGCGAACCTCGAGCGGCTCTTCGGCATCGACATGCCGCCCGGCTTCATCGGACCCAACGGCCATCCGCCCGCATCGGCCTTCCACCAACCCGACCTGGACACCCTGCTCCGGACGGTTGCCCGCGAGCGGGGCGCCGACATCCGCCTGCGGACCGAGGTCGTGGGTGTCACCGAGCAGGCCGATGCCGTCCGGGTCGACACGCCGGGAGGGGCGATCACGGCCCGATGGGTGGTGGCGTGTGACGGCGCGTCCAGTGCCGTGCGGCGCATGCTGGGCGTGGGCATCGAAGATCGGGGATTCGACCAGGACTGGCTGGTCGTCGACATCGACCTCACCCAGCTCGACCACCCGATGCCATCGTGTGCCCAGCAGGTGTGCGATCCGGATCGCCCGGCCACCTTCGTGCCCGGTCACGCCAACCACCGGCGCTGGGAGTTCCAGATCCAACCGGGTGAGGACCCGCGGGCCATGTGCGCGCCCGACACGGTGTGGAGCCTGGTGGCGCCGTGGATCACGCCGGTCCAGGGCAATCTGATCCGGGCCGTGGTGTACCGCTTCCACGCCATGGTGGCCGAGACCATGCGGGTGGGACGGGTCTTCCTGGCCGGCGACGCCGCCCACCAGATGCCGCCGTTCCTGGGCCAAGGGCTCAACACGGGCTTTCGCGATGCAGTGAACCTGGCGTGGAAGATGGACCTGGTGGCACGGCGCGTGGCCGGCGACGCCCTGCTCGACACGTACGAGATGGAGCGCAAGCCGCATGCATCCGGCGTGGTCGAGCATGCCGTCGACGTGGGCCGGCTCATCGACACGCTGGCCGGTCGAGCCGACCATGATGTCGACCAGTCGTCGGGGTACGGCGGCGGCCGGCCGTTTCCCCGCCTCGAGCAGGGCGTGCTGTGGGGTGGCGGTGACCGGGTGGGGCGGCTCCAGCCCCAGCCGACCGTCGACGGTGTGCCCCTCGACGCCCACCTCGGTGACGGCTTCGCAGTCCTGGTCGCCGACCCGTCCATCGAGGTGCCTCCGGCGTGGACGGGGCTGGGCGCCCGCGTGGTGTCCGTCGAGCCCGAACTGATCGGGGGGCATGGCCTCGCCATCGTGCGCCCCGACCGGTACGTGGCCGCCACCGTCGACGACCAGGCCGCGGCCGATCGGGCCACCGCGTCGATCCTGGACGCGCTGGCGGTGGGGCCGGCCTGACTCCCGGCGCACCGCCGAAGCCGCCGGCGGCCGGGTCGGCACCGATGACCGGCCGCGGTCGGGAACCTGCAAGGCTGGGCCGATGAGCGATCCCGTCCACTTCATCGCCCACTTCACCATCGACGACGCCGACCGGTACCGGCGGTACGAGAAGGGATTCTTCCCCATCCTCAAGGCCCACGGCGGCCAGTTCGTCACCTACGATGACGAGGTGACCGTGCTCGAGGGGGAGCATCCGGGGCGGACCGTCATCATCCGCTTCGAGTCCGAGGAGGCCTGCCTGGCCTGGTGGGATTCCCCCGAGTATCGCGAACTGGCCGAACACCGCCACGCCGGCACGACCACCCACTCCGTGGTCATCGTCCACCCGGCACCACGGTGACCAACTGGGAACGGGGTCCGAGCCGGTCACCGATTGGCGGGTGCGGCGGGACGGGGTAGCAAGGGGAGAACAGAAGGAGCCCGTCGTGAGCGACAGCATCGATCCCACGCCTCTCGCCAAGTCCAGCCGCACCGTCGACGGCAAGGCGATGGCGTACCACGAGTCCGGGTCCGGCAGCCCGGTGGTGTTCCTCCACGGGAACCCCACGTCGTCGTACCTCTGGCGAAACATCATCCCCCACCTGACCGATCAGGCCCGGTGCATCGCCCCCGACCTCATCGGCCAGGGCGACTCCGACAAGCTCGACGACACCGGGCCCGGCTCGTACCGGTTCGTCGAACACCGCCGCTACTTCGACGGCCTGCTCGACGGGCTGGATCTGGGTGACCGCATCACCTTCGTGATCCACGACTGGGGTTCGGCACTGGGCTTCGACTGGGCCAACCGTCACCGGGACCGGGTGGCGGGCATCGTCTACATGGAGGCCATCGTCGCCCCGCTGAGCTGGGACAGCTGGCCCGAGTCCGCCGTGGGCATCTTCCAGGGATTCCGATCACCGGCCGGCGAGGAGATGGTGATCGACAAGAACCTGTTCGTGGAAGCGGTGCTGCCCTCGGCCATCGTGCGCGACCTCACACCCGCCGAGCTCGACGAGTACCGACGACCGTTCGTGGACCCCGAGCACCGCCGCCCCACACTCACCTGGCCCCGCGAGATCCCGTTCGACGGCCAGCCGGCTGATGTGACCGCGATCGTCGAGGCCTACGGCGCCTGGCTGGCCGAGAGCACGTTGCCTAAGCTGTTCGTCAACGCCGATCCCGGCGCCATCCTGGTGGGTCCCCAGCGCGAGTTCTGTCGGACCTGGCCCAACCAGACCGAGGTCACCGTGGCCGGCAACCACTTCCTCCAGGAGGACAGCCCACACGAGATCGGCCGGGCCATCGCCGACTGGTTGCCCGGACTCGATCGCTGATCGCGTCCGCTCAGCCGACCGCCACCGGCGACCCGTGGTGGAGCACCATCTTCCACTCGTCGCCACGGCGGACGAACACGTTGGTGGCGGCGATGGTGCCGGTTGATGCGTGGTCGAGCAGGTTCTCGTCGAGGGTGACCCACGCGGTGTCCCCGTGATGCTCGACCACCTCGTTGGTGAGCACGAACTGGTTGCGCCCGGGACCCGAGAAGATCCGACGCCACGACTCCTCGACATCGGGCCAGCCCCGCAGGATGGGCCACCCGGGATGGATGCAGACCACGTGCCGGCTGTGCTCCCAGACCGCTCCCATGGCCGCCAGGTCACGCCGCTCATGGGCGTCATAGAACCCGGCATTGGCTTCGAGGAGGTCGTCACTCACCCCGATGACGTTATTCGGCGACGAGATGGTCCGCGATGCGAAAGGCGTTGGCCAGCACCGTGAATCCGGGGTTGAGGCCCGCATTGGTGGGATGCAGCGAGGCATCGGCCACGTAGACGTTCTCGGTCCCGTGCACCCTCCCCCACCGGTCGGTGGCGGCCCGGGCCGGATCATCGCCCATGCGACAGGTACCCGCGCCGTGCTCACCCGCCGTGACGCCGCCTCGGGCCCGCGCCGCCCGAGCCGCCTCGCCGATGTCGACGATGGGCGCGCAGCCGAGCTCCTCGAGCCACTCGACGCCCCGGGCGGTGAGGAAGCGGTGCACGTCGTCGTCGGCCGGGTGGGGCGACCCCGAGAAACGCACCACCGGCACACCGAGGTCGTCACGAACGGTCGGATGCAGATCGACCCGTGCCGTCTCGCTGGGGATCTCCTGCCCACAGGCCATGGTGGACACGATGTGATGCACGCCTTCTCGCATGAACTCGGTGTGGGTCGGTCCGTGGCCGGCCCCGGTGAACATCGGGGCCAACATCGACGCCACCGCCACGGGCAGGAACTGCGTGCCGTCATGGAGGACGCCACCACCGATGACGCCCGGATTGTGATGGTTGAAGTCGAGGGTGGCCACCGAATGACCGGGCCCGTCCCACGCCCCGAAACGCTGCTCGTGACGACCCCATGCCAACGTGTAGTTGTGGGCCTGGAGATGACGACCGACATGGTCGTTGGCCAGCTCGGACCACAACAGGAGGCGGGGCGTCTCGGCCGCACCGGCGGCCACCACCACCCGGCCACAGCCGATGGAGCGCTCCTGTCCGGCCGCGACCACGGCCACTGCGGTGGCCCGCCGGCCATTTCGGTCGATACGAACGGCGCGGGCCTCGGTCAACAGGTCGGGGCCCCGTCCTGCGCTCATCGCGTCGCGCAGCACGGTGTTGTGGCTCCCGGCCTTGGCATCGACCGGGCACGCATGGCCGACGCACTGCTGGCACTGCACGCAGGCTGCTCGCCCGTGGCGAGGGACCGAGTTGATGGCGAAGGAGAGCTGTCCGGACCGCCACCCCAGCCGCGTCGCCGCCGCACCCAGGGCGTCGCCGCGGGCGTTGCCGGGCAGTGCCGGCATGGGGAACTCCGTGGCCTGGGACCGATACTGGCGCAGGAAGTCGGTGTCACCGCTCACGCCGACCTCGGCCTCGGCCCGCTCGTACCACGGCTCCATGTCCTCGTAGCCGAAGGGCCAGTCCACCAGGGTCGATCCGTCGGGCACGCCGTACACCGACGCCATCCGGAAGTCGTCGGGCAGGAACCGCCAGGCCTGAGCCTGCCAGAGACGGGTGCCGCCGCCCACGGTCATGGCGTTGAGCCCCCATCGACCGTCGGCCGGACCGACCTGGCGCTCGCGCCCGCCCGAGACCGACTGGACCCGCAGCTCGGAGTCGGCCGGGCCGGCCGTCGGTGCGTACACGGCGGCCCGCTTCCCGCGCAGATGGTCATCGCGCAGCTCGAGCGAGGAGTGGGCCCGCGATCGCTCGACCAACAGCACCCGTTCGCCGTGGTCGGCCAGCATCGCCGCCACCACTCCGCCCCCCGTGCCCGAGCCGATGACCACGGTGTCGTATTGCGGGTCGGCGGCCGTCAGGGTGACCGTCGGGAGCGGTGCCGGCTCGACTGCTTCGACACCTTCGGGGAGGGGCGCGAAGCCGACCAGATCCCATCCGGGAGGGCGGTCCAGGTGGGGAGCCCCGTAGAAGCCCTCGTGAGTGATTCGCCGCAAGGCAGCGAATTGGTCGGCCGCCAGGTCATCGATGCCGACCCCGTCGGCCAGGGCGGTCAGCGCCCGACGGACCGGCTCATGGGACCAGCTGAGAAGTCCATTCCATTCGGCATCGATGAAGGACTCGACGCCGCCCGCCCAACCGCCGGGATGATCCGACCCGGCGGGCAGGATCTGATCGACGGCGCGGGCCAGCTGGTGCCGCTGCGCCGGGTCGAGATCCGATTCCGTCGCCATGGCCGCCGAGACTAGACGTCGAGCGCTCGTGAGCGCTGCGAACCAGAGCGGGGAAGCCGGGACCGGACCCACGACCGCCCCTGCCCGCGTGTGTCCTATACCGCGGCGGGGTGCCGTGCCCGAGCGAGTGCCCGTCGGCCAGGGGCCGATCGGCAGCTTCGGCGAAGGCGGGCCCCGGTGGGAGGGTCTCAGTCGTCCTGTTCGCCGTGGCCGTTGCCGTTGTTCCCGTGGCTGTTGCTGCCGTTTCCGTGGCTGTTGCCGTTGTTCCCGGGGCGGTGGTCGTCGTCGTCGTGGTCGTCGTCGTCGTCGTGGTCGGCGTCTTCGTCTTCGTCGGCGTCATCGTCTTCGTCGGCGTCATCGTCGTCATCGTCGTGAGCCGCGTCGTCATCGTCGTGATCCGCGTCGTCGCCGTCGTCGTCGTCGGCTGCCCCCTTGTCGGGCTTGCCGCAGTCGCTGTGGGCCGCCTCGGGGACGTCGCCGCCGGCATGGGCCACGGCGCTGACGTGCTGGCCGTGGTTCTCCGCGTCACACGGCACGTCGGGGGTCGGCACGTCGTCGTCGGGCGCGTCGACGGACTCGTCGGGGTCGTCCACCGACATCTCGGGCTCGTCCTCGTCCTCGATCGGTGCAGCTGTGGTGGTCGAAGCCGGTTCCTCGACGACCGTGGTCGTCGTGGACTCGTCCACCACCGTCTCCTCCTCGACCAGTGTGGTCTCGGTGATCAGTTCGGGATCCTCGGGGTTCTCGAACGCCCCGGTCGATGCCGCGGCCACGCCGGCGACGGCCAACACGCCAGCCAGCCCGATGCCGAGCGCCTTGGAAGAGATGGTACCGATCATGGTTTCCTTTCGCGATCGGATGGTCGCCGACCGACGCCTGCGTCATCGGCACATCCAGCGGCGAACTTGAGGCGGATCAGCACCGTCGTGGCCGCAACCGCGGTCACCGGAAGCCCTGGTACTTGTCGAGGAAACGAACGGGACGCGACAGCGCATCCTTGCGGAAGGGATCGCCCAGCTCCTTGGTGCACATCACCTCGATGACGGTGGTGCGACCGTCATGCATCTGGGCGTCGATGGCATCCGTGAGCGCAGTACCCACGTTGTCGAGCTCGTCCACCCGTACGCCGTCGGCCCCCATGGCCAGCGCGATGTCGGCGTAGCTCTCGCCACCCTCGAGCTCGCCGGCCACGAAGCGCTCGCTGTAGAAGTCGACCTGGTTCTTCTTCTCGGCCCCCCACTGTCGGTTGTGGAACACCACCGCGGTGACCGGGATATGGTGGCGCACGGCGGTCATCACCTCGACCATGCTCATGGCCCAGGCGCCGTCGCCGGCGTAGGCCACGGCGGGCCGGTCGGGAGCCGCCGCCTTGGCCCCGATGATCGTGGGCAGGGCGTACCCGCAGTTGCCCCAACTCATGGCGGCGAAGAACGACCGCGGTTCCTCGAAGCGGAGGTAGCTGTTGGCCACGGAGTTGATGTTGCCGATGTCGGTGGACACCATCACCCGCTCCGGCATGGCCTCCTCCAGCTCGCGCAGTACCTGGCGGGGATGCAGCCATTCGCTGGTCTCGTTGTCGGCCTCCTGGATCATCTTCAGGCTGAACTCGTCCCGCTCATGAGTCCACTCGTCGAGCTCGCGTTCCCACCCCTCCTTCTCGGCGGCGATCCGGGCAACCCGTTCGTTGCGGCTGGCGTCGCAGGCCAGGCGGCGATCGGTCAGGCGATCGAGCAGCGCCTCGGCGGCGGCACCGGCATCGCCGTGGATCCCCACCGAGATCGGCTTCACCAGACCCAGCATCTTGTTGTCGGCATCGACCTGGATGATCTTGGCTTCGTCGGGCCAGTACTCGAGGTCGTGCTGGGGCAGGGTGCCGAAGGGGCCCAGCCGGGTGCCGAGGGCCAGCACGACATCGGCTTGGGCGATGAGCTTCATGGCCGCCTTGGACCCCTGGTAGCCGAGGGGGCCGCACCACTGCGGGTGACTGGCGGGGAACGAATCGTTGTGCAGGTAGCTGTTGACCACGGGACAACCCAGCCGCTCGGCCAAGGCCACACACTCGGCCATCGCATCGCCCATGACCACGCCCCCGCCGGCGATGACCACCGGGAAGACGGCCTCGGCCAACAGGTCGGCCGCCTCGTCCAGGCTGCGGGTGCCACCCGGTCCGCGGTCGAGCACCATGGGCTCGGGGATCTCGACGTCGATGTCGCCGTAGAACCGGTCGCGGGGGATGTTCAGCTGCGTCGGGCCCATCTCCGACAGCGCCCGATCGAAG
>Ga0224510_10002230_pt1 | contig 11842 bp, 12 predicted proteins | sample SF_May12_sed_USG_FD_170161 | JGI IMG/M metagenome (GOLD analysis project Ga0224510, IMG submission 170161) | Sediment microbial communities from San Francisco Bay, California, United States - SF_May12_sed_USGS_4_1 | ecosystem: Environmental > Aquatic > Marine > Sediment | place: USA: California... | reverse complement strand
CGCGTGAGTTGTTCGAGGTCGCCGCCATGCGCGCGCAGGTGCAACCAGCAGTCCCGCGCCCGTGCGCCGAGATCCGCGGGGTCCAGCAGGCCCGGCGCATCCGCGGCCACTTGGCGCCGCCATAGCCATCGTAAAGCGACCGGCGGCAGCGGCTGGCTCAGGTTCTGATCGGCGGCTCCTGCATCGCGCCATTGCTGCGCGAGCCAGGTGTCCAGCGGCATGACCTGCGCGGACGGCCAGACGACCTTCCCGGCTGCGATCTGCGCGCGATCGTGCAGGCGACGCAGGATGCGCGCCTGCCGCAGGTTCTGCGTCAGCACGGAGCCACCGGACTCGAGATGGGCAATCACGGCGTCGAGCCTACCCCAGAGGCTGGCCCAGGGCGCGAGCCCGCGGCAAGCCTTGATTCAGGCTGTGGCCGGCGGCAGGCCGCCAGGCCACTCCGCGGCGCGGTGGCAGGCGACCAGGCGTCCATCGGGCCGTGCCTGCAATGGCGGCAGTTCCGAGCGGCAGTGTGCAATGACGTGGGGGCAGCGCGCAGCGAATGCGCAGCCTGCGACCGGTGCATCGGGATCCGTTGCAACTGGCACGGCGACGGGCCGCCGGCGCGCCGCGGGCGAAATCCGGGGCACGGAGTCGAGCAGCATCCTGCTGTAGGGATGCAGCGGCGCGGGCAGCAGTGCGGCACGCGGCGCGATTTCCACGATGCGTCCCAGATACATCACCATCACTCGCTCGCACAGGCCCGCGACGACGGCAAGGTTGTGACTGATGAACAGGCTCGCCAGGCCGCGCTCGCGACGGATCCGCGCCAGCAGATTGACGATCTGGCCCTGCACCGATACATCGAGTGCACTGACCGGCTCATCGCAGACGACCAGGCGCGGATCCAGAATCAGTGCCCGCGCTATGCCTGCGCGCTGCAACTGGCCACCGCTCGCCTGGTGCGGATACCGGTCCGAAAGTTCGGAGTCCAGTCCCACCTCGTCGAGCAGCGCCGTGGCGCGCGCAATCCGCTGTGCGCGAGGCAATCCCGGCTCGGATGAACGCAATGGCTCGGCGACGCTTTCCACAATCGTCATGCGTGGGTCGAGGCAGGCGTTGGGATCCTGGAACACGAGCTGGAGTTCGCGCCGCAGGCCGCGGAATTCCTTGCGGCGTAACCGGTCGATGCGCCGACCCTGCCAATGCACCTCGCCGGCTGAAAGCGGGACGAGCCGCAGGATCGCGCGGCCGAGCGTGGACTTTCCGCAGCCCGACTCACCGACCAGACCCAGCATTTCACCAGACTGAAGTGTAAAGCTGACATCATCGACCGCCGTCAATTCGCGCCGCCGCGACCCGCCTGTCAGCGTGTATTTCACCGTAACGCCGCGCAGCTCCAGCAGCCCGCTCATTGCGCGTCCTGCTTCAGCGGGTAGTGGCAGGCAATTCCGTCATCGCCAGTCGTGAGGAATGGCGGATCCTCGCCACGGCAATGGGCCCTGGCGTATTCGCAGCGCGGCTCGAAGCGGCAGCCCGGCAGGTTCGCGCCCGGGCGCGGCGGCGTGCCGCGGATGGTCCGCAACTCCGTGCCTGGCGGATCATCGAGCCTTGGCACCGCCGCCAGCAGCCCGGCGCTATAGGGATGGCCGGGTCCCGCCAGCAGGCGCGCGGCCGGAGCCGATTCCACGATGCGCCCCGCATACATGACCGCTATGCGATCCGCCAGTCCCGAGACCACGCCGAAGTCATGCGTCACGATCAACATCGCCATGCCGAGTTCGTGGCAAAGATCCACGAGCAAGGTGATGATCTCGGCCTGCACCGTGACATCGAGCGCCGTGGTTGGCTCGTCCGCAAACAGCAACATTGGCTCCGATATGAGCGCGGCGGCAATGGCAGCGCGCTGCCGCATGCCGCCCGACAGCTCGTGCGGATATTCCGCAAGATGCCGGTGTGCCTGCGGCAGGCGCACCCGTTCCAACATGCGCTCCGCTTCGGCAAGAGCCGCCTGGCGCGTAATACCACGCGCCGCAACAGCCGCTTCGGCAAGCTGATCACCGATGCGTCGATGGGGCGTCAGGCTGCCGGACGCATCCTGGAACACGAATCCGATGCCACTGCCGCGGATGCGCGCCGCAGGGTCGTCCGCGCCCAGCAACTCCAGGCCGTCAAAACGAACCGATCCGCTCGCGCGGCCATTGGCGGCAAGAAGCCCGGTGCAGGCGAGCAGCAGCTGGCTCTTGCCGGACCCGGATTCACCGACAATGGCGACGCAACTTTCGCGCTCGACCGACAGGTCCACATGGTCCACCGCGCGAATCCGGCGCGGCCCGTCAAAATCGACGGTCAGGTCCCTGATTTCGAGCAACGCCATCAGTGATCCCGCGGATCGAGGGCATCGCGCAAGCCGTCGCCCAGGAAATTGAAGCAGAACACCACCAGCACCAGGCAGCTGGCCGGTACCAGCAGCATCCACGATGCGGTCTCCATCTCCACCGCGCCATCGGCGATCAGGTTGCCCAGGCTCGCGAGCGGCTCCTGGATACCGATGCCCAGAAAGCTGAGAAAGCTCTCGACCAGGATCACCTGCGGCACGGTCAGCGTCGCGTAGACGATCACTGGCCCCAGCAGGTTCGGGATGATGTGCCGGGTGACGATGCGCGCAGTGCCTGCGCCACCCACGATCGCCGCTTCGACGAACTCACGCTCGCGCAAGGCCAGCGCCTGGCCGCGCACGATGCGCGCCATGGTCAGCCAGCCGAAGGCGCCGATCGCGACCAGCAATGTCGCCGGGCTCCTTCCGAATACCACCGTCAGGATGATGACGAAGAAGACCTGTGGCAGCGCGTACAGCACGTCCACGACGCGCATCATCAGCGCATCGGTGCGCCCGCGCAGGTAACCTGCGACTGCACCCCAGCTGACTCCAATCGCGAGGCTCACGAGTGTCGCAAGCATCGCGATACCCATCGAGACGCGCAGGCCGTGCAATGTGCGAACCAGCAGGTCACGGCCCAGCCGGTCGGTTCCGAGCCAGTGTCCCTCTGCGGTCAATGGCGGCACGGCCATGTGCGCCCAGTCGATTTCGTCCTGGCGATAGTCGAGCAGCAATGGCCCGACGATTGCGGCGACGATCATCAGCATGAGGATTGCCAGACTCGCGCACGCCACGCGATTGGCGGCGAGGCGAAGGAGTGCATCGCGCCACAGACCGCCGCGACCGTTCATAACCGCCGCTCCCGCCGGATGCGCGGATCGAGCCAGGCGTATGCCAGGTCCGCGGCGAGGTTCAGCGCGATCATCAATGCCGCATAGACGATGACCATGCCCATGACCAGCGTGTAGTCGCGATTCAGCGCGCCCTGCACCAGATGCCTTCCCATTCCCGGCAGCCCGAAGATGGTTTCGACCACCAGTGAGCCGGTCAGCACGGCCGCGACCGCGGGACCCAGAAAACTGACGACCGGCAGCAAGGCGGCGGGCAGCGCGTGCGCCAGCAGGATGCGTCGCGGTGCCAGACCACGCGCGCGCGCCGCGCGGATCCACGGGGCGCGCAACACTTCGAGCAGGCTGCCGCGCGTGAGGCGCGCGAGGTAGGCGATCACCGGGAGCGCCAGTGTCACGACCGGCAACACAAGGTCGCCGGGTCGGCCCGCCGTCCAGCCCGCCACGGGCAGCCAACGCAGCCAGATGCCAAATACGAGCGCGAGGAATGGCGCGACCACGAAGACCGGCACGGAGATGCCGGCCACTGCCAGTGACATCACCATCCGGTCCGCGAGCCGGTGCTGGCGAAGCGCGGCCCAGATTCCGGCAGGGATTCCGAGGGCGATCGCCAGGATGATCGCGGCAGCGCCGATTGTGAGGCTGACGGGCAGTCCGCTGGCAATCAGCTCGGTGACTGTGAAGTCGCGGAACTTGTAGGACGGCCCGAAATCACCGTGCAGGAGGCCAGCAAGGTAGCGACCGAACTGGATCGCCACCGGCTGGTCCAGGTCGTAGGCGGCCTCGAGATTTGCCCGGATCTCCGGGGCCAGCGCCTGCTCCTCGTCGAATGGTCCGCCGGGCGCGAGACGCGTCAGCACAAAGGAAAGCGTGACGATGACCGCCAATGTCGGAATCGCGCCCAACAATCGTCTTGCGACGTATGCCAGCATCGTCACGAATACCGGTCATGTCGGGACAAAAAAAGAAGCGGCTTCAGCGAAGCCGCTTTGGTCATGCATCCGCGCGCGTTGTGCGTCATGCGGATGCTCCCCTCGTGCCCCACATCTTGGTTCTCGTTGTCGGTGGGGCGGTTTCCTCGGTGCGCATGCCGTTCCCTGCGCCGTTGGGAGAAATTAGTCCTACGCGCACGAGGGTGCAAGCCCCCCGCCGCGGCGCAATGAGAACACACTATATATATGTATCCCAAGTACCTAATCATACGTTGTTTTTTCAGGCCACAACCGACTCGCCCGTCGCTTGTCGGTGATACGATTCGGATTGGTCTGGGAGATTGACGCATGCGCAGGATCCTGGTCGGTATCAAGCGGGTCATCGACTACAACGTGCGGATCCGGGTCCGGCCGGACGGCAGCGGTGTCGTCACCGATGGCGTCAAGATGAGTATCAATCCGTTCGATGAGATTGCTCTCGAAGAGGCGCTCCGTATCAAGGAGCGAGGCGACGCAGACGAAGTAGTGGCAGTCGGTCTTGGACCGGATGACACGCAACAGCAGCTGCGCACGGCGCTTGCCATGGGCGCCGACCGCGCAATCCTCGTGCGGACGGATCTCGCGGTCGAGCCACCGGTAGTCGCCCGGGTGATGCTGAAGCTCATCCAGACCGAGAGTCCGATCATGGTGATTCTCGGGAAGCAGGCCATCGACGACGACTGTAATCAGGTGGGCCAGATGCTCGCGGCGATCTGGAACCGCCCGCAGGCCACATGTGCCTCAAAGGTCGTAATCGAGGGCGGAAAGGCCCGCGTGACCCGTGAGGTCGACGCGGGACTCGAGACCATCGAGGTTGACCTGCCGGCCGTCCTGACGGCCGACCTGCGCCTCAATGAGCCGCGTTACGTGAAGCTGCCTGACATCATGAAGGCGAAAAAGAAGCCACTGGACATTACCGACCTGGCAACGATCGGCGTCGAGGCGACGCCGCGGCTGAAGATCCTGAAGTACGAGCCGCCGCAGCAACGCCAGAAGGGTGTCATCGTCAAGGACGCGGCCGAACTCGTCGCGGCGCTTCGCCAGAAAGGACTCGTCTGATGAATCGAATCCTGATCGTTGCGGAACACGCGGGCGGCATGCTCAATGCGGCTGTCGCCAAGTGCGTCAGCTGCGCAGCCAGCGTACCGGATGCGGAAATCACCATTGCCGTGTTCGCGGCGGACGGCGCCGCCGTCGCGCAGGCGGCGGCCTCGATCATGGGCGTTGCGCGTGTGCTGCTGGTGGACCACGCTGCCAATGAGCCCGCGCTCGCTGCGGTGCTTGCGCCACAGGTGGCGCGTCTTGCGGAGGGACACAGCCATGTGTTCGGGCCGTCGACGACATTCGGCAAGGACCTGATGCCACGCGTCGCTGCGCTGCTGGATGCCGCTCACGTGAGCGACGTCATGAGTGTCGAATCGGCACAGCGCTTCCGGCGACCCGTGTATGCCGGCAATGCGATCGTGACGGTCGAGGCAGCAGCCGGTGAGCCGATCGTTGCGACGGTGCGTGTGGCGTCCTACCAGCCAGCCGCACAGGGCGGCAGCGCGAAGATCGAATCGGTGAAACTCGACCTGGCGCCCCCGACCCACACACGTTTCGTGTCGGTAAGCGCCGCCAGGAGCGACCGCCCGGACCTGCAGACCGCCTCGCGGGTCGTCTCGGGCGGACGCGCGCTTGGCAGCGTTGAGAACTTCGCCCTGATCCAGGGTCTTGCTGACCGCATCGGTGCGGCAATCGGCGCCTCACGGGCGGCAGTGGACGCCGGTTACGCGCCCAACGAATTGCAGGTCGGCCAGACCGGCAAGATCATTGCGCCGGAGCTTTACATCGCAATCGGGATCAGCGGAGCGATCCAGCACCTGACGGGCATCAAGGATGCGCGCACCATCGTCGCAATCAACAAGGACGCCGAGGCTCCGATCTTTGAGGTGGCGGACTACGGTCTGGTCGGTGACCTGTTCGCGCTCATCCCGGAGATCGAGAAAAACCTGTAGTCGCGAATAGCAGCCAGAGCGACAGGCCGACGATCACCAGCCAGGTGCCCGCCGTGCCGTAAAAGCGCCCGAATGTCCTGCCGGAGCTGTGCGCCAGTCCCCAGGCGTGCAGCAGCCGGCTCGTCAGCAGCAGAATGCCCGCTACATGCACCGCGACGAGCGGCATGCCGGTCAACTCCGACAATATGAGCAGCACCGCGGCGAGCGGTACGTATTCCGCAAAATTCGCCTGCACGCGCACGGCCTGCCTCATGCCCTCGTCCGTGCCCTCACCGAGCCGGACCCGGTAGCGGCCCCGGGCCAGCACGACATTGAAGCTGAGCGCGATCAGGAGCAAACCGAGCAGGGCTGTGTACAGGATGGACGGCGTATTGATCGTCAAGCGAGCTGTCCCAGGATGTACTCGGCACTGGAAACCTTGAACTCGCCCGGCGCCTCGACATGGGCCTGCTTGACAACGCCGTCCTCGATGACGAGCGCGAAGCGCTTGCCGCGCATGCCCATGCCATGGCCGCGCGCATCGAGTTCGAGACCGAGTGCGCGAGAATAATCGCCATTGCCGTCGGCCGCCATCACGATTGCATCCCCGACATTGCCCGCGCGGCCCCAGGCATCCATCACAAAAACGTCGTTGACCGAGAGGCACACCAGCTTTTCGACGCCCTTGGCCCGCAACGCCTCCGCCTGCTGGACGAACCCCGGCAGGTGCTTGACGCTGCAGGTCGGCGTGAACGCGCCCGGCACCGAAAAGAGAACCACGCGGCCCTTGCCGAGCAATTCTTCCGCCCCGATATTCATCGGCCCTTCCTTGCCCATCAGTTTCAAACTGCCCGCCGGTATGCGGTCGCCTGCCTTGATAGTCATTTCAGCGTCACCTTTGGAATGATCGCGGTGCCGGATGCACCACGGGCGCGCCGGCACCAGTCCGGCATCCGCCACATGCGGCATATTGCCGGGCCAGTTTCATGAAACGGATTGTATACACAAAATGGCCGCGGCGATTTCTCGCCGCGGCCAGAAATGTATGCAGCCGGATCCGGAATCAGGTGGACATCGAAACCCAGAGATCCGCGACACCGCGAATGTTTTCATTGGCGGCAGCCGCCGCCTTGAACGCATTCTTCGCCTCGGCTGATTTCTTGCTTTCGACAAGCGCGATTCCGAGCAGCATGTTGAGGTCATCGGGCCGGCGCAACTTGCCTTCATCGATGCCGCGCTTACCGGCTTCGGTTGCCTTCGCATAATTTTTCAGCGTGAAATAGGCGGTCGCGAGCTTGGCTTCGGCGTCGCCGTTCTTGGTCGCCATCGTCTCGCGCTCCAGCTGCGCCAGCCCCGCTTTCAGCCGTGCAACCTGCGACTTGGCATCCGCCAGCAGGCGGTTGTTGCGATCGTCCTTCTTGATTGCACCGACCGACATGCCCTTTTCGAGCATCGCTGCCGCCTCGCCGGGGCTTGCCATGTCAAGCGCCACCTCGGCGTACTTGGCGTAATGATCTGATGTCAGCAGCCCGCGTGACGCACCGAGCCGGTAGATGTTGATCATGACGACCGGGTCTTTTTTCGACCGAACCTCGTACGCGCTGGCCAGGTACTTGAAAGCGCTGGCCTTCGGCGTAACCGCAATGAGTCGGTGCAATGTCTCGACCTGCTTGTCTTCGTTCTTGGTCTCGCTGTACGAAGCAGCCAGGCCTTCCAGCAGCTTGCCAATGGTGGTGGCCGGCTTGCCGGCTTTCTGCGCCGCGACGACCGCTTTCTCAAGTGTCGGGATCGCCGCTCTGTAGTCCCGCAATACGAGCTGCGAATTGCCCAACAGGATCAGATCGTCGGCGGTGGCGGAGCCCTGCGTCGCGATCAGCTGGTTGAATGCGGCTGCGGCGCTTCGATAGTCGCCAATCGTGTAGAGCGTGGTCGCCTTCAGACGAAGCTTGCGGATCAGGTCGGCGCCTGTGAGGCGACCGGTGGCAATACGCTCGTCGACCGTCTGCAAGACCAGCTTGTGGTCCTTGGCGCTGCTCGCAGCATAAATAAGATACTCGTTGACGCCCTGCTCTTCCTGCGGTGACAACGGAGCTTTGGCCTTTGCCTCTTTCAACAGGCGTATCGCCTCACTGAAATTGCCCTTGGCACTGGCTTCCTGCGCCGATTTGACCTTGTCGGCGACTTCCTTGCGCCAACCGCCGGACGACTGCGCTTGTGCGACAGCTTCGGCAGGCAGCACAAGCGTTGCGATGCCGGCGAGCGGAATCGCAAGTATGGTCGCCAGCAAGCTGGCACGAAGATTCAGCATCTTGATCATCGCTCGTCTCCTGCGTCAGCCAGCGGGCGAGGTCGGGTCCGGACGTCCCAGCCGGGACAACCACAGGCCTGCGATCCGCGCCATGTGTGAATTCGCGCCGGCTGCGGTCCTTGCCGCCTCGAATGCTGCCTTGGCCTCATCGCGCCGGCCCAACTCCATCAGCGCTGCACCCAGTAACAGGTTTGCGTCGTCGAGGCGCGCGACGCCGCCCTTGCCGATACCGAGGCGGACCATTTCGACAGTTTTCTGATAGTCGCCAATGCTGTAGTAACCGAGGCCGACCTTGACAGCAACCTCGCCTTTCGGGTTCTTTGCGGCAGCTGCCGCTTCGGCCGGCAGGCTCTTGCGGTCGGCCGCTACCGCCGACCTGGCTTCCTGAAGGCTAGCCTGATTCGTGCCAACGCTCGGAACTACTCCTTCCTTCATGCCGCGCTCAAGTCCCCTGGCCGCCTCACCCGGGCTGCCGGCCACGAGCGCGGTATCGGCATAGCCGAGGTAACCGCCCACGGTCGCGAATCCGCCTTGCGGATCTGCCACCGCCACGCGATAAGCATTCAACATAACCGTGCGTTCATCTCTGGTTTCAACCTGATATACGGCGACGATGCGGCTGTAGTACTCCTTGTTCGGATAGTACCCGACCAGGGCTTCGAGATTGTCGAGGCGTGCCGTCTGGTCTTTCAGTTCGACGAAGCAGCGGTCGCGCAGTTGATACCAGGCTTCGTCCGGCACCGCGCCACGACTCTTGGCCACGTCAATGGCCTTGCCAAGCCACAGCGCCGATTCGGCGTATTTCGAATTCTGGAGATACAGCTTGCCCAGCGTTTGTAGCTCATCTGGCTCGGCATTCGGGGTTGCATCGACGAACTGCTGGTAGTGCGTCACCGTTCTCTCGCGGTCCTTCTTGCCGTTGTAATACGCGGCCAGCTGCTGGTGCATCGGACCGATCTGTTCGGACGTCGCGTAATGCTTCTCGAGGTAGACCTCGATGGCCGCCATGAATCCATCCCTGTCGTCCGTGGCTTGCGTGGCCTGCAAGCGCCAGGTGGCAATCGCTTTCAGGTCGTCCGGGGTCGGGTCCGGCAACGCGTCCAGCGCCGGCAGGGCGGCAAGGACATCGGCCCACTGCTTGTCATTGACGGCCTTCTGGACCGCGGTTGCCTGCTTGCGAAACTCCGGGCTGTATTCTGCCGTCGACGCGGGCGCAGCCTCTTCTCCCTTCTTCTTCTTTTTCTTCTTGCTCTCCTGCTGCGGGGCTTTCTCGGCGTCGGCCTGCGGCTTCTGGTACTGGGCATGTGCGGCTGCCGGAATCGCAGCCGCAAGAACGGCCGCCGAAACCGCAGCGACGAGCCATTGAACGCTGTTAGCCTTGACCTTCATTGTCCCCCACCTCGAATCGCGATCTGGCAGGCTGCCCTGCGAGGGCGCGTTTATACCCCAAAACCCGCCCGGCTGTCTTGCCGGTGCCCAATGAAGTGGACTTCCACTGTTGCGCCAGGTTCCAGCGCGCGAAATATATCCGGCGATTCAGCCCCTGTTCAGCAATGCCTCCAGGCAAGAAAAAAACAGGGCCCGCCGTGGCGGGCCCTGTCATGTCAACCGGGCCGCGCCAAAGGCGCGGTCACTCGCCCTTGGGCCGTTCTGCGATGAAGCCCACCTTGCGCATGCCGCCCCGCTGCAGGATAAACAGCGTATCGGCCACATATTCATAGCGTGCCCGCTTATCGGCGCGGATATGGACTTCCGGCTGTGGATCCTTGACCGCCTCCTGGAGGACATAATTCAACAGCGAGCTCTTGTCGACCCCGCCGTCGTTCCAGTAGATCGTGCCGTCGAAATCAATCGAGAGATTGATGTTCTCGGGCTTGGTTTCCGTCGGCCTGTTCACTTCCTTGGGCAGGTCGATCTTCACGGCATGCATCATCACGGGAACCGTGATGATCATGATGATCAGCAGCACGAGCATCACGTCGACGAGCGGAATGACATTCGGCTCGACCATCGGATCGCCTTCATCCTTGCCAACCGAAATGGCCATCGGCTACTTCCCGGATACCCGTGAGCCCGCAATCAACGCGGCCTGGACGTCGTGCGCGAAGAAGTTCGCGCGCTCCATCAGGGCCTTGTTGCCGCGCAGCAAGCCGTTGAATCCAAGCACCGCCGGCACCGCGACCGCGAGTCCCATTGCCGTCATGATCAGCGCTTCACCGATCGGGCCCGCGACCTTGTCGAGTGACGCCTGCCCGGCGATCGAGATGCTGATCAGCGCGTGGTAGATGCCCCACACCGTGCCGAACAGGCCCACAAATGGCGAAGTTGCGCCGACTGACGCGAGCACGACCATGCCATTCTGCAGGCTGGACTGGAGCATCGTAGTGCGCCGATCGATGTGCGATTGCACCCATTCGGCGACGCCGATCGCGCTGGTGACGTCACGCGCAGAGGTCCTGCGGTGATGCTCGACCGCCGAGAGGCCATCCTGCGCGATGTCGCGAAAAGGATTTATCTTGCCCTTCAGCTTGGAGATGCCCTCCTGCATCGACCCCGCCGAGAAAAAGTTCTTTTCCGCCTCGACGGCCGCCTTTTTCAGCGTGCGCTGGTCAAACCACTTGTTGATCATCACCAGCCACGACCAAAGCGACATCGTGATGAGGATGACGAACACGCCCTTGCCGACATAGTCGCTCTGGGTCCAGAGCGCCTGGATGCCGTAGGGGTTATCGGTCATTCCGGTTTCAGCTGCCATTCTGCAGTTCCTCTAACAGATACTTGTTTTCCGGATTCTCGCGCCCGACGTGCTCGGTGTCGCTGCCTCCCGGTCCTTGACGATTACTGCTGCGTCACTCCAGCTTGAATACGATTGGCAGGGTGGCCTGAGCCTCGACCGGCTGGCCATCGCGCTTGCCAGGGTCGAACGGCAACCTGCGAATCACGCATTCGGCCGCCCCGTCGAGGCGCTCGAAACCGCTGCTCTGCGCAATGCTCATGGCACCTGCCTTGCCGCCTGCATCGATCGTGATGGTCACCACCACGCGGCCTTCTTCGCTCAGCCGACGCGACGCCGACGGGTAGCAGGAATTGATCGCCGCGGCGATCCGGTCCCCGCGCGCCTTGATTCGCGGCGGTGTGATCTGCACCTGGCGCGGTGGCGCCGTCTGCGCGCGCGGAGGTGGCGCCTCGCTCACGCGCGCCGTAATCGCCGTGGTCGGGCCCTCGAATACCGGCAGGTCGATCAGCGGCGGCGGCACTGTCGGCGGCGGCACGTCAACCGGGGGCGGCGGCGGTGGCTCGTCCATGTCTTCCGGTGGTGGAGGCGGTGGCGGCAGATCCATGATCGAGAAGTCCTGGACCAACTGCATGCCGGCCCG
>Ga0224510_10002229_pt1 | contig 11843 bp, 12 predicted proteins | sample SF_May12_sed_USG_FD_170161 | JGI IMG/M metagenome (GOLD analysis project Ga0224510, IMG submission 170161) | Sediment microbial communities from San Francisco Bay, California, United States - SF_May12_sed_USGS_4_1 | ecosystem: Environmental > Aquatic > Marine > Sediment | place: USA: California... | reverse complement strand
GTGGCCCGGGCGGCGGCGGACAGCGCGGTGCTGACCGGCCGCTGCCCCTTGTCGGCGCTCGAGCGCCTGGCCGACGGCACCGTGCTCGCCGATGACGAAAGTGCCGTCGCCTGGACCGCGCGGTTCGAACGGCGGCCGGTGCGCGGCGGCGAGCCCGAGGTCTGGCTGGCGCTGCATGCGCAGGCGCGCGTCTGGCGCGAGTGCCAACGCTGCCTGCAGCCGGTGGCGCTGGATCTGGCGGTCGACCGTTCCTTGCGTTTCGTCGCCGACGAGGCCACCGCCGCCGCCCTCGACGCCGAGAGCGAAGAGGATGTCCTCGCCATGGGCCGCCGGTTCGACCTGGTCGAGCTGGTCGAGGACGAGTTGTTGCTCGCGCTGCCGCTGGTGCCGATGCACGACACCTGCCCGGTCCCGCTGGGCCTGCCCGAGGCACCATCCGCGGCCGATGAAGATGCCGCATCCGAAGCGCCTGCACGGCCCTTTGCCGCGCTCGCAGCGCTCAAGCGCCGACGGTCGTCGTGACGGGTCGGCCTGCTACAATCCTCGGCTTTTCGCGCGGCAGCTTGCTGCCAGCGACCCGCCGCATTCCTGACCTGCAATCAACGTTCCGGCAGGGTCCATCGATACGCCCTGAAGGAGTTCACCATGGCCGTTCAGCAAAACAAGAAGTCGCCGTCCAAGCGCGGCATGCACCGCTCGCACAACGCGCTGGGCACGCCGGGCACGGCGGTCGAGCCGACCACCGGCGAGGCGCACCTGCGCCACCACATCAGCCCCACGGGCTTCTATCGTGGGCGCAAGGTCCTGAAGACCAAGGCCGACGCCTGAGCGTCGGCCTGGCCGCCGCGCACCCCGAATCTTCCCGGGTGGGAGCCCGGTCGCAGCGGCGCTAGTCTCGCTGCTGGCCCCAGGCGCCGACGCAATTGCATTCCCCGCTGCCCCCACTGCCGCTGGTTCGACTGGCCGTCGATGTGATGGGCGGCGACCATGGGCCGCCGGTCACGCTTGCGGCGTGCAAGGCCTTTCTCGCGAGTCACCCTGCCGCCGAACTGGTGCTGGTCGGCTTGGCCGACGCCATCGAGCCGGCGCGGGGCTGGCCGCGAACCCGTCTGCTGCCGGCGTCCGAGGTGGTCGCGATGGACGATGCCGTCGAGGTGGCTTTGCGCCGCAAGAAGGACTCGTCGATGCGCGTGGCGATTGCGCAGCTCAAGGGCGAGGCAGGCGCTGAACCGGTCGCTCACGCCTGCGTGTCGGCGGGCAACACCGGGGCCCTGATGGCGGTGGCGCGCTACCTGCTCAAGACGATGGACGGCATCGACCGGCCGGCGATCGCCACCGTGATGCCCAACCGGCGCGATGGCTTCACCACGGTGCTCGACCTCGGGGCCAATGTCGATTGCACGCCGGAGCATCTGCTGCAGTTCGCGGTCATGGGCAGCGCGCTGGTGTCGGCGGTCGAAGGCAAGGAGGACCCGACGGTGGGCCTGCTCAACATCGGCGAGGAAGCGATCAAGGGCAGCGAGACGATCAAGCGCGCCGGCGAGCTGCTGCGTGCGGCGGCGGCCGACGGACACATCGTCTTCCACGGCAACGTCGAGGGCAACGATATCTTCAAGGGCACGACCGACATCGTCGTGTGCGACGGTTTCGTCGGCAACGTCGTGCTCAAGGCCTGCGAAGGCCTCGCATCGATGCTGACGGACTTCATCCGGCAGGAATTCACCCGCAGCTGGCCTGCAAAGCTTGCGGCGCTCGCGGCGATGCCGGTGCTCAACCGGTTCAAGGACCGCGTCGACCACCGGCGCTACAACGGCGCCGCGCTGCTCGGCCTGCGCGGGCTGGTGTTCAAGAGCCACGGCTCTGCCGATGCGTTCGCCTTCGAGCATGCGCTCACGCGAGCTTATGATGCGGCGCGCAACCGCCTGCTCGACCGCGTGCACGACCGCATCGCCGAGACGATGCAGGCGCTGCCCGCTGCCGAGGCGGCAGCGCCGCAAGCCGCATGAGCCCGACCCTGCCCCGATACACGCGAATCACCGGCACTGGCAGCCACCTGCCGCCTCGCCGTGTGACCAATGACGATCTGGCGCGCGACCTCGCTGCGCGCGGCATCGAGACCACCGACCAGTGGATCGTCGAGCGCACCGGGATCCGTGCACGCCACTTCGCCGCTGATGGCGTGGCGTGCAGCGACCTGTCGCTGCCTGCTGCGCAGGCCGCCCTGGCCGCGGCGGGCCGCAGGCCCGAAGACGTCGACCTCATCATCGTGGCCACATCGACACCGGACATGGTGTTCCCGGCCACCGCGACGATCCTGCAGGCCAAGCTGGGCATCACGAACGGCTCGCCGGCATTCGACCTTCAGGCCGTGTGTTCGGGCTTCATCTATGCGCTGAGCGTCGCGGACTCGTTGATCCGCACCGGCGCGGCGAAAACGGCGCTCGTGATCGGCGCCGAGGTGTTCTCGCGCATCCTCGATTTCAACGACCGCACGACCTGCGTGCTGTTCGGCGATGGCGCTGGCGCGGTCGTCCTCGAGGCGAGCGCCGAGCCCGGCCTGCTGGCCACCGAATTGCATGCCGACGGCCGTCACGCCGGCATCCTCTGCACGCCCGGCACCGTGGCCGGCGGCAGGGTGATCGGCGACCCGACGCTCAAGATGGACGGGCAGGCGGTGTTCAAGCTGGCCGTGGGGGTGCTGGAGGACGTGGCGCGTTCGGTGCTGGCCAAGGCCGGCAGGACCGAAGCGGACATCGACTTCCTGATCCCGCACCAGGCCAACATCCGGATCATGCAGGGCACGGCGAAGAAGCTGAAGCTCGCTGCCGACAAGCTGATCGTCACCGTCGACGAACACGGCAATACCTCGGCGGCGTCGATCCCGCTGGCGCTGGACGCCGCGGTGCGTGCCGGCCGAATCCGGCGCGGCCACCGCGTGATGCTCGAAGGGGTGGGCGGCGGCTTCACCTGGGGCGCGGCGTTCGTCGAGTTCTGATGATGTCGAGGACTTCCCAGCGATGACAGCATTCGCCTTCCTGTTTCCCGGCCAGGGCTCGCAGTCCGTGGGCATGCTCGACGCGTGGGGTGACCATCGGGCGGTGCACGACACGCTGGCCGAAGCGTCTGCAGCGCTGGGTGAAGACATCGCCCGATTGATCCGCGAGGGCCCTAAGGAGGCGCTCGAACTGACCACCAACACGCAGCCCGTGATGCTGACGGCGGGCGTCGCGTGTTACCGCGCGTGGCGCGCCGAAGGCGGCGCCGAACCTGCAGCGGTCGCCGGACATTCACTCGGCGAGTACAGCGCACTGGTCGCGGCCGGGGCGCTCACGCTGTCCGATGCCCTGCCGTTGGTGCGCTTTCGTGCGCAGGCGATGCAGGAGGCGGTGCCCGTGGGCACCGGCGCGATGGCCGCGATCCTGGGGCTCGATGCCGATGCCGTTCGCGCGGGCTGCACCGAGGCGGCGGCCGCCAGCGGCGAAGTCGTCGAAGCGGCGAACTACAACGACCCGAAGCAGACCGTGATATCGGGCAGCAAGGCGGGAGTCGACAAGGCCTGCGAGTTGCTCAAGGGCAAGGGCGCCAAGCGCGCGCTGCCGCTGGCCGTGTCGGCGCCGTTCCATTCGAGCCTGATGAAGCCCGCGGCAGAGCGCCTTCGCGAACGGCTGGCCAACGTGCCGCTCGCTGCGCCGCGCATCCCCGTGATCAACAACATCGACGTCGCCGAGCCCAGCGATCCGGCCGCGATCCGCGATGCGTTGTATCGCCAGGCGTTCGGGCCGGTGCGATGGGTGGAACTGGTGCAGGCGCTGCGCGCGCGCGGCCTGACCCACTTTCTCGAGTGCGGCCCCGGCAAGGTGCTGGCTGGCATCGTCAAGCGGATCGATGCGGCGGCGGTGGCCGCGCCGGTGCTCGATCCGGCGACGCTCGCCGAAGCCAAGGGGCTGCTGGCATGAAGGACCAGATTGCCCTGGTGACCGGCGCCTCGCGCGGCATCGGCCGCGCCATCGCGCATGCGCTGGCGCAGCGCGGCGCCAAGGTGACTGGCACCGCGACGAGCGAAGCGGGCGCGGCCGCGATCCGCGATGCGCTCGCGCCGCTGGGCGGCGATGGCATCGTGCTGAATGTCAACGACGGCGCGGCGCTCGAAGCCGCGGTGGAGGCGATTGTCAAGAAGCATGGCGCGCTGCACATCCTCGTCAACAACGCCGGGATCACGCGCGACGGCCTGGCAATGCGCATGAAGGACGACGACTGGGACGCCGTGCAGGACACCAACCTCAAGGCGGTGTTCCGCGCCAGCCGTGCGGTCATGCGCACGATGATGAAGCAGCGCTACGGCCGCATCGTCAACATCACGTCGGTGGTGGGCGCCTCGGGCAACCCGGGCCAGGCCAATTACGCGGCGGCCAAGGCCGGCGTGGCCGGCATGACGCGTGCTCTGGCGCGCGAGCTGGGCTCGCGCGGCGTGACGGTCAACTGCGTCGCCCCTGGGTTCATCGCCACCGACATGACCGACGGTCTGCCGCAAGCGCAGAAAGATGCCTTGATGGCGCAGATCCCGCTCGGTCGGCTGGGCGAGGCCAAGGAGGTGGCCGACGCGGTGGCGTTCCTCGCGTCCCCCGAGGCGGCGTACATCACGGGCACCGAGTTGCACGTGAACGGCGGCATGTTCATGAACTGAAGGACCGGATGGGCCCGACCGGGGCGTGGCAATCGAGGCTTTGGAGCCGCGCCGCGTAGAATTCGGGCCGTTTTGCGTTTTCCCTCTCCGCTGGAGGAGTCAATGAGCGATATCGAAGCACGAGTCAAGAAAATCATCGCCGAGCAGTTGGGTGTTCCCGAGGCCGACGTCACGAACGAGAAGGCCTTCGTCGCCGACCTCGGCGCTGACTCGCTGGACACGGTCGAGCTGGTGATGGCGCTGGAGGACGAATTCAGCATCGAGATTCCCGACGAAGAAGCCGAGAAGATCACGACGGTCCAACTCGCGATCGACTACGCCAAGGCGCACCAGAAGGCCTGAGTGCAGCCTCGCGCATGACACGCCGTCGCGTCGTCGTCACGGGCCTCGGGCTGATCAGCCCAGTGGGCAACACGGTGGCCGAAGGCTGGGCCAACCTCGTCGCCGGTCGTTCGGGCATCGCCAACGTCACCAAGTTCGACGCGTCCGCGTTCGCGTGCCGCTTTGCAGGCGAGGTCAAAGGGTTCAATGTCGAGGACTACTTCCCTGCCAAGGAAGCGCGCCACATGGACACCTTCATCCACTACGGGATGGCGGCGTCGATCCAGGCAGTGCGCGACGCGGGGCTGGCTACCGGCGACGCATTGAGCGAGGAGCAGGCCGAGCGAATCGGCGTGCTCGTGGGTTCGGGCATCGGCGGGCTGCCGATGATCGAAGCCACGCAAAAGGATTACAGCGAGCGCGGCCCGCGCCGCATCTCGCCGTTCTTCGTCCCGGCGTCGATCATCAACATGATCTCGGGCCACGTCTCGATCCTCTACGGCTTCAAGGGCCCGAACCTGGCGATCGTCACGGCGTGCACGACCGGGCTTCACAGCATCGGCGAGGCGGGCCGTCTGATCGAGTATGGCGACGCCGACGTGATGATCGCGGGCGGCGCCGAGAGCACGGTGTCGCCGCTGGGCATCGGCGGCTTCGCTGCGGCCCGCGCGCTGTCGACGCGCAACGACGACCCGGCCACGGCCTCCCGCCCCTGGGACAAGGACCGCGACGGCTTCGTGCTCGGCGAGGGCGCTGGCGTGCTGGTGCTCGAGGAGTACGAGCACGCGAAGAAGCGCGGTGCGAAGGTCTATGCCGAACTCGTCGGCTTCGGCATGGGAGCCGATGCCTTCCACATGACCGCGCCCAACGTCGACGGTCCCAAGCGCGCGATGAAGGCTGCGCTGCGCAATGCAGGCCTCAACGCCGATGCGGTGCAGTACCTCAATGCACATGGCACGAGCACGCCGCTGGGCGACGTCAACGAAAGCAATGCGATCAAGCTTGCTTTCGGCGACCACGCGCAGAAGATGGTCGTCAACTCCACCAAGTCGATGACCGGGCATCTGCTGGGGGGCGCCGGCGGCATCGAGTCGGTGTTCACCGTGCTCGCGGTGCACCACCAGGTAAGCCCGCCGACGATCAACATCTTCAACCAGGATCCAGAGTGCGATCTGGACTACTGCGCCAACACCGCGCGCGAGATGAAGATCGACGTGGCTGCCAAGAACAATTTCGGCTTCGGCGGCACGAACGGCACCTTGCTGTTCCGTCGCGCCTGAGCCGTCGCGTCGCTCCACGATGCACGCTGCACCGCCCGTGAGGGTGGCGTTGGGCCGCAACCGAGGCTGGATCGCTTTCGCGGCGTTGATGGGTGCCCTGGCGGCCGCTCAGTTCTTTTCATGGCTGTCTCAGTGGCGCGAGTGGCTGCCGGTGCCTGCGGCAGCGGCCGTGGCCTCGAGCGCGGTTGTGGGCGCGGTCCTGTTCGGGATCTGGGCGTACCGGGCGCAGCGGCCTGCATTGCTTGCATTCAACGGGCACGAATGGCAATGGAACGAGCAACCAGGCGAACTCGACGTGGCGATCGATTTGCAGGGCTGGATGCTGCTGCGGTTCCGGCCAGCGGGCCCTGCGCAGGCGCGCCGCACGTGGATCGTGTCCTCTCGCGGCAGTGCTGGCCAACAGTGGCCCGCGTTGCGCACTGCCCTGTATTCTTCCCGCAGCGACGAGGGCGACCCTGCATCGCCCGTCGCGCCCCCTGGGTGAGCGAGCGATGACCGAGACGGCGGATGCCGACGCCCTGCTGGTCGATCGGGCCAAGCGCGGCGACAAACGCGCCTTCGAGATGCTGGTGGTCAAGTACCAGCGCCGCATCCAGCGCCTGATCGCGCGCATGGTGCGCGACGAGGGCCTGGTGGAAGACGTGGCGCAGGAGACCTTCATCCGGGCCTATCGGGCGCTCCCCCAGTTCCGGGGGGACAGCGCCTTCTACACCTGGCTCTACCGGATTGCGGTCAACACGGCCAAGAAACTGCTGGTCGAGCGCAGGCGCGACCCCCTGGTCTCGGAGTCCACCCTCGTTTCCCAGGACGACGGCGACGAAACTTCGCGGGTCGAGAGCGAACTAAGTGACGGCGCAACGCCCGAAGCGGTGCTTGCGAGCAAGGAAATAGCGGCCACCGTGAATGCGGCGATCGACGGCCTGAGCGAGGATCTGCGCCAGGCGATCGTGTTGCGTGAAATCGAGGGCCTGAGTTACGAAGAGATCGCCGACGTGATGAATTGCCCGATTGGAACTGTGCGCTCACGGATCTTTCGCGCCCGCGAAGCGATCGCACTGCGGTTGCGCCCGCTGTTGGGCACCCAAGTGGGCGAGCGTTGGTAGGTGGTCATGCCAGCCCGGAGAATCAGAGATGAAAGCCGATGACGCGATGAACGATCCGAATGCCGCCCCGCTGTCGCGCGGCCGGGCCCAGTTGTCGGCCCTGATGGATGGCGACGGCGAGGCTGCCGATGAAGCTTGCCGTGCCTGGCGCAATGACGCGTCGGCGCGTGCAGACTGGCATGCCTATCACGTGATCGGCGATGTGCTGCGCAGCGAGGACGCCGCGGGCGGCGTGGGCCGCGACGCAAGATTTCTGGCGCGGTTTCGTGAACGGCTCGCGGACGAGCCGGTGTTGCTCGCGCCGGCTCGCGAGCGCCGGCCCTGGATAACGACAGCGGCGGTTGCCGCAGGCTTCGTCGCGGTCGCCGGCGTGCTCGTTGTGACTCGGATGGCTGGTTTGGACGAATCGCGTGGCGCTGCGCCGGCGCTTGCGATGAACAAGGAGATCAACGGCCCCGTCGCGGTCGTCGCGAACCTGCAGTCGCCGCCGGGCGCCGAACGTGCCGCGGCGTCGGCTCCGGTCATCGTGGCGGGGCGTGACGGCCGCACGTTGATCCGAAATCCGGAACTCGACCGGTACCTGGCAGCGCACCGCCAGTACGCCAACGCGTCGCCGCTGACGGCGCCGGGCGGCGTCCTGCGCAGCGCAACCGTCGTCTCTGATCCGGGGCGCTGAGTGCCGCGGATGCAAGCTATGCGCGGGCGCACCAGGACCGCGGCGGGTCTGGCTGGCATGCTGATGTGGTGTGCCATGACGACCGCCCAGGCAGGCGACAAGTTGTTGCCGGGCGCCGAGGCCCGCGACTGGCTGATGCGCATGCATGCTGCAGCCACCCAGCACAACTACGAGGGCACGCTGGTGCTGACAACCGACGGGGCGATGTCGAGTTCACGGGTGGCGCACTTCTGCGAGGGCAGCCAGACCTACGAGCGCGCCGACGTGCTGGATGGGCAAGCGCGGCGCGTGTTGCGCCACAACGAGCGCGTCGTGACCCTGTGGCCGGCAACCAGGGTGGCGCACGTGGAACAGCGCGAACCGATTCGGCCCTTCCCGGCGCTGCCGAGCATGGGCGACGATGAGCTCTTTGACCGCTATGACATGGTGGCCGAAGGGTCCGGCCGCGTCGCCGGCCACGATGCCGCGGTGTTCCTCCTGCGTCCGCGCGACACATCGCGATTTGCCCAGCGACTGTGGGCCGAACAGGGCAGTGGCCTGCTGCTGCGCGCCGACATGCTCGCCCAGGACGGCCGCGTGCTCGAAAGCACGGCTTTCAGCGACGTGGCCATCGGGGTGAAGCCGCAGCCCGATACCGTGGTCTCTGCGATGAAGCAGCTCGATGGCTATCGCGTCGTGAAATCGCTGCCCCACCGCACCAGCCTGGACGGCGAGGGATGGCGACTGAAGGACGCGGTCGCGGGCTTTCGCCAAGTCAGCTGCATCAAGCGCTCGCTCGATCCAATGGCCGACAAAGCGCGCTCCTCGAAGGCTGATGTGGTGCAGGCGATCTTCACCGACGGACTGACCCATGTGTCGGTGTTCATCGAGCCGTACGAGCCCGATCGCCATCGACCCGGCAGTGCCATCATCGGCGCGACGCACACCTGGATGCAGCGGTCGGACGCGCACTGGATCACTGCCGTCGGTGACGTGCCGATGAGCGCCCTCAAGCAATTTGCAGCCGCGCTCGAGCGCAAGCGATGATTTCCCGAACCCACCACACCCTGATGCCCATGACCACAAGACTTTGCACCGCGCCGATCCGCTCACGGGGCCTGCACGCCCTGACTGCTGTTCTGTTTGCCGTGGCCACGCCGCTGGCCACCCTCGTGCCAGCACCTGCAGTTGCGCAGGCGGCGCGCGAACTGCCCGACTTCACTGAACTGGTCGAGCGCGTCGGTCCCGCGGTGGTCAATATCCGCACGTCGGAGCGTTTGCGCGCCAGCGCCTCGGGACCCAGTGCCGAGATGGACGAGCAGATGCGCGAGTTCTTCCGCCGCTTCGGCATCCCGGTGCCTGAGGGCCGGACGCCGCCGCGCCGCGGCGGACCACCGCAGGAGGACAACGAGCCCCAGCAACGCGGGGTCGGCTCGGGCTTCATCCTGACGGCCGACGGCTACGTGATGACCAATGCCCATGTGGTCGATGGCGCCGACGAGGTGATCGTGACGCTCACCGACAAGCGCGAATTCAAGGCGAAGATCATCGGCGCCGACCGCCGCACCGACGTGGCGGTCGTCAAGATCGAGGCCGCGGGCCTGCCCACGGTGAAGGTCGGTGACATCAACCAGGTCAAGGTCGGCGCCTGGGTGATGGCGATCGGCGCGCCGTTCGGCCTGGACAACACGGTCACGGCCGGCATCGTCAGCGCCAAGCAGCGCGACACGGGCGACTTCCTGCCGATGATCCAGACCGACGTGGCGATCAACCCGGGCAACTCCGGCGGCCCTCTGATCAACATGCGGGGCGAGGTGATCGGCATCAATTCGCAGATCTACAGCCGTTCCGGGGGCTTCATGGGCATCAGCTTCGCGATTCCGATCGACGAGGCGATGCGGGTGTCCGACCAGTTGCGCGCGAACGGCCGCGTGATCCGCGGCCGCATCGGCGTGACCATCGCCCCGGTGACCAAGGAGGTGGCCGAGGCGATCGGCCTGGGCGCGCCGCGCGGCGCGCTCGTGCAGGGCGTGGAGGATGGCTTGCCCGCGGCCAAGGCCGGCGTCGAGCCGGGTGACATCATCGTCAAGGTCGACGGCAAGGCCGTGGAAAAGTCCGGTGACCTGCCGCGGCTAATCGGCGCGACCAAGCCAGGCGCCAAGACGAGCCTGCAACTCTTCCGCCGCGGGCAACTGAAGGATGTGAGCGTCACCGTGGTCGAGTTCGAAGCCGATCGCCCACGGCGCGTGGCGCAGAACAGTGAGCCGCAGCCCGCTCCTCAGCCCAAGACGGCCATCGGCCTTGCAGTGTCCGACCTGACCGACGCACAAAAGAAGGAGCTCAAGTTGCGTGGAGGGGTCAAGGTCGAGTCGGTGGAAGGTGCCGCAGCGCGCGCCGGCGTGCGCGAGGGCGACGTGATCCTCACGCTCGACAACGTCGAGGTCACCGACGCGAAGCAGTTCAGCGCGCAGGTATCCAAGCTGGACAAGACCAAGCCGGTCAGCGTCATGGTGCGTCGCGGGGATTGGACCAACTACATGGTGATCCGGCCTGCACCGCGTTGACGGGATCCGCCAGCCCACTTTCCCACGATGCGGAACCTGGGTGGGTGAGGGCGTCGATGCTGAGCGAACACTGCTGAGTGAGCGGTTGCAGACTTTCCTGTCCGGCCGACCCGGATTCAAAGCCCCAAGGCCTACAATCCACGTTGTTCGGGCCGCCTTTGGGTTAGCGCTCAGCAGGGAGTCGAGGGCTCTGAATCTGTCCCCAGGGCGTCCACATCAAATTGTGGATAACCTGTGCATGAAATTCCCTGTTGGTACCCTGCAACGACGAAAAAACGAGGGTTGGCGCGGGTTCCGGCGGGATCGCTTTGGCTACAATGAAAGCCCAACAAGCAGTTGCCATACGTTTTGTTGGAAGGCGCGTCCATCTTTCGACGCGCCTTTTTTTCGCCCCTTCGCTACCCGCTGAACTGGGTCCGGTGACGGTCGCATCGCCGATCCGGCGCTGCCGATCACAGGGCCGACGCGCAGTTCGATCCACTTGCGCTGTCGGCGGCCGCAACCCTGGGGTCAGGCGACCGAACCTGCGCTGGACTTCGACCTGATGGACCACATCCGCAACTTTTCGATCATCGCGCACATCGACCATGGCAAGAGCACCCTGGCCGACCGGATCATCCAGCGCTGCGGGGGCCTCTCGGACCGCGAGATGGAGGAGCAGGTTCTCGACTCGATGGACATCGAGCGCGAGCGCGGCATCACGATCAAGGCCCAGACGGCCGCGCTCGAGTACAAGGCGCGCGACGGCCAGCTTTACCAGCTCAACCTGATCGACACGCCCGGCCACGTCGACTTCAGCTACGAAGTCAGCCGGTCGCTGTCGGCCTGCGAGGGCGCGCTGCTGGTGGTCGATGCCAGCCAGGGCGTGGAGGCGCAGACGGTGGCCAACTGCTACACCGCGCTGGACCTCGGGGTGGAGGTGGTTCCGGTCCTCAACAAGATGGACCTTCCGCAGGCAGACCCCGAAACAGCCAAGGCCGAGATCGAGGACGTGATCGGCATCGACGCCAGTCACGCCATCCCCTGCTCGGCCAAGACGGGCGAAGGCATCGACGACATCCTGGAGGCGGTGATCCACCGCATGCCGGCGCCTCGCGGCAAGCCCGAGGGGCCGCCGCGGGCGATGATCATCGACAGCTGGTTCGACAACTACGTCGGCGTCGTGATGCTGGCGCGGGTGGTCGACGGCGTCCTGCGCAAGGGCGACCGCATCCGCATGATGGCCACCAACGCGGT
>Ga0224510_10002227_pt1 | contig 11862 bp, 7 predicted proteins | sample SF_May12_sed_USG_FD_170161 | JGI IMG/M metagenome (GOLD analysis project Ga0224510, IMG submission 170161) | Sediment microbial communities from San Francisco Bay, California, United States - SF_May12_sed_USGS_4_1 | ecosystem: Environmental > Aquatic > Marine > Sediment | place: USA: California... | reverse complement strand
CGGACGCCGAGCTGCCGCGGGCGGAGCTCCGTGCGAAGACGGGGTGCGTCGCGGCCGTGCGGGACGTCTCCTTCGAGGTGTGGTCCGGCGAGGTCTTCGTCGTCATGGGCCTGTCCGGCTCGGGGAAGTCGACGCTCGTGCGGACCCTGATCCGGCTGATCGAGCCGACCGCCGGCACGATCTCGATCGCCGGCGACGAGGTCACGGGCGCGTCCCCGGCCGCCCTGCGCGACCTCCGCCGCCACAAGGTGTCGATGGTGTTCCAGCACTTCGGGCTGCTGGCCCACCGTCGCGTGCTCGACAACGTCGCCTTCGGACTCGAGATCCAGGGCGTCGGGAAGGCCGAGCGCCATGCGCGCGCCCGTGAGATCCTCGGGCTCGTCGGGCTCGAGGACGTCGAGTCGAGCTTCCCCGACCAGCTCTCGGGTGGCATGCAGCAGCGGGTAGGCGTCGCGCGCGCGTTCGCGGGCGACCCGGTGGTGATGCTCTACGACGAGCCGTTCAGCGCGCTCGACCCGCTGATCCGGCGCGACATGCAGGACGAGGTGATCCGCCTCCAGGCGGAGACGGGGAAGACGATGGTGTTCATCACCCACGACCTGCCCGAGGCGCTGCGGCTCGGCGACCGCATCGCGATCATGCGCGACGGCGCGATCGTCCAGATCGGCACTCCCGAGGACCTCGTCGGCTCGCCCGCCGACGAGTACGTGGAGAACTTCACGCGCGACGTGCCGCGCAGCCACGTGCTCACGCTCCGCTGGATCATGCGCGAGCCGGAGCCGGGCGAGCCGGTCGACGGTCCGCGGCTCGATGTGGGGACGACCGTGCGCAACGCGGTGCCCGTGATCGCCGAGAGCAGCCGGCCTGTCTGCGCGACCTCGGGCGACGAGGTCGTCGGCATCGTCGATCGCGATGCCGTGTTGCGCGCGATCGCCGGCGAAGGCGGTTGATGACCACCGTCACCGAAACGCCGATCGCCGTCCCCGTCGTCGCGCACAGGCCGTGGTGGCGCGGCAAGATCGTCCAGTCGGGCGCGATCGTGGCGGGGATGTGGATCGCCTACCGGGGCTGGGGCGGTGACCACCCCTGGCCCAACGGGCTGGTCTGGAACCAGCTCACGTTCAAGCTCGACGACTTCCAGGCGTGGCTGATCGAGAAGCGCCTGACGGGTGGAGGCGGGCTCGTCTTCTCGATCTTCGACGGCTTCCGGATCATGTGCGACCACCTCGTCGCGTGGTTCTTCGATGCCCTCACCTGGCTCACCTGGCTGGGCACGGCGGTCGCCGGCACGCTGCTCGCCTGGCGCTTCGGCGGTCTCCGCGCCGGCGGCTGGGCGCTCGGCGCCTTCGCGGCCTTCGCCGTCACAGGCCTCTGGCTGGAGAGCACGGAGACGCTCGCACTGATGCTCACCGCGGTCGGTCTGTCGCTCGTGATCGGCGTCCCGCTCGGGATCGCCGCCGGCCGCTCGCGTCGGTTCGGTCGGTGGTTGACGCCCTTCCTCGACGCGGCGCAGATCGTCCCGGCGTTCGCGTACCTGATGCCGGTCGTGCTCTTCTTCTCGATCGGCTACGCGGCCGCGGTCGTCGCGACGATGATCTACGCGATCCCGCCGTGCATCCGCATCACCGCGCTCGGCATCCGCCGGGTCCCGGTGAACACGGTCGAGGCGGCCGCCTCGATGGGTGCCACACGGCGCCAGATGCTCGGCAAGGTGCAGCTCCCGCTCTCGCGGCGCATGCTCCTGCTGGGGCTCAACCAGACGATCCTCTTCGCCCTCTCGATGGTGGTGATCGCGGGGCTGATCGGCGGCGGCGGGCTCGGCGCCGTCGTCAACAGCGGGCTGTTCTCGAACCCGGCGCTCGCGATCCTCGCGGGGGCGGTGATCGTGGTCATGGCGATGGCGCTCGACCGCATCACGGAGAGCGTGGCGGAGCGAACGGACCCGGCCAGGCGTCACCTCGACGCACCCGCGAAGCGGCGGCTGCGGCTGCAGTCGCTCGGCGTGGCGGGCGTGATCACGGCGACCGTCGTCGTGGCGAAGCTGCTCGGCGTCAGCGGCGACTTCCCCGACTACTCGGGCGTGCGCCAGCGCGCGGTGACCGCGCAGGAGTGGCTGCTGGGGCAGATCCAGACGGTGCTCGACTACGTCCAGGATCCGACGTCGTTCGTGTTCCAGATCACCGAGCCGGTCGGGAACTTCATCCTCACGGAGCTGCTGCTGCCGCTGCAGGGCTTCCTCGTCGAGGCCCCGTGGTTCACGACCCTGGGCGGCCTCACGCTGCTGGCGCTCGTCGTCTCCGGGCTCCGGCCGGCGGTGACGACCCTCCTCATGCTCGGCTTGATCGGGTTCCTCGGCGTGTGGGCGCTCGCCATGGACACGCTCTCGCAGGTGCTCGTGGCGACGCTGATCGCCGTGCTGATCGGGATCGGTCTCGGCGTCTGGGCGGCGGAGAGCCGCACCGTCTCGAGGGCGCTGCGACCGGTCAACGACGTGCTGCAGACGCTGCCGCAGCTCGTCTACATCATCCCCTTCATCTATCTGATGCCGGTTTCGATCGTCCCAGGGATCGTGGCGGGTGTGCTGTACGCCTTCCCGGTCGTCTCGCGACTCGTCGAGCGCGGGATCAAGGACGTGGCACCGGACGCCGTGGAGGCCGCCGGCGCCTTCGGTGCCACGCGCCGCCAGGTGCTGGTCAAGGTCAAGGTCCCGCTCGCCGGCGACGCGATCATGCTCGGCGTCAACCAGGGGATCATCATGGTGCTCGCGGTCGTCGTGATCGGCGGCCTCGTGGGCTCCGGCGGGCTCGGCTACGAGGTTGCGCAGGGGCTCGTGCGCGGGCAGTTCGGCCAGGGTGTGATCGCCTCGGTCGCGATCCTCGCGCTGGGGATCACGCTCGACCGCGTCACGCAGGGCAGTCGGAGCAAGCGGAAGGAGTCGATGGAGTGATGGCAGCGCAGTTCACGGCCAAGGAGGGTCGGATGACGGATCGTCGGAAGCGCAGGAAGCTGGGCCTCGTCGGAGCCGCAGTCGTCGCAGCCGCGGTGCTCGTGGTCGCCGTGCCCACCGCAGGTGGCGCGCGGCAGGCGTCGTGCGGCGACGTCGTGCTCAACGAGAACTCGTGGGTGGGCTCGACGGCCGACACCTACGTGCTCAAGTACGTGCTCGAGAAGAAGGTCGGCTGCAAGGTGAAGGTGACGAACATCACCGAGGGCCAGCCGGGCTTCCAGGCGATGGCGGACGGGAAGATCGACGTCGTGATGGAGGACTGGCAGAACCTGCCGAGCTTCCCGCAGTACACGAAGGCGAAGAAGGTCGTCAACTTCGGCTCGCTCGGGATCACCGGCGTGATCGGCTGGTACATCCCGCGCTACCTGCTCAAGCAGTACCCGCAGTTCAAGACGTGGAAGGGGCTGAAGGGGAAGGAGTCGGTCTTCAAGTCGCCGGAGTCGGGCTCGCAGGGCATGTTCCTCGGCGGCGACCCGTCCTACGTGCAGAAGGATCGGGCGCTGATCGCCGGCCTCGGCCTGAACCTCAAGCACGTCGTTGCCGGCGCCGAGCCGGCCCAGGTCGCGCGCTGGACGCAGCTGTACAAGCAGCGCAAGCCGGTGCTCTTCTACTGGTACGACCCGCAGTACCTGAACGCGACGTACGACCTCGTCCGCATCCAGCTGCCGAAGCGGTTCAAGGGCTGCCAGGACGACGAGAAGAAGGGCGGCGACCCCAAGAAGTACGCGTGCGAGTATCCGTCGTACCCGCTCGACAAGGTCGTCAGCGGCAAGTTCGCCACGAGCGGCTCGCCCGCCGTCAAGGTCGTGAAGCGGTTCAAGTGGACCTCGGCCGACCAGAACTTCGTCGCCAACCTGATCGCCGGCAAGAAGATGTCGAAGGACAAGGCTGCGGCGGTGTGGGTCAAGCAGCACGCCAAGCAGGTGAACGCCTGGGTGAAGTAGCTCGACGGGGCTGGGCGTCGGGGCTCGGCCCCGGCGCCCGGCTCTTCCCGGCTGGGCCGCGCGGCCGTGTCGGGCTTCGGTCCGACACTGGGCCGACAGGGGGCCTGGCTGGGCGGGAAGTCGTCTCGGACTTCAGGCCGACAGGGGGCCTGGCTGGGCGCGAAGCCGTGCCGGGCTCCAGTCCGACACGCGGCGGCTCGGCGTCGGGCCTCAGCCCGACGCCCGGTGGGCCAGCCCGGTCCAGCCGAGCGCCTGCGAGATACTGGCGGCGCAGGCGTGGAGCAGCGGCACGGCGGCGTCGATCTCCGCGCGGTCGAACCGTCCCGCGGGGCCCTGCAGGGCGACGATCGCAGCGAGACGGTTGTCGGCGCCCCACACGGGCGCGGCGACGGCGTTCAGCCCGTCCTCGCGCTCCTCGAGCGCCTCCGCGTGCCCGGACTCCCGCACGCGTGCGATCTCGGCGGCGAGCTCGTCGGGCCCGACGATCGTGCGCGGCGTGAAGGCCTGCAGCCGGCCGCGTGGGAGGGGTACCTCGCCGAATGCGAGCAGCACCTTGCCTGCGGAGGAGGCGTGGCCGACGCTCGGGCGGCCGAGCCGCGTCACACCCTGCACGTAGCGGTCGGTGGGCACGAAGTCGACGGTGATCGCGTCCCGTTCGCCGGGGATCGAGAGCGTCGCCGTCTCGCCCACCTCGGCGACGAGCTCCTCGAGCAGCGGCCGTGCCAGGTCGCGGAGGTCGAGGCGCCCGAGCACGGCGTTGGCGAGCGCGAGCACCCGCACACCCAACCGGTAGCGGCCGGTCGCCTGCAGGTGCTCCACGAGCCCGGACCTGGTCAACGTCCCCAGCTGACGCGATACGGTGCTCGCGCTGATGCCCGTGCGCCGCGCCAGGTCGACCGTCCCCAGCTCGCCGCCGTCTGCGAGCGCGTCGAGGATCGAGACCGCGCGAACGGTGGCCTCGACGTCGCGCGTGGATGGTTGACCGGTGCGGGGCATCACGCTAGGGTATCGCCATTAGTAGCATTCAATTGCGCAGATAGCAATACATGTCGCTGCTCGTCACCTGCCCGACCTGCGGTCCCCGTGAGGTCGCAGAGCTCCGCTGCGCGGGCGAGGTGACGCGACGGCCGAAGGCGTCGCCGTCGGTGCGCGAGCTCAACGAGTACATCTACTTCCGCGAGAACCGGGCCGGCGTCCATCGCGAGTGGTGGTTCTGCCGCGCCTGCGAGGACTGGTTCCTGGCCGAGCGCGACACGGTGACGAACGAGGTCCACCGCACGTGGCACCCGGAGCCGCCGACCCGGGAGCCGGCGGCGTGAGAGGGACGGTGTCGAGGCGTCCTGCGTCTCCGGTCGGCACCGGCCGCGCCAGCGGCCGCTTCGGGGATTGTCACGATCTGCGGGGAACCAGGGATTGTCGCGAGCACGGAGCTGCTTCTGAAGGTGCGTGCTCTGCAAGGGGCCCCGGCACCGGCCGCGCCAGCGGCCGCTTCAGGGATTGTCGCGATCGAGAATCCGCTCGGCGGGTTCTCGATCTGCGGAGAGACGGGGACGTCGCGTGACTCGCCTCTCGCCGCAGCCGCACGAGCGGATCGACCGCTCCCGCCTCGTCCCCTTCACCTTCCGCGGTCGGCGTCTCGAGGGCTACGCCGGCGACACGATCGGCTCGGCCCTCTACGCGAACGGGCAGCGCGTGTTCTCGCGCAGCTTCAAGTACCACCGGCGCCGTGGCCTGCAGTGCTGCTCCGGGCACTGCGCGAACTGCCAGATGACGGTCGACGGGATCCCCAACGTCCGGGTCTGCGTGACCCCGCTGGCCGAGGGGGTCGCCGTCGACCAGCAGAACGTGATGGGCTCGCTCGAGCGCGACCTGATGTCGGTCACGGACAAGCTCGGCGGCCCGTTCACGCCGCCCGGCTTCTACTACAAGACCTTCATCCGCCCGCGGAGCATGTGGCCCGTCTACGAGAAGGTGCTGCGACGTGCCGGCGGGCTCGGGAAGCTCGACCCGAAGGGCGAGCGGCGGGAGCGCGTGGACAGCGAGCACCGCCACGTCGAGGTCTGCGTGATCGGCGGCGGCCGTGCGGGGCTGGAGGCGGCGATCGACGCCGCCTCGCAGGGCAAGAGCGTGATCGTCGTCGACGAAGGCCCCGAGGCGGGCGGCGGCCTGCTCGCCGAGCGCGACGGGCTCCCCGTCGCCCGCGAGCTCTCCGAGCGCGCCCGTGCGGCGGGGGTCGAGATCCTCGCCCCGGCGATCGCGATCGGCGTCTTCGAGCACGGCTTCGTGCCGGTCGCGCAGGGCAACCTCCTGCTGAAGATCCGCGCCCACGACGTCGTCGTCGCCAGCGGCATCAGTGAGCAGCCGCTCGTCTTCCCCGGCAACGACCTGATCGGCGTGTTCCTCCCCGACGGGGTCCGCCGGCTGGTCAACGGCTTCTCGATCCGGCCCGGCGAGCGCGCAGTCGTGCTGGCCGTCGACGAGCGTGGCGTCCAGGCGGCCGAGGACCTGCGCGCCGCCGGCGTCGACGTCGCCGAGCTCGTCGACTTCCGGCAGCGCGCGCCACGCGAGGTCGAGGCGATCGGCTCGAAGGGGCGAGTGCGGCAGCTCGCAGTCGACCGCAAGCGCATCGACTGCGACCTCGTCGTGATGGGCGGTAGCCCGCAGCCGAACTACAAGCTGCTCGCCCAGGCCGGCGCCCGCGTCGAGTACGACGGTGGCCGCGGCGTCTTCGTGCCCACCGACCTCCCGCCGCACGTGCATGCGGTGGGCGCGGTCGCAGGCGAGATCGGGGAGCCGGCGGTGCCGCCGCCCGCGCTCGGCGACCGCCACGACAAGTGCTTCGTCTGCTTCTGCGAGGACCAGACCACGAAGGACCTCAAGTACGCGATCCGTGAGGGCTTCGACTCGATCGAGCTCTCCAAGCGCTACACGACGGTGACGATGGGCCCGTGCCAGGGGCGTCTCTGCCACCTCAACTCGATCCGCGTCTACGCGAAGGCGCGTGGCCTGGACGAGGACTCGATCGGCACCACCACTGCGCGGCCACCGTCGACACCCGTCTCGCTCGGGCTGATCGCGGGGCGCCCGCACGAGCCGGCGAAGCGGACGCCGCTGCACCACCGGCACGAGGACTTCGGCGCCCGGATCATGTGGACGGGCGCCTGGAAGCGACCGCACTCCTACGGAGACGACGTCGACGCCGAGGCGCAGAACGTGCACCGAGGCGTCGGCCTGATCGACGTCTCCACGCTCGGCAAGCTGCTCGTCTCGGGCCCCGAGGCGGGCGCCTTCCTCGACCGCGTCTACCCGAACCGGTTCAGCGACCTCAAGGTCGGGCGCATCCGCTACGGCGTGCTCACCTCCGACGCGGGTCGGATCATGGACGATGGCACCGCCGCCCGGCTCGACGACGCCACCTTCTACGTGACGACGACCTCGACCGGGGCGGACGCCGTCTACCAGTGGTTCACGTGGTGGAACGCCGTCTGGCACATGGACGTCTCCTTCCGGAACGTCACCGGAGCCGTCGCTGCCGTCAACGTGGCCGGCCCGAAGTCCCGCGAGCTGATGCAGCGCGTGTCGGCCGACGACTTCTCGAACGAGGGCTTCGCCTATCTCGACGCGCGGCACGTGACCGTTGCCGGCGTGCCCACGCTCGGCCTGCGGATCGGCTTCGTGGGTGAGCTCGGCTACGAGCTGCACCTGCCGAGCTCGCACGCCGAGCACGTGTGGGACGCGCTCCTCGAGCAGGGGGCCGACCTTGGTGTGGCGCCCTTCGGGCTGGAGCCGCAGCGCATCCTGCGCCTGGAGAAGGGGCACGTGATCGTGAGCCAGGACACCGACTCCGAGTCGAACGTGCTCGAAGCGGCAATGCCTTGGATCTTCAAGGGCGACAAGCCCGACTTCGTCGGCAAGTGGGCGACCGAGCAGGTTGCGGAGCGCGGGTTGCGCTGGATGCTCGTGGGCTTCGAGAGCCCGCGCAGGGCGATGCCGCTCGAGGGCGGGCAGATCGTGGCCAACGGCCGCTCGGTCGGGCGGGTGACGAGCGTCCGCTACTCCAAGGAGCTGGACAAGGTGATCGGCCTCGCGATCGTCCGCCACGAGCATGCCGTCGACGGCAGTCGTATCGACGTCGTGATCGACGGGAAGCTCGAGCCGATGACGGTGCACCTGGGGCCGTTCTTCGACCCGTCCGGGGAGCGGCTGAAGGCATGAGTGGGCGCGGTCGTGGAACGGCCGGGGTGAGGCTGAAGCCTCACCCCGCGGTGCGGCGCCCGGGGCCCTGTCGGGGGGGCAGGCTTCGGTCTGGCGACGCGGTGCGCGGCTCGAGGCTCCACCACGGGGTCACGCTTCAGCCTGACCCCGGTTTCCTCGCTCCCGACCCCGCCTTGCTCGCCGGACGGCGCCCATGAGCATGCTCGACTTCCTGTCGCCGTCGGCCGCCGCCCCGGCCGGTGCCTTCCGACCGCTCGCGCGCTCCTCGATGGATCGCGCGCAGCGCGAGGCCGGCGCGGAGTTCGAAGAGCGCGAAGGCTGGCTCGTGCCGGTCGCGTTGCCCGGCGAGGCGGAGCGGCTTGCCGCCGTCGGCGTCGCCGACCTCTCCCACCTCGGCAAGCTCGAGCTCGCCGGCCCGCTGTCGGGCGCCGAGGAGGTCGTGGGCGTCGTCGTGACCCATGTGATCTCACCGCGGCGGACGCTCGTGCTCTGCGAGACCGCGAGGACGCCGGCGGTGCGGGAGGCGCTGTCCGCGCACGGCGCCGTGCTCGACGTGACCGCCGGCCTCGGGGTGCTCGCGCTCGTCGGTCCCGAGGTGGGGGCGCTCGTGCGCCGGCTCACGCACCTGCACGAGATCCCCTCCAGCGGAGAGCTCGCCCACGTGAACACGGTGCACGTGCTCGCCCGCCCGGGCGGCGGCGTGTTGCTCGTGTTCCCGCAGGAGTACGGCCACTACCTGTGGGAGGTGGCGGTCGATCGCGCCAAGCCGCTCGGCGGCGGCCCGGTCGGCGTGGACGCGATCGGAGGCGCGCGGTCGTGAAGGAGATCTTCTTCCCCAAGCGGATGTTCCGCCGGCCGGCGGAGCTCAAGCGCCGCTACGACGTCGTGATCATCGGCGGCGGCTCCCACGGCCTCGCCACCGCCTACTACCTCGCGAAGAACCACGGCATCACCAACGTGGCGATCCTCGAGAAGAGCTACATCGGCGCGGGGGCGGCCGGGCGCAACACGACGATCATCCGCTCCAACTACCGCACGCCGGAGGGCGCCGAGTTCTACCAGGCGAGCGTCGGGCTCTACGAGCGCCTCTCGCAAGACCTCGACTTCAACCTCATGTTCTCGCAGCACGGGCACTTCACGCTCGCGCACTCGGACCGCTCGCTCGTCGTGCAGCAGGAGCGGGCCGAGGTCAACAAGCTGCTCGGCATCGACAGCCGGGTGATCAGCGCGGAGGAGGTCAAGGAGCTCTGCCCACAGATCTCCATCTCCCGCGACGTGACCTGGCCGATCCTCGGGGCCCTCTACCACGCGCCGGGCGGGATCATCCGCCACGACGCCGTCGTCTGGGGCTACGCCCGCAAGGTCGACGAGGCCGGCATCGAGATCCACCAGGGGGTCGAGGTGACCGGCTTCGAGCGGAAGGGGTCGAGCCTGACCAAGGTGAAGACGACCGCCGGCGACATCTCTGCCGGCGTCGTGCTCAGCGCCACCGCCGGGTGGTCGAGCATCCTCGCCGACATGGCCGGCGTGCCGCTGCCGATCACCACGAGCATCCTGCAGGCGTTCGTGACGGAGCCCGTGAAGCCGTTCCTGGACAAGATCATCGTCTCCGCGCAGATGCACATCTACGTCTCGCAGACCGATCGCGGCGAGTTCCTGATCGGCGCCGAGGTCGAGCCCTACCCGACGTACTCCAACAAGGGCACGTTCCCGTTCGTCGAGTACGCGGCGCGGCACGTGCTCGAGCTGTTCCCGCAGCTGCACGCGACGCGGATCCTGCGTCACTGGACCGGCCTCTGCGACATGAGCCCCGACTACAGCCCGATCATGGGCCTGACCGAGCTCGACGGGTTCCTCGTCGACTGCGGCTGGGGCACGTACGGCTTCAAGGCCGCGCCGATCACCGGCGTCACGCTCGCCGAGCTGATCGCCACCGGCGAGACACCCGCCCTGATCGAGCCCTTCAAGCTCGAGCGCTTCTACACCGACACGCTCGTCTCCGAGCTCGCCGCGGCCGCGGTGAGCCACTAGGCACGAAGGAAAGGACACCCAGATGCTCTCCAGCCTCGAGATCGCCCAGGCCGCGTCCCTGCGGCCGATCGCCGACGTCGCCTCCGACGCGGGCATCGAGGAGGGTGAGCTCGAGCAATACGGCCGCCACAAGGCGAAGGTCGACCTCTCGGTGATCGAGCGCCTGGCCGACCGGCCCGACGCGAAGCTGATCAACGTCACCGCGATCACGCCCACCCCGGCGGGGGAGGGGAAGACGACGACCTCGGTCGCGCTCACGCAGGGCCTCGGCAAGCTCGGGCGCTCGCCCGTGCTGTGCCTTCGCGAGGCGTCGCTCGGACCCGTCTTCGGCGTCAAGGGCGGCGCCGCGGGCGGCGGCTACGCGCAGGTGGTGCCGATGGAGGATTTGAACCTCCACTTCACCGGCGATCTGCATGCGATCACGGCCGCCAACAACCTGCTCTCGGCGATGATCGACGCGCACCTGATGCACGGCAACGCGCTCGGCATCGACCCGATCACGATCTCCTGGCGCCGGTGCATGGACATGAACGACCGCTCGCTGCGCGACGTCGTCACGGGGCTCGGCGGCCGCGCCAACGGCTACCCGCGGCAGACGGGGTTCGACATCACCGCGGCGAGCGAGATCATGGGCCTCGTCGCGGTCGCCCGCGACCTCGCCGACCTGCGCGACCGGCTCGGCGCGATCACGATCGGCCAGACGGTCGAGGGCGAGCCGGTCACCGCGGAGCAGGTCCGCGCCGCCGGCTCGATGGCGGTGCTGCTCAAGGACGCGATCAAGCCGAATCTCGTGCAGACGCTCGAGGGGCAGCCCGCGTTCGTGCACTGCGGGCCGTTCGCCAACATCGCCCACGGCAACAACTCGCTCGTCGCCGACCGCGTCGGCCTCAAGCTCGGCGACTACATGATCACCGAGTCGGGCTTCGCCTCTGACATGGGGATGGAGAAGTTCTTCGACATCACCTGCCGCATCGGCGACCTGCGGCCGAGCGCGGTTGTGCTCGTCGCCTCGGTGAAGGCGCTGAAGCACCACGGCGGCGACATCGACGGCGGCCTCGCGGAGATCGAGGCGGGCGCCGCCAACCTCGCGCGCCACATCGGCATCGTCAACGGCTTCGGCCTGCAGGCGGTCGTCGGCGTCAACCGCTTCCCCAAGGACACCGACGAGGAGCTCGAGCTGGTGCGGCGCCTCGCGCTCGAGCACGGCGCCTACGCCGCGGAGCTCAACGAGGGCTTCCTCCACGGCGGCGAGGGTGCCACCGCGCTCGCCGAGGCGGTCGTCGCCGCGGCCGACCAGCCCAACGACTTCGACTTCGCGTACTCGCTCGACGCCCCGATCGAGGAGAAGATCCGGGCGATCGTGCAGAAGGTCTACGGCGGCGTCGACGTCGAGCTGCTGCCCGCGGCGCGCGAGAAGGCAGCCGCGTTCGAGAAGGGCGGGCTGGGGCGCCTTCCGATCTGCATGGCGAAGACCCATCTCTCGCTCTCCCACGACCCGGCGCTGCGGAACGCCCCGACCGGGTTCACGGTGCCCGTCCGCGACCTGCGACCCTACACGGGCGCCGGCTGGATCGTCGCCCTCTGCGGCGACATGATGACGATGCCCGGCCTCGGCAAGGCCCCTGCCGCGTTCGCGATCGACGTCGACGCGAGCGGCGAGACGGT
>Ga0224510_10002226_pt1 | contig 11867 bp, 10 predicted proteins | sample SF_May12_sed_USG_FD_170161 | JGI IMG/M metagenome (GOLD analysis project Ga0224510, IMG submission 170161) | Sediment microbial communities from San Francisco Bay, California, United States - SF_May12_sed_USGS_4_1 | ecosystem: Environmental > Aquatic > Marine > Sediment | place: USA: California... | reverse complement strand
AGCAGAACGTCGCGCGCGGTCCTCTTCTCTCGTACCAGGCTGCTCGCATGATGGGCCTATCGCTGTACGGTGGTGGCGAGGCCGGCAGGGTCGATCACGCCCACCAGCTTGCCGAAGACACGATTGTGTTCGAGGTCCGCATGGGCCCGCGGGATGTCGTCCAGCGTGTAGAGGTGCAGCGGCCCGATCGCCAGCTCGCCTGTGGCCAGGCGGTCGAGATAGGCCTGCAGCACCGGCGCCGGCAAGTCGCCGGCACCGCCGGAGTAGGCCGTGAGCCTGACGCCGCGTGGGATGTAGTCGATGGGGTAAAACTCGCTGACGGTCCATCGGTTGGACAGCATGCCGGTGAAACAGACCGTGCCGTGCACACGCGTGGCACGCAAGGTGTCGGGCAAGGTCGGCGTGCCCACCAGTTCCAGCGCAGCGTCCACGCCTTCGGGTGCGATGGCGCGCACGGCGCGCGCGACCTGACCGTCGTCGATGATCACGTGATCCACGCCCTGGGCGCGCAGTGCCGCAGCTCGCTCGGGCTGGCGCGTCGTGGCGAGCACTGTGGCGCCGCGGTCCTTGGCCAGCGTCGTAGCGGCCAGGCCCAGCGCCGAGGTGCCGCCGCGGATGAGCAGGGTCTGCCCTCGCTGCAGGTCGAGCCCGATGGTCAGCGAGCCATGGGCCGTCTGCAGCGTCTCGGGAACGGCGCCGAGCACGGCCCAAGGCAGCGTCGAGTCGAACGGGATCACCTGCCGGCGCGGTACGACCACGTACTCGGCGTAGCCACCGTCGAAGACGCGGCCCATGCCGCCCAGCATCGTGGCGACTTGCTGGCCTCGGGACAAGCCGCCATCGCTCTCCCCTTCGGGCAGTTCGTCGATCACGCCCACCGCCTCGATGCCAAGCACGCGGGGGAACGAGACACCCTGCGACAGGCCCAGCCGCGTGTGCAACTCGGAACGGTTCAGCCCGAACGCGCGCACCGCGATCCGCACCCAGCCGGGCCGCGCGCGCGGCAGCGGCACCGTCGACAACACCAGGTTCTCGGGGCCGCCGGGCTGGCTCAGCACCACCGCGCGCATCGTGCATCGTGGGGTGGGAGGCTGCTTGTCTTCCTGCCTGATCGCAGTCATTTCAACTCCACGCAGACCTCGAGTTACCGCAACTTCTTCTGACGCGAGTCTGAAACGCACTTCGCGTAAGGCGATACAAGGTCGTCAGATGTGGGACAACTTCCTTGCCGCCGGGTCATGTGGGTTTCGCAGCAGCGGGCATCGAGAAACTTGTCCTGGCCCACTTTGCGAAGTCGGTCGCAGGCTTGCCAGCGATCTCATTGGCCAGCTTGATCTGGCGATCGTGGTTTGACCCCAGGTAGGTATGTTTCTCGAAATAGGCAAACATCTGGGCGAGTTCGGCCGCGCCATCGAAGAAGGTCGAGAAGACGCTCGCGGGCACTTGGTTGAAGGCCACCTTGTGACCTTGTCGCTTCAGCGTGTTGACGATGTCGTCAAGACTCAAGAGGTCGCCGACCAACGGCAGGACCTGTCCGTTCCCGGCTGCGGCAGGGTTGGAAAACGCACCGGCCACGACCGCTCCTAGTTCCGTGATGTCGCCCGCGTGAATCGCTTTTACCGTCGGGTCGATGGGCAGCGTCCAGGCGGCTGAGCCATCAGGCTGCAGCTGAGCAGCGAGCATGCCGTTCAAGTTTTGGTAGAAGAACGGGGCAACCACAAACGTGTGATGCGCAAGACCGGCCTGTCTGACCAGCTCGTCGACTCTGGCCTTGTGCGTGAAATGCGGTACGTCGAAGGCTCCGCCGCTGATCTTTTCGACGTTCGGCAGAGTGGACCAGATGAAGTGCTCGACACCTGCCGCTCTTGCAGCATTGACGGCGGCCATGCCTTGCGCCCACTCATCGGTCCCTGTCTCCCAGAAATTGGTGACGGCGAAGACGCCATATGCACCGTCAAATGCGGCTCTCAGTGTCTCAGGGCGACTGAGGTCCGCTTCGACGACCTCGTCACCGAGTTCTGGGTACTTGCCGGGATTGCGGGTCAAGGCGCGGACGTGGAATTGCCCACTCGCCCGAAGCGCGCGCACAACGCTGCCACCTTGATTCCCGGTTGCGCCGATGACGGCAATGATCTTCTTTGACGCAGACATGCTGCTCTCATTTGGTGACGACATAGGCTTTCGTGGTCGGCTCTCTTGCTCTTGGATGGGCGGACTCTCAGTCGTCCCAGCGCGCGTAGATCAGCGCGGCGCGGCAATGGCTCTCGCCAAACACGTCCACGCCTGCCAGCTTGCCGATCCAGCGCCCCTGGATCTCGGTGGCGCACTGCTGAATCACGCCATCGAGCAGGGTGCGGAAGATGGCGAACTTGTTGTCCCAGCTGTACTTCTGCGCCGCTGCCGACATCACCTTCATCTGGTCGGTGCCGTCGTGGATGTGCTTGACCGTCTTGTAGACGTCGAGTGCGTAGTCCTTGGACATCTGCACATCCTGGCGGTCGGCCAGGTAGGTCAGGTGGCCGGGAACCAGCACGTCGAAGTCATACGACAGCAACTGGTCGAACACCTTCAGATAGGCGTGCATGTTGGTGCTGAGATCGAAGTCCATGAACGGCACATGGCCGGCGGCGAGGGTGTCGATGGCCATCAGGAACTTGCGCTGGGGCAGGTAGACGAACAGGTCGCCTTCGGGGGAATGCCACTGGCCCTTCTTCAACTCCACCGTCATCGTGCCCAGCTTCAGCGTGCGCTGGTTCTTGAACGTGCTGGTGGGGATGGGTCGCCGCGGGTCCTTCTTCTCACGCAGGAATGCCGCGGTATCGGCCTCGGCCACGATTGCGAGTTTCGGCAGCTGCTTGACGAGCAGGCCGGCCCCGGCAATGTGATCCAGGTGAGCGTGTGAGTACACCAGCTGCACGATCGGCTCGCGCGTGACCTCCGTGACCGCCTTGACGATGTGCTGGGCAAGACTCTCGGGTGCATCGAACAGGATCACGCCCTTGCCGGTGGTCACGAAGGCTGACTGGTAGATGCCGTCGGTGACTACACAGACGTTCGGTTTCACCTCCTTTACGAGGAAGCCCTTCGTCGGGTCGACGGCGAGCGCCCGCGCCTTGACGGCCGGCAGCACGGGCACGTAGCTGGGCAGCTTGTCCAGGTCCTGCGCCTGCGACGCCCACGGCAGGAGAGCGGCGGCCATCAGGGCCAAGGATGCGAGTCGGTTGCATAGCAAGTGCATCTTGCTTCTCCTGTGGGGCGCGCTCACGCACGCGGCTGGTTGGTCGAAAACAGGTAGCGGTGAATCCTCCACTCGCCGTTTTCGCGCTTGAAGATGAACAGTTCGTTGTTGCCCTCGGCCACCTCGATGCCCGCGCTGAGGATGCGCGTGCGGCCTGCGGAACTGGTACGCGCCCAGGCGGTGTCATCGAGGACTTCCACCTCGTGGATCTTGAACTCGACGCTCAGCTTGATCGTGTCGAACACCTGCCGATAGCCGGCGCGCACCGCCTCGCGGCCGACCAGCGCCGCCCCGTGCTGCGGCATGAACACGGGCGATTGGCCGTACAGGGTGAGGATCGCTTCGATGTCGTTGGTGTTCAGCGCCCTCTCGTAGGCCTTCAACACTGCTTCGACGGACATGACGAGCTCCTTGGTACAGACGTTTGATTCGTTGACGCCCCTGATTGCCAGGCCGCGCCAGAAGTCTATGGCTCTCGATTGCAGCGGGGAAGGCGCACGATTGATAATGACCCTCTCATTATTGAGAGGCACAAATGGATCTCAACTCGACCCGAATGTTCGTTGGCGTCGTCCAGGCAGGCAGCTTGTCGGCCGCGGCGGCGCGTCTGAACCTGCCGCTGCCGACCATCAGCCGACGCATCCGTCAGCTCGAGCAACAGCTGAAGGTCCAGCTGCTGGAGCGGTCCCCAAAGGGCATTACGCTGACCGATGCGGGGGCGCGCCTGTACGAGCATGCGAGCCGCGGGCTGGAGTCCTTGGCCGAAGGAGCGGAGGCGGTTCGCAGCGATCAGGCGCGCTTGAAAGGGCGCTTGCGCCTCTCAATACCACCGTCCATGGAGCCCTGGTGGGAACTGCTGGGTGCCTTCCAACAGCAGTACCCGGACATCCGGATCAGCGTCTTCTCGACCGAGCGCCGTGTGGACCTGATTCAGGACGGCATCGATGTGGCGCTGCGCATCGGCGCCATCGTCGACGAGTCGATGGTGGCCAGCCGCATGGGGTCGTACCGTCACGTGCTGGTGGCGTCGCCAAGGTTGCTGACCCGATTGCGGACGCCAAGAACGGCTGACGCACTGCAACGATTCCCCTGCGCCGTTTGGGTGCCTGGAGCAAGCGCCCAAAGCGTCTGGAACTTGGGAGAAGCCGTGTTCGCAGCCGATGCAGTGCTGTCCTCAAACGACTACCTGCACCTTCGAGCTTGCGCTCTGCGCGGGGAAGTTGTGACCGAGTTGCCGCCGTTCCTGGCACACGAAGCGCTGGCTCGCGGCGAACTGGTGCGCGTGCTCCCACGCCTGAAGTTGCCCGAGGTCTCCATCAACCTCCTCTATCCGTCGCACCGGCACCCTTCAAGCCTTGTGCGAGCGTATCTAAGCTACTGCCGTGAACGCGCCGATCACTACCTTCAGGCTGTCAGCGGTTCAGATACGCTGAGGCAGCGGGGGTTGGCACGGTCCTGAGTGAAGAGATCGTGGCTGGACAGCACAGCCGAGCGTGAACCGGCACTCCCATTGCCAGCGCCACCGGATCGCGGCTCTGGCCACTCGCCAGTCGCCAGTCGCTCACAAGCGGTCGCCCGTGGAAGGCTGCTCCCGGCCGATAGCGCCAGTACGGCTAGGTCTGCTTCCTACCCGCAAACCACGCGCCGGCCGGCACGATCCGGTGAACGAGCCTGGTCGTTGGCGATTAGCGATCGCTTGTCAGTAATCACTTCTTCAGCAGATCACTCGCATCGAGGCCGAGGCGCTCGATCGTCGACAGCACGCGCGGCCATTCCGTCGCGAGGAATTTCTGGCGCTCGTCCCGCATGAGACTCACGCGTGCGCCCGGCGTAACGAACATTCCGCGGCCGCGACGCTTTTCGACCAGCCCCTCGTCGACGAGTTGCTGGTAACCCTTGAGGACCGTCAGCGGATTGAGCGTGTGCTCGGCGGCGACACTGCGCACGGAAGGCAGTGCGTCGCCTTCACCGAGCGTCCCTTCGAGGATCATCGCCACCACCTTGTCACGGAGCTGGCGGTAGATCGGCTGGTTGTCGTTCCAGGTGGAGTCCATGCGTCGTCAAGGTTCGGAACATGGTGGTGCGCTGCTGTACTGTAGCAGAACACCGAGGCCGGTCCCTTCAGGGGCGACCGGTGCGCGCTATCGCGACGGCGGGGTGCGCATCGAGGGCCGGGGGCGTGATGGCCTGAAGTGCCACCGGCCTCGATGCGACCGCAAACCCCGCGGCCAGCCAGACGATGACGGCAAGGACGGTTGCACAGAACCTTTCCGACGTCTTCATGGCGGTCACCTCATCCGTGAACGGGTTTCCATAGTGTTATAGTTAACTACAACACCAAACACTTTGCAAGCCCCTTCGTATAAGTCGAAGCGGGCTGTCGCGGCTTTCTGGCAAAGCCCGCTTTGCAGCGCGTTAAAATGGCGCACCCCCGGACAGACACGAACGACGGGCGTCCTGACCCGCACGAGCGACCCGGGATCCGAAATAACAGAGAGAATTTCCCCATGAAGACTCCCGTCAACGTCGCCATCACCGGCGCCGCGGGCCAGATCGGCTACGCGCTCGCCTTCCGAGTGGCTTCGGGCCAGATGCTCGGCCACGACCAGCCGGTCAACCTGCACCTGCTCGAAATCACGCCGGCCCTCGGCGCGCTGCAGGGCGTCGTCATGGAACTCAACGACTGCGCGTTCCCGACGCTGAACAAGATCGTGGCAACGGACGACGCGAAGGTCGCGTTCAAGGATTGCCACGCCGCGCTGCTCGTCGGTGCGCGTCCGCGCGGCCCGGGCATGGAGCGCAAGGACCTGCTGCTCGCCAACGCGCAGATCTTCTCCGCGCAGGGCAAGGCGCTCGACGCCGTCGCCGATCGCAAAGTGCGCGTGCTGGTCGTCGGCAACCCGGCGAACACCAATTCGCTGATCGCGATGAAGAACGCACCTAGCCTCGATCCAAAGCGCTTCACCGCGATGGTCCGTCTCGATCACAACCGCGCGCTCTCGCAGCTCGCGGAAAAGACTGGCACGCACGTGACCGACCTGAAGAAGGTGATCATCTGGGGCAACCACTCGGCGACGCAGTATCCCGACCTGCACCACGCGACGGTCGCGGGCAAGCCCGCGCTCTCACTGGTCGACCAGGCCTGGTACGCCGAGACGTTCATTCCCGTCGTCCAGCAGCGCGGTGCGGCGATCATCAAGGCGCGTGGCGCTTCGTCTGCAGCATCCGCGGCATCGGCCGCGATCGACCACATCCGCGACTGGGTCCTCGGCACGCCGGCCGGCGACTGGGTCTCGATGGGCGTGCCGTCGGACGGCAGCTACGGCATTCCGGAAGGCGTGATCTACGGCTTCCCGGTGACCTGCAACGGTGGCAAGTACGAAATCGTGCAGGGCCTCGCAGTCAACGAGTTCAGCCGCGCGCGCATGGCCGCGACGCACAAGGAACTCCTCGAAGAGCGCGACGGGGTCAAGGACCTCATCTAGGAAGCGGTTAGGGGTTAGGGGATAGCCGGAGCGGCCGGCGGCCGCAACAGGCGAAGAAACCCGCCCTGCCTGCCTCGCTCAACCCGGCGGGCGAAGGATGCGATTCCATCGCCCGTTTTGCCATGGACAAGACATGCCCGCGGACAGGAAGAAAAGGCTGCGTGACGTGGTGTTCGGGGCGCCGCGCGACCCGATGGCACCCGAGACGCGCAAGCACATCGCGCTCGCCGCGTTCCTGGCCTGGATCGGCATCGGTGCCGACGGCCTTTCTTCCTCTTCCTACGGCCCCGCCGAAGCGTTCATGGCGCTGGGCACGCACAGCCAGCTCGCGCTCTACCTCGCGGTCGCCACCGCGTTCACCGTGTTCGTGATCTCGCTGGCCTACAACCAGGTCATCGAGCTGTTTCCGAATGGCGGCGGCGGTTACAAGGTGGCGACGAGGCTCGTCGGCCCCTATGCGGGACTCGTCGCCGGCGCCGCACTGATTGTCGACTACGTGCTGACGATTGCGATTTCGGCGGCGAGCGGCATCGACGCGCTGTTCAGCCTGCTGCCGGCGGTGCACCAGGTCGTGAAGCTCGAGGCGGCGGTCGCCGTCGTCGTGCTGCTGATCTACCTGAACCTGCGCGGCATGCGCGAATCCATCAGCCTGCTCGCGCCGATCTTCGTCGGCTTCTGCCTCACCCACTTCGCGCTGATCGGCTACGGCATCTACGCACACGAGTTCGGGCTGCAGGCCGAAGTCCGGCAGACGCTCCAGGAGACGCACGCCCTCGCGGGCCAGATGGGCTGGTTCTTCGCGATGGCGCTGTTCCTCAAGGCGTATTCGCTCGGTGGCGGCACTTACACCGGCATCGAAGCGGTCTCGAACAACGTCAACATGCTGAAGGAACCGCGCGTACGGACCGGCAAGTGGACGATGTTCCTGATGGCGCTCTCGCTGAGCCTCACGGCCGCCGGCATCATCCTGCTATACCTGTTGTGGGACGTGCAGCCATCGACGACGGGCGAGACGCTGAATGCGGTGGTCTTCGGCGACATCATCGACAGCCTGGGCTTCGACTCGCACACCAGCCACCTGATGCTGGTCGTCGTGCTGGTGTTCGAGGGTGCGCTGCTGTTCGTCGCGGCCAACACGGGATTCCTCGGCGGTCCTGCCGTGCTCGCCAACATGGCCGTCGACCGCTGGGCACCCAACCAGTTCAGCGCGCTTTCGTCGCGACTCGTTACCCGCAACGGCATCCTGCTGATGGGTGCGGCGGCGCTTGCGATCCTGGTCTGGACCAGGGGCTCCGTGGGACTGCTCGTCGTGCTCTACACGGTGAACGTGTTCATCACGTTCGCGCTGTCGCTGCTGGGACTTACCCGGTTCTGGTGGAAGCAGCGGCGCGACCTGCCGCAGGCGCGCAGCCGGTTCATGCTGGCCGTCTTTGCGCTGCTGATCACGCTGTCGATTCTCGCGGTGATCGTGGTCGAGCGCTTCCTGCAGGGCGGCATCGTCACGCTGTTCATAACCTCTACGGTGGTCTGCATCGGACTGCTCATCCGCCGGCACTATTCGCGTGTGCGCGAGATGGCCCATGCCTTGGAGCGTTCCGTGCGCTGGAAATGGCAGGACCTGCCGGGCGAGCCGCCGGCAATCGATCCGGTCCAGCCCACGGCAGTGTTCCTGGTCAGTGCCAACCGCGGCATCGGCTTGCACACGGTCGAACGCGTCGAGGCGTTGTTCCCGGATCACTTCCGGAATTTCGTGTTCGTGAGCGTCGGCACGGTCGACAGCGAATCGTTCGGCAGCGAGCAGTCGTTGCGCACGCTGCAGTACGAGACCCGCGCGTCGCTCGACGGCCTCGTCAACTACGCCCAGGTCCACGGCAAGGGCGCGTGCTGGTTCGACGCGTATGGCGCGGATCGTCTCGCCGAACTCGAGAGGCTCGCGTTGACAGTGCGAGAGGCGTTCCCCCACAGCGTCTTCTTCACCAACCGGCTCGTGTTCGAGAAGGAGCGCTGGTGGAATCGCCTGCTGCACAGCGAGACCCCGCTCGCCATGCAACGCCTGCTGAACGCTCACGGAGTCGAACTCGTGATCCTGCCGGTGACGTTGCGCGAAGACAGGGCGACGGGCGCGTGACCGCTTCCGTATAGCGGCGCGATCTGGCCCTCCCCGGGGCGTTGACGCTGCAGACACCTGCAATTGACAGGTGTAGAATGAACGTTCATTCTAAGTCGCATCCCAGTCTCCGCGCCGCCCATCCGGGCCAGCACGACCTACTCTGCCGAGGCCTCATGTCGCCCAAGTTCGCGAGCCGCAGGGCTGTCTTTGCCGTCGTTGCTCTCACCGCAGTAGCGGCATGCGGCGGCCCGTCAGGCCCGCCCCAGGGCCACGGCGCCGTACCCGTCACGGTCGTCACGCTCACCACGGCGCCGGTCGTGCTCCGACGTGAGCTGCCGGGACGCACCACGCCCTACCTCGTCGCGGAAGTACGGCCGCAGGTGAATGGGATCGTGAAGCAGCGCCTCTTTATCGAAGGATCTGCGGTGGAGGCGGGACAACCGCTGTACCAGCTCGACGACGCGACGTACCGGGCGAACCTCGCCAGCGCCAGGGCTGCGCTTGCCCGCGCCGAGGCGACGCTCAATACCGCCCGTCTCAACGCACGGCGCTCCGCCGACCTGTTCGCAATCAACGCAGTCAGCAAGCAGGACGACGAAAACGCCGCGGCTGCGTTGCAGCAGGGCGAAGCCGACGTGGCCGCCGCCGCGGCGGCTGTCCGCAGCGCAGAGGTCATCCTGGGCTACGCGCGCATCACCGCACCCATCGGCGGCCGCATCGGCAAGTCGACGGTGACACAGGGCGCACTCGTCACGGCTAACCAGGAGACGCCGCTCGCAACGGTGCAGCAGCTCGACCCCATCTACGTGGACCTGACGCAGCCCAGCGCGGAATGGCTTTCACTGCGCAGAGAACTGGCCGCGGGCCGGCTCGAGGGGGCGCAGGACATGCCGGTCGCAATCGTCCTCGAGGACGGCACGCCCTACGCGCAGCCCGGCAAGCTTGCATTCTCCGAAGTCAGCGTCGACCCGACGACCGGCAGCTTTGCGTTGCGCGTCGTCGTCCCGAACCCCGAGCACATCCTGCTGCCCGGCATGTACGTGCGCGCCATCCTCGGCACGGGCACGCGCCAGGCTGGACTGCTCGTGCCGCAGCAGGGCATTGCGCGCGATCCCAGGGGCCATACGACGGCGATGGTCGTCGGACAGGATGGCAACGTGGAAGTGCGGCCGGTGCGCGTGAGCGAGGCGATCGGCGACCGGTGGCTGGTCGAGGATGGTCTTGCCGCAGGCGACAAGGTGATCGTCGAAGGCCTGCAGAAGGTGCGGCCGGGCGTGCCCGTGCAGGCGACGGAAGCCGGCGCGGCACCGTCGTCGGCCGCCCCGCCCAGTCCCGCGCGGCAGCCGTAAGCCCCGTCATGGCACGCTTCTTCATCGACCGGCCGATCTTCGCGTGGGTCATCGCGATCATCATCATGCTGGCGGGCGGCCTCGCGATCACGCAGCTGCCGATCTCGATGTACCCCAACATCGCGCCGCCCGCGGTGACGATCAGCGCCAACTACCCGGGCGCAACGGCGAAGGTCGTCCAGGACGCGGTGACGCAGATCATCGAGCGCAACATGAAGGGCCTCGACGGGCTGATCTACATGTCTGCGACCAGCGATGCCTCGGGCAACGCGTCGATCACCCTCACGTTCGAATCCGGCACCGACCCGGACATCGCGCAGGTCCAGGTGCAGAACAAGCTGCAGCTGGCGATGCCCACGCTGCCACAGGAAGTGCAGCGCCAGGGCGTCAACGTGACCAAGTCGCGCAGCGGCTTCCTCATGGTCATCGCGTTCGTCTCGAAGGACGGCAGCATGACGCGCGACGACATCTCGGACTACGTCGGCTCGAACCTGATCGACCCGTTGAGCCGCGTCCCGGGGGTAGGCACGGTGCAGCTCTTCGGGTCGCCGTACGCGATGCGCATCTGGCTCGACCCGAACAAGCTCGAAACGTATGGCCTCGCCATCGGCGACATCATCACGGCGGTGCGCGCCCAGAACGCCCAGGTCACGATCGGCCAGCTCGGCGGCGCGCCTTCGGTCCAGGGGCAGCAGCTGAACGCGACGATCAGCGCGCAGGAGCGCCTGCAGACGCCGGAGCAGTTTCGCGCCATCGTCCTGCGCAGCCATCCCGACGGGTCGGCCCTCAAGCTCGGCGACGTCGCGCGCGTCGAAATCGGCGCGGAAACCTACGAGTTCGTCAGTCGCTACAACGGGCAGCCGGCGAGCGGCATGGCGATCTCGCTGGCCACCGGCGCCAACGCGCTTGAAACCGCTGCCGGCGTCGAGCGGGCGCTGGCCGGACTGCGGCCATACTTCCCGGCAGGCCTCGAAGCGATAGTCCCGTTCGACACGACACCGTTCGTGCGGATGTCGATCAAGGGCGTCATCACGACGCTGGTCGAGGCGATCGTGCTCGTGTTCCTGGTCATCTACCTGTTCCTGCAGAACTTCCGCGCCACGCTGATCCCCACCATCGCCGTGCCGGTGGTGCTGCTCGGCACGATGGGTGTGCTGGCCGCGCTCGGCTTCTCGATCAACATGCTCACGATGTTCGCGATGGTGCTGGCGATCGGCCTGCTGGTGGACGACGCCATCGTCGTGGTCGAGAACGTCGAGCGCGTGATGCGCGAGGACGGACTGTCGCCGCTCGAGGCCACGCGCAAGTCCATGCGGGAGATCACCGGCGCGCTCATCGGCATCGGCATGGTGCTCGCGGCGGTGTTCGTCCCGATGGCGTTCATGCCGGGTTCGATCGGCGTGATCTACCGCCAGTTCTCCGCGACGATCGTGTCGGCGATGTCGTTGTCGGTGCTGGTCGCGATCGTGCTCACGCCGGCGCTGTGCGCGACGATGCTGAAGCCGGTGCGCAAGGGTGAGCACCACGCGGAGACCGGCTTCTTCGGGTGGTTCAACCGCGCGTTCGAGCGCGGCAGCGCGGCCTACCGGAACGGCGTGCGCGGCATCCTGGCGCGCAGCGGCCGCTTCATGCTCGTGTTCGCCGCCCTGGCCGTCCTGATGGGCCTGCTGTTCGTGCGGCTGCCG
>Ga0224510_10002224_pt1 | contig 11871 bp, 11 predicted proteins | sample SF_May12_sed_USG_FD_170161 | JGI IMG/M metagenome (GOLD analysis project Ga0224510, IMG submission 170161) | Sediment microbial communities from San Francisco Bay, California, United States - SF_May12_sed_USGS_4_1 | ecosystem: Environmental > Aquatic > Marine > Sediment | place: USA: California... | reverse complement strand
TTTGACCTCCGACAGGGTGCCGACGATCGTGGTCTTGCCGACCCCGAATCCGCCGGCGATCACGACCTTCAAAGCCCGGGGCGGCATGGCGCCGGGCGTGGCGTTCGTGGACATAGGCGTTTCGCTTCCTCTGATGGTCGGGGACTGGGGCTGCGGGGTCACAGGAGCTTCACTGCGTCGATCACGCGGAGCAGGGTGTCGAGGTCGAGGTCGTCGGCCGTGGTCGACGCAGCGTGGATGTCAATCCAGCCCTCGATGCTGAGCTCGTCAAGCAGCACCCGCACCACCCCCAGGGGGAGCGACAAGCGGGCGCTGATCTCGACCAGGGCCACCGGGTCGGCCACGGCCTCCACGATGGCCCGGCGCTCGTGGCGCAGGGCCGGCGTGGGGGCGGAGCGGGCCACCACCATCGCTTCCAACGGGAAGTCGGAGCGGGTCTTGCCCGCCGTGATCAGGTAGGGCCGCGCCTTCAGCCGGTCATGGTCGTCGTCTGGCTGGCTCATGCTCAGGACGCCAGCAGGGCCTGGTTCTTCAACTCGACGATGAGGGCGGGCGACAAGGCTGAGGCCGACCGCTGGCACATGAGCGCCATCTCGTAGGCCACGAGACCCATGTCGCTGTCCCGGTCCGCCAGCACGCACAGCGAGGCGCCAAGGCTGATCGACGTGCCGAACAGGTACCCGTCGGCCATCTCCACCATGATCTGCTCCACGTCGCCCCGGTCGAACCGCGCCGACACCCCGATGCCGAGGGCGAGCAGGCCGGACATCACGGCCGCCAGCTGCTCGCCGTCGTCACGGCTGATCGAGGCAGAAGAGGCCAGCAGGAGCCCGTCGGAGCTGACGGCCACCACATGCTCGACGCCGGGGGTCTCCTCGGCGAACCGCTTGAGCAGCCAGTCGAACTCGCGGGCGTTCGTCATCGTGTCGGTCATGATCAGTTGCTCTCCTCGTTGGGGGCGGTGGCTGGGCCGGCGACGGGGTCACCGGATCGGGTGTCGGAGGCCTGCTGGGCCTGCTGGGCCTGCTGGGCCTGCTGGCGGCCGCTGGCGAAGGCGCTGAACCGGTCGCGGACGCTCTCGGCGTTGCGGCCCCGGGCTTCCCCGTCGGCCCGGCCGGCGCCGGCCCGCTGGGTCTTGGCCAGCGAGCTGCCCGACTGCCGCTTGCGTAGCCCGAACGACTGGGCCGTGAGGAAGCTCGACGGCTGGGCCCCGCCCCGGCTGGCCGGGACCTCTTCCCCCGAGGCGGTGAGAGCGACCGGCACCGGAGGCAGGGCCTCGGCCAGGGCGGCGGGCATCGTCGGGGCGGCGTCGGCTGCCGGCTCCAGCTCCCCCATCGGGGTGGGGGCCGGCTCGGGCGTCGGCTCGGGCTCGGGAGTGGTCACCGGCTCTGCCTCGTGGGTCGCGGCGCCGTCGTGGGCGGTCGGGGTGGGGGTCGGAGGCTCGACCGCCCGTTCCGTGCGGCGGCGGGCCAGCGACGAGTGCCCCAGGCGATGGTCGGCATCGTCGCCCTCCAGCAGCTCGTTGGGCAGGAAGACGACGGCGCTGATGCCCCCGGCCTCCCGGCTCTCGAGGCGCACGGTGGCGCCCAGGCGCCGGGCCAGGCGGCCGACCACGAAATGCCCGAGGTAGTCGGCCTCGTGCAGTTCCGCCTCGCCGGTGAGGCGCCGGTTGGCCTCCTCCAGTTCCTCGGGACCCATCCCGATGCCCTGGTCGGTCACGGCCACGGTGCAGCCATCGCTGGTCAGGGCGGCGGTGACTCGCACGTCGGTGTCGGGGCTGGAGAAGCGCACGGCGTTCTCCAGCAGCTCGGCGAAGAGGTGGACGAGCTCGTGGGCGTACTGGCCATCGACGTCGATCGCATCGGTATCGGCGGCCGATACCCGCTGGTACTGCTCGATCTCGGAGGCGGCGGCCCGCACCACGTCGTCGAGCGTCGCTGGCGGGCGGCGCTTGCGAGGAGCGGGGCGGTCGGCCAGCACGAGGAGGCTCTCGGCGTTGCGCCGCATGCGGGCGGCCAAGTGGTCGATCTTGAACAGGGTGTCGAGCACCTCGGGATCGTCCTCGCCTGTCTCGGCCCGCTCGATCAGCTGGAGCTGGCGGGACAGCAGGCTCTGGCTGCGCCGGCCCAGGTTCACGAAGTTCTCCTGGGCCGTGCGGCGCAGCTCGGCCTGAGCCCGGGCCATGTCGATGGTCTCCAGGATCACCGAGTTGAAGGCCCGGGTGGCTTCGCCCAGCTCGTCGGTGCTGTGCCCGTCGAGCTCGCTGTCCTCGATCGTGGCGTCGCCGGTCTCGCGGATGCGGTCCACGAGGGCGGGGAGGGTGACGGTGGCCGTGTGCACGACCTTGCGCACCGGGCGGATGATGGACAAGGCCACCGCCGCCCCCACCAGCGCAGTGAGCACGAAGGCTATGCCCACGGTGGCGAACAGGAGCTGGGATCGCTGCGACACCAGCGACGAGGCGTGGGCCTCGGCTTGGGCCGAGTCTTCCGAGGCCAGCTCCACCACCCGGTCGATTGCGGCCCGGTGGGTCTCGTAGGCATCCCTCATTTCGTTATTGGCCAGCGCCTGGGCGGTGGTGGTGTCACCGATGTCGAGGGCGGGCAGCAGCTCGTCGTGCAGGAGCCGGAAGAACTCCCGGGCGGCCACCTGCGAGTCCTCCTTGAGGGCCTTGGTCATTCTGGGGTCGGTGACGGCCTCGAGGTAGAACGTCTGACGCTCGTCGTAGTCGGCCTCGAGCGTCACCAGCCGATCGCGCAGCACAGGCTCCAGCGCCGGGTCGGTGTTGTTTACCAGCTGTTGGACCGTGAGGTAGGACTCGACGATATAGGCCGGCGGAGGCAGCACGTCGGCGATCAGGCGCTCGGAGGCGAGCACCTGGTTAGAGGCGTCACCCCCTACCTTCACCGCGTTGAACGTCATCAGGCTGTTCACCGCCAGACCGACCAGGGCCAGGGTGGAGACGGTGACGAAGACGATCAGCTTCGCCTTCATCGAGGTCAATCGGGACATGGGGTCGCCCTCCGGTGGCACGGCGCAAGGGAACTACGCCGGGATGGTTCGTCATGGCCGGGACCTCACTTGAGCAGTCGGTAGCGGACGTGGCCCCTGATCCCCGCTGTTCGCTCAATCTGCCGCAGGTCCGGTCGACTGGCGGAGTGTGGAAGGTGCGACGACCGACGGTGTGGCCACGGCTACGGCTCTGGGGGCCCTGCGTCACCCCGATCAGACGGCGGCGGCGCTCAGCCCCTGCGGCCTCACGGTGGTGTGGGCCGAATCGGAACGGGCCCGGGTGGCAGCCGACGCGCTGGAGCGGTCGCTGGAATGGCAGTTACCGGGTCTCTACACCACGGCCGCCGGGATCGACGGCATCGCGGCCGATGGGACGGCACCGGGCGAGAGCAGCGATGACGGGCACCGGACGCCGTTCCGCTTCGCCCGGGTGACGGGTGTGCTGTTGGTGGGCGACGGCGAGCGGGTGCTGGAGCTGAGCGAGCAGCTCGACGAAGCCCGTCGGTCCGTGCCGGCCCACATCACCCGCCTGAGCGAGGCCCTGGCCGAGGCTGGGTCATCGGCCCGGGCCGCCGAGCAGCGGCGCGACGAGTTGAAAGACGTGCTCGGGGCGCACGCCGCCACGCTGGCGTCGTCCGACGAGGCCCGTTCGATCGTGGGCCTCCACCGCCGCATCGCCGGCCTGGAACTCGCCCGCCGGGGCTGCGCCACTGTCGACGTGAGCGCGGTGGCCCAGGCCTTCGAGGCCCTCGCCGCGATGGACGCCTCGCAGCTCCCCTTCGACCCAGAGGCGGCCCAGTTGGCCGACCGGTGGGAGCGGCTGCTGGCCGACGAAGCCAGCCTCGACGCCACCGAGCCCCGCCATCCCCTCACCGGCCAGCTCCACGAGCTGCAGGCCAAGCTGCGGGAGGCGGAAGCGGCCCTGGCCGACGCCGACGCCGAGGTCAACCGGCCCCGCCCCACGGCGGCCGACCGGGAGGAGATCGAGCGCCTCCACGTCGCGGCCGAAGAGGCCGAGGAGCGGGGGGGCCTGTTCGGGGCCCTCCGCCACGACGAGGACGGCGGGGCCCAAGCCCGGGAGGCGGCGTTCCTGGGCCGGTTCGGGTTCCAGAGCTACTCCCAGTATCTGCTGTCGGGTGCCCTCGACCCGCTGGCCGGGGCCGTCGCCCGCCGTCACGCCGCGGCCCAGAAGGTGGCGGCGGTGAAGACGATGATCGGCGAGGTGGAGGCGAGCATGGCGCCGTCACCGGCCCGGCGGGCCCTCCTCGACGAGGCCGAACGCCTGGCTGGCGAGATCGCCAACCGCTTCGGGGAGATCGACGGCGCCGACGACGTGGCCGCCGCCCTGCGGGACGTACGCCGCCCGCCCCGGGAGTGGTACGAGCTGATCGAGGTGCTGACGGCGGCCGGGGAGGACCCTACCGACGACCCGATGGCCGTCGCCTGCGCCCTGCTGGAAGCCGCCCGGGAGCACAACGCCCCGGCCGAAGCGATCGACCGCGAGCTGTTGGAACTGCGGGGTCGCCTGGCCGATTTCGAGCCTGAGGCGGTGGCCCGCCACGGCTCGCTGGGCGTGGTGGCCGGCGAGCTGATTCGGCTCGACCGCATCCACGAGCGACTGATGACCGAGGTGAGAGGACTGCGCCGGCGGCTGGCCGACGAGCTGGGCCGGGAACCGGCGGCGCTGACCGCCCTCGACCGGATCCAGACCCTAGACCGGGAGCTGACCGAGCTGACCGGCCGCCATCGGCTGGAGGGGGACCGCGACGCCAGCACCGGTACGCCGGCCGCGATGCTGGAGGCCGCCATCACCGGGGCCGCCGGGGATCCCGCCAGCCCGGTCGTCGTGCTGTTCGACGTTGAGCTCGACCAGGCGGCCCCCGGAGCCGGAGCCCTGCTCACCCAGTGCGTCGATCGCCTGGTGGCCCTGGCCATCGAGCGCCAGGTCGTGGTCGTCACCCCCATCGAGGGTCTCGTCCAGGCCGCCCACACCCGGGGCGACGTGCAGCTCTCGGGCTTCATCTAGGTCGGCGCCGGCCCGGAGGCGCCGTCGCCAGCGGGTAAACCGGGGTGAACCGCCGGCCCCCGCGGGTAGGGCACACCGATGATCGTGGATCGGGCCGGTGCTGGGATTCGTCACTGCGGGCGTGGCGTTCGCCACGCGGGAGGTGATCGGCGCCCTGAGCACCAAGGACGAGGTGAGCTGCCGGGTCATCGAGGATCTACCGGCTGTCGGCATCGAGGTGGCGTCGGCCACCAGCACCGTCACCGTCCGGCCGCCTCGATCAGGGGGCGATGGTTGACGGCGCCTGAGGGCCCACGGCACCGGATTGGGTGAGGGCGGCGATCTGGTCGGGGCCGTAGCCGAGGACGTCGGCCAGGATCTCGGCGGTGTGCTGGCCCACGGTGGGGGCGGCCACGGGGTCGACCACCGGTGTGCCGGCGAGGCGGAACGGCGGGGCCATGTTGGGCAGTGGCCCCAACGTGGGATGCTCGATCCGGCTGAGGGTCGCCCGTCCCGCCATCTCGGCCGACCCCAGGCCCTCGTCGAGCGTGCGGACGGCCCCGGCCGGCACCCCGGCCGCCCGCATCCGGTCGAGCCAGTACTCGCGGGGAGCGCTGGCCAGCACCGTCTCCAGCTGGGCGGCCAACCGGAACCGGTTGCGAACCCGGGCCGATGCGTGAGCGAAATCGGGATCGTCGGCCAGGTCGGGCCGGCGCAGGACGTCGGTGGCGAGCCGGCGGAAGATCCGATCGTTGGCCACCGCCAGATACAGCGGGCCGTCGGCGGCGTCGAACACCCCCACCGGGGCGGCATCGGAGCTGGTGTTGCCGGTCCGCCGGTGGGGGACCCCGGTCACCAGGTAGTTGGCGGCATGGAAGCCCAGCATCAGCGTGGCGGTGTCGAACAGCGACACCTCGAGGTACTGGCCCAGACCGTGGCGGTGGCGGGCCATCAGCGCACCCAATACGGCGTTGCACGCCATCATGCCCGTGCTCATGTCCATGATGGCCGGCCCCGACCGGGTGGGCTCGCCATCGGGGTGCCCGGTGAGCGACATGAAGCCGGTCTCGGCCTGGACGATGGGGTCGAACCCGAGCCGGTCGGCGTCAGGCCCGGACCGGCCGTAGGCCGAGACGGCGCAGTAGACGAGGCGGGGGTTGAGCGTGGCCAGCGTGGCGTAGTCCAGGCCCAGTGAGGCCATCACCCCGGCGGAGAAGTTCTCCACCACCACGTCGGCCGTGACGGCCAGGTCGAGCGCCACCTGGCGCCCTTGGGGTCGCTTGAGGTCGAGGGCGATGCTGCGCTTGTTGCGGTTGGCCCACATGAAGGCGGCGCTCACGTCATCGTCGGGGCCGACCCGGGGCCGGAAGGTGCGGAAGTCGTCACCCCCGTCAGGCTTCTCGATCTTGATGACCTCGGCCCCCAGATCGCCCAGCAGCATGGTGGCCAGCGGGCCGGCCAGGAAGTGGCTGAAGTCGACCACCCGAATCCCGTCGAGCGCGACGGGGGCGTCGGCCGGGCGGGGGGAGTGGGCCGGGAGCGGCGGCGGTGGCAGCGGGTCGGTGGGCATGCGGTACGTCTCCCCCTGGGCCGGCATGGGGTTCCGCCCGCCGCCCGACGGCGACGGGTCCGATGCCAGCGTCGGTCGCCGCCGTCCCGCGTGTCCAATTCGCCACCGGGCCGGCGGGAGCGGCCGACCGGCATCTGCAGCCCCGGCCTCAGCCCAGGTCGTGCCAGGTGCGGGGGGCGGTGGCGTCGTCGGGATGATCCTGGAGGTACACCAGGGCGGCGGCCAGGAACCGGTAGGTCCACTGCTCGGCCAGGGGTCGGGTGTCGCAGAAGGCGATCGTGACCGAGGGGTAACGGACCTGGACTTGGGCCAGGAGGTCGGCCAGGAATGCGCCCGACACGTGGGTGGCGGCATAGATCTGGGAGTAGCGCTCTTCCACCACCACCGCAGCCCGGGGCACGGTGGCCAGCTCGGCCATCTGGTAGGCCAGCGTGCCGTCGACCAGCGACTTGGACAGGTCGGCCAGGCTCTTGCGCTCCACCACGGCCGCCAGCCGGTCGCCGTCGTGCACCCCGTAGTCGCCCGCCGGCAGCTTGCGTCGCTCGGTGGTGACCTGGGCCTGGGAGAACTTGTAGGGGTAGCGCTCCCGGGTGTCGATCGTGATCGCCAGGTCTGCGAGGCCCTGGGCCCGCCGCCCCGGGATCCTGATCGCCGGGCGGGCCTTGCGAGTGGTCTTGGGCGATTGCCAGAAGATGCCCTCCCTCCCACCCTGGATGCGGGTGAAGACGAACTGGCTGCGGTGCTCCCGGCCCCGGTCGAGCACCAGGTCCACGGCCACGCCGTTGCGCACGCAAGACCTCACACCGACGTCGTCCACGATCTCGAGGCCGTCGTGCCACTCGCCGGGTTCGGCCCGGTGGCAATAGACCTTGGCCGTCCGGGGCCAGGTCTCCCGGGCCCGCAGCACGAGCCCGGCGCTCCCGAGGGGCAGGCGCACGAGGTAGGAGAGCGAGGAGTCGGGGTCCGGGTTCCGGGCCACCAAGAAGCGGCGCTCAACGGCCATGAGGGGTGATCGTATCGACACCACCCCCCGGCGGCAGGTCAGCAGAAGCCGTTGGCCGGGACGAGGTAGGCCTCCCGCAGGTCGAGGCCGGCCAGATCCGACCCCCGCAGGTCGACGCCCCGGAACGGTCGTGGCGGATCGAGCATGGGCGAGAGCTGGCGGACGAAGCGTACGTTCTCCAGGCGGTCGGCCGCCTCCTGGCGGGCGCGGCCCACCGCTGCTCGGTGAGGGCGACGGCGCCAGCCACCACCCCCACCCCCACCCCCGTCACCGCCGCCACTGGGAGGTCCCGCTTGAGGCGAGCGGGGACGCGCCGGGAGCGGTGCGGCGGGGGCGAACTCGTGGGGGGAACCCTTCGGGTTCCTTCGGTACGCCTGCGGCGTACCCGCTCGCGGGTCGTTCACGGGGAGTCGGCGGTCGCCGTTTCGAGGGCGGTCCAATGGCGGGCGGCGTCGCCGTGCTCGCTGGCGGCCACGATGGCCTGCTTGTGGAGGTGGTGCAGGTCGTGCTCGGCGCTGTAGGCGATCGCCCCCATCACCTGGTGGCCCGACCGGATGGCGGCCACGCAGTCCCGGGCGGCCAGGGCCTTGGCCCGGTGGACGGTGGGCACCCCCTGGCCGGGCCGGAAACCGGGGGCGGCGTCGGCCAGGTCGACGGCGGCGGCGTAGGTGAGGTACCGGGCCCGCTCGACGGCGCCCAGCATGTCGGCCAGGCGGTGCTGGATGGCCTGGTGGCCCCCGATCGGGCGGCCGCCCTGGACCCGCTGGCCGGCATAGTCCACGCAGCTGTCGAGCACGGCCCGGGCCAACCCCACCAGCTCGGCGGCACTGAGCACGGCGCCGGCCAGCCAGGCCAGCTCGCCCCGGGCCGGGTCGAGCGGGTGCCACGCCTCGGCCGGCACCGGCGTCGCCAGGCGGCTCAGCACCGTGCGCCCCTCGTCCTGGGCCACCTCGATCGCCCGGCCATCTCCGGCGGGTGCGGGGTCGACCGGGACGACGGCGGCCCGCCACTGCCGGCCCGCCAGCGACCACCCGGCGGAGCCGGCGCCGGCCGGGACGGTGGCGGTCAGCACCACCACCCGGTCGGCCAGCTCCAGGCCCCGCGCCGTCGTGGCGGCGGCCGCCGCCGTCGGGTCGCGGCCCTCAATGGCGGACAGGAGCTGGTAGCTGGAGCCGACGCCGTCGCGATCGCCGGCGACGAGCCCGGCGGCCGCCGCCACCAGCGGGGCCGTCATCCCCCCTGGGCCCACGGGCAGGCTGCAGCGGCCGTGGGCCAGGGCCTCCACCACCAGGGCGGCGTCGAGCACCGGGAACGACGACGGGGTCAACAGCCCAGTCCAGCCGTTGGCCTCCAGCTCGTTCCAGCAGGCCCGGCGGTCGGCCGGCGACGCCGGGTCGGCCCGGGCCCAGCGACGGTCGATCCAGCGGGCCACGGCCCGCACCATCTGGTCCTGGTCATCGTTCAGTGCGAAGTCCACGGCGGCCTCACCACCCTTTCCTCGTCTCCGATCTGGTGTCCTCGCCGGTCACCGGTGACGCCGCGGGGCACCGGACGACGGTGTGTCGCTGCGGGGGAGGCCGAGGCCGCGGGTGGCGACGGTGGTGCGCAGCACCTCCGAGGTGCCGCCGGCGATCGTCTGGCCCACGCTGGTGAGGTAGAGCTGCCGCATGGCGCCGGCCAGCGGGGCCGCCGGGCCGTCGAGCAGGATGTCGGACCCCAGCAGGTCGAGGGCGAGGTTGGCCACCCGCTGGCCCAGCTCGTCGGCCATCGTCTTGTACAGGGCCGACTCGTAGGGGGTGGGGATGCCCTGGTCGAGGAGCCAGCCGAACCGGTGGAAGAGCAGGCGGGTGGCGTCGACCTCGGTCTCCAGCTCCGTCAGCCGCCGGGCCAGCGCCGGTTGGGCCCCCAGAGCCCCGGCGGCGTGGCGGCGCAGCAGCGACAGCTGGCGGGTCAGGGCTGGCGGCTTGCAGAAGCGGCCCCAGAACCGGTCCCGGTCGAGGCCCTTCAGCAGCTCCCGGAAGCCTTCGTCCTCCTGGCCCATCACCCGCCAGGCCGGCACCCGCACGTCGTCGAGGAAAGCCTCGTAGTGGTACACCTCGCCCGTGAGGCTGACGATGGGGCGCAGGGTGAGGCCCGGGGCGTCATTGGGGACCACGAACATGGTGAGGCCTCCGGCCCGGCTGCCCGCCTCCTCGGCGTTGGTGGTGCGGGCCAGCACCATGCCGTGGGTGCAGGCGCCGGCCTCCGAACTCCAGATCTTGTGGCCGTCGATGCGGTACTCGTCGCCGTCGCGCCGGGCCCGGGTGGTGAGGGCGAGAAGATCGGAGCCGGCGTCGGGTTCGCTGTAGCCCTGCCAGGCCAGAGCCTCGCCGGCAGCGATGCGGGGCAGGAGGTCGGCTTGGAGGGTCGGGTTGCCCTCCCGGATCAGCGACTGGGCCCACTGGTCGCTGCCGGCCAGCGGGCCGAAGGGGGCGCCGGCCAGAGCCAGCTCCTCCATCAGGGCGAGATGGTCGATCATGGGGCGCTCGGCGCCGCCGAAGCGGCGGGGCCAGGTGAGCCCGATCCAGCCCCGGGTGCCGAGCGCCCGGAGGAGGTCGAAGGAGTAGGCGCCGGTGCCGTAGCCGCCGTCCATGGCGTCGTGCGGCCAGGTGTCGGGCGGCCGTTCGGCCAGAAAGGCCCGCACCTCGGCCCGCAACGCCTCGGCACTGGGTGGGTAGCGGAACTCCATCTGCGCCGTTCCCCCCGACTCGATCCCCTGCCCCTGACCTCAACTGTAGAAGGGGGCTGCCCCGGCGGCGAACGGGCGGGCGGCGTATCAGGTGCCGAGCATTCCGCTCGGAGTGTTGCAAGCAGGTCGCACGAGGCGGCGTGGCCTGACCGATCGGTGTTGGGCCAGGATGGGGCCATGGCGTTGCCCAGCGGAGACGAAGTACGAGCGCACGTGGAGGCGTTGATCGCCGAGCGCTGGAGCCCGGAGATCACCGTGCGGGCCTGGTGGGGCCTTCTGGCGGCGCACGGGTGGTCGAGCCCCACCCTGCCCGTGGCCGCCGGTGGGCTGGGGTGGCCGGGCGACCTGGCCGGCGTTGTCACCGCCACCTTGACCCGGGGTCAGGTGCTCGGCCCGCCCGGGGGCCTGGGGCTTACGCTGGCGGCGCCGACGATCGCCCGCCACGGCACGCCGGAGCAGGTGGCGGCGTGGGTGCCGCCCATCCTCGACGGCACCGCCGGGTGGTGCCAGCTGTTCTCCGAACCGCAGGCCGGCTCGGACCTGGCCGGGCTGCAGACCCGGGCCGAACGGGACGGCGACGAGTGGGTGATCACCGGTCAGAAGGTGTGGACGTCCACCGCCCAGACGGCCGATCTCGCCATGCTGCTGGCCCGCACCGACCCCGACGCCCCCAAGCACCAGGGGATCTCGTACTTCGTGATCGCCATGGACCAACCAGGGATCGAGGTCCGGCCCCTGCGGGAGATGACGGGACGGGCCGTGTTCAACGAGGTCTTCCTCGATCAGGCCCGCGTGCGGGCGGTCGACGTGCTGGGGGAGCTGAACCAGGGGTGGGTGGTGGCCAACGCCACGCTCGGGTTCGAGCGGGCCGCCACCGGTCACGGCGGGGCCACGTTCTCGCCCGCCCTGCCCGGCAGCCGGGGCGGCGACCTCGACCGGCCGGCGGCCGAGTTCGTGGGCCGCAGCGGGCCCATCAGCGGCGCAGCAGTGGGTCGCCGTCACCTGCGGATGCTGAGCGAGCTGGCCGAGGCCCGGGGTCGGGGCGGCGATCCGCTGGTCCGCCAGGCGCTGGCCGGGGTGACGATGGACTACGAGCTGGCCCGGTTGCGGGGGTGGCGGGTCCGGTCGGTGCCCGGGAGCGGCACCGGGTTCGAGGGCAACGTGGCCAAGGTGCTCAACTCGGGCGCCGTGGCCCGGGCCCGGGATGCCGCCAACCTGTTGCTCGGCCCTGACGGGCAGCTGTGGGAGTCGCCCGGCACGGCCGGGGTGTTCCAGGAGATGACCGTTTTCTCCCCGGCGCCTCCGATCTACGCCGGCAGCGACCAGATCCAGCGCAACCTGTTGGGGGAGCGGGCCCTCGGCCTGCCCAAGGAACCCGGACCGGCGCCCGGCACCCCGTTCCGGGACCTCCCCAAGAACTGATAAGGCGAAAGGGTCCAGCCCACGAACGTGGCGGGGGTGTCCACCCCGGCAGGCCAGGTCGGGTGCGCCTCCGCCCCGGCTACCGGGCCGCCGGGTGGGGGCGGAGCCGGGGGCCGAATCGGCTGGACGAG
>Ga0224510_10002223_pt1 | contig 11872 bp, 9 predicted proteins | sample SF_May12_sed_USG_FD_170161 | JGI IMG/M metagenome (GOLD analysis project Ga0224510, IMG submission 170161) | Sediment microbial communities from San Francisco Bay, California, United States - SF_May12_sed_USGS_4_1 | ecosystem: Environmental > Aquatic > Marine > Sediment | place: USA: California... | reverse complement strand
ACCGGGAAGTTGCCGAGCGCCGAGTTGTCGTAGATGACGTTGCCGATGAACTTCGCATCCGCGACGAGGTCGGGAACGATGTAATCCCCCAGGCTGAGCGAGAAGGTGAAGATCGAGCCGGCGACCAGCGCCGGGATGAGCAGGGGCACGACGACCCTGCGGAAGGTGAGTCCAGCGCGCGCGCCCAGGTCGGCGGATGCCTCGAGCAGGGAATTCGGGATACGCTCGAGCCCGGCATAGATCGGCAGGATCATGTACGGCAGCCACAGATAGCTGAGCACGACCCACGCGTTGGGCAACTCGTCGAGGCCCGGCCCCGCGACCCCGAACGGGATGAGCACCCAGGCCAGGAATCCATTGCCCTGAAGGATGGTTCGCCACGCGTACACCTTGACGAGATATGCCGCCCAGAGCGGCATGAGCACCGCGACGAGCAGCACTCCACGAGTGCGCGGAGACGCAACGCGCGCCATGTAGTACGCGATCGGGAAAGCGAGAAGCGCATCGGTCAAGGTGACGAGCACCGCGATACCGACCGTGCGCAGCGCGATCGTGCGGTAGACCGGGTTCCCGATGATCTCCTCGAACGCGTCGAGGGTCCAATCGAAGGGTGCGACCTTGCCGGTGAATGCGTCCTTGGCCCAGAACGCGTTGAGCAGCAGGACGAAGAGCGAGCCCAGGTAGACGAGGACGATCCACGCCAGTGGGGTGAGCAGCAGCAATCGCAGCTGTACGCGTGGCCGCGCGTACAGCCAGCGGGCCAACCGTCGGCCTCGACTGACGATCGGTGGCGAGACTCCGGTTCCTGCACCCTCAGCGGTCATCGGTCAGTCCACGCGCGGCTTGGAAATGGACGGGGAGGAAGGAGGCTCCCCGGGGATATGTCTCCCCGAGGAGCCTCGGCTATCGCGATCGAGATCCGAATTGCGGCATCAGCTGCCGCGGAGCGTCGTCCAGGCAGCGACCCAGTCGTCCTGGTCCTTGCAGGTGGTGGCTGCGTCGTCATCGGCGCAGTCGGCCTGCGGGGTGGTCCAGTACCAGATCTTGTCGTAGTAGGCCTCGTCGGTTGCGTGCGTCTGCTCGCAATGCCCCGGAGACAGCGTCTCGGCGTACTCACAGGCCGCCTGGCTGGTCGGTGCCTCGCCAAACCAGACGGTGGCCTGACCGTTCGCGTCGGCCGACATCATGTGGTTCATCCACAGGTACATGCAGTTTGGGTGCGCGGCGTTCTTGGCGATCATCCAGGTGTCCGACCATCCCGTCGAACCCTCATCGGGGAGAATCGCCTCGACCGGTGCTGACTCACCTTGCAGCAGGCTGACCTGGTACTGCCAGGTCGTGCCGACCACGACGTCGCCGGACCCGAAGGACTGGACCTGGTCGGTCAGCAGTCCCCAGTACAGCGCGCCGTTGTCGCGCTGCTTCTCCAGCAGGTCGATCGCGGCCGCGAACTGCGCATCGTTGAGCTGATAGGGATTGGTGATCCCCAGATCGGGGTTCTTGGTCATCAGGTGCAGGGCCGCGTCGGCGATGAAGATCGACGAGTCGTAGACGCTGATCTTGCCCTGGTACATGGACCCGTCTTCCCAGATCGGGTCCCAGCTGGTGGGAGCGGTCGTGACCGCTTCGGTGTTCCACATCAGCAGGTTCGGGCCGCGGCCGTGGGGCACGCCGTACGGGACGCCGTCCTTGGAGTTGTGGCCCTTGAGCTTGAGCCCCTCGAAGACGTTCGCGTAGTTCGACAGGAGGTCGACGTTCACCGGCGCCACATCGCCGGCCGCCATCAGGCGCACCGTCGCGTCGCCGGAGAACGAGCCGCCGTCATATTGACCAGACTGCAGCAGCTGCACGCCATTGGCCGAGTCGGTCATGGGGGTGGCGTTGACCATGCAGCCGGTCTCGTCCTCGAAGCCGGTCACCCAGTCATACGCCGGATCGATGGCGCCACGCTCGGCATATCCGTCCCAGATGATCAGATTCAGGGCGTCCTCGGGATCGCCGATCGCAGTGAGCGCCCCGCTCGGGACCGACGCACCGCAGGCCGCGGCGACAATGGCCACGGCAGCCATCAACGCAGTGATTCGCAAGGTTCTCATGGGCTGTTCGCGTCCTCTCCTTCTGTCGCTGCCCGCGGACTGCCCGCCAGGGCCAGCACGTGCTCCCGCCGCCAGGCGAGCCGTACCGGCCTGCCTTTCGCCGCGAGCGCCTCCATCGACGAGGACTCCAGGTTCTGCTGGGTAACGACCAACTCGCCTCCCTCGTCGAGCACAACGATATAGCGCGTATCGGACCCCAGGTACACGACTTCGCGCACCCTTCCGAGCGCGGACAGTTCGCCATCGGCCGCTTCGTCGCCGATCTTGCCGAGTCGGATCTTCTCCGGCCGGACCGTAAAGGTCCCCTCCCTGCCGATGACGGCCCGCGCCGTCTCTCCGGTGAGCAGGTTCGACGTGCCCACGAAGCCGGCGACAAAGGTCGTGCCCGGGCGCTCGTACACCTCGGCCGGAGTGCCGACCTGCTCGATGGCTCCCCGGTTGAATACCGCCAGGCGGTCGCTCATGGTGAGCGCCTCTTCCTGATCGTGCGTGACATAGATGAAGGTGATCCCGACCTGCTCCTGGATCGCCTTCAACTCAATCTGCATCTCCTGCCGCAGTTTCAGGTCGAGCGCACCCAGCGGCTCGTCGAGCAACAGCACACGAGGCCGATTGACGAGCGCCCTCGCCAGCGCCACGCGCTGGCGCTGACCACCGGATAACTGCCCCGGACGGCGCTTGTCATACCCATCCAGCTGCACCATGAGCAGGGCGTCCGTCACCCGCTGTTTCCGCTCGGCGGCCGGCACCTTGCGCACCATCAACCCGTACGCCACGTTCTCGGCGACCGACATGTGCGGGAAGAGGGCGTAGTCCTGGAAGACGGTATTCACATCGCGATCGAACGGCGGAACGCCGGTCACATCCGCGCCGTGGAGCAGGATCCGGCCGCCGGTCGGCTGCTCGAAGCCGGCGATCATGCGCAGTGTCGTCGTCTTTCCTGACCCCGATGGGCCGAGCATCGAAAAGAATTCGCCGTCGCCGATTTCCAGATCGATTCCGGCCACCGCGGCGATCTCGCCAAAGCGCTTCTCGAGCCGTTCGAGGCGGACCGCAGGCACGCTGCCGGATACGCGTTCGGCCGCATTCGTGGCGGCCTCTGTGCCGGCGGATGCGGTCATCGGGTCGACGGGCAACGAATCCCTCGCGAGGGCTCGGAAACGCGCGCGTCGGTCGCCCGACGCCGCAAACGGTGTCCCGAGATTGGCGAACTGTGCGGCGTTGACGGGTGGCTGTCAAGCGCGCGGACAGGCGTCCGACTGGGTCCATCCGTGGTGGCTGGCCCCACGAACATGTGGCTGCTCGACTGGTACAGTCCGGGCGCCCGCCGCGCTGCGACGGCCAAAGGAGGAGCCGCGTGATTGAACCCGGGGTCGGCCTCGCACTCGGCGCCGCCGCCAGTTGGGGCGCGGGGGACGTGGCCGGTGGCGTCGCTGCCCGCCGGGCCGGTGGCCTGGTCGTCGCCGCCGGCGCGCAGCTGATCGGCTTCCTGCTGCTGCTGGGTGGGCTTCTGCTGCTCCGGCCCGCACCGCCCGATGCGCCGACTCTTCTCATCGGGAGCATCGGTGGCGTGTTCGGAGGTCTCGGCCTGGCGGCCCTCTATCGCGCCCTGGCACAGGGGTCGATGGGCCTCGTCGCCGCGGTGTCCGGCGTGGGCAGCGTCCTCATCTCGCTCGGCGTCGGGGTCCTCGTCTGGGGCGACGCTGTCAGCCCCCTTCAGCTCGCAGGCGTCGGCTGCGCCGTGGCCGCCGCGGCCGCCGCGAGCGGCGCGACGAGGCATGGCGTCAGCCGCCAGGGGCTGATCCTTGCGGTCGGCGCGGCGATCGGCTTCGGTCTCTGGTTCGTCTTCGTGAACCGCGCCGCCGAAAGCGGGCAACTCTGGGCACTGGTCGCCGCACGCGGCACCGCGACGCTGGTCGTGGGAGGCATGGTGATGGCTCGTAACGAGCGGATTCTGCTGCACGGCGCGGGACGGCTGGTGGCACTGGCGGGCGCGCTGGACGTTGCCGCCAACGGCCTCGTGGTCCTCTCCTTTGCGACGCTGGGGGTCGGCATCGCCGCCGCGCTTTCGGGACTCTATCCGCTGGTCACCATGCTGTTGGCCCGCGTGCTGTTGGGCGAGTCACTCCCTCGCCTCGGTATGGTGGCCGTGCTCGTCGCCGTGGCGGGGATCGTCCTCATCTCGCTCGGGGGCTGACCGGCCGGGGCCCTGGGTTCAGGCAGGCCAACCGCCTCCGGTGTGGCCGCTGCAATCCCGGGTGATCGTGCGCATCGGTTCATCTCCGTGAGTCTCTGCGACGCCGACAGATGCGGCGTCCACGAGGACGGTGAGGAGACACCCGGGTGCCTTATCGCGGACTTACCACGTGCTTACCGGGCGCGTATCATTGCGGGCCCACCGGCCATCCCACCCTCGAGCATCGAGAACCTCGCGCATGACCTTCGATCGTGTCGCCATCGTCGAGTCCGCGCTCGACGCCTATCTCGCGACCGCCGCCCAGGCGGCCAGCGTGCTGCCCGGCGATGCGCCGCTGCGCGCGGGGAGCGGACTGACGGCGCGCAAGGCGGTCGAGCTGTTCGAGGACCAGGTCCTGTCGCGCCAGCTCGACGTTGCCGCGCGCGAGCTCAAGAAGACGAACCGCAGCTTCCACACGATCAGCAGCGCGGGACACGAGAACAACGTGACGCTCGGAGCGCAGCTGCGGATCACCGACCCGGCGTTCCTGCACTACCGCTCGGGCGCGCTGATGATGGCGCGGGCGCGCCAGCTGCCGGGTAGCACGCCGGCGTTCGACACGCTGCTCGGCATGGTTGCCAGCCGCGAGGACCCCATCGCGCAGGGTCGGCACAAGGTATGGGGCAGCCGACCCCTGTGGGTGCCGCCGCAGACGTCGACCATCGCCAGCCACCTCCCCAAGGCGATGGGCCTGGCATTCAGCCTGGCGCGCGCGCGCCGGCTCGGCGTTGCGATCGACCTGCCCGATGACGCCATCGTGGCCTGCTCATTCGGAGACGCCAGCGCAAACCACGCGACCGCGCTCTCGGCCATCAATACGGCTCGGTATGCGGTCCGGATCGGTCTGCCGATGCCGATCCTCTTCATCTGCGAGGACAACCAGACCGGCATCAGCGTCCGGACGCCGGAGAGGTGGATCTCGTCCACGTTCTCAACGATGGAGCACCTCGCCTACCACTTCGCCGACGGCGAGATCGACGAGGTCTGGGACGCCGTTGCCGAGGCGATCCACTACGTCCGGGGTGCCCGTCGGCCGGCCTTCCTGCACCTTCCCACGGTGAGGTTGTGGGGACACGGCGGCAGCGACGCGGAGCAGGTCTACCGGTCAGCCGCGGAGATCATCGCGACCGAGGCGCGCGACCCGCTGCTGGGCAACGCGAGGCGCCTGATCGAATCAGGAGCGGCGACCCCGGAGCAGCTGCGCGAGCTGGTGGCGGACACCCGCCGCCGCGTGTGGGCTGCCGCCGAGGAGTCGACCCGCCGACCCCGACTCGAGACGACCGAGGAGGTCGTCGCCCCGCTGGCCCCAAGCCACCCGAAGCGGGTCGCGGAGCGAGCTCGCGCGGGCCTGGTGGATACTGACACGCGGCGCGAGATCCATGGCGGGACGCTTCCCGAGGAGGCGACGACGCCCAACGCGCGCACCCTGGCCGGCTGCATCAACGCTGCCCTGATCGACGAGATGGCCCGCCACCCGGAACTGCTCGTCTTCGGCGAGGACGTCGGGCGAAAGGGCGGCGTCTACAACGTGACGAACGGCCTGCAGCGGCGCTTCGGGGTCGGCCGGGTCTTCGACACGCTGCTCGACGAGACCTCGATCCTGGGGATCGCGCAGGGGGCAGCCCACATTGGCCTCCTCCCCGTCCCGGAGATCCAGTACCTGGCCTACGTCCACAACGCCATCGACCAGCTGCGCGGCGAAGCGACATCGCTGCAGTTCTTCAGCAGCGGGCAGTTCCGCAACCCGATGGTCGTGCGCATCGCCGGGCTCGCCTATCAGAAGGGCTTCGGGGGCCATTTCCACAACGACAACAGCATCGGCGCGCTCCGCGACATCCCGGGCCTGGTGCTGGCCGTGCCGTCGCGAGGTGACGATGCCGCACGCATGCTGCGCGGCGCGATCGCCATGGCCGCCGAGGATGGTCGCGTGGTCGTCTTCCTGGAGCCGATCGCGCTGTACCACGAGAAGGACCTGGAGGCCGATGGTGACGGCGGCTGGCTGACCGATTACCCCGCGCCGCCGGCGACCCTGCTTCCCGGTGAGGTCGGGGTGTACGACGCGCCCGGCACCGCGCGCCCGGATCTGCTGATCATCAGTTACGCCAACGGGCTGCGCCTCTCGCTGCAGGCGGCCCGCCAACTGGCGGCCGATCACCAGATGGCGGTGCGCGTCATCGATCTGCGCTGGCTGAATCCGCTCCCGACGGCGGCGATTCGAGAGCATGCCGCTCAGGTGGGCAACGTGCTGGTGGTCGATGAGTGCCGCAGGACCGGGGGCGGCGTGGCTGACGCGATCATCGCCGACCTGGCGGAGGCCGGGATCGGCCACCTGCTGGGGTCGGTGCGAGCCGTTGACAGCTTCGTTCCGCTCGGGACGGCGACCAGCGCGGTCCTGGTCGGGACCGACCAGATCGTCACGGCAGCCGTCGCCGCGGTGCGCGGGCGGCTCTACGCATGAGCGATCGCGCGGTCCTCGCCTGCCCGGGTCGGGGCTCGTACTCGGCAGCGTCGCTCGGTTCGCTGCCGCCCGACCATCCATGGGTCGTGCGCGCCGAGCAGCTCCGTGCCGGCTACGGCCTCGAGCCGCTCCTCTCCCTCGATCAGGCGGAACGCTTCGAACCTGCGCGGCACCTCCAGCCGATCCACGCCTCGCCGCTCATCTTCCTCGTCTCGCTGCTGGATGCTGAGGTGGCGGTCCGCGACCACTCGGTCAGCGCGGTGCTCGGTAACTCGCTGGGCTGGTACACGGCCCTCGCTGCGGCCGGGGCGCTCCCGTTCGATGATGCATTCCGGCTCGTGCAGGAGATGGCCATCCTGCAGCAGGAGCCGCTTCCGGCCGGGGGCCCGGGCGGCCAGGTCATCTACCCCCTCGCCGACGCTGCGTGGCAGCCCGACCCGCGGCTGCATGCGGCCGTCCGCGCCGTGCTGGCCGACCCGGCCGGGAACGGGAGCGGCGAGATTCACGAGAGCATCGATCTGGGTGCGTATGCGGTGCTTGCCGGCGACGAAGCGGGGGTCGCACGACTGCTCGGCAGCCTGACGCCGGTGAAGGTCGGAGAACGCCTCTTCCCGCTGCGCCTCGCGATGCACGGCCCGTATCACACGCCGCTCGTGGCGCACGTTGCCTCCGCCGCCCGTGAGCGACTGGCGGACCTGCGCTGGAGGGCACCGTCGGCCACGCTCATCGACGGGCGTGGCGCTCGCTGGACCCCATGGTCGACCGATCCGGCCGCTCTCCGTGACTACACGCTGGGCGAACAGGTCACGACGCCGTACCGGTTCGCGGTGAGCGTGCGGGTCGCCCTCTGTGAGGAGGCGCCCGACGTCCTGGTCCTCCCCGGGCCGGGCAATTCCCTCGGTGGCATCTGTGGACAGCTGGTGGTGGCCGAGGGCTACCGCGGGATCCGATCGCGGGAAGACTTCGAGGCAGCCCAGCGCTCTGAGTCGCCGGTCGTGCTATCCATGCGCCGCTGACCGCGCGCCACAGAGTCATGCCGGGGCCCGACGCGAAGCACATCCCGCTCTCAACGCCGATCGACCTCCATCTCACCCTGGCGCCGCTGGCGCACGGCCGGGGAGACCCGACCATCCGCTTCGCCGACGACGGGATCTGGCGCGCGTCCCGGACGCCGGAGGGAGCGGCCACGCTCCGCCTGCGCTCGGTCGATGGTGGGGTGGCGGCTGAGGCCTGGGGGCCCGGTGCGGGGTGGGCACTCGAACACGCGGCCGCGCTCGTCGGAGCTGACGACGAACCATCCAACCTCGTTCCGCACCACCGACTGGTGGCTGACCTCGTTCACCGGTTTCCGGGCCTCCGAATGCCGCGCTCGGAGAGGGCGTTCGAGGCGCTCCTGCCGGCGATCTGCGAGCAGAAGGTGACGGGCATCGAGGCCAGGGCGGAGTTCCGCGCGCTCATCGCCGCGCACGGCGAGCCCGCTCCCGGGCCGATTGCGATGCGCCTGCCACCGGAGGCATCGGTCCTTGCCGGACTGCCGTACTTCGTGTATCACCCCTTCGGCCTGGAGAAGCGTCGCGCCGACGTGATCCGCTCTGCAGCGCGACTCGCTCCACGCCTGGAGACGGCAACGCCGGACGAGGCTCGAGACCGAATGGCGGCGGTTCCCGGCATCGGGCCGTGGACCATCGCGGAGGTGACGCGTGTGGCCTACGGGGACCCGGACGCGGTCAGCATCGGTGACTTCCACATGCCGAACCTGGTCGCCTGGGCCCTGGCGCGGGAACCGCGCGCGGACGACGCACGGATGCTCGAACTGCTGGAGCCGTACCGGGGCCAGCGCGGACGAGTGCAGCGGCTGCTGGAGGTCTCCGGCATCCGCCCACCACGCCACGGGCCGCGGCTGGCGCCGAGAAGCATCGCGGGGATCTGACGCGACGAGCGCCGGACGCGCTAGAGGTAGTGGGCGATCCGCGCTCGCATCGCGATCTCCTCGCGGAAGTCGGGGTGCGCAATCGCGATCAGCGCCCGCGCTCGTTCCGACACCGTGCGGCCATGGAGCTGCGCCGTTCCGAACTCGGTGACCACGGTGCGCACGTGCGCGCGGGTGGTCACGACGCCGGCACCCTCCGCGAGGAAGGGCACGATGCGGGAGACGGTTCCCCGGGCCGCGGTGGATGGCAGCGCGATGATCGCCTGGCCATGGGGGCTCAGCGCCGCGCCGCGCATGAAGTCCATCTGGCCGCCGACGCCGGAGTAGAACCGGGGACCGATCGAGTCGGCCGCCACCTGGCCGGTCACGTCCACCTCGATCGCCGAGTTGATGGCAACCATCCTGCTGAAGCGCCGGATCACCGACGTGTCGTTGGTGTAATCGACCGGACGCATCTCGATCATGGGGTTGTTGTCCACGAAGTCGTACAGGCGCTGCGTGCCCATCATGAAGGCCGAGACGATCTTGCCCCGGTTGATCTCCTTCCGGGCCCCGGTGAGGGCGCCCGACTCGACGAGGTCGAGCACCACGTCGGTGAACATCTCGGTGTGCATCCCGAGGTCGTGCTTACCGTGGAGCGCCAGCCCGACCGCCGCAGGGATCGAACCGATCCCCATCTGGATCGTCGCGCCATCGTCGATCAGATCGGCGACGTAGCCGCCGATCGACCGCTCGACCTCACCGATCACCGGGCTGGCATGCTCGAAGAGCGGGACCTCCACCTCGACGCCATACGCGATCTGCGAGACGTGGATGAAGGTATCGCCCAGGGTGCGCGGTACGCGCGAGTTGAGCTGGGCGATGACCACCTTGGCACTCCGTACCGCGGCGAGTGCGGCGTCGATGCTCGACCCCAGTGAGCAGAACCCGTGCGCGTCGGGGCGGGTCACGTTGACGAGGGCGACATCGAGCGGCAGCGTGCCCGAGGAAAAAAGATCGGGAACATCGGACAGGAAGACCGGGACGTAGTCCGCGCGCCCCTCGTTTACCGCTTTCCTCGCATTCGGCCCGATGAAGAGGGCCTTGTGGCGGAAGCGGCCGGCCATCTCCGGCGCCAGGTGCGGCGCCGGCCCCTCGGTGTGGAAGTGCACCATGCTCACCGAGGCGAGCTCCGCCGAGCGCGCCACCAAAGCGTCGAGCAGGACCGATGGAGTGGCCGCGCCGCCGTGCACGAAGGCCTGCTGCCCGGAACGGATCCCGGCCACTGCCTTGGCGGCGCTGACAATCTGCATGGGTCGAGTCTACGGCCGCGCGCCGCTCACCGGCGAGTGACCGATGGCCCCACCGGGGCGGACCGATCGGCGGCCTGCGGCAGGGCGAACGGCACTCGTCCTCCCCGCGTCCCGCGCCGCATCCTGACCACATGCACGCCGCGCGACCGCGGATTCGCCATGTCCGCCGGGACGATGGGCCGGCCATCGCGGCGTTCTACGCCGCGCTCAGTCCGGAGAGCCGCCGCACTCGCTTCTTCGGCACCTTCCGCGAGATCACCGACGCGGCCGGTCGACGATTCGCCGGGGCGCGCGAGCGCGGAGGAGATGGCTGGGTGGCGGTCGTGGGGCGCGGGGTGATCGTCGGGCATCTCTGCCTCGAACCGCTCGGCACCGAACGCAGCGGCCGGACGGAGGAGGTCGCCGTGGCGGTCGCCGACGCGTGGCGCGGCCAGGGCCTCGGGCGCCGGCTGCTCGATGCTGCGATCGTCTCTGCTCGCCGCCGCGGGGTCGTCGCCCTGGAGGCCACCATGCTGACCGGCAACCAGCCGATCCACGCGCTGCTGGAGCACTCCGGCCTGCCGTGGAGTTGCCGCGCGGTCGAACCCGGAAGCGAGTCGATCCGCCTGGAGCTTCGCGGCGCGGCCCTGCAGGGCGCCGCGTAGCAGCCCAACCATCCCGTTCGCCTCGCACCACGCCGCCGAGGAGCGTTCGAGCGAGCTGGTCATCAGGTACCGGCACGCGAGGCAGTCGAGCCCGGGTACACGACCACGATTCGGGCACGCGACGATGCGCCCCACCACCAGCCGTGTTCTGGCGTGACAGACCACCCAGTCCAGGTTCGACGACGTTGGCGTCATTTGTGCCCTCCGCCATGGTCGATCTGCTGCGCCGCTGCGCTCCGGCGGGCTCCCCGGGCGCGGATCTGCTAAACCACGAGCGCGACGCCGGTGAGCGTCTCGGTGGCGGCCAGTGCGCCGCGCAGGCGATCGGCGTGACGGTGCTCGTCGTCACCCAGCTCGATGAACTGCTCGGCGATCGCGTCATCGCCCACGCGGCGAGCCTCTCCCGCGTACTGCGGATAGAGTCGGCGATGTTCGGTCACCTCTCCGGCGAGCGCCATCTCCAGGTTCTCCACGGTCGTTCTGGCGAGCCCCAGCAGTTCTGCGATCTCCCGGAAGTGCTCCCGTCGCTCCTCCTCCCCGATCTCCCTGAAGAGGTCGGCAACATCCTGTCGGCCTTCGGCCGCGGCCCGATCGGCAAAGAGCGCGTAGCGCAGCGACGCCAGCGCCTCGCCGCACAGGGCCTCCTCGAGGTGTCGACGTGTCACGGCTTCCATATCGTTCCTCCGGTGCGGATTTCCCGTGCAACAGGCACAGGCCACCACACTGCAGCCACATCGTCGGCGATTCGCTCGTTTGGAACGACTGCCGGATGGACCAATCGGCGGGACCAGCGTCCCAGCCGTTGCTGACCGATGGCCCTCGCCGATGGGTGCCGCGAACTGCGACCCTGCTGTTGGGCCCGGCGCGGGACGCCCTGTCCGTGCCGGCCCGCACGCGAACACAGACAGGAGGCATTCGATGCGCGTCATGGTCGCCTTTGACGGTTCCGCGGGGGCTGTGGCGGCGCGGGACCTCGTTGCACACCTTCGATGGCCGGCTGGCACCGCCATCACGCTGGTCGCCGCACTGGAACGTGGCCGGGACCTGTTCGGAGCCCCCGATTGGGCCGTGATACCGCGCGACGCCGTGGAATCCGAGGCGCTTGTCCTTTCCGACCTCCAGGAGACGTTGAGCCAGGCGGCCGAACCGCTGCGCACCCCTGACCGAATCGTGGAGACGCGCGTCGTCCGCGGGCGTCCCGCCACGGCCCTGCTCG
>Ga0224510_10002221_pt1 | contig 11885 bp, 13 predicted proteins | sample SF_May12_sed_USG_FD_170161 | JGI IMG/M metagenome (GOLD analysis project Ga0224510, IMG submission 170161) | Sediment microbial communities from San Francisco Bay, California, United States - SF_May12_sed_USGS_4_1 | ecosystem: Environmental > Aquatic > Marine > Sediment | place: USA: California... | reverse complement strand
CCGGCTCAGTGCGTCCTGAAGAATGAATTGTTTTTGCAGTAACTGTTCTTCATACCGCAGATGCTGCAGTTGACAGCCGCCGCACCGACCCACCAGCGGGCATACCGGAACGATTCGGGTAGGAGCGGCTTCCCGGACCTCCAGAACCTTCCCGTAATGCACTCCCCTTCGACGCGCCACAATTTCCACCAAAACGGTTTCTCCAGGAATGGCATCAGCACAGAACACTACCTGGCCGTTCCACCGGGCAAGGCCCAGTCCCCCAGCCACAAGTTTCTCAATTTGAAGGAGAAACGAGGAACCGGGTTGCAGCGATTCAGACGATGGAGGAGATGTATTGGGGTTAATGTTCAGGGCGGAGCTCAACATGAAGCAGTTTAATTTTTCGATGTAAGTGACTGCGCTCAATCTTTAATTCATCAGCGGTTTTAGACACATTCCAATTATTCTCTCTGAGCTTTCGGGAAATGACTTCCCGTTCAAAGGCATTTCGGGCCTCCCGGAGCGAATCATAATTGGTTCCCACGGAAAGAGCTGGAACTCCCGTTGGCGCCCGCCCCTGCAGGAACATTTCGACATCCGGTCCATCAATCACCGGTTTTGGCACCATGATTAACAATCGCTCGATCAAATTCCGAAGTTCCCGAATATTTCCCGGCCAATCATGCCGTTGCAAGGCTTCCATGCCTTGCGGACTGAACTCTTTTGGTTTCATCCCCTGTTCTTCAGAATGCAGGCGCAAAAAATGCTGGGCCAATTCAGGGATATCGTCTCGTCGCTCCTTGAGGGTCGGCACGACAATGGGTAGGACATTTAACCGGTAATACAAATCTTCACGAAAATTTCCTTTTCCAATCTCCTCCGCCAAATCTTTATTGGATGCGGCAATCACCCGGACCTGTACATTGATCAGTTTTGTCCCGCCAACCCGGGTGAATTGTTGTTCTTGAAGGGCACGTAACACCTTGGCTTGCGTAGCCAGACTCATATCGCCAATTTCATCTAAAAACAGGGTTCCCCCGTCCGCCAGCTCGAACTTGCCACGCTTCATGGAACTGGCACCACTAAAGGCTCCCTTTTCGTGACCGAATAACTCACTCTCGATCAGCGTTTCCGGAATAGCCGCGCAATTAATTTCAACAAATGATCGATTGTGCCGAGGGCTCTGCAAATGAATCGCGCGGGCCACAAGTTCTTTCCCCGTCCCGTTCGCACCGGAAATCAACACACGACTATTGGCCGGAGCTGCCATCGCAATCATCTCTCGAAGCCGCTGCATGGCCGGTGAAGAACCCACTAATTCAAATCGCCGCTCAACCTGAATCCTCAGGCTGAGGTTTTCCTCTTCCAGCTTGCGCTGGTGCAACGCATTGCGCACCAGAATGGTGACTTTTTCTAAATCTAGTGGCTTTTCCAAATAATCATACGCGCCCAATTTGGTGGCTTTGACCGCAGTTTCAATGGATCCATGACCGGACATCATGACGACTAAGATGTTGGGGAACTGGGCACGCAACCGCTTCAACGTCTCCAATCCATCCATTTCCGGCATCCAGATATCCAGAATCACCAGGTCCGGGGACTCACTTCGGACAACCTTGAGGGCCTCAAGTCCGCTTTTCGCCACGAGCACTTGATAGCCTTCATCCTCAAGGATACTACTCAGGGTATTCAGAATGGCTGGTTCGTCATCAATTAGACAAATTGTCTCTGCCACAATACGCCCTCCATCAGGTGTGTGAAGATTGATCTGTCACGTGTGTGCTCCCACGGGACGACCATTCCTTGAGAAAAGACCATCCAGCCACTGACGGTCCCCTCTCCTATAACGGTAGTTCAAATGTAAACAATGCACCTTGTGGATGATTATTTTCAGCATGGATGGTGCCATTGTGATCGGAGATAATGCGATGCACAATGGCCAATCCCAAACCTGTTCCCGTTCGCTTTTTTGAAAAGTAGGGTACAAACAACATTTTGTGATCTTCCGGTTGAATACCCAAGCCTTCATCTGCCACCCGCACCACTGCCCGATGCCGTCTCCAATCACACTCAGTCGTCACCCAAAGCCGCCCCTGATCATTCATGGCTTGAATGGCGTTATCAAACAGATTGACAAACACCCGGTGCATCTGCTCAGGGTCACAAGTCAAGGAAGGAAGGCCTTCATCAAATTGGACAATAAATTCAATGTCCCGATGACCTCCGGTATACAGGGAAATCACTTTTTGAATAATGTCATGAAGCGATTCCTTCCGCATTTGAGGAAGTGGCATACGGGCATATTTCGAAAACTCGTCCACCATGCTCTTTAACCGGGTGACTTCGCTGATGATGACGCCGGTGGCTTGATCAAAAATTTCTTCAAATCCCGAGGACTTTTCTGAAAACTTTTTCCGCAGCCGTTGGGCGGACAGTTGAATCGGCGTTAACGGATTTTTGATTTCGTGGGCAATGCGTTGTGCCACTTCCTGCCAGGCCGCGGTTTTCTGTGCCTTAATGAATTCCGTCCGATCTTCAAAGACAAACACGAAGCCCAGATCCTGACCCGCATCGTTCTGCATTCTGGAAATATTAAGACCCAAGGTCAAGAGTCGCCCATTGGGTGTTTCCATCTGCCCTTCCATCGACACGCTATCGGTCTGTTCCACAAGCATCTGATCATAGGCCTTTTGAAACAAATGCAGGCTAAACGCCTTAAACGCTTCATAGACAGGACGCCCGCGTAATTCCTCCCCCTTCACCCCGATGATGCGTTCGGCCGAGGGGTTGAAGGTGGTAATCAGGCCAGCCATATCGATTGACAACACCCCCGCAGCAATTGTTTCCACGACGGCTTCCGTGTAGGCACGCCGTTGATCAATCTCAACATTGGACCGCACCAGAGACATATTCACTTCTTCCAAGCGGGATTTACTGGTACGGAGATCGGCGGTCATCCGGTTAAACGACTGGACCAGAGTTCCGATCTCATCAGTGGCTTTGACGTCGATTTTAACATCTAAGTTGCCTTTGGCTACCGCTTCCGTTCCCTCAGCCAGCCGTTGAATGGGCACCGTAATCCCTCGGGCGACATAAAACCCGAACCAGGTGGCCCCAAATAAAATAAGCACGGTCACCACCGCCACAAAAAGATATGCTCCACCTTTGATGGGATTTTTCATGGATTTGATCTGCCGATATTCCTCAAATTGCTTGGCAATCCCATCCATTTTCATTAACAAGGCCTCCGGCACATAGGAGGACACCACCACGACTCCAAGCACTCGATCGGTTTGGCCATTTCCCCTAATCGGAGCAGCCGCCCGAATGAGTCGGCCTACTGGAGCCTCCTGGGCCGAAGACAACGGGTTACCCGTGTCCAACACCTGCAACACCAGTTGCCCGACAGGCAGGCTCAAGACCGCATCAGACAACTTGGGATCCATCATCCGTGCCAGCGTTTCCATCTTGGGCGAAAAGACTTCTACACCCGCTAAATGATATTCATGCTGCATGCGAGCCATGATGGCTTTCAATAATTCCCGATGTTCCGGTTTCAAGATATCTTCACGGAAAATTTCCTTGCTGATGGCGCGTGCGGTATCCGCCGCTAATGCCTCCCGTTCTTCCTGATATAAATGGGCAACTTCTTCAGAGTCCCGCAACACGTGCATGACCTGATCATTAAACCAGACATCGATAACTTCACTGATGACTCCGCTGGCCACCAGAGCGAGTAACACCGTTGGAATCAGCGCAAACCCGATAAAGGCCGCGACCAATTTCGACCGGAACCCCGAACCCATCAGCCTATGGCGTTTTTCGAAAAATGCCCTAATTAAATTTCGCGACAATAAGAGTGTGAGGGCGACCAAGCCCACACTATCCAGGTACACAAGAAAAAGCACCAGGGCATAACTGGGACTGGGAAGAATCGAATCCGGCTGAAGCGGGCCTGATAAGCCATACCGGGCGTAATAGGCGGTAAGAGCCAGGCAAGGCAGCAAGAAAACCAGGACAATCCAGACAGGAGTAGAATGATGCCGTTTCTGTTTAGCTGAAGAAATCCGGGGTTCAGAACTGGACTCACTGGTCGCAGGGGTTGGTAACGTGCGGGGGAACTTTCGGGAGTCAGTGAGTTGTTCAGAGATAAGGTTCACGGCGTGTAAGCAGGATATTTTCCACCAAGAGCCATGGCAATAGAGTCATTATTGACGAAGTTCGGATACTTCGCAAGGCGCAACCAGGCACCTTATCGAGGTATCAGCAAATTTGAGTACGGCCGGAATGAAAAAAGGCGTCTGGAAGGTGGTGGGTTTGGAGAGTGTCCACCACTGATTAAGGAGATACCGTATTTCCCTTGCCTGACGTTAAGCTGACATATTTCATCCGCAAGGTATATAGCATATCTCCTAAAACGGACGATTCTTCAGACGAGAGATTGCTCTTGGTTTTTTCTTCCAGCATGGACAAGATATCAATAATTTCCTTGGCTTGCGGAAGACTCATGGGGGGGGCTGGCTGCTGAGGATCCAAAGTCTCTCCCATCAGCATGAGAGAAGAGGTGCCTAACGAAAAGACAAAAGAAGAAAAGGACAGTGGGGGATGAGGATGAGATGATTCCGGTGAGGAATCGGCTTCAGGCGTTGAGGCCTTCGAAGCGGGGGAGCGGGAGGCCTCGGGTTCCGATTTCCCGCGTTTATCCCGGACTACAAATCCTCGTTCTTCTTCGCTCATAGAGACACCTCCTAATAGAAGGAAAACATTATCATTAACATACGGTCCCTATCAAGAATCAAGTCCTTACAGAGAGTGAGAAAACGGGTATAATGCATCCTCATCAGATCACATTTTCGACTTGTTCATGAACCAACCAAACCGACCATCGGCAGAATCTTCACCTCCTGCTCCCAATGCAAAATCCCTCACGGATTTAGTGGCGATTATGTCACGATTGCGAGGGCCTGGTGGCTGCCCTTGGGACCGGGAACAAACCAGCCAATCCTTAAAGCCGTATCTTCTCGAGGAAGTCTATGAGGTCCTGGAAGCTATCGATGCTGGAGCGACTTCCGCTCTGAAAGAAGAATTGGGAGACCTGTTGCTTCAGATACTGTTCCACGCACAGATTGCTTCAGAACAGAACCAATTTTCATTCGATGAGGTGGTCAAAGATTTGGCCGATAAACTCATTCGGCGCCATCCCCATGTGTTTCACCAAACCGGTGACGTTTCCTCTATCACGACATCCGCAGACGTCAATCGTCAATGGGATCAACTGAAACAGCAAGAAAAATCAACCGGAGAGGGACCACCATCCTTGTTACAGGGCATTCCCAAAATTTCTCCCGCCCTTCAGCGGGCCTTTCAAGTCCAAAAACGGGCCTCCCGTGGGGGATTTGATTGGGCGTCCATTGAGCCGGCCCTCGAAAAATTCAAAGAAGAATTAGATGAATTGTATTCCGCAACTGCTGAAGCCATTCAACCAACTTCCGATAGCGCCCTTCCTCAGCAGGACCTCAACAATCAAGAAAATATCGAAGCAGAATTGGGCGATGTGTTTTTTGCGTTAGTCAACGTCGCCAGATTTCTTCGAGTCAATCCTGAGGAAGCTCTGCGACGGGCCACTAACAAGTTCATGGCCAGATTTCATTTCGTCGAATCGCAGGCGGCATCGGAAGGGAAAGGGCTCAGCGATTACACGCTGTCTCAACTCGACAAATGGTGGGAAGCGGCCAAACAGCAGGAACGTCAATCATCCCCTCCCTCCGATAGAATCGAAGGAACGCCGACGTGAGCGAAGAAGAACCGACCGAAGGTCGACGGGTAGGCATCCACCCCCTTGTCGTGCTGTTTGGAGTGATCTTGGGGCTCTGGATATTTATTACTCTGATCATTCCCAAATCAAAAAATACGCCTACCCAGGGAACCGGATCGACACCGAATGCACAGGTGCCACTCCCCAACATCGTATCGACGGATCTCATCCCTACCTTTGAAGCGACAGGGACTGTTGCGGACATGAATGCCATCACCCTTCTCGTTCCCCCTGCCACGACGGATAGCCAGGTGGTGGCCCTGCTGCAATATTTACAAAAGGCCCGTCTAGACAAATCCCTGGGAACCATTCTGCCGCCTACGACACCGGAAGATAAACTCGGAGAATTCGCGATTGCCGATATCTATATTTTTTCTGAAGAACAATACGGGGTGACTGAATCCGCGAAGGCTCTAGGACGTGGGGCTCATGCTCCTGGAGAGTTTTATCCCAGCTCTATTCCTTATGAAGTGGCCATGGAGCATGTCCGTGGGCACTATGCCATTGACCTGTACAACAAAAACTCTCCCGAGCGCGCCTCCCTGGGATTCGGAGAAGATGCCACCGGCGTCTATTCAAAACGCTACCAGCGCGTATTTTAGGTTTATCCGGTGCAAGGACATCGAGGAATGGGATTCCGACTTCTGCCAAGCCTTCCCCGGAACGGTCACTCCGGTCTCAAATGCCTATTTGGTCTTTGATTGTCTTCCGAAGGGCATGCTGTTCAGCCTTCATCCACTGATCCAGTTGACCAAATAGAGGCATAAGGTCATCCATGAATGGCCCCACCATGACATCCCGTCGGTCGGCCAACAACCCATCGGCATCAGCAATTTCCAGTTTTTTATCCGCAATGGCCCGTAGAAGAATTTGATTGATCCGAAGTTGTTGCCCGGCTGATCCTCCGGCAATGGCCAGGACCGAATGTTTTAAATAATCCAGTTCCAGCTCAATCGACACCTTCACTCTCACGCCCTGTGGAGTGGCCCAATCGGGTCGCTGGACGGAATAATCATAGGAAAAGGCCGACTCTCGTGGCTCCCGATAGGGCCCCATCACATTCAAGACAATTAAATCGGATGACATCGTACTTTTTCCTCAAAGAACTATGACTGAGCGGATGAAGACATCGTGGTGGTGGAATTAGAAAGCGTCTTTGATTTTGACGATATTTGAATGAGTGCCCCCATTTGGTCCCCTTCCACAGGACCAGGCCACCCTTGCAATCCATTTTTGAGAAAATAGACATTGGCATAATTCTGTCGACTTAGAAAATCGCAGGCTAAGCGACTTCGATCACCACCGGCGCAATAGACCAAGATTTTTTTGGCTTCAGCAGGGATCTCCGTTCCGTGCCGCATCTCTAATTCCTCCACTGGAATTAATGTGGCTCCCGGGATCCTCCGTTTGGCAAATTCGGCGTTGGTGCGGACATCCAACAAGAATACACTTTGACCGGCAGAAGGTGGTGTCAGCAACTGGACAGCATCAGGTCCGGAAATCTCATGATACAGTTGCCCGCTTCTAATCAATAAATCCGAGACATATTGGCCGCGAGCCAAGAGTGCCGTATGGATCCGCAAAGGCTCAACGGCCGATTCAATCGTTCGGGGAAGAGCGTTCAATTTTTGCTCGATGTAATACTGCTCCCGCTTCACGCCTGAGAGCTCTCGATGTAGTCGCCGGGTAGACCACAGCGCCACTCCCGCGATAACCAGGCTGACTCCTCCGACGAGAAATCCTAATCCATCCATCTGAGCAATCCTTCGATTTCTGGAAGAAACTGACGTTCTGCGCAAGCACCACAGCAGGGAATAGTCATCTCTGGTCCATTCCGTTCAGGGAATATTCATTGTTCTTCTTCAAGACGAACGGCTCCCCCGTTTCCGACGCAAGTGACCCCCTCGTTACTGATGGATATGTAAAAAACAGAAAACCACTGTGAAGAAAAACGACAAGCGGGAATTGATAACTGGTCGGGGCGAGAGGATTTGAACCTCCGACCCCCGCGTCCCGAACGCGGTGCGCTACCGGGCTGCGCTACGCCCCGATCACTAGGAAACCCTAATTTGAAAAAGGTAGAGGCTCATACGACAACCCGTGGGCTTCAGCGACGACTGGGCATGTCAATCGACCCTTAAACACGCTCAATCCTTTTCGTAACCCTGAATGGCTTCGAAGAGCCTGTTCCAATCCTTCTTCGACCAGCTGGACTATAAAAGGTAACGTGGCGTTGGTCAAGGCTAAAGTCGACGTATGGGGCACAATTCCTGGAATATTTGCTACCGCATAATGCAGGACCCCATCAACCGCAAATACCGGGTCGGTATGCGTAGTCGGGCGAGTGGTCTCCGAGCACCCACCTTGATCAACCGATACATCGACAAGAACCGATCCCGGTTTCATGTCAGAAACCATAGCCCTCGTGATTACCCGAGGCGTACGGGCCGCAGGGAGATAGACTGCCCCAATCACTAGATCTGCACCAGCGAGATAGTGGTGAATCATCGACTGACTTGAAGCGACGGTCACAAGGCGACCTTGATATTGATCATCCAAAGTGCGTAACTGCCAAAGATCAAGACTCAAGACCGTGACTTGGGCTCCCATCCCCATCGCAATCTTTACGGCAGAAGCTCCCACAACCCCCGAACCCAGAACGACGACCTCTGCTGGTGGAACGCCGGGCACTCCACCCAACAATACCCCGGAACCTCCGTTCAGCTTTTCTAAAAAGTGGGCACCGATTTGAACTGACATTCGTCCGGCAATTTCACTCATGGGTCGCAAGAGGGGGAATTGCCCTTTGGCATCTTCGGTGGTTTCGTAGGCGATGGCCGCACACTCAATTCCCAGCAGGGCTTCCGTCAGAGCTTTGGATGCCGCCAAATGCAGATACGTAAAGACCACATGATCTTTTCTGAGGAAAGGCCACTCCTCAGGCTGTGGCTCTTTCACCTTCACAATCAGTTGAGCCTCTCCATACGTTTCTTGCGCCGTTGGAGCCAGAACGGCTCCAGCGTGCCGATAAACCTCATCTCCGAACCCACTCCCCTCGCCGGCTCCCTGTTGGACGACCACCCGATGCCCACGACCACACAATTCCTGAACACCATGGGGAGTCAGCGCCACACGAAATTCATGATCTTTGATTTCTTTTGGTACACCAATCACCATACGTAACCTCTTATCCTCTCTGTCTCTCTGTGTGACGCTCGCACCCTCTTGAAGCGAGCAAGTTCGTTTCGTCCAATGAATATGAGGGATTCACCATCCATGTTCCCCCGAAGATCTAGACAGGTTCCAGAACCCTCAGGTAAGATCTGCTCATTGTTTTTCCTTCTCTTTTTCGGTCGTTTTTATCCATATTAAAGAATATGAGTAAATTTACCCATCATATTTTCGTTTGTATCAATGAGCGTCCCAAAGGAGACCCCCGAGGGTGTTGCGCCGCTTTGGGTTCTGTAGGGTTACATGCATTTTTTAAAAAGGAAGTTGAACGCCTAGGATTAAAGGGAATCGTCCGGGCAAACAAGGCCGGATGCTTAGACCAATGCGAATACGGACCAAGCGTGGTTATATACCCCGAAGGCGTATGGTATTGGGTGGGAAAAGAAGCCGATGTCACAGAAATCATGGAACGGCATATTGGTAAAGGGGAAATTGTGGAACGACTCCTGATGCCGGGGAAAAATGGTTCGCTTCCCATGGTCAAAGCCTAAGGCCTCGCTACTACGTCGCAGATTATTACCTCTAACCACTCCGGCTCCCAAATCCGGCAGGGTTAAATAAGAAAAACCTTCATCTTATGGGCAATGAAGAGAAATGGAAAGCCAACTTACGGAAAGTGGCATTTTTGAAATCCTTTCCGGGTTTACTCTCTTCCTGGGAACAGGGGGAAGGAGCCACCATTGAACAGGCACTCCCTATCCCCGAACATGCTCCGCATACGCTTCTTTTGTTATCCGAGGGCCGTTTTGTCGTCACGCCTCCCGTCCATGACGAACCCCAAATGGTGACTGCAGGGCTCTTGGCCGCCCGTGCGCATCTCGAACCTCTTCATGTCCGCGCGTTTGAAGAATATGATCATCTTGCACGCCTGGATCAGGAGGCCGGACGGATGGCCAGATTGGAAAATATTTTGAATGCCATTGATAATAATCTTGAGCGGATTCCTGAACTCAAATCCCGCATTCAGGAATTAGTCAACAAATGGGACATGGAGAGTCATCGACCACAATGAATATGCTTGAGATGTTTTCTCAAGGCCTCTTTGAAGGAGTCAACCCTATGATGGTGAGAAGAGACTACTTAGTCCGACATCCGGACCGTTGCACCCATAATGCGATCTGCATTCCAATTTGTCCAACGGGAGCCTGGCTCTCGACTCCTCCCTACAAATTTGATTCGTCACGGTGCATGGAATCGTGTCGACTCTGCCTGGATGCCTGTCCAACCCAAGCAATTTACGGCGTCTTCCGCAAAGGGGAAAAACTCCTCACACCCAAGCAAGAGTAATTCAAATAATCCGTTTTCTCCAATATCCCCAATAAGCAGTTCCCACAGTACCACAACCACCGGTCAGTCCGGTGGTGGCAACAATTCGATAGACCTCGCTTCGGGCAATCTTGATGGTCCGATCCGGACTCAGCACATGCGGAGAAACGGACAATTGCTGCAACGTGCGGATCCCGATTAAAATCGGCCACATGCAGGCTAAGCGAAGACGAATCTCCACTGGAGGGATGGCCATCGTATAGCGCCAGCCTTGATCTAGATGATCACGCGCCTCTTGAATCAATGTCCGGAAGAGGGGTCGAAACGCCTGAGCCGATGCTTCATCTAAGAGTTGATCGGGGCGAAGAGACACCTGATCCAGCAACACGGCTGGAATATAGCAGCGCCCATTCCGTAGATCTTTTGGCAAATCCCGAAGGATATTCACCATCTGCAACCCCTTCCCATACCGAATACCAAGAGGGATCATGCAGGATTGATCCCATTGCCGAAATCCCGGAAGATGGGTGCACATCATCTTTGTCCAAAACTCTCCAACGCATCCCGCAACCGCATACGTGTAATATTCAAAATCGTGGATGGCCTTTAACGCATGCAAAGGCTGCCCATTTGTTGTGGGAAACTGGTGGAGGTCGAATTCCATACCTCCAATGAGCACGGTCAAGACCTGAGCAATATGAGATCTATCGGTTGAACTGAACCCTTGAAAAATGCGGAAACACCCCTCCAACTCTTCCAACAAACGGCGCTCATCAGGGTTTGCTTGCTTGGTAATGACTCGCGCCTGGATCCTTTGGATTCGCCCCCAATCAGGTGAGCTTCTCCAAAGCTGCCCCTTCATTTGACCTAAGCACTCCAAACGAACAGCATCATCCAATTCGCCCGTATCAGCGATCGTATCCGCGGCCCTGGCCAACAAGTAGGCCAGTCCAATTTGTGAACGGACCGCGTGAGGCAGAATGGCAAGCGTTAAATAAAATGAGCGGGAAACCCGCTTGAGAACATCCTTGAAAAGATTCTGATCTGATGAAGAAAGGTGCATAGGCTACCGGACGATGAGACGGCCTTCCATCCCTTGCTCACGATGGCTGGGGAAAAAAAGGAGTTTCTTGTCACAGTAAAATGGGTAGATGCCGGGTTCGGTTAACGTCAGGGTGACGGCTCGGGTATCGCCACTGGAAATGTCGACATCGACCAAACGGATACCGTTGGGGTCATCCAGCAAAAAGTTGTGAGGAACCAAAAAGGACTCATTGCTCAGAGTTAATGTCACCGGTTTGTCCACTTCCACAAACACGTCTGACGGCGTAAATGAGTAACTTTCCATACGAATGAGCACCTGTTGTCCAAAAGGCGGTTCCAGGTGAGACAAGGAAGATTCGGTCGGTTGGGCATAGAGGCCGTCAGTAAAACCCCATTGGCCTAGTAAGACGGCAAGCCCCATAACTAATCGTGTATAATGATTTAAAAATAACATGACCAGGAAAAAATCCCCCCGTGTGAGAGAAGGTTATCATAACGGTTTTCAAGAGGAGCGTCATCCAATTCACGCTCTTGACTCTCAGGTAAA
>Ga0224510_10002220_pt1 | contig 11890 bp, 12 predicted proteins | sample SF_May12_sed_USG_FD_170161 | JGI IMG/M metagenome (GOLD analysis project Ga0224510, IMG submission 170161) | Sediment microbial communities from San Francisco Bay, California, United States - SF_May12_sed_USGS_4_1 | ecosystem: Environmental > Aquatic > Marine > Sediment | place: USA: California... | reverse complement strand
CCCGGCGACGCCCCCCGGTGAGGCCGCCCTTCCGCTCATCCACGCCCGCGGCCTGACGAAGCGCTTCGGCGCGTTCACCGCCGTCGACGCCGTCGATTTCGACGTCCAGAAGGGCGAATCGTTCGGGTTCCTGGGGCCGAACGGGGCGGGCAAGACGACCGCGATGCGGATGATCGGCGGCGTCTCGCCGGCCACGGACGGCACCCTGCGCGTCCTCGGCATGGATCCGGCGACCCACGGACCGGAGATCCGGGCGCGGCTCGGCGTGGTGCCCCAGCAGGACAGCCTCGACACCGAGCTGACCGTGCGCGAGAACCTCGTGATCTACGGGCGCTACTTCGGGCTCCCACGGGAAGAGTGCAAGCGACGGGCGGACGAACTCCTTGAGTTCGTCCAGCTGACGGAGCGCGCCAACGACCAGGTGGAGCCGCTGTCGGGCGGCATGAAGCGCCGGCTCACGATCGCCCGCTCGCTCATCAACGAGCCGGACCTGATGCTCCTCGACGAGCCGACGACCGGCCTCGACCCGCAGGCTCGGCACCTGCTCTGGGATCGCCTTTACCGGCTGAAGCAGAAAGGCACGACGCTCGTCCTGACGACCCACTACATGGACGAAGCCGAGCAGCTCTGCGACCGGCTCGTCGTGATGGACAAGGCGAAGATCGTGGCCGAGGGCTCGCCGCGGGCGCTCATCGCCCAGTACTCGACCCGCGAGGTCATCGAGCTGCGCTTCCCGGTGGGGGTCCAGGAGACGCTCGACGGCAAGCTCGATGGGCTCGCCGACCGGATCGAATGGCTACCCGACCGCGTCCTGATGTACGCCAACGACGGCGAGGCAGTCAGCGTGGCGGTCCACGAACGCGGCCTGCAGCCCGAGACCACCCTCGTGCGGCGCTCGACGCTGGAGGACGTGTTCCTGCGCCTGACCGGGCGCACGCTCATCGAGTAGGCGCGTCCGATGACGGCCGTCGCCCGGATCCTCGAGCACCGCGCGCTGCAGTACCGGCGCACGTTCCGGGCGTCGCTGTTCGGGTCGTTCCTGAGCCCGGTCATGTTCCTGGCGGCGATGGGGATCGGCCTCGGTGGCTACGTCGAGACCGAGGGGAACGCCGCGTTCGGCGGGCTGACCTACCTGCAGTTCCTGGCGCCCGGACTGCTGGCCGCGTCGGTGATGCAGTCGGCCGCCTTCGAGTCCACTTTCCCGATCATGGGCGGGCTCCTTTGGACGCGGACCTACCACGGGATGTACGCGACACCGATCAGCCCGCTTCAGATCGCGCTCGGCAACCTCGCCTGGATCGCGATCCGGATGACGATGATTGCGACGGTGTTCATGTTCGTGGTGGTCCTGTTCGGGGCCGCGTCGTCGCCGCTCGTGATCCTCGGGATCCCCGCCGCGGTCCTGACCGCGATGGCGTTCGCCGCTCCGATCGCGGCCTTTGCCGCGACCCAGCGGACCGCCGACAAGTTCAACGCGATCTTCCGCTTCGGGATCACCCCGCTCTTCCTGTTGTCCGGCACGTTCTTCCCGATCGCCAGCCTGCCGGCCGTCATCCAGCCGCTGGCCTGGCTGTCACCGCTGTGGCACGGGGTGTCGCTGACCCGGTCGCTCGCCCTGGGCACGATCGGCGACGAGCCGCTCCTGGCCCTCGCCCACGTGGCGATCCTGAGCGCACTGACGGTGGCCGGCATCCTGTGGGCCGCCCGGACGTTCGAAGCACGGCTGGTGCGCGGATGAGCGGGGGCCGCTCGTGAGCTTCCCCGCCGCCGTCCTCGGGCGCATCGCGCCGCAGCTCGCCCTCGGCAGCCGCCGCTCCGGGCGCCTGATCGAGCGCAACATCTACGTCTACCGGCGCTCGTGGATCATCATCTTCTCGGGCTTCTTCGAGCCGGTCTTCTACCTCCTCGGGATCGGGATCGGGCTCGGGCGGCTCGTCGGCGAGGTGCCCGGACCGGGCGGCGCGCTCATCTCGTACACGCTGTTCGTGGCGCCCGCCCTGCTCGCCTCGGCGGCGATGAACGGGGCGATCCTCGAGGCGACCTTCAACTTCTTCTTCAAGCTGCGCTGGCAGAAGACGTTCGATGCCATCCTGTCCACCCCGATGGCGGTCGCCGATGTGGCGATCGGCGAGCTCGGCTGGGCGCTCATCCGGGGCGGCATCTATGCGATCACGTTCACGATCGTCATCGCCCTCTTCGGCCTGGTGACGACGCCGCTCGCGCTGCTCGCCATCCCGGCGGCGCTGCTGATCGGCTTCGCGTTCGGGGCGCTCGCCATGGCCGCCACGACGTTCATGCGGACGTGGCAGGACTTCGACCTCATCCAGATGATCATCCTGCCACTGTTCCTCTTCTCGGGGACGTTCTTCCCGCTCGAGACGTACCCGGAACCCTTGCGCCTCCTCGTGCAGCTCACGCCGCTGTATCACGGCGTGGACCTCATCCGCTCCCTCGTCGTCGGCGTGCTCTCGCCCGTGCTCCTGGTCCACGTCGCGTACCTGACCGTCATGGGTCTCATCGGGCTGGTCATCGTCAGCCGGCGGCTCGACAAGCTGCTGCGAACGTAGGCCCGCGATCGAAGTGGCCTCATCGGACGCGCCGCCGACCCCGACCGTCCCGGACTCGCTGGCCGGGCTGACCGCGGAGATCGTCGCGTGCCGGCGCTGCCCGCGTTTGGTGGCGTGGCGCGAGCAGGTGGCCCGTGAGAAGGTGGCCCGGTTCCGTGACGAGCCGTACTGGGGCCGTCCGGCGCCCGGCTTCGGGGACCCCGACGCGCGAATCCTCGTCGTCGGTCTCGCCCCGGGGGCCCACGGCGCCAATCGCACCGGCCGCGTGTTCACCGGTGACGCCTCGGGCGACTTCCTGTGGTCCGCGCTCCACGCCGTGGGGATCGCCGATCGACCATCGAGCCGGCGCGCCGACGACGGGCTGACGCTGACCGACGCCTACATCGCGGCCGCCGTCCGCTGCGCGCCGCCGCTGAACAAGCCGACGATCTCCGAGCGCGACACCTGCGGGCCGTTCCTCGTTCGCGAACTGGCGCTGCTGGCTCGCGTCCGGGTGATCGTCCCGCTCGGTCAATTCGGCTGGGACGCGACACTGCGGACCCTCGCCTCACTGGGTCATCCCGCGCGGCCCAAGCCCCGCTTCGGCCATGGGGCAGAGGCGGTCGTGGGTCCCTACCGGCTCGTGGGCTCGTTCCACCCGAGCCAGCAGAACACGTTCACGGGGCGGCTCACCGCCGCGATGCTTGTCGACGTCCTGCGCCGAGCCGTCGATCAGGCCGCGGCTCCCTGAGCATCCTCATCCGCGGGCCGAGGTCCTCTCGAATCTGCGCAGGTGTCAGATGGTTTCGCTCATGCGGAACCAACCCCCGAAGGGCTGTTCGCGCGCGCCGGGCCGTTTCGAGCGCCAGGTCGATCGCGGGAGGCCAGGTCGATCGCGGACGTTAGGTCGATCGTGAACGCCACCAATCATGGTTTCGCCCAAGTGGAACCAACTGGCGCGAGGCCACCGTGCCGGCCGGGCCACCCGTGCCGGCCGACCCCCTTTTGGGCCGGCCGACCCGCGCGGTTAGCGCCATCGTGGGGGCTTGGGTTCGTGTCCTCGCGGTCGATGGTTCCGCATGGCCGGAACGATCGTGATTCCGTGCGTTTCAGCAGGTGGCTTGCCGTGGGGTGCCGCCTATGGCTGGGTCGTTCGGGCGAGGTAGCGGTCGAGGCGGTCGAAGACGACGGCGTCGAGCGCCAGCGCCGCGTCGACGAACCGCTCCAGCATCGCCATCCGGTGGCCGCGCCCGATGCACTCGGGGTGGACCGTGACCATCACCAGGCCGCCCGGCGCGTTCTCGTAGGCGTAGCGCAGCTCCTCGGTCCAGATCTCGAGGACCGCCGACGGTGCCGCGAGCCCCGAGCGGCCGGGCCCCGGTTCGAAGTGCGGCCAGTCGTCCATCGCCCAGTAGACCGGGACCTCGAAGAGATCCGTTTCGTGGCCCCAGGTCGTCCCGTCGACCGTGGAGTGGCGGTCGCCGCTCCGGACCCGATAGGTCCGGTAGTCGTCGGCCATGAGCGAGCTGTCGTAGCTGAACCCCGCCTCGGCGACCAGCTCGAGCGTCCGCGCCCCCAGCGACCAGTACGGGGCCCGGAACCCGGCCGGCACCTCGCCGCCCGTGACGGACCGGACCGCCTCGACGGACCGCGCCAGGACCTCGCGCGCCTCGTCGACGGACAGCTCCGCGAAGTCCTCATGGAACCAGCCGTGGCAGGCGAGCTCGTGGCCGCCGGCGAGGATCGCCTCGGTGTCGTCGGTGAATGTCGTCAGCGTGTGACCCGGGACGAACCAGGTCGCCGGGATCGCGCGGCGTCGGCACAGCTCCAGGAGCCGCTTCGCCCCGACGCGCGGCCCGAACTCCGCGTGGCTGAACTTGACGGGCGGGTCGCCGCGTCGCACGGAATCGGAGATCGCGTCATGGTCGATCGTCAGCGCGACAGTCAGGCGGGGCTTGTCGGTCATCGCTCGCGATGGTAGTCCTCCGCGGCCGGTCGGCGCGGACCCGGTGCCGGTGCGATGCCCCGTCGGCGCCTCCTCTCGTATCCTTCGTCACGCATGGTCACCGAACGCGACTATTACGAGGTCCTCGGCGTCGAGCGCGGCGCGAGCGAGACCGAGATCAAGAAGGCGTTTCGCCGGCTCGCCCAGAAGTGGCACCCGGACGTCAACGCGGACGAGGCCGCCCAGCAGCAGTTCAAGGAGATCAACGAGGCCTACCAGGTCCTGTCCGATCCCGACCGCCGCCAGCGCTACGACACGTTCGGCAAGGCCGGGCTCGGTGCCGACGGGGGAGGGTTCGAGGCGGGCTTCGGTGGCTTCAGCGACATCTTCGATGCGTTCTTCGGGGGGGCCGCGGCCGGCGCTTCACGACGCGGCCGTCCGGCGGCCGGTTCGGATCTCCGCTACGACCTGCGGGTGACCTTCGACGAATCGATCCGCGGCGCCGAGAAGGACATCGAGTTCCGCGTCCTCGGGCGCTGCGAGACGTGCTCCGGCAGCGGGGCGAAGGCCGGCACCGACGCGACGACCTGCACCCAGTGCAACGGTCGCGGCGAGGTGCGGACGGTGCGCCAGACGATGCTCGGTCAGATGGTCAACGTCTCGACGTGTCCGCGCTGCAAGGGCGACGGCAAGATCGTCGACGCCCCCTGCGAGACGTGCCGCGGCGACGGCCGGACCGAACGAACGAAGACGATCCGGGTCTCGATCCCGCCGGGGATCGACGAGGGCCACCAGATCCGCCTGTCCGGCGAGGGCGAGATGGGACCACGCGGCGGCCCGGCCGGCAGTCTGTATGTCGCGGTTCACGTCACGCCTCATCCGGAGCTCCGTCGCGAGGGCACCGAGCTCGTGTACGAGGCGGACGTCTCGATCGCCCAGGCGGCCCTCGGTGCCCGGATCCGGGTGCCGACGGCCGAGGGACCCGAGGAGGTCGAGATCAAGCCCGGCACCCAGCCGGGGACCGAGATCAAGCTGCGCGCCCGGGGCGTCCCGCACCTGCGCCGGACGATGCGCGGCGATCTCCACATCTTCGTGAACGTCACCGTCCCGAAGAAGCTCTCGAAGAAGGCGCGCGAGCATCTCGAGGCCTATGCGGCCGAAGTGGGCGACGAGGTCGCCGACGAGGGCGGGTTCTTCGAAAAGGTCCGTGACGCCCTCGGCTGAGGCCTGGCTCGAACTCTCGGTGAGCGTCGATCTCGAGGCGGTCGAGACGGTCTCGGAGATCCTCGGGCGGGTGGCCAGCGGCGGCACGAGCGTCGAACCGGCGTTCCGGCTCGTCGACGAGGGCCTGGGCGCCGAGGTGGATCCGACGGGACCGGCCATCGTGCGCGGGTACGTGCCGGCGGGGGACGCCGACGCGGTGCGGGCGGCGGTCGCTGCGACCACCGCCGCGCTCGATCACCTGACCGCGTTCGACCTGCGGCCCATCGGCGAACTGCGGTCGCGGCTCGTCCAGGAGGCGGACTGGGCCGAGGCGTGGAAGGCGCACTTCCCGGTGATCCGCGTCGGCCGCCGGATCGTCGTCCGACCCACCTGGCGGCGCCATCGACGCCTGCCCGCCGACGCGGTGATCGCGCTCGATCCCGGGATGGCCTTCGGGACCGGCCTGCACCCGACGACGCGGCTGTGTCTCGCGGCCCTCGAGTCGGTGGCCGATCGAGGGGTGCTCGACGGCGCGCGCGTCCTCGACGTGGGCTGCGGTTCGGGGATCCTGGCGATCGCGGCCGCGCGCCTGGGGGCGGCCGCGGTGCTTGGTCTCGACACGGACCCGATCGCCGTCGAGGCGACGATCTCCAACGCACGCCGCAACCGGCTCGTGCGGCGCATCCGGGCGCGTGTCGGGAGCGTTCCATCGGGCGAGGGCCTGCCCCAGGGCGTCGGTCCACCCAGGGGCGCCGGGGTTCCGGCGGCCGCGGGCGAGCGACCGCCTTCGGACGGCTTCGATGTCGTCCTCGCCAACCTGATCGCCTCGGTCCTCATCCAGCTCGCCGAGGACCTCACGGCGGAGGTGCGCCCGGGTGGGATCCTCGTGGCGTCGGGGATCTTCATCGATCGCGAGCCGGATGTTCGATCGGCCCTCGAGGCCGCCGGTCTCGTCGTTGACCGACGGACCGCGGAGGGCGAGTGGGTGGCGCTCGAGGCGCATCGGCCGGCCTGAAGGCCACTCAGATCGAGGCCGCCTACAATCCTCGGGATGCCAACGAGCCTCTTCCCGATCCTGCTCACGACCCACATCGTGCTCGCCGCGAGCCTGTTCCTGCCGTCGATCCTCCTGCCGTTCGCCCTGCGCGTCCGTCGCGCGACGCTCGATTCAGAGCACCCCGGGGTCAGGGCGTTGCTCTGGATGCAGGCCAACGGCACGGTCGTCATCGGCGCCGGCCTCGCGCTGACCGGCATCGCGATGGTCCTCGTCCTCGGACCGCAGTTCTTCAGCCAGCCGTGGCTGCTCGTCGCCCTGACGATCTACGTGGCGAACCTGGTCATCGCCTTCTTCGTCCAACGGCCGAACCTGCGCCGTCTCGTCGGCGTGACCGCCGCCTGGGACGACGAGGTCTGGCGCGCACGCGCCCGCCGGCAGCGTTACGTGTCGTACGCCATGGCCGGGCTCGTCGGGACGATCGCCTTCCTGATGAGCACGAAGCCCTCCCTGTGGTGAGGAGGATCGGCCGATGGCCGGTGAAAGGGACCCGACGATGCCCGACCGCGTGATCGAGCCCGGCTGCCTGTTCTGCCGGATCGTGGCCGGCGAGATCCCGGCGACGGTGGTCCATGACGAGGCGGACGTCCTCGCCTTCCGCGACATCTCGCCCCAGTCGCCTACCCATGTCCTGATCATCCCCAAGGCGCACATCGCCTCGGTCGCCACCCTCGAGGACGGGTCCGAGGCACTGGCGGGGCGGCTCATGGTCGTGGCGGCCCGGATCGCGGAGGCCGAGGGCATCGCCGAGCGCGGCTATCGGGTGGCGACGAACGTGGGTACATGGGGCGGCCAGAGCGTCGATCACCTGCACCTGCACCTCATGGGCGGCCGGTCGTTCAGCTGGCCACCGGGATGAGACCCGCGACGGTCGGCCCTGGCGGCAGGAGCGCCGGCGGCGCCAGGCCCGCGGCGCCCGTTCGCGCGGCGCCCGTTCGCGCGGCGCCCGTTCGCGCGGCGCCCGCCTCCGTCATCGCGCTGCTCGCGGTCGTCGTGGCGCTTGCCGGGTGTGCGACCGAACCGGATCCGGTCGTGACCTTCCCGCCATCGACCTTCGGGTCCGGCGTCGTCACGGCGGCCACCGACACGACCCGGGCGAGCGTCGAGCGCGCCCTCGCCGGGCTCGGGTTCACGGCGACGCCGGCCCAGAGCCCGTATCGGCCCGGCGAGGCGCAGCGGTTCACCGAGGCCCCGCGGCTGGTGCTCGAGGTCGTCATCCCCGCGAGCGACGTCGTGGTGCCGATCTCCATCTACGAGTTCAGCAACGACGACGCCGCGGCGTCGGCCGGCGACGAGCAGGCGCGCTACGTCGCCAGCCCGGTCGGGCAGGTCCTGTTCCCGCCCGGCACCCAGTTCGTGGTGCGGCGCCTCGGCCGGACCGTGGTGTTCTACGACTGGCTGCCGGCCGACGAGGAGCCGGCCGAGGCAGAGATCGCGACGGCGCTCGCCGCGATCGGCATCGAGATCGAGGTCCCGCGCTAGGCACGTTCGGCCGCTCGAATACGCGCCGCCCAGGCCCATGTTCGGGGCCCCCGTCTGGCGCGGTCGGGGCCCTTGTGACACCTACGAACGCAGCTCGTGGTAAGCGCTCCGGCGACCCGCCGTGACAGCTCGATCAGCGATTCGACGGGGGATTCGTGCGTGAGTCTCCACCCGTTGCCCCCGTTTGGGTCGCGGCAAGCGCCTTAGCAGCACTGGCAGTCGTATCTGGCACGAATCTCGCTCGAACATGCCGACGCGCGGGTTTACCACGAACGTGAGTACTGGCTGTCACAAACCGGCCCGGCGGGGCGGCACAAGGCGCTGGACGCGGACGAGCGGCAGGGACGTTGGGCACTGGTGGGGCGTGGGCTCAGACGGGTTCCGCCTCGCGGACCTCCAGCGGCGCCTCGGCACCTGATTCAGCGGCGGCACGGGCCCAGGCGCGGACCTCGTTGCGCCGGATCTTGAGGGTGTGCGTGCGCGGGAAGTCGGTTTCGGGCCAGAGCCGCCAGTTGGCGATCCGTTGCTGCGAGCCGAGCGTCGCGTTGGCGGCCTTGACGGCTGCCTGGATCGCGGCGCGACCGACATCGTCGACCTCGACCGCCATGCCTGCGGCGGTGCCAGCCGCTGTGCCGGCCGCGGCGGCTCCCGGCACCGGGCTCGCGGCCAGGACGACCGCTTCGATCTTCCCCGGCTCCGTCTCGAGTACGACGGAATCGCGGATCCCGGCGTCGCGGAGGGCGTTCTCGATGTCCTCCGGGAACACGTTGAAGCCGTTCGGCAGCACGATCATGTCCTTCTTGCGACCCTGGAGGACAAGCCGGCCGCCTTCGTCGAGCCGGCCCAGGTCGCCGGTGTGGTACCAGCCGTCGGCATCGAACACGGCCGCGGTCGCCTCCGGATCCAGCCAGTAGCCCTTGAACATCGTCGGGCCGCGGAAGAGCACCTCGCCGTCGTGGGCGAGCCGCATCTCGACCGGGGCCGGCGGCCGCCCCACCGTCCCGAGGCCGTGATCGCTGAGCGTGGTGCAGGTGCCCGAGCCCGTCTCGGTGGACCCGTAGCCCTGGATCACCGTGATCCCGAGGTCCTCCCAGGCCTGCTGGAGCGCCGGCGGGAGGTACGCGCCCGACGACACGAGCAGCCGCAGCCCGCCACCGAACTGGGCGTGGACCGAGCGGAACAGGATCCGGCGCAGCACGAAGGGCAGGCGCCGGGCGATCCCGCGCAGCCGATCGAACATCGCCCGCCGTCCGGACTTGTCCACCTCCCGTTCGATCGCCGACCAGAACAGGTCGAGGATCTGGGGGACCACGATCATCGAGGTCACCCGATGGGCCCGGATGGCATCGAAGATGACCCGCGGGTTCCGCGACCGGACGTAGAGGATGTCGGCGCCGACGGATACGGCGTAGAACAGCCCGACGCCCTGCTCGAGGAGGTGGGAGAGCGGCAGGAGCGAAACGATCCGATGCCGGAGCGGGGGCAGGATGTTGTCGAACGTCTTGATCGTCGCGATCACGTTGTCGTGGGCGAGCATGACGCCCTTCGGCGTGCCCGTGGTCCCCGACGTGAAGATGAGATCGAACAGGTCCTCCGGCAGCGGGCGCTGCCAGGACGCGATCTGTGCCTCCCAGTCCGGGGGGAACGCCTCGTCGGGATCGGCGGTCACCGCGTCGAGCGTCGTCGTCGGGACGTGCTCGAGGCCGGCCTCGCGCGGGTCCGGGGCATCGCGGCCGGTCCCGAGGAGCAAGTGTTTCGCGCCGGATCGATCGGCGATGGCCCGGATCGCCTTCGCCGACATCCGGAGATCGAGCGGCACGATCACGAGACGCGCCCGGATCGCCCCGAAGTACGCGGCCGGCAGGTCCGGCGTCGATGCCGACCAGGTCAGCACCCGATCACCCGCCTTGAGTCCGAGGGCGTGCAGCCGCCACGCGGCGAGCCGGCTGCGCCGATCGAGCTCGCGGTACGTCCAGGCGTGGGCGATGCCGTCGTCCGCACGGAGGGCCATGGCGCTCTCGTCGCCGTATCGCGCGACGGACCGATCGAGCAGGTCGAGCAGCGTCTCCATGGTCACGATCGTACGACGCCTATCCAGCCGTGTTGTGTCATCCCGCGCGTGTCGAACCGGGAGTCCGAACCGGGGAGTCCGAACCGGGGAGTCCGAACCGAGCCCGTGCGCGACGCAAGGCATCCGCAGCGCCGCCCAGGAACGTAGGGTCGGAGTGCGGCAACGTCCGCGCAAGTGCCGCTCGGTATCGCCACCATGATTGCCCCACGCATGAGCGTCCGCATATCGCCCGCGGAGCCTGCGCCTTGGGCGGCGTTGATCGCGCCCATGCATGCCGGGCGTGGTCCGGAGCCTGATCGACGTCCCGCTGATCGCCTTGCGCCGACCCTCGCGCACGCGGCAGCGATGGGGGCGATCTGCGTCGAGCGATGCTGCCGGTCCGGGGAGCCGGCGGGGAGCCGGTGGGTCATCGCCGGGAGACGGGCACGGGCTCCCTGCGGTTGACCCCCTCGGGAGCCTCCGCTACACTCCGCCAGCCTGTCGGCGGCCCGCATCGTGGACCGTCGAGCGCAGCGAAGCCGTTGGGCTCACGAGCACGCTGCGAGGTTCCAGACGCAGCCCTGGGAGGTGAACCGGGTTTGGCAGAAGTCCGAGTTGGTGAGAACGAGACGTTCGAAAGCGCACTGCGCCGCTTCAACAAGAAGATCCAGCAGAGCGGCATCCTCGCGGAGGCTCGCCGCCGCGAGCACTACGAGAAGCCGAGTGTGAAGCGCAAGCGCAAGGAAGCGAAGCGCAAGAAGAACGCTCGAACGCCCCAGGGCTAAGCGCCCCGCGGGCGATCCGCCCGAGGTGCCATCCCGTGTCCCTTAGCGAACGAATCCGGAGCGACGTGACGGCCGCGATGCGGTCGGGTGACGTGCTGCGTCGTGATGTCCTCCGAATGGCCCAGAACGCCGTGTACAACGCCGAGAAGCGCGATCAGCGCACGTACAGCGACGACGAACTCGTGGGCATCCTCGCCCGCGAGGTGAAGACCCGTCGCGAATCCGTCGAGGCGTTTCGGGCCGGCGGCCGTGAGGACCTGGCGACGAAGGAGGAGGCGGAGATCGCCGTCCTCCAGGAATACCTGCCCCAGGCGCTCGACGAGGCCGCGATCGCGGCGCTGGTCGAGGAGGCGATCGCGACGACCGGAGCGTCTTCTGCGCGCGACCTCGGCAAGGTCATGGGCTGGCTCGCCCCGCGAACGCGCGGCCGGACAGACGGCAAGGTCGTCAGCGGGATGGTGGCCGCGCGGCTCGCCCAGGCTGACCTGGCGGGCCACGACGTTTCGGGCCACGATGAGGCCGCGGGTCGCGTCTCCGGTGACGGAGCCTGACCGTGCTCGCCCAGCGCGCCGAGGACATCGTCTCGTTCAGCCGCCGCGATGCCGGTCGGCTCCTCGTGTCCGCCGTCGTCCTCATCCTCGCCCTGACGACGATCCTCGGGGCCGACATCTTCCCCGAGCGGGTGACCCTCGCCGAAGGTGACGTCGCCACCGCCGACATCGTCGCTCCGCGCTCGCTCACCTTCGTCAGCGACACGCGCACGGCCGAGGCGCGCGAGAACGCGCGGAACGCGGTCCAGCCGCAGTACGACTTCACGAGCGAGAA
>Ga0224510_10002219_pt1 | contig 11893 bp, 13 predicted proteins | sample SF_May12_sed_USG_FD_170161 | JGI IMG/M metagenome (GOLD analysis project Ga0224510, IMG submission 170161) | Sediment microbial communities from San Francisco Bay, California, United States - SF_May12_sed_USGS_4_1 | ecosystem: Environmental > Aquatic > Marine > Sediment | place: USA: California... | reverse complement strand
AGATAAATCTTCTCGTATGGTCACCAATATAAGATCGCAAAAGCCTGCCAGCGCCTCATCTATTGAATTATCCACTACTTCGTATATGAGATGGTGGAGTCCTTCCTCGGCTGTATTGCCTATATACATGGACGGACGTTTTCGTACCGCCTCTAATCCTTCCAGTACTTTAATCTGTTCTGCGCCATATGATGAATTCGTCGTATCACTCACTTGTGAACCTTCGCCTTTATTTATTTTAAATTAAATTTAATGGGATATTGCTTTATTAAATTTGCATCGGCATGATAATACTTATAAAACCCAGGTCATCCTCCGAACCTATAAAACAGGGAGCCTCATTTGAGGCTATATCGGCCGTAATGGTTTCACCTTCCATTACCTGCAGGGTTTCAATGAAATATTTACAGTTGAAGGCCATGGAGAGCGCTTCTCCCTCGTAGAGGACTTCTATGGTATCCTCGGCACTTCCGAAGTCAGCGTTTTGGGAGGTAAGTTTAAGCTCATTGTTAGCTATATCTATCTTTATGGTATGAAAATCATCTTCGGTAAAAATATTTATTCTCTTAAGTGATTCCAAAAATTTCAACCTATTTATTTTAACCTTATTCATCCCGCTGTTGAGTTGTAAAACCCCAAGGTAGTCGGGGAAAGCGGCATCCATTAAACGAATGATGAGCAAGGAATTGTCACTCTTGAGTACAGCCTGTTTTGGCTCGATCCCTAGAAAAAAATTTTCTTTTTCCTCGCAAAATTTTTTCATTTCCTGAATACCCTTGCGGGGTATGAGGGTAACCGGGTTCATAGTTAGTCCCTCCACGCTTTCATCAACTTCCTTGGCCATGATGGAGAGACGATGGCCATCGGAGGAAACCAGACGTAAAACTGGTTTTCCTCCTATACTTTCTTTTACCAGCAGCGCTCCGGTAAGACTGTACATATTTTCCTTATCTGTAGAGATGGAATAGATGGTTTTATCTATAAGCTCACCCATGACCTCTCCAGGAATAGATATCAATGCTTCTTCATTGAACTCGGGAAATTCCGGAAAATCATCTCCCAACATACCAGCCAGCTTATATTTACTGGAACCGGCCACTACTTCTACCCAGTGATTATCCATTTCGCGAAAGGAAAGAGTGGGGGCTGAGGATTCCCGTACCAATTCAAAGAGTTTTTTAGCCGGCAGGGTTAGGGTACCCGTTTCAAAAACCTCGGCTGGTATGGTTTGCTTTAAACCTATTTCCAGATCTGTGCCGTTTATGATGATTCTGTCTTCATGGATGGAAAGTAATACATTGGCCAATATGGCAAGTGTTCCTTTTTTTGCCGCTATGTTCTGCTGCGCGCTTAAGGCACGAAGGAATTCATCCCGGCTTACGTTAAAGTGAAAAGCCATCTTAGATTTTATCCTTTTTTATTTATAAAAAGATTATTGTTACTATTGGGAGTGTTGAATTGTGGAAAAGGATTTTAACTCCTTAATATTTAATACATTTCATTTCTTGAAAAATATATGGATATTGTGCTTGGATTTGTATTGAAAAGAAGAAAGAAAATTCTCAACAGATTTTTCAACAGACAATAACCAGCCTTTTGTACAGCTTTCCCAATATATTTTTAACAGGTTAGGATACTAATCGAAAACGATAAATATTTCAAATAAATAAATAACAATTATCAATGAAAAAAAAGGTTGGGAATCAACTTTATAAAAGGTTAGAAGAACTCTTTTCCGAGGCCCTCTGCGAGAAGGTTTTTCCGGGAGCGGCAACGGCAGTGGATATAGTTGAAAAAAATCATAATTCCTCAAATCTATATTTTTTCGGAAAAAAGGGCTATACAACTGATGCCGAGGATGGGGTTAATGATAAGACCATCTACGATCTCGCTTCTCTCACCAAACCCTTGGCAACCACCCTCGCCCTGATGGTTTTGATGGATAGTGGTAGTCTTCGACTCACCGATTCCTTATCCTCTTTTTATAATGGATTTAAAAAAAAGGTTTTCTCGGATATATCCATTTTTCATATACTCTCTCACTCCTCGGGTTTTCCGGCCTATCGTCCCTATTTCATCAATTATAAGGCCATTTCGAATCCGGAGAGTGGAGAGAAATTGCTCTATTCGATCCTGGGAACCCCTCTTATTTATCCCCCCGGAAGCCGCAGCCTGTATAGTGATCTCGGGTTTATTTTGCTGGGTAAAATAATAGAAAAAGCAAGTGGGGAAAGGCTGGATTTATTGTTTGAAAAGGAAATAAGTGGACCTCTCGGCTTGGAAAAAGATCTCTTTTTTCGTCCCTTACCCGTGAGTGAATCGGATGGAGAGGATATATCAAAATACGCGCCTACGGAATATTGTCGATGGCGTGGAAAACTTATCAGAGGGCAGGTGCATGATGAGCATTGCTATCTTTTTGGGGGGATAAGCGGCCATGCCGGACTCTTTGGAACCATCAAGGGGGTCTCTTGCCTCTGTAAGGCAATTTTGAGGCAGTGGAGGGGTGAAAAAATATTTTCCAACATCAGCGTTGAACTGATGGAAACCTTTTTAAGGCCGGTCCATCCTCACAGTGGATGGTGTCTCGGTTTTGATACTCCCTCTTTTCCGGGATCAAGCGCTGGTCAATTCATAAGTCCGGGAAGTGTTGGCCATCTTGGCTTTACCGGGACCTCTTTTTGGCTTGATAAGGTAAGAGGACTCTCAATTGTTCTGCTGACCAATAGGGTGCATCCAAGCCGCTATAATAAAAAAATAAGGGAATTCAGGCCGCGCTTTCACGACCTGGTCATTCAAGGGGTTGATGAAATAAGAAAGGCCGGCTGAATTTCAGCCGGCCTTTCACAACCAAAGGAGAAAAAAAGAAGTTACCACCAGCAGATGGTTTTATCGGCATCCATGACCATGTTAACCAATTTATCATAGTCTGGTGCGTCAACATTGAGGTCAAAAGAAGAGGCCTCGGTGCCCTCGGAGACGATTTCAACCAATTTTTTTACGTCATCGCAGGGTTTGGAACGATATACATTAAGCAGTTTCATTAGAGCTACCTCTCGGGATTGAATCGAAGTTATAAAAGAAAGGGATCAGTCTTCCGTGGTTCTCATTATTCCATAAGGAACAATGACATCCATTTCTTTTAGCTTTTGCCCGAGTTCCTCAATGGTTATTTTGGTCAGACCGTGTTTTTCCACGTTTCCTTCCGGAATGGTGAACACATCACCTTCCATGTCTCTGATCCAATCAATATTTTCTTTATTATATTCGCTCATCTCTCCGATTTCATTTTTCATGACCACGCCGTAGGCGTACATGTTTTCAACCGCGAGACCGAGGGCGGAGCGAACACCATCGTAAATATATTCACTGCTGGGATACATGAAGCAAACTTTTTTGGACATAACCTTCTCCTATAAAGTCAAGTAGCAATCGTAGTCTTCGATAATGGCACCATGTTGAGCCTGGGTGGCCATTTCCTTTGAGGTCAGTCCCTTGGGAACATCGTTGACATCGTAGCCTTGTCTCTTGTAGCTGTCGGCACAAATGGAGACATCGACATTGTCCATGGCGCAGAGTTCCGGAAAAGATGAACATTTAGTCAGATGGACGCCGGACCAGGTGAAAAATACTTTTACCTTGGAGCCGTTGGCTACCGCTGCCTTGGTTATTCCCATGACATGGCGCATGTTCTGGGGTGAAGTTACAAAGATACCAATACTTTTGGCCATTACTACCTCCAACTGGTTTGAGATCGGTCTTTAGCGCTCAAGAAAGAAAGAGCCGTTTTTAGAAATAGATATGAAAACGGCTCATAAATGGGATGAAATAATTAAAAAATATAATTATTTCTTTTTGATATAGAAACGGAAAAATCCGGAATCTTCTTTTTCACCCACGTATTCATGACCCGCTCTTTCGCACCAGCCGGGGAGGTCGTTACGGGAACCGGGGTCGGTACCAAGGATCTCCAGAATTTCACCGGAACCTATTTTATCGATTTCTTTCTTGGTGCGCAGCAGGGGCATGGGGCAGCTCAATCCTTTTGCGTCCAAGGTTTTTGCTACTTCCAGGTTCTCGGGTGCTTGCTTGACGTCGCTCATGGGACCTCCAGATTTAACGATGTTTACTGTTAGAAACACTTAACAATGACAGTTGACAATAAACGGCAAAATATATTTTAATTTGGTAATAAAGAAATCACTTAACAATAATGGTTGAATCTGTCAATAAAAAAGTTTACATTGTGGTATCGGTATAAAATATTATTAAATTCTTTAATTTCATGAAATAAAAGATTGTTATACTAAAATATATTGCTATTTTCGATCTGTAAATTTAATTTAAAAGCCATGGAATGCGGAAGATTATGTGTTAACTAAAGCATATATTTTTAAATGTATTAACAAGTTAATTCATTAATAAATTGATCCGTGGAAAAGGGTTTATCCGGTGGATAGTTATATTTTTTTGACTATATTATCCATTATATCCATTACACCAAACGGGGGATGAGTATGGCTGAAGGAAACTTGATGGTCGGTAAGATGAAAAACCTCTACGACAACCTTTGTCGAAAGGAATGGAATGCAATGATGACCGGGGTCATTATCGCCATATTATCCATTCTCATCATGGCTTGGTGGCGCCCCTGGGGTGCTGTCGGAGCCGTTCGCAATTGGGGTGACTGGCTGCTCTATTACCTGGGATTTTATTCCGATGCGGATTCTTTGGAATTAATAGGTTTTCTTAATGAAGACGGCGAATCAATCCTCACGAAATCCATCTGGTATGATACGGGATCGGTAATAGGCTTTGGTATAATAGGAGGAGCATTCATTTCCGCCTGTTTGGGGGGTCAATTCGCTTTCCGTTTTCCACCGGTTCGTGAATGGGTCAAGGCTATTATCGCCGGTATCCTGATGGGAATCGGTTCGGCTCTGGCCGGTGGTTGTAATGTGGGGGGGATGTATAATGCCCTGGGAAATCTGGCGGCCAACGGTTTTTCTATGTGGCTCGGCCTGGTAGTTGGAGTTGTTCTCGGTTTAAAGTTGCTTTACAAGGAAATGGAATATATTACCTGGGGCAACGGCGGGGCCAAAACCATAGATTTTCCGTTTCCGGTTCAGGTTGTTTTGGGTGTGGCTTCACTGGGTCTGCTCATCTGGGGGGCTTACGCCTATGCGGGTTATGACGGGGATGAAGCTGTAGAATATATCAACTCCCTACCCGGCATTCTTCTCATATCAGCGGCCATTGGATATTCCATGCAAAGGGGACGCTGGTGCATGGTTCAAGGTTTCCGTGAACCCCATATGACCGGTGATTGCACCATGGCCAAATCGGTTGCTCTCTCCATCATGATAGTGGCGGTCGGCGCAGCTGTGCTCAAATATGGAGTTGATATGCGTTTTGACGGCGATCCGGTTCTCGATCCCATGAATTACGTGCGTGGCACCTTTGGTTTATGGGGAGTCTTGGGTGGTTTTATTTTCGGACTCGGCGCCATGTTTGCCGGAGGTTGCGGTTCCGGAACCTTGTGGCGGGTTGGCGAGGGGCAGATGAAGCTCTGGCTGGTGGTTCCCTTTTTTGGGATCAGTAATTCATTGATGTCCGCCTGGTTCACCGAAGCGGAATTCGAGGCCGACGGAGTTTTAGGGTTATCAGTCTATCTTCCTGATAAGTTCGGTTACGGTCCCGCCCTTTTGATCATCGGCCTGGCCATGGCTATATGGTACATTATCGTCACCTGGAACGAAGACAGCAATAAACTGATAGTTCCGATGTGAGAATTGAAAAGCAAAATTTAGATATCAAGCGGTCCGGCTCAGCCGAGACCGCTTTTTTTTTACCCGGAAGTTTGGTGGAAATATTTTGACTTTGTATTATAGATTGATAAAAAAAGTTAGAATCAAAATTCCCCTTGGTAGGAAATGACATCGCAATCAACAGATTATCGCACAATATTACGGAAAGATATACTTGCCAAGCGTGATAAACTAGACCCGTCAAGCTTGGAAGATAGGAGCCGAGAGATCACAGCCCGTGTTCTGGACCACCCACTGGTATTAAAAGCGCATACCATCTTTGTTTATGCTCATTTTCGTAGTGAGGTTCGTACTCTCTCCCTCATCCACTCATTTTTGAACCTCTCAAAAAAGGTTGTACTTCCCCTGACTCTGACAGATCAAAAGCGTCTCGTGGGTATAGATATTACCGATCCGGAGAATCAATTGGAACCCGGGTATTGCGGTATACCGGAACCAAGAAAGGAAATTTGGAATTCTTGTTTAGCCGATACAGCCACTGTGGATGTGGTAATAGCACCCGGTTCGGTTTTCGACGCCCGGGGTGGAAGACTCGGCTATGGGGGTGGATATTACGATCGTTTTTTTATTTATTCCGCGCCACAAGCCATAAGGATTGGTATAGCCTTTGAAATTCAGGTAGTTGACCACGTCCCCATGTTGGATCACGATCAATTCATGGATTATCTGATAACCGAAAAAAAAACCTATGATTGTGGGAGGAAGCGGTATGCGTAAAACAGGCATCTATAGGGATGAAATTTTTTTGCTCCATCAACCGGGCTATAATCATCCCGAATCTCCCGAACGGTTACGAGTAATCTATGATGAACTCGATGCGTTCAAGGCAAGAGGGGCATCATTTCTCGAACCAAGATTTTCCTCTACTTCCAAGGAAATAATAGGAGTTAATCATACCCAGACCTTGGTGAAAAGAATTGCCGCCACCGCAGGTAAATCCCATGATTTTCTGGATGCCGACACCCATACCTCCGCCGAGTCCTTTGATGCTGCATGCAAAGCGGTGGGAGCATTGTTGGATGGCTTGGAGCGTATTCATGTAGGAGAACTGGATAACGCTTTTTGTCTGGTACGCCCGCCCGGTCACCATGCCGAAAAAGACAGGGCCATGGGTTTTTGTCTTTTTAATAATGTCGCCATTGCCGCCCATTACGCCGTCGCCAAACTGGGTATGGAACGGGTACTCATCATTGATTGGGATTTGCACCACGGAAACGGAACGCAACAGAGTTTTTATCACACCGACAAGGTTATGTATATATCAACTCACCAATACCCCTATTACCCCGGCACCGGGGCTTTGCTGGAAACCGGGACCGGAGACGGGGAAGGGTATACCATTAACGTCCCATTGCCCGGTGGACAGGATGATGCGGATTACGCCAGGATATTCAATGAATTGATAGGTCCGGTGGCGAGAAAATACCGCCCGCAACTTATATTTGTTTCCGCCGGTTTTGATATTTACAAGGATGATCCTCTTGGTTCCATGAAGGTAACGGGGGCCGGTTTTGCCTATTTGACTAGGGTAATGGTGCAACTTGCAAACGAATTATGCGATGGTTCATTGCTTTTTACCCTGGAAGGAGGTTATAACTTGAATGGCATGCGGGAAGGATGTATAGCGGTTCTGGGAGAATTGCTCGGGGAGAGTCCTGTTGAAGGATATCCCCGCTATTTATCCGAGGAGCGGGCCGCGCAACTCAGCAGGGCCGAGTCGGCTCTACCATCCCTTGACCAAGCAATTAAATTGGTAAAAAATTATTGGGATATTTAATTGTTCCATGTTTTAAGAAAGATTTTGCGTTGGGTGAAGAATGAGCGGAAGAATTCTCATTGCCGATGACGATAAATTGGTTTGTACGACAATTGAAAGAATTCTTAATCTGTATCAATATGATGTCGAGGCGGTTTACAGTGGTGGAGAAGTGTTGGAAGCCATTGATGAGAGTTTTGACGTCATAATTCTTGATATCAATATGCCTGGGATTAACGGATTTCAGACCCTTGAATTTTTAAACCAAAAACAATTTGATATTCCGGTTCTTTTTCTTACCGGCGGCGGGTCCATGGATTATGCCATCAAGGCGCTCAGTCTGGGAGCCTATGATTTCATGACCAAACCCATTGATGATCTAGATATTTTTCATTCCAAGATCAAAAGGGCCTTGGAAAAAAGGATGTTTGTCAGGCAGCAAAAAGCCTATCAAAAGGATTTAGAAAAAGAGGTCCGGGAAAAGACAACCGAGTTGGCTGAAAAAAACAAGCTTCTTGAGCAGTACAGTCATGATCTGGAAAATGCTTTTGTGCAGATTATGTCGAGCTTTCAAACTGTTTTGGAAGAAAAAGATGAATATACAGCCGGCCACTCCAAACGGGTTACCGAATATTCGCTGATGATAGGCGAAGAGATAGGTTTAAATTCCGAAGAGTTGTTGGTTCTCCAGCGAGCAGCCCATATTCATGATATAGGAAAATTGGTCATCGAACGGACTCATATCTGTAAACCCGGGAAGCTAAGTGACAATGAGTGGGAGGCGATTAAAAAACATCCGGAAGTTGGCGCCAATATAATAGAACCTCTTAAGTTTTTGAGAGAAAGAAAAATAATAAAAAATCACCACGAACGATTGGACGGCAGCGGATATCCGGAGGGCAAAGATTGGGAGCAACTTGATCAGCTTACTAGAATTATTGCCGTGGCCGATAGTTACGATGCCATGACTTCCAGGAGAAATTATCGCCCCAATCTTTCAAAAAAACAAGCCATTGCCGAACTTCGCCGCTGCGCCGGTACCCAGTTTGACGAATTTGTGGTTGAAACATTTGCCAGGCTAATTCAACCGGGTAATTAATAGTTTTAATAGCTTTTAATGGTAATTATATGCCCAAAATAACCGAAAAAGAAATAGAATACGTGGCTAAATTGGCCCGACTTGAGCTTGAGCCCCGAGAGGTTGAGAAAATGACCCATCATATAGGTTTATTGCTCGATTACGCGGCAAAACTCCAAGAGCTCGATACCGGTGATATTCAAGCCACCACCCACTCCCAAGACATCAGTAATGCATTTCGCGAAGATGTCGCCTTTATCTCTCTTGATAGAGAAGCCGCCCTGCAAAATGCTCCCCAACAAAACGGCGAGTTTTTTGTGGTCCCAAGGATAATTTAATTCATTTTTCATTCATTCATCGTTGATCAACTAACAAAGACAATGGACCTTTATTCTCTTACCTTGCATGAAGCAAAGGAAATGCTTGAGAGCGGTGATATAAGCGCCGTGCAACTCACAGAGTCGGTATTGGCCCGGATGGATGCCGTAGAGGGAACCATCCGTGCCTACATTACCAGAAATAAGGAAGGAGCCCTTGAAGCTGCCCGTAAAGCGGACAGTCTTAGAAGTCAAGGTAAGGCCGGTCTTTTGTGTGGCCTTCCCATCGGAATCAAGGATGTCCTGTGCACTTCGGATCTCAAGACCACCTGTGGCTCTAAAATTCTTGAAAATTTTCAACCGCCCTATGATGCAACAGCGGTGGAAAAACTCAAAAAACAAGGCGCCGTTATCACCGGAAAATTGAGCATGGACGAATTCGCCATGGGTTCGAGTAGTGAGACCTGTGCCTTTTCCGTTCCAGTCAACCCCTGGAATACCGAACATGTGGCAGGCGGCTCAAGCGGCGGATCGGCTGCCTCGGTTGCCGCCTGTGAATGTTTGGCCTCACTGGGAACTGATACCGGAGGGTCCATACGTCAGCCCGCTTCCTTTTGCGGCACGGTGGGGCTCAAGCCGACCTACGGGCGGGTTTCCCGCTACGGGATGATAGCTTACGCCTCATCCTTTGATCAGATAGGACCCTTAACCCGGGATGTTGCCGACTGCGCTTTGATGCTTCGGGCCATCGCCGGTTTTGATCCCAAGGATTCCACCTCATTGAACCAACCGGTTCCCGACTACAGTTCTTCCCTTAAAGATGGCTTGAGCGGGATTCGCATCGGGGTTCCCGAGGAGTATTTCGGCCTCGGGCTTCATGAAGATGTGAATAAAGTGGTCAAAAAGGCAATTGATATGCTGCGGGATGCCGGAGCGGAAATAATTGAGATATCCCTTCCCCATACCGAATATTCACTCGCTGCCTATTATCTCATCGCCATGGCCGAAGCTAGTTCTAATTTGGCGCGTTTTGACGGAGTTCGCTTCGGTTTTAGAGCTGATGATTGCAGCTCTCTTGATGAGCTTTACCGCAGAAGTCGCTCGCTTGGTTTTGGCCAGGAGGTTAAAAAACGCATTCTTTTGGGAACCTATGCCCTCTCTTCCGGCTATTATGATGCATATTATAAAAAAGCCTCCCAGGTACGCAGTTTGGTGCGGCGTGATTTCAAAGAAGCCTTTGGGAAGTGTGATCTCATCTGTTCTCCGGTGAGTCCGGTTCCCGCTTTTGCCTTTGGAGAAACGAGTAAGGATCCCATGGCAATATATCTTTCCGATATTTTAACCATATCCTCCAACCTTACCGGTATTCCCAGTATATCGATACCGGGAGGGTTCAGTGTTGACGGACTGCCTATCGGTGTTCAGCTGCAAGGCCCCCATCTTGCCGAGGAATTATTATTCCAAGCCGGTTGGAATTTGGAACAAAGAACAGGAATAAAAGGAAAAACACCTGATTTAACAGGGGCAATATGAAGCTCAATATATCATACCATATTAAAGAAATAGTTCCTTATCCTCCGGGCAAGCCACTGGAAGAACTCGAAAGAGAGTTGGGCATTACCGGTCCCATTAAGCTCGCCTCCAATGAAAATCCTTGGGGACCATCCCCAAAGGCGGTAGAGGCGATTGCCAAAAATCTTTCCAATATTCACCGTTATCCCGACGGCTCCGGTTATTATCTCACCGAGGCTATTGCCGAAAAGGTAGGGGTTTCTCCCACCGAAATAGTGTTGGGAAACGGATCCAACGAGATAATTGAGTTTCTGGTCAAGGCCTTTATCCGGAGCGGAGACGAGGTGATTACTTCTCACCCCTCATTTCTCATGTACCAAAAGTTTGTACAAGTTCGTGGTGGTGAGAACATTGTTATACCTCTGCGGGAACTGAGCCATAATCTTGATGCCATCCAAAAAGCGGTTACCAATCGAACTAGACTGATTTTTCTTGATAATCCCAATAATCCACGGGGCACCATAGTTCCCCGCAAGGAATTCAACGATTTTCTCTCTCATCTGCCCGAAGAGGTGGTGGTGGTGCTTGATGAAGCCTATGTCGACTTCATGCGCCCGGAAGATCGTATAGATATTCACTCGTTGATAAGAATTCCTGAGAATATTCCGGCGGTTGTTTCTCTGCGTACGTTCTCCAAAGCCTACGGACTCGCCGGTCTTCGGGTCGGATTCGGTATAATGCATCCCGAAATAGCGCAAATTCTTCATAGAGTTCGCCAACCATTTAATATTAATTTGCTGGGGCAAATCGGTGCACTCGCTTCTTTAAGTGACGATGAGCATTATAATAAAACCATTCAAGGTACCCGGGAGGGCAAAGAATGGTTGACCGGTAAAATAGAATCCTTGGGGCTCACCGTCTTTCCATCCCATGCCAACTTTTTTCTTATCGATATATTCAATGATGCAAGCGTTCTTTATGAAGCCATGTTACGCAAGGGGGTCATCGTGCGGGCCATGAAGGCTTACGGTTTTCCCAATCTCATCCGGCTCACCGTCGGCAACAAAGAGGAAAATCAACGATTCTTCACAGCTTTTGAGCAATGTCTGAAAGAACTTAATTATGTCTGAAAAAAAGAGGATCATTGTTACCATTGATGGGCCATCCGGGGTGGGGAAATCAACCATCAGCCGTCGCTTGGCCTCCATGTTACGTTTCACCTACCTTGACACCGGGGCGATGTATCGCGCCGTGGCTCTGAAATGCCAAGAACTCGCCGTGGATTTTTCCGATGAAGAAAAAATAGGAAAAATTCTGGAAGGGATTAATCTTCAATTCGCGCCCGCCGAATCGACCGATTCCGAGGTGCGTGTTTTTCTGGACAATCGAGAAGTAAGCGATG
>Ga0224510_10002218_pt1 | contig 11894 bp, 9 predicted proteins | sample SF_May12_sed_USG_FD_170161 | JGI IMG/M metagenome (GOLD analysis project Ga0224510, IMG submission 170161) | Sediment microbial communities from San Francisco Bay, California, United States - SF_May12_sed_USGS_4_1 | ecosystem: Environmental > Aquatic > Marine > Sediment | place: USA: California... | reverse complement strand
CGAGTGGGCGGACCCTGGGACTCCAGTCCACCGCCTGATCCACCCGGAAGGTACGCGGCCACGCGACCTGGCGCAGGAGCGGCTCGTCGGTGACGGCGAGCGCGGCCGCGTCGGCGACGTCGTGACGGACGTCGGCGATGATCGTGCCGGGACGCCGCGCGCGGGCCGCGTGCACGCGGTTGGTCAGCAGGATCACGAACATGTCGCGGTCGGGGTCGAGCCAGATCGACGTGCCGGTGAATCCCGTGTGCCCGTAGGCGTGTGCGCTGAGGTACTCCCCGGCGCCGCGCTCCTGGTTCGCGACCTCCCAGCCGAGCGCACGGTGGTCCGCGACCGGCGTGATGAAGCGGGCGATGGTCGTGTCCGTGACGATCCGCACGCCGTTGTAGGTGCCGCCGTTCAGCAGCATCTGCGCGAAGATCGAGAGGTCGGTCGCCGTCCCGAAGAGACCGGCGTGACCGGAGACGCCGCCGAGCGCGAACGCGGACTCGTCATCCACCTCGCCGAGCAGCGGGTAGCCGCGCGGCGGCGTGGCGTTCGTGGGCGCGATGCGGTTCCGCAGCGAAGGGTCCGGCAGGTACTCCGTGTCGGTCATCCCGAGCGGGAAGAAGATCCGCTGGGTCACGAACTTGTCGAGCGACTCGCCGGTGATCCTCTCGATCACCATGCCGAGCACTGCAGGCCCGAGGTCGGAGTAGTTGAAGACGGCACCGGGCGCGGTCTGGAGGTTCGTCTCGAGCACCTGGGCGCGGGCTTCGGCCGGTGTTCGGGCCGTCTTCCAGAGTTGGCGGCCCGCCGGGAGTCCCGAGCGGTGCGTGAGCAGGTGCGCGATGGTGACCCGGTCCTTGCTGGGGCCGGTGAACGCGGGCAGGAAGGACTGCACCTTGGCGTCGAGCGGGAGCCTGCCCTCGTCGTGGAGGATCATCGCCGCGGTGGTGAGCGCGATGACCTTCGTGAGGGAGGCCAGGTCGTAGATGCTCCCGGCGGGGTCGACCGCGGCGCTCTTGGGGGACCAGTTCAGCCGTCCGTAGCCCTTCTGGTAGACGGCATAGCCCCGGCGGCCGATCACCACCGCGGCGCCCGGGTACGCACCAGCGGTGATCCCACGCTGCACGATGTGATCCACCGTCGCGAGGCGGTCGGCGGACATGCCGACGGCGCGCGGGGTGCTGACAGGAAGGCCGCCCGAGAGGTGCAGGGCGGCGGTCAGTGTGACGAGCGGGATCAGCATTCTGCGGAAGGGCCTCGGGAAACGCGTACGTACACGTATAGCTACGTGGGCGACGCCCCGGAAGTTCATAGGTCACACTCCGGTGTCACATTTCTGCGTCGTCCCGCGCTCCCGCGGCATCCCCAGCCCCCTGAGGCAACCCTTGAACCGGCGGGCGTGACACACTCACTGTACGGAATGGCCACCGACCACCTCACCATCCGCCGCGCCATCAATGGCGACGAGACGGCGCTGCGGACCCTCTGGGTCGAACACGCGCCGCGCATCGATGCCGTGGTACGACGGCTGGTGGGGGATCCCGACCAGGCGGCGGACATCGCGCAGGAGGTCTGGATCCAGATCTTCCGCGCACTGCCCACTTGGCGTGGGGATTCGCAGTTCTCCACCTGGGCGCACCGGATCGCGGTGAACCGCACGCTGAACGCGCTACGGTCGGTGCGCCGGCTGGCGAAGCTCGAGGTGGTCATGGAGGACGACACGGTCGCGGTGGAGGAGGACATGGATCGTTCATTCCTCGCCCACAGCATCGATGACGCAGTGCAGCAACTCTCGCCCGGCGCGCGCACGGTGTTCGTGATGCACGACGTGGAGGGATACACCCACGACGAGATCGCCCAGGAGCTGGGGATCACCGCGGGGGGATCGAAGTCCCAGCTCTTCAAGGCACGCGCGAAGCTCCGTCGGTTGCTCGCGCATCTCGTAGACCACACCTCGCCGACGCAGGACCAGGAGCATGTCACACCTCTCGACTGACCGACTCGCCGCCGTCGCGGACGACACGCCCACCGCCGACGAGGCGACGCACCTTGCGGGGTGCTGGGATTGCCGTGCCGAGGTGGCGGCGTACCGCCGCCTCGTGCGGATGAGCGCGATGGCGCCGCTGCCGCAGGAGCCGCTCACCGCGTGGTCGCGGCTCGCGCCGCAACTGCGTGCGGAAGGGATCATCGTGGATGCAGCGCGAGCGACGCCTGCCTCGACTGCCGCCGTCGCCGCCGCGCCGCACGCCGCACCCGCCTGGCCTGGTGCCGGGCGGCCGGTGCCGCTGATGGTCGCGCGCTCGCCGGTGCGCACGTGGACGCTCCGCGCCGCCGCGGGCCTCGCGCTCCTGGTGGGTGGCACCGTGCTCGGCCGCGCGACCGCGACGGCGCCCGGCGCACTCCCGCTCGGCATCCCGGCGGCGAGTCAGGCCGTGGTATCCGCGCCGAGCTTCGCGAGCAGCGACGACGCGATCCGCACACTCGCGGTGGCGCAGCAGCAGTACCAGGCCGCGGCGGCCTTCCTCGCCGGGCAGGACACGAGCGCGCGCTTCATCGGCATGAACCAGGATTCCTACCAGACGCGACTGACGGCGCTCGACGAGATCGCGGCGGCAACACGCGCGGCGCTCTTCCGCGCGCCGCAGGACCCGATGCTCAACCAGTACTACCTCACCACGCTCGGCGCACGCGAGGCGACGCTGCGGCAGATCGGCGCCACGATGCCGGCGAGCGGCCGGCTGGAGCGGTACTGATGCGCCCGTCGTCTCCAGCGGGCGTCGTGCGGCGCGCCGCACGCGCCGCGATGGTCTCGCTGGGCGTGGTGCTCGCGGCGGCCAGTGCGGCGGGCGCCCAGCAAGTGCGCGTGATCCAGCGCGAGATGCCGGCGGGGCGCGACTCCCTCGTGGAGCGCCTCCTCGTCGCCAAGGCCGCGGAGGTGCAGCGGATGGTGAGCGAGTGGCGCGCGCGCGAGGAGCAACTCGTGCAGCAACTCCGCACCAGCGGCGAGAGCGATGCCGCCACGCGGCAGCGCCTCAACCAGGAGTTGATGACCCTCACCCGCGACGGATTCGCGATGATGAGCGCCATCGAGTCGCGGTGCCGCGACGAGTCTGCGCCGCGCCCCGACGGGTACCTCGGCGTGAACATCCAGCAGCAGTTCATCATCGCCGGTGGCGACATGCGCGCGGAGGAGAACCGCCTGACCTCGGTGGAGCCGGGATCGCCGGCGCAGGAAGCCGGCTTGCGTGCCGGGGACCGGCTGCTCGCGATCGGCGGGCGCGATGCGCGCGCCACGCTCCCCGACCTCGGCGCGCTCCTCGTGCCCGGCCGCACGATCGTCGTGCGCGTCGAGCGCGACGGGACGCCGCGCGACTTCCCCGTGGCCGTCGGTCGCCGCCCCGAGGGTTTCGGCGATTCGTGCGGCGACCTCGAGCGCCTGCTGCTCCCGCTGCGCCAGGCCGTGCCGGGCCGGATGTTCCTCGAGTCGGCGCCGGGTGAGCGGCGCGTGATCGTGCGGTCGCAGGCGGGGGAGCATAGAGCGATCCCGCCGGGCGAGGAGACCCCCGTCTTCCTCTTCCGCAACGGCGACAACCAGATGGCGACCGGGTTCTTCGCGGGGGCGGAGTTCCGCGCCCTGGACGACGGCTGGCGCGACGTGCTCGGCGTGTCGCAGGGCGTGATCGTGAACGCGGTCGCGTCCGGGAGCGCGGCCGCGACCTCCGGCCTGCGGAGCGGCGATGTGATCACCGCCGTCGATGACGCGTCCGTCACGTCGCCGGGCAACCTCGTGCAGCTGCTGGCGATGCGGGAGCGGAACGAAGCCAAGCTCGCCGTGGTGCGCGGGAAGGCGAAGCGGACGCTCACCCTGCAATGGGGTCCTCGCTAGTCGCGATCTCGCTCGGCTGCGCGGGACCTCAGTGCGGCAGCACCCGGCCCGGGGGGAGCGCGTAGACGAGTCGGAGCGTCAGCAGGTCCCGCTCGCTCAGCTCCGAGACGCGCACGTTCGCCGCCATGATGTCGAGCGCGTCGGGCGAGTGGTCGAGCCCGAGGAGATGGCCCACCTCATGGAGTGCGATCGCATAGCTGGCGCGCGGTTCCAACGCGCGGCCGTCGGGCTGGTGGAGAGCGAGCACGATGTCGGCCCCGAGGATCCAGTCGTGCTGGTCGTGCGCCCATCGGGTGCGCCCCGTGGTCCGGCTTTCGTAGCGGTCCACCCAGGTGACGTGCACATCGGCACGCGCCGAGTCGAACACGAAGCGGAACTCCACCGGGATCTCGGCCTGCGACCAGGTGCCGAACGCGCGCTCCACAACGCCGTGCAGCGCGGAGTCGTACCCGTCGAGCGTCGCGTCCTGGATCCAGACCGAGACGGGATCCGCGCGCCGGTCGGGCCAGCGGTAGTTCGTGGAGTCGCGGTCGGCGAGCATCGCCGCGAGGAAGGTCGCGGGGCCGCGCGTCGCGAGGAGGTCGGCGATGCGCGCCTCGTCACGCACCGGCGCCGGGAGGTCCGATCGCCTCACGGTCACCACCGTGCCGAGGTCCTCGGCGGCGCGCAGCACGGAGTCGGCGAAGGCGCTGTCGGCGAGGGTGGCGAGCGTCCGCATTCGCCCCTGCTCCTGGGCGTGGCGCCGCTCCAACCGTTGCCGGACCGCGAAGGCGGCGACGAGGGTGACCGACCCGAACCCCGCGAGGAGGAGGAGGCGGCCCGCGCGCATCAGGTGGTCCGGGAGCTGGCCGGCGTCAGGGACGGCCGGTCGAGGAAGGCGAGCGCCCCGTGGAACGCGGGCTCGGGGTTCTCGAAGAAGGGCATGTGGCCCGCGGCGGGGACCGGCAGCACGCGCGCGTCGGGCACGAGCGCCGCCGTGCGCAGGGCCTCGGCGAGCGGGATCGCGTCGGACTCGCCGTGGATCAGGAGCACGGGCGCGCGCACCGCGCGGAACGCCTCACTCCAGTCGTATCCCTCGCGCCGGAGCCGGGCCGCCACCGTGCTGCCGGTCGCACTCTCGGCGAGCGGCGGCGAGAAGATAAGGAGCTCCTGGTCATGGAACCACGCGGGATACATCGTGCGGCTGTAGAGCGAATGGCGCGTTGGGTCGCTCTCGTGGAGCGCGACCGGATCCAGTGCGTTGAGCGCGGCGAGCGCGTCGTGGGCGCCGCGCACCCGGAGGTGGGCGAGCGCACGGTCGTGCAGCGCGTCGAGCCAGTCGGAGGTTGGGCCCACGGCGTCGAAGGTGACCACGCGCCGCACGCCGCCGGGGTCCGCGGCGGACGCCAGCAGGGCGATCCCGCCACCCCACGAATGGCCCGCGAGGTCCCAGCGTTCCACGCCGAGGGCCTCGCGCAGGGCGGGGATGTCGAGCACGTCGTGCTCGATGCGCGCCGCGCGCACGCCGGGGGGCGACGGCGTCTCGCCGCGTCCGCGCTGGTCGTAGAGGATCACCTGCCGGCCCGCGGCGAAGGGGGCGAACGCGGGCCAGAGCAGGTCGTGGCCGTAGATCATGCCGCCGTTGATTGCCAAGAGGGGCGGGGCGCCACCAGGCACTGCGGGCGAGCGCCAGACCGCGAAGGGGAGGCCCCGCGCCTGCACGGTGAGCCGCTCGAGCGGCGGCGTGCGGGGGAGGCCGCGCCTCCAGGCGAGCATCCGCTCCTTCGCCGTGGGGGTGGTGCGGTCCGGTGTCATGCGCGCGGTGCGGTGGGAGCACGGGAGGTGTGCATCGGCCGGAATCTATTTCCTCGTCGGCCGCCGCTCCCGTTCCCGGGCGACGGCGCTGCCGCGGCACCGCCCGATACCGGCGGCCGCCCGTATGGGCATCGTGGGCGATCGGCACAGTGCGTGGCGACTTGACATAGGGGGAGGGGGTATATAAGATTATACCCCCAGAGGGTATGTTTGCCGTGGTCAACCGGAGTCCCGCATGTCCCTGATGGAGTGGAGCGTCGTCGCCGGAGCGGTCGTCACGATCGCCTGGGTCAACTGGTACTTCTTCGTCGCCGGTCGCGCGCCGGCCCTCGCCGCGGTCGCGGTGACGGACGGCGGCACCGGAGCCGCGATCGCCGAGGTCGTGATCATGGTGGATGGCGGCTACAGCCCGAACACCGTGCGCGTGAAGGTGGGAGCGCCCGTGCGGCTGGTGTTCGACCGCAAGGACGACTCGAGCTGCTCGGAAGAGGTCGTGATCCCCGCGTTCGGCGTGCGGAAGTACCTGCCCACGGGTGCGCGCACGACCATCGAGGTCACGGCCCCGGCCGCCGGCACCTATCCCTTCATGTGCGGCATGAGCATGCTGCGCGGCACGATCATCGCCGATGCCTGACTCCGGCACGCACCCCAGGGCGCGCACCGACGCTCCCGGCACGGGCCACGGTGCCGCGCACGCCGGCACCGTCGTCCGCATTCCCGTCTCCGGGATGACCTGCGCCGCCTGCCAGTCGCGGGTGCAGCGCACGCTGCAACAGCAGCCCGGCGTCACCGACGCGACCGTGAACCTGATGATGGGCAACGCGACGGTGAGGTACGACCCGGCCACGGTCGCGCCCGACGCGCTCGTGGCCGCGATCCGCGAGACGGGATACGGGGCCGAGCTCCCAGCGCCGGAGGAGGACGCGTTCAAGGAGCAGGAGGCGCGCGACCAAGCGACGGCCGCGGAGTTCCGCGCGCTCAAGCTGAAGGCGATCGTGAGCGGCGCCATCGGCCTCGTGGCGATGGGCGCCATGCCGCTCATGCACCGGTTCCCCTGGATGCCGTGGATGCTCCTCGTGGCCACCATGGGCGTGATGGCGACGGCGGGCCGCCACTTCTATGTGCGCGCCTGGTCGGCCTTCCGGCACCACTCGGCCGACATGAACACGCTCATCGCGCTCGGCACCGGGGCGGCGTTCATCTACTCGCTCATCGCGACCGTCACGCCGGCATTCTTCACGTCGCGCGGCGTCCCGGCGGATGTCTACTACGAGGCGATCCTGCTCATCACGGCCTTCATCCTCACGGGGAACGCGTTCGAGGCACGCGCCAAGCGGAACACCTCGGTGGCGCTCCGCGCACTGGTGCAGCTCCAGCCGAAGATGGCGCGCGTCCTGCGCGACGGCGCCGAGCAGGACATCCCGGTGGCACAGGTGACCGAGGCGGACACCGTGATCGTGCGTCCGGGCGAGCGCGTGCCGGTGGACGGCGAAGTGGTCAGCGGCGAGAGCGCGGTGGACGAGAGCATGCTCACCGGCGAGTCGCTCCCTGTGGCGAAGGGGACCGGTGACCGCGTGATCGGCGGCACCATCAACCGTACCGGCGCCTTCCGGCTCCGCGCGACCACGCTCGGCAGCGACTCCGTGCTGGCGCAGATCGTGAAGCTCATGCGCGACGCGCAGGGCTCGCGCGCGCCGATCCAGGCGCTCGCCGACCGGATCTCCGGCGTGTTCGTGCCGGTGGTCATCTCGATCGCCATCGCGGTGTTCGCCACCTGGTTCGTGCTCTCCGGCGCAGCGCCCGCGGTGCGCGGTTTCGCGGCGGCGGTGACGGTGCTGATCATCGCCTGCCCCTGCGCGATGGGGCTCGCGGTGCCCACGGCCGTCATGGTCGCGACGGGGAAGGGCGCCGAGCTCGGCGTGCTCATCAAGGGGGGCGAGGCACTGCAGCGCAGCGGCGACGTGCAGGTGGTGGTGCTCGACAAGACGGGGACCGTGACCGAGGGGCGGCCGACGGTGACGGACATCGTCCGGCACGCCGGCAGCGGGGGCGCAGCGAGCGGAACTGGCGTCGCGAGCAAGGACGACGACGCGCTGCTCCGGCTCGTCGCCTCGGTGGAGAAGAGCTCCGAGCACCCGCTGGCCGACGCCATCGTGCAGCGGGCGAAGGCGCGCGACCTCACACTCGCCGACGCCGAGTCGTTCGAGTCCGTGACCGGCCGCGGGGCGACCGGCGTCGTGGACGGCGTCGCGCTGGCGATCGGGAATGCGGCGCTCATGGCCGACCACGCGATCGACGTCGCGTCGCTCGCGGCCGACGCCGAGCGGCTCGCGGGTCAGGGGAAGACGACGATGTACGTCGCCGTCGATGGCGCGCTCGCCGGGGTGATCGCCGTGGCCGATCCGATCAAGGCGACCTCGCGCGAGGCGATCGCGCGGCTGCACGCGATGGGGCTCGAGGTGGCGATGCTCACCGGCGACACCGAGCGCACGGCGCAGGCGATCGCGCGCGAGGCGGGGATCGACCGCGTGGTGGCGGGCGTGCTCCCCGCGGGGAAGGTGGCGGAGATCAAGCGGCTCCAGGCCGAGGGGCGCGTGGTGGCGATGGTCGGTGACGGGATCAACGACGCGCCGGCGCTGGCGCAGGCGGACGTGGGCATCGCCATCGGTACGGGCACCGACATCGCGGTGGAGGCGGGCGACGTGGTGCTCATGCGCGGCGACCTGAATGGCGCCGCGCGCGCCATCGAACTCTCCCGCCGCACCATGCGCACGATGAAACAGAACCTCTTCTGGGCCTTCCTCTACAACGTGGTGGGGATTCCGATCGCCGCCGGCGTGCTCTATCCCGCGTTCGGGATCCTGCTCAGCCCGATCCTCGCGAGCGGGGCGATGGCGTTCAGTTCCGTGAGCGTGGTGACGAACTCGTTGCGGCTCCGCGGTGCCCGGATAGCTTGAGGGCGCATCCCATGGAACTGGGCATCTACACCTTCGCGGAAGCGACGCCCGACCCGCGCACGGGTCGCACGATCTCGCCGGCGGAACGGCTCGCGCACCTCCTCGAGGAGGTCGAGCTCGCGGACGCAGTGGGGCTCGACGTCTATGGCGTGGGCGAACACCACCGGCGCGATTACGTCGTCGCGACGCCCGCCGTGGTGCTGGCCGCCGCCGCCGCGCGCACGAAGCGCATCCGTCTCACGAGCGCCGTCACCGTGCTCAGCTCGGACGACCCGGTGCGCGTCTTCCAGGAGTTCGCCACGGTCGACCTCCTCTCGAACGGCCGGGCCGAGATCATGGCGGGACGGGGGTCGTTCATCGAGTCGTTCCCGCTCTTCGGCTACGACCTGCGTGACTACGATGCGCTCTTCAGCGAGAAGCTCGAGCTGCTGCTCGCGATCCGTGAGAACGAGCGCGTCACCTGGCATGGTGCGCACCGCGCGCCGCTCGAGGACCAACTCGTGCTGCCGCGCCCGGTGCAGACGCCGCTCCCCGTCTGGGTCGCCGTCGGCGGCACGCCGCAGTCGGTGGTGCGCGCCGCCTCGCTCGGCCTGCCGATGGCGCTGGCGATCATCGGTGGCTCGCCGGAGCGGTTCAAGCCGATGGTGGACCTCTACCGGCGTGCGGCCGCAGAGGCGGGGCACGACCCGGCCACGCTCCCGGTGAGCATCAACTCGCACGGCTTCATCGCGTCCGACTCCGGCGCGGCGGCGGACGCGGCCTTCCCGCCCTACCTCGACGTGATGGGGCGCATCGGCCGCGAGCGCGGCTGGCCGCCGCCAACGCGCCGCCAGTTCGACGCCGAGCGTTCGCCCACGGGCGCACTCTTCATCGGCGATCCGCAGCAGGTGATCGACAAGGTCCTCTGGGAGCACGAGCTCTTCCGCCACGACCGCTTCCTGATCCAGCTCAGCGTGGGCACCATGCCGCACGACCAGATGCTCAAGGCGATCGAGCTCTTCGGCACCGTCGTGGCGCCCGCCGTCCGGAAGGCGCTGGCCCCCGAAGCTGCCTCGGTTCCCTGACCGATGCTCGTTCCGAAGCTGGTCACCACGCTTCGGGGCTACACGCGGGCACAGCTCACCGCCGACCTCACGGCCGGGGTCATCGTCGGCATCGTCGCGCTCCCGCTCTCGATCGCATTCGCCATCGCGAGCGGTGTCACGCCGGACCGCGGCCTCTGGACCGCGATCGTCGCCGGGTTCCTGATCTCCGCGCTCGGCGGCTCGCGCGTCCAGATCGGCGGACCCACCGGCGCCTTCGTGGTGATCGTCTACGGGATCGTCCAGCAGTACGGCGTGGACGGGCTGGTCGTCGCGACGCTCATGGCAGGCGTGATCCTCGTGGCGATGGGGCTCTTCCGGTTCGGCGCGGCGATCAAGTTCATCCCGCACCCGGTGGTGGTCGGGTTCACGAGCGGCATCGCGGTGATCATCTTCTCGAGCCAGGTGAAGGACTTCCTTGGCCTGCAGATGGGCGCGGTGCCGGCGGACTTCATCGAGAAGTGGCGCGCCTTCCTCACGCACGGCGGCGGCGTGAACCCGACGGCGGTCCTCGTGGGGACGCTCGCGTTGCTCATCATCGTCGCCTGGCCGCGGGTGAGCCGGCGCATGCCCGGGCCGTTCGTCGCGCTGGTGGTCGCCACCGTCCTCGTCCAATGGTTCCATCTGCCCGTCGAGACGATCGGGTCGCGCTTCGGCGAGATCTCGGCGTTCATCCCGATCCCCGCGGTACCGGCGCTCACCTACGCGCAGGTGGTGGGCCTGATCGGTCCGGCGTTCACGATCGCGATGCTCGGCGCCGTGGAGTCGCTCCTCTCCGCAGTCGTCTCCGACGGGATGATCGGCGCGCGACACCGGTCGAACATGGAGCTCGTGGGACAGGGTGTCGCCAACATCGCTGGCGCGATGGTGGGCGGCATCCCCGCCACCGGCGCGATCGCACGCACCGCGACGAACGTGAAGAGCGGCGGGCGCACGCCCATCGCCGGGATGACACATGCGGTGGTGCTGTTGGTCATCACGCTCTTCGCAGGGCACTGGGCGGCGTACATCCCGATGGCGGCACTCGCCGCGCTACTCGTGGTGGTCGCGTACAACATGAGTGAGTGGCGTGTGTTCGTCGGCGAGTTCCGCGGGCCGCGGAGCGACATCGCCGTGCTGCTCGCGACCTTCCTGCTCACGGTGCTCGTGGACCTCACGGTCGCGATCGGCGTGGGGATGGTGCTCGCCTCGTTCCTCTTCATGAAGCGGATGGCGGAGGTCTCGGACGTGACGGCGATCCGGGCGGAGGCCATGGATGCGGACGACGACGCCGCCGGCCTCGCCCGCATGCCGCTCGCTCCCCGTGACGTGCAGGTGTACGCGATCAATGGGCCCTTCTTCTTCGGCGCGGCCGATCGCTTCAAGGACACCCTGCGACAGGTCGCCGACCGGCCGAAGGTCCTCATCCTGCGCCTCGGCGGCGTGCCGGTGATCGACTCCACCGGACTCAACGCCCTGCGCGACGTGATCCGTCGCAGCCGGAGAGAAGGGACGCGGGTGATGCTCACCGAGGTGCAGCCAGCGGTGCGACGTGTGCTCGACCGGGCGGGACTCGACGGGATGCTGCACGCCGAGGACATCACGCCGACGCTCGAGGTGGCGCTCGGCCAGGTGCGCGGCGGACCGCGCGCCCCGGCGACGACCGGTGAGCATCCCGCGCGGCGAGTGAGCGACCGGATGCGTCAGCGCTGAGCGAGCGCTTCGAGCACCTGCACGCGCACGATCGGATCGGTCTCCGTCTTGGCCGCTCGCGCGAGCGCCTCGAGGTCCCGCGGTTCGCGCCGATTGCCGAGTGCCACGGCCGCGTTCCGCGCGAGCCCGCGGCGCCTGGTGCGCGTGATCGCACTCGTTCCGAAGCGTGCCTTGAATGCCGCGTCGTCGAGCGCGAGGAGCTCGTGCGGGTCGGGCGCCACGCGATCGGCGTGCGGCGCGAGCGTGCCCTCGGCCGGCGGCGCGACGGCGAACTTCACGTTCCACGGACAGACGTCCTGGCAGATGTCGCAGCCGTAGACGAGCTCGCCCATCGGTGCGCGCAAGCCGTCGGGGATCACGCTGCGCGACTCGATCGTGAGGTACGAGATGCAGCGCCGCGCATCCAACACGCCCGGCGCGACGAACGCCTGCGTGGGGCACGCCTCGAGGCACCTGGTGCAGGTGCCGCAGTGCTCGCCGGCGAGGGGCGCGTCG
>Ga0224510_10002217_pt1 | contig 11904 bp, 9 predicted proteins | sample SF_May12_sed_USG_FD_170161 | JGI IMG/M metagenome (GOLD analysis project Ga0224510, IMG submission 170161) | Sediment microbial communities from San Francisco Bay, California, United States - SF_May12_sed_USGS_4_1 | ecosystem: Environmental > Aquatic > Marine > Sediment | place: USA: California... | reverse complement strand
CTTGGTGATATAGTCGTCCATGCCGGCGTCGAGGCATTTGTCGCGGTCGCCGGCCATGGCGTTCGCGGTCATGGCAATGATCACCATGTGGCCGCCGTAGATCTTTTTGTTCAACCTCTTGAGCAGCGCACCGTTTTCCTGAAAATCGCCATCCCTTTCCTGTTCGCAGCGCCTGATCAGGCTCGTCGCGGTAATGCCGTCCATCTTCGGCATCTGGATATCCATGATCACCACGTCAAAATCCTCATCGCTGGAGAGGATTTCCAGGGCGGCATAGCCGTCTTCGGCGGTTGTCACCCGATGGCCCTCCTGTTGCAATACGATGCGGGCCAGTTCCTGATTGATGAAGTTATCCTCCACCAGCAGCACCCGCAAGGGGATGGTTGCCGGTGGCGGCATGGCCTTGGCGGTTTCGGACGATTCCGTAGCGGCTACAGCCGGTTGCTCACCTTTTTTCAGGGCAACCGTGAAGTGAAAGGCTGCGCCGTGGCCGTATTCGCTTTCAACCCAGATCTTGCCGCCCAGCAGCTCGGTGATTTTTCTGCTGATGGCGAGCCCGAGGCCCGTCCCGCCGTGCAGACGGGTGACGCTGGAATCGGCCTGGGTGAAATTGTCGAAGATGCGTTCCTGCATCTCCTTGGCGATGCCTGGGCCGGTGTCGGTGACGGTAAAGTGGAGGAATACCACCCCGTTTTGCTCCCCGGTTTTGACGATTTTGAGGCCGATCTCGCCGGTGTCGATGAATTTTATGGCATTGCCGAACAGGTTGATCAGGATCTGGCGCAAGCGGAACTCGTCGCCCACCAAGCCATCAGGTACCTCGGAGGAGATGTCGCAGTGCAGGCGAATCCCTTTTTCCGAGGCCTTTACCGCAAAGGTTTTTTTGATAAATTCACAGACCTTGCGCAGGTTGAACGGCCGTTCGTCAAGGGTCAGCTGCCCCGCCTCGATCTTGGAGAAATCCAGGATGTCATTGATGATATGGAGCAGCGACTCGGCTGATTCCTGGACCGCGCTCAGGTAGTTATGCTGCTCGGCGGTGAGCTGCGTGTGCATGGCCAGACGGTTCATCCCGAGAATGGCATTCATCGGGGTGCGGATTTCGTGACTCATGTTCGCCAGAAATTCACTCTTGGCGCGGCTGGCGTCGTCCGCCTGCATGCGTTCCTTGATCTCGGTCTGCAGCTCGGCGTTGATTCTTGAGAGTTCCGCCGTGCGTTCGGCCACGGTTTTTTCCAGGTTGGCCTGATTTCTTTCCAGCTCGGATTCAACCTGTTTTCGCCGGATGATATCCTCCTGCAGGGTCAGGTTCATTGCCCCCAGCGCCTGGGTTTTTTCTTCCACCTGTTGCGTCAGGGTTCTGTTGAAGTTCTCTATCTCTGCGCTGTACGACGCAAGGCGCTCCTCAAAGAAACGGAAGGCGGCCCGTAGTTGATCCACCTCGTCGCCATCGTTTGCGGTGGCATCGTCGGCAAGGCGCTCCCGGTCATGGCGCGAACGATATTTCTGCCCTAGTTCATTGATCATGGCCGTGAGGCCGGTAAGCGGGTTGATGATGATTCGGATAAGCAGATAGCAGGCCAGGGCAAAAAGGGCGATGCCGGTCAGGATAAGATAGATATTGAATGTCTTGAGACGATCGGCGAGGTAATAGATTGTTTCGTTGGGTTGAAAGTAGAGCAGGGCGAAATCAACGCCATCGACGGTAAATTTCCGGTAGCCGCAGGAAAGTTCGGTCGAGTATTTTTCATTGAACACGCCTTGCTGCGACGCTTTGTTGCGCAAAATCTTCTCGCGGGTCTTGGTTTCCAAAGTGGTGTAGTCCCGTCTGGTGTCGTCCGCCTGGACGAGGATATCGCCGCTTGTCACCTGTACCAGCATCAATTTGCCACGGGTCGGCAACAGCCGTTCGAGAATGGTTTGCACCTCTTGCAGTGAAAGCTGGGCCCAGACGATGCCGGATATCTTGCCGCTTTGCTTTTCCTTGACCGGGATGGAGATGTCGAGCACGGGCAGGGGAAACCCCGGTTGCCAAGTGATATTGCCTAAATAGGTCGTGAGTTCCAGCATCGGTTGCTGGTAAATCGGTGACGAAAAAAGGTTGCGACGTTCCTCGGTTTGCTGGGCATCTGGGAATTTATGGATTCGCAACCACTCCTCTCCCCGGACATTAACGGCTGAGATGCGGAAAAGGGATTCCTCGTTCTGTAGCAGGCCGGATAAGGCGACCCTTGCCTCGGCAGGACGTTGCTCGTCCGGCGGGGAAATGGCGGCCAGCAGTTTCAGGTGAGATTCGCTGATCTGCAGAAACTGCCGGATATCCTCTTCCGCCTGTAGCAGGTTGACGGCGGCTCGCTGTCGGAACATGTCCTCCATGTGGCTGGAGAACGCCGAGCTGCTCAAATAGTGATAGAAGCCGATGATAATCAGGAAGGGCAACAGGGTCGCGGCAAGTATTTTAACCGAGAGCTTCATGGGCGATTATCGGATGATTTCAGCCTGAGAGGTGACCTCCGCCGGGATATCCAGCTGAAGTTTGCTTGCGGTGCGAAGATTGATGATCATTTTCCCGGAATAATAATAAGGCGGCAATTGATCGGGGGTACGGCCCTGCAGGAGCTTGTCGGCGTATTCGGCGAGTTTAGGCGAAACCTTATCCATATCGACCACCAGGCCGGCCAGCAGGCCATCCTGGACATGTCTTTCGAACTGGGCCAGCACCGGGAATCCCAATTGGTTTTGCCATTTGATTATCTCGGCAACGCTCTCATCATCCACGCCCGGTGAATACAACAGCATGGCGTCATGGTTTTTCTGCAATTCGCGCATCAGCGGGCCGATTTCGGACTTGTCGTTAAACAATCGATAATCAAGGGTGACGCCATGGGTTGCGGCGTTTCGCTGATGGCGGCCAATGGTCTGCTTGAGGTTTGAGCCGGGCAGGCCGATCATTGCCACCTTTTTGAGTCCCGGAATAAGCCTCTGGGCCGATTGAATAATCGAAACGAAGGAGGCGCGGATGACACCGGTAAAATGTTGCTTCAGTGCCGCCGGAATGGTGTCGGCAGTTTCCTTGGTCGACACGAAGCAAACCGGGGTTTTAAGATCCGGCAGACTGGTAAAGGATGGCAAGACACTGCCGTTGGCAAAGATGATATTCGTTTCCTCGGCAAGACGTTTGGCAATCTCTCGTTGTTTTTGCCGATTCTTGCCAGCATCGAGATCGTATTGCGTGATGGTTAAATTTTTTCCTTGGACGTAACCGCGCTTGCCGAGCTCCTTGAGAAACCTTTCGATGCTCGAAACAGGGGTGTTTTTCGATATTCCCAGAACATAATTTCCGCGCATCAAAGGTTTGGCCGCCGCTTCTTCTTCCGCGGCAACACTGGCCATGCCGACGATCTCGGCCCTGCTTACCACCTCTGCTGGCACTTCAATGCCCAGTTTGCTCGCCGTGGCCAGGTTGAGCACATATTCCGGACTGAAAAATTTAATCGGCAACTGGGCGGGGCTGCGGCCTAGCAAAATCTTGGCCGCGTAGTCGGTAAGAGAGGGTTTTATCAATTTTTTGGTGATGGCCGGGCCACCTAAAAGCCCCTTTTCAACATCCTGTTTGATGATACTCAGTAACGGCAGCCTGTGTTTGTTTTGGCTGGCGATCAATACCTCCAGTTCCCCTTCGCGGCAGGCGGGCGGCAACAGCATTACCCCGCCAACCCCCTCGGTCTTGAACGCCTGCATCACCGAATCGATATCATCCTTGGCGGCATATTTCTTGATCACCAGCTCAAAACCTAGCTGTTCGCAGGTCTTCTGGAATCCGGAAGCCAGCAAGGAAACGCTCGATCCCTCGAAATGGATCAACCCCATCTTTTGGCGCTGATTCGGGGGCAGCATCTCGATGGCCTGTTGAAAGATGCCCGTCTCCGAGCCGATCCGAACCCCGGTGGTGTTGGCCTGGATGGCAGGGGGGACAACGCGTTCCGGACCGGCAAAATTGATGAAGAGCAGAGGGGTCTGTGGCGCCACCTTGTAGATGATCTCGAGGGAGGCGCCGCCGGTAAAGAAGAGATCACATTTTCTGGCAAGTTCCTGTCGGATTCTCTCCCGGCCGGCCTCATCCTGATAACCTTTGAGATCGATGTAGACAACCTGAAGATTCTTGCCGGCGACAAACCCTTTATTCTCTAGCCCCTCAAGGAGCCATGCATAGGGCGGAGCATCATGGTTGAGTGGGAAGCCAAGGCGGTAGACCTTTTCGGGGAGGGCGTAAGAGGGGGTCGCGCATACGGAGAGACTGAAAAGGATGAGGGTTGCCAGCTTCAAAAACAGTCGCATAGGGTAACTTCCCGCCGAAAAAATGTGGATGACGTATGGGTTGATATGATGGTGCTTATTTCTTCCCGCTGCTCTCGAATGCCTTGATGATCATGATCTCTTTCGCCGGCACATCCTGGTGTCCGCCCACCGACCTGGTGGCCTTGGCGGCAATCTTGTCAACTACATCCATACCCTCCACCACCCGTCCGAAAACCGCATAGCCAAAACGGGCCGGATCATTGCCTTGGTGGTCAAGTGCGGGGTTGTCGGAGAGGTTGATGAAAAACTGGCTGGTGGCGCTGTTGACAAGATACGTGCGGGCCATGGATAAAGTCCCCCGTTTGTTGAGAAGGCCATTGCCCGCTTCGTTGGCAATGGCCGGATGCGTCGGTTGCCGTGGCGTCATTCCCGAGGCAAAACCACCACCCTGAATCACAAATCCGCTGATCACCCGATGGAACAGAAGATTGTCGTAATAGGACTCGCGTACATACCTCCGGAAATTCGCAACGGTCACCGGGGCCTTGTCGGCATACAGTTCGATGACGATGTTGCCGAGGGTGGTCTCAAAGGTAACGGTCGGGGAATCGCCGACGACATGTGCGGGCGTAGCCGGATTGGCGTGGGCGGCAAGGGGTAAAAAGAACATGACGGCAATAAGTACGGCTCGAAGCATGTTTGGGCTCCAGATTTCAAGTTAAGTTTAATTGCTTGTCAGCTTGTCGGTGATCCTCTAAGCTGAGTTTATTTTAAATTTGATAATACCCCATTTGGTGCGGTTTGGGAGTAGTTTTTACAACCATTGGAGCTTGCTCAAGGCGACCGACACTTGCATTTTTACGGATATTCAGCTATAAAGACGAACCTCGCCGCAGGGATGCCGAAAATGGTGTCGCGACGGGTGAATCGGTATGACCCCCGGTTCCGCCGGCGGGAATCAGATTTGGGAGACCAGGTGACATGCAGGCCTGGCGTCTTTCTCAGTACTTCATGTCTGATTTGTTTGTGTGATTTTTTGTGAACTGCTATTATCTACAGAAGGAATTCGGTGCGGATTGAGTTTTTCCCTTTGCCGGCAACACAGGCAAAATAACGAGAATGAGGTCATCCATGGATTCTCGCGAAACCGATTTTGTTAAAGCCATGAACAACGCATGCCAGACGGGATTTACCGCCAGCGGCGACTTGACGCTCTACAAACGGATGGTGATGGCATTTTTTGTCCTTGCCGGCCTGATGTTTTCCGTTTCCCTGCTGATTTCGCAATCTGATTCGAACAATCTTTCGCAAAGTGCCGCCGTCGGCAACGATGGTGGCTCCGAACAGACCCGGCCACCCCTTTTCGTGCCAAAATCCTGCGAAAATCTTACCGTCGCCTCCAGCGAGGACCTGATCAACAAGCTGCAGGTGTACGATCTCTGGGAAAATCCCCTACCGGCAGCGGTGCCGCCGGTAATTCTCGATCGCTATCCGGAAGGTATCGATCAGCTCCCCATCGAAGAGAAGAAAAAGGCATTCCTCCATACCTTGTTGCCCATAGCCTTGGTTGCGCTTTCAGAGGTCGCCGAGGAGCGACGGCAACTCATGCATGTGCTGGACAAATACAAGACGCCACCCGAAGAGTTCAGCTCGGAAGAAGAGGATAACACCTCTTGGAAGAAGCCTCTCAAATCCTCCGAGCGAAAATTCATTGCCAATCTGACCCAGAAATATCGTACCACCTCGGTGACCGGTCTTCTGAGCCGGGTTAAAACCGTGCCGGTGAGCCTGATTCTGGCGCAAGGGGCTATTGAATCCTCTTGGGGCAGTTCCCGTTTTGCCAATCAGGGCAACAACCTGTTCGGTATCTGGACCTGGGGAACCAACGGCATTATTCCCAACGAGCGGGAGGAGGGGAAGAACCATATGGTCGCCGCCTATGACTCCCTGCTTGATTCGGTGCGAGCCTATATCCTGATGTTGAACCGGGTTACGGCGTACTCCCAGCTTCGCGCCATCCGCAAGAAAACCAGCGATCCGGTGGCGCTGGCCGCAGGTCTGCTCAACTATTCCGAGCGCGGTGGGGTCTATGTTTCTGACATCGGCCGGATCATCGAATACAATAATCTTCGTGATTTTGATTCCCTCGGCCTGGCGCGATCCTCGGTGAAGACGACGCGAACCGATTCGATCTTTACGATGGCCGGGATCAGCACCGGCCTCGGTAAATTTTTCTCCAACTGACCCAGGTTTTATTGAGGAAGTCAGCCACCCGGTTCTTCTTCATGGCCCTTCGTTACGTACTACTCTTCCTTGTTTTGGGTCTTTTCGGCCCCGGGTCTGCTTTTGCCGATCTGCATGTCCTTATTTATCACCGTTTCGGGGAGAGTCGCTACCCCACCACCAATGTCGGCATGGACTCCTTCCATGCACAGATGGCGTACCTCAAAAAGAACGGCTATCAGGTGGTATCCCTTGCCTCGGTCGCCACTGCCCTGCGTGAAAAACAGCCACTCCCCGCCCGGGCGGTGGTGATCACCATCGACGACGGCTACGCCAGCACCTATACCGCCGCGTGGCCTGTTCTCAAGGCCTATTCCTACCCCTTCACCGTCTTTCTCAACGTTCAGGCGGTAAACGACGGCTATCACAACTTTCTCACCTGGAAACAGATCGCGGAGATGCGGGCTGCAGGGGTTGATTTTCAGGATCACGGTTATGCCCATCACCGGTTTGCCGACTGGCCGGCGAATATGGATGAAAGTCGCTACCGGCAATGGATTGGCGCCGATCTGCGTAAAAGTGCCGATATCCTCGCCGCCCGCCTGGGCGCAAGGCCTAAAACTTTCGCCATCCCGTATGGCGAATACAACCGGATCGTGCTCGATGAGGCGATCAAGGTCGGCTATGATGCGATTCTGACCCAGGACCCGGGCGTGGTCGGCTCGGCAACAAGTTGTTTCCAGATCCCCCGGGAGCCGATACTCGGCAATGAATGGAGCACCATGGACCATTTCAAGATGGTTCTCGGCCGCAAGGATCTGCCCCTGCGGGAGCACCAACCACCGCTTGTCCCGCTCCGCGACGGCAAGCCGTTTCATCTTTCCGCTCGCCTTTTGCACCCGCAACAGTATCAACCGAGCAGTCTGTCCATCTATGTCACCGAATTTGGCTGGCTGCCGGTGACCTTGAACGGCGATACCTTGACCACCGATCGACCGATCAGCTTGCGGCGACGATTGAACAGGGTGGCGGTGAAAGGGAAGGAACGGGCGGACGGCCGGACCGCAATTCGGTTCTGGATGCTGGTGCGGCCGGATGGGCTGTGAGTTTTTTTGTTCTTGCTGCCGCAGTTTTTTTGTTACCTTGTTGTCTGGTGACAAATCCACCGATACCGTCGCTACAAGCAATCAAGTGATAACCTGGAGGGGTTGACTTGGAAACGGATAAACAATGCTCGGCCACCGACATTCTGAATCTGGCAACCGGTTATTGGCAAGCCTGCGCCCTGCATACAGCCGTCAAGCTGGATATATTTACCGTCCTGACCCATGAATGTGAATGCCGCTCGCCTGCCGAGGTCGCCTCTCTGCTGGAATGTGATCGGCGCGGGATAACCATCCTGCTCGACGCACTCGCCGCCATGGGGCTGCTTGAAAAAAAGGGCACCTGCTACACCGTGCGCAAAAGCGTCAAACGTTTTCTGGTCACCGGCTCATCTGAATACCTGGGCAACATCATCATGCACCACCATCATCTGGTGGACGGCTGGGCGCAGCTCGACCAGGCGGTTCGATCAGGCCAACCGGTGGAAAAACGCTGCCACGGCGAAGAGCATGAGCGCGAGAGCTTTCAACTCGGCATGTTCAACCTGGCGATGGCGATTGCCCCGAAGATTGCCGAGCAGATCGATTTGCAAGGGCGCCGCCATCTTCTTGATCTGGGGGGCGGACCCGGTGCCTATGCTATCCATTTTTGCCAAGCCAACCCTGGTTTGCGGGCCACTATCGTCGACCGTCCGATGACCCATAACTTTGCCGACAAGGCGATTCATTTTTTTGGGCTTCAGGAGAGGATTGATTTCCTGGGCGGTGATATCACAAGTACTGCGATCAAGGGTGAGTATGACGTGGCCTGGCTGTCGCAGGTGCTGCACGGCTACGGCCCGGATGAATGCCGGCGGATAATCGCCGGCGCCGTCGATTCACTCACGCCGGGCGGACTGATCATGATTCATGAATTCTTTTTGAATTCAACCAAGGACGGCCCCTTGTTCCCGGCCCTGTTTTCGCTCAATATGCTCATCAACAACCCTGGCGGACGTTCATACTCCGAGGATGAAATCTCAGCCATGCTGACCGAGAACGGCGTCCGGAATCTGAAACGCCTGCCCTTTGTCGGCCCCAACGATTCTTATGTTCTCTGCGGCACTGTGGCGTAAGTGATGAAAATCACAAAACATGACAGGTAAAAAGCTATGGGACTCATGGAATTTTTCACTGCGGTGCCCACCATGCCGGCCGATGCGGTCAAGCGATTGCTTGATGAAAAGGGGCCGGAACATTTCAATCTGATCGACGTCCGGCAGCCAGGGGAATACGCGGAGCAGCATCTGGCCGGAGCGCGTTTGATTCCGCTCGGTGAGTTGAAAGACCGCATCGGCGAAATCGATCCGGCCAAGCCGACCATCGCTTACTGACGGTCCGGGGTGCGCAGCCGGTCGGCTGCCACACTGCTCTTGGATGCCGGGATACCGGAGGTTTTCAGCATGGAAGGGGGGATTAAGGCCTGGCGTGGAGAAACAGCCGCCGGTGTGCCCGAGGCGGGGATGGCGTACTTTGCCGCCGCCGACTCCCTGGAGACGCTGGTTGCCCTGGCCTGGGGGCTTGAAGAGGGATCGCGGCTTTTTTACCAGGGCGTCGCCGACCGTTTTACCGACACCCCGGCGGCAATCGCTCTGTTCAAGGAGTTGGCCGGCGCCGAAATCCGTCACAAACAGTATCTCCTTAATGCCTATCGTGCGGCCGTTGGCGCGGAGCCCGATTTCGAGCGACATCGGCTGCGGCTGGGCGGAGCCCTCTCCGGTGAGATCATGGAAGGGGGCATCCCGGTTGACCTGGGCCTTGCCTGGGCCGAGGGAAGGACCACCTCCGAAATACTTGAATTCGCCATGTCCATGGAGGTGAACGCCTACGACATCTACATCAAGATGGAGCGTAGGATAGACGACGAAAAGGGCAAAAGGATATTCCAAACCCTCGCCAACGAGGAACACCTTCATCTGCGCAGGCTTGCTGAACTTCGCGAGACGACAGGCTGATGCGTTTCCCTGCCCAGCAGTTCGGCACAGTGCCACGTCAAAGCTGCCTGTCTCCCCGATGCACCATGGCGCTGCTGGTCGGTTTTTGGCTGCTGTTGGTGCAGGCGGATGTCCTGTGCGCCGGCTCCCTGGTCATCAACAGCGAGAACGATTTTTTCGGCAGTGCCGGCACCGACCGCTATTACACCAACGGCGTCAAGGTAACCTTTATCCCCGAACAGCCGCCCAGTTGGGCCGATCGGCTTGGCGACAAGTTCTGCCAATGGGAGGGGAGGAGTGCCGCCAAGCGCAAGGTTGCCTTCTCCTTCGGCCAGAACATCTATACCCCCCGCGACATAGAGCGCCGCGACCTGATCATCGATGACCGTCCTTACGGGGGCTGGCTCTACGCCGGGGTTGGCATGCATGATCGCACCGCCCGCCGGCTTGACACCATGGAGGTGATCCTCGGCATGGTCGGGCCGCAGTCCTATGCCCGTGAGGTGCAAACCTGGTGGCATGAGCAGGTGATCGGCCTCAACAACACCAGGGAGCCGCGGGGCTGGGACAACCAGCTGGCCAACGAATTCGGGGTGGTACTGCTGCGGGAAAGGAAATGGCGGCTTTACGAACACCGTTGGGGAAACGGTTTCGGGATTGATTGCATCACCCATCTGGGCGCGGCATTCGGCAATATCCACACCTATGCCAACAGCGGCGGCGAGGTGCGATGCGGTTGGGGGCTACCCGATGACTTCGGCACCTCCCACAGTCGGCCGGCCGGTGACGCCAGCGGACTCACCGCCTCGGAGTGGCGGTATCCGGATACCCCTCTGGCCGTGCATTTTTTCATCAGGGCCGACGGCCGCGGGGTGGCGCGGAACATCTTTCTTGACGGCAATACCTTTGCCGACAGCCACAGCGTTGACCGCAAGCTTCTTGTCGGCGACCTCTCCGCCGGTCTCAACCTCACCATCTGCCGCGGCGTGAATCTCACCTATACCCATGTCTATCAGACCAAGGAATTCGACCAACAGGATCTTGCGCACGTCTACGGATCGCTGAGCCTGTCGATAACCTACTGAAAAAGGGAGGGGAGGGGGGCTAGCGGCGCAGGGAGAAGATGTCTTTCAGGATTCGGGTCGGCACCGTCACCCCGTATTCCTTTTCGAGCCTGGCTTCCGCTTCGGCCACGGTGGCGGGCGGTTGCTCCAGCCGGTGCAGGAAGGCGCCGATATCCTCGATGACCGCCCAGGGATAGATGATCCAATGCCATTCGATGATCCGTTCGGCATAGAAATCCGGGATGACGCTTGCGCCTTCCTTGTGCAGCAGCAGGGCGCTCTTGACCTCGGCCGCGCCTTCGGCAAGCAGGTAGGGAACCGCCTTGGCAAGGGTGTCGCCGGTGTCGCTGACGTCGTCAACAAGCAAGACCCGCATGCCGGTGATGTCTAGGCCAAGGCCGGAGGTGATGCGCGTTTCCGCCTGTTTGTCGGCCCCGGCCTTGTAGTGCTCAATTCGAAAACCGGTCAGGTTGCCGATATCGAGGAAATCGCAGAGAACCCTGGCCGGCACATAGCCGCCGCGGGCGATGGCAACGATCAGATCCGGCCGGTAATCGGCCTCGCGGATCGATGCCGCCAGGTGTCGGCACATCCGGTAGACCCGCTCCCAAGTGATCAATTCGCAGCGCAAATCCTTTTTGGCTCTCATATCTGTTCCCTTGTCGTGAAGGTTGCACTTCCTTACATGGTTCTATCACCGGCAGGTCGAAAACTCAAGGCGCCACCCCATAATCGCCGCCGCATGTTTTGACTTGGTTTCGATCAATATCCTATACTTGAGGCAGCACCTACGTTGACCGTTGGTCCCATGCTGGAGGTTTCGCGATGCCAGATGCCCATGCCAGCCGTATTTCGAGAATGCTCAGGGATATTGACATGGAGTATTCCCTTACCGCGGGCTTTACGGGTCGCGCCAGCATGCCCAAACGCATCCGGGAAAGCTTTACCCAGGTTCCCCGGCATGAATTCGTTCCTCCCGACCTGCGCGCCGCCGCCTACGATAACCATCCCCTCCCCATCGGCCAGGGGCAGACCATTTCCCAGCCCTTTATCGTGGCCCTGATGACCGATCTGCTCAATCCGGAAAGCAACCACCGAATTCTCGAAGTCGGTTGCGGGTGCGGGTATCAGGCCGCCATCCTCGCCACGCTGGTCAAGGAGGTCTACAGCACCGAGATCATCTCCCCCCTCGCGGTTACGGCCAGGGAACGGTTGCGGCGTCTCGGCTACGGGAATGTGACG
>Ga0224510_10002216_pt1 | contig 11909 bp, 7 predicted proteins | sample SF_May12_sed_USG_FD_170161 | JGI IMG/M metagenome (GOLD analysis project Ga0224510, IMG submission 170161) | Sediment microbial communities from San Francisco Bay, California, United States - SF_May12_sed_USGS_4_1 | ecosystem: Environmental > Aquatic > Marine > Sediment | place: USA: California... | reverse complement strand
TATGACATTGTGATCAATCAATCAATCAATCAATCAATCAATCAATCAATCAATCAATCAATCAATCAATCAATCAATCAATCAATCAATCAATCAATCAATTAATCAATCACAATCAAGCAAGCAAGCAAGCAATCAATCAAGCAAGCAATCAATCAATCAATCAATCAATCAATCAATCAATTAAGCAAGCAATCAAGCAAGCAAGCAAGCAACCAAGAAAGCAAGCAAGCAATTTAAATGTACACAAGTGAAAACAATTCTACAATACACGATATAAGACTGATAAATTAAGTGTTATATCGCAATATCTTTGTTGAAAGTAGGGCGTTGGGTAGGTCTAGGTGGATTTTGCCACTGTGAATAAGCGGTGGAAAATGTTCGCGCTGTCCAGCCACCTCGTTGTGTAGGCCGTAGCGGAATATGAGTATAATATAACTATAATACCAGTCTGAAGCCAGACTTGTCCTCCGGGCGGACGATTGCGTTTGCTGAAGCTGTTAAGATGTATGGATTTTAAACGAAATCGAAGTTGAGTGATTATACCGCATCCGCTACATATCTTCAATAACGTCTTCTGCTGGCACGGTCGATGTTTGACAAGATGTCTTCACGCCGATGAAAACGTTTTCCGATATTTGAAATCTTTGATGCTTTTGTCGCGGGTCAGAAATCTGGTAACTAGATTCTGAAATAAAATAAAACCAACTAAAAGGCTGAATATTGAATAATTAATTATTCAATATCCAAAACCCATCAAATTTGACTTGAAAACAAACAATGACTACCTTTTATTACAGGTTTCCTTTCGACGCAGCGCCAGATAATGATACTGGCACAAATCATCATAACTGCAAGTGACAATAATACCGATCCAACAATAACATAAACATTGACTTCGCCATTCTGTGACATTGGTAGATTTGTTGTCTCTTCTGAAGATGTCGTAATTGGTATTCTAGTTGTAAATGTTGAGGTGGAAGTTTCATCCGTTGATGTTGTGCTGGTGAGTTCGGGTGTGTACATGATCATATCAGTTGCATTGGCCTCGGTCTTTGACAGTATCGTTATCTCGACTACGGCTGAGCCCGTCAATGGAAGGTCGCCACCATCTGCTGCTGTCACGTTAAAAACAATCTTGGAACCGGCCTGTTGCTTACTAAGATCCACCTTAAAGGATTAATTGTAGGTTTGGATTCGTAATGAATGAAATCAGTTCCTGATGTTCTACAAATACTAATAGATTATTGGCTTGATATAAAAATACATGTTTAATTTATGTACGAGTGCGGAGTAATGTTGCGCAACGTCAGGAAAACCAAATGGATGATTAAAACAATAGAAGCTAGATTATGTAATAAAATATTTAGTTAATTTTAAGCAAACTATTAAACATAGTTTATGTCAAAGCAGACAGAAGCAGAGGCATGTAGTGATTCTGTGTTCTAGTACCTTGTTATAAAGTGTGCCGTTTGAAGTAATACCAAACTGCATAGTTGACAGCGAGTACGTGATCGCATTGTTGGGCGACGAAGCATCCTTGTCAACAGCAACAACTTCCCCAATAACCCCGGCTGTGTAGAATGAGCCTGCAAGTAGCAAGTTTATATATCAAAGTGCGACTATCGTAGTGTCGCAAGACATTGTTTTTGTAAATAGTCGTTGGAGAAAACCAGCTTTGTAAACAATCACATCAACCCTCATTCAAACGATATTCAAAAAAACATTTAAGTGCATCATTACCAAGATGGTTAAAACGGTCGGTATACCAAAAAACATACACACTACATGATAAAACCTTACATTAAACATGATATATCTTCGAAATGTCGAGTTAGCGCATTGGTACGGTCAATAACGATATTTGAGGGGCAAGTGTGAACAAGATTTTTGTTGCAACAAACCCTACGTTTTCGTTAAATTTATTGTTAAGTCATCACTACTTTTAAGTTTTAGAGAAACTGTCTACTAGTTACCTTGCCAGAAGATAAAGCTATAGACGCTCATTGGAAATGTTGGCGGATTGTCGTTGTAGTCATATACTTGCATTGAAAAAGAAGTCGACCCGGCCGGTCCATATATATCAATGACCCTCAAGATACAGTTGACTGTAAGTTTCGCTGTCTTTAAGCGATACAGATCAAACATCGGCGAAACTGTAACTCCACCAATGTCAACCAGAAAGTAATTCGCATACTTGTCGCACGATATTCCAAAGTGAATATCGTGATGTTCAGGGTCAATGACGTCATCAACAAGGTCGCATATAATACATTTCGATGATATCTGAAACACAGTAAGTAGAATCATGACCATTTTGATAGTGTACAAATAAATTGGCATTTTGTGTTGACTAATTCAAGCGTCATTTTAAATTAAAAATCATTCACTGCGTTAAGTGATTACAATGAAATTTCGGTACTCTTACATTGTGATCCGACAAACTTAAAACGTAGTCTCCGTTGCCAGCGGTCCATCGTGGTGGTTCGTTGACATCTTGTACGTTTATTCGTAACGTCAAAGGTTCTGACGATATTGCTCCATAGCTTAATCTCACGATGGCAACACAGGTGGTCAGGTCCGTTTCGTAATCCAGCATTCTCAGCAAGACGACATAAACATCTGATACATACGTGGAATAACACTATATTTAATTTTGACTTAAAGATGTCAGATATAAAATGAGAAATCGTTTGTTTGTTCAATATATATTTTTGTTTACTTTTATGTATTTGATTTACTGCTGTTTTCCAACACTGTTAATTTACCCTCATAGCGGTCATTCCAGCTAACTAAGGTTACTGGGTTCACTAGTACTAGCTTAATCACTTTAAAAGCAACCGACTACCAGTAAAAATCCCTCCTAACGACCATCTCTCAACAAAAACCACCCCTCAATTATGACCACTTGTTTTTGGAACAAAATATGTTCTCTATTTGATTCAATAGCTACTAATTCCTAAATTGCGATCACCCCGCTATTCCACTATTACGACTAGTCTTTCGGGACAAAACAAAAATGGAGTTCCGCTCATGCGCTAGGGGGCGTCAGTGGTGTGGCATCATTCATTACTACTGATGAACGGCTTTAATAAAACCGAGGCTACTGTTTTCTCGTGCAGGCTATGCTTCCTGAGGGCTTTCTCTTTCATCAGTTTAATACTCAGTGTCAGTGATACATGATAAAATATGAATGTTTCATTTGCTAAATTCGAATCAGCTTCAGTATTAAATGATAAAATATGAATATATGAATGCTAAAGTAGGAATACATGTATGAACTAAAAAGCAATATGTGATCTTTTCTAAAGCTTACAAAACATGCTGTTTCATGTTGTTTTACAAATGTGCATATAAGACAGTTTTATGTGCCCACAGTGTGATACCTCGTGTACATATTTCTACTGTATGCCCTTGATTTTGTGTTAAATGTGTTCAACAATATTATATGAACTTGTGTTTTTAAGTGCCACCTTTACAAATAGGTAGCAATAAATCTCATTATAAAATTCGTGTACGAAACACCGGTCCTCGATTTCGTATTAAGACCACCTCTCTAATCAGACCACTTTTTCTTGGAACAAATGGTGGTCCTTATTGAGGGGGTTTACTTCTTCACATGAGTCAGTTATGATGGACAAATGAACCATTAAAAAATATAGTAAGGGTACTAGTCATAAAACAAAACTACAAAACTTACACTTGTGTTGGCCATCGAACACTCCTTTAATCACGTACAAACCGTTACATTGTGTCTGATCAAACCCATACGTCAACGTCGTGCTTCTATTAGCGTCCACGATGACGTCTAGTTTGATGTGTGTTGTTCCTGGCTTTTGATTTTCCAAAACGTATCCTGTGAACGTTGTTGTGAGAAAACGGGGAGCGATTTTGGCACCTACAAATATAAAATTCAGTACATTACGAAATGTTATTTAAAAATTACTGAGAAACTTGTCTTAACATAACACATTAAAAAATAATTTTGTTAATTTCCTTAAATATAAACAAGTGATAGATCTATAGATAAAATATAATCTCTGTGTAAACTAAATAGAATAGAGATTTGAAAAATACCAATAATTGTCACTGTAAGGTTTGGAGACGTCGACGTTAGAAAACCGTCCGATGCCATTATCGTGAGTGTGAAAAAATTCTCCACGGTTGTCTTAAGATCAGCTGTTGCTCTGATTTCGCCATCTGGTTTGGTTTAACAACGGATATTCACGTCTTGTTTCATTTTATGTTTAATAACCTTCACTTATTTCCAACGTATCAAAGTATTATAAAGTATCATAATTTACGATTTATGGTTTAGTTGGTATGAAGGAACAAAACGCTAGTCACATGTATGGCCTTATGTCAACACTTACTATAACTGATGACAAAAGGGCAAGGAGACGGTACACAAGACACTGACATGGATATGGGGTTTAGGTCTGTGACATTCGCTGAATAGAGAACTTCGCTTGTAGAAACAGTTGTCTCTACGACTAGAGAGGCTGCAATGGAGAACAAAATGATATTAAGGATTTGTACATGTTATACTTTGATTAATGTTTGCAGCGTCATTTCACATATGAACTTATATCTCGTTTTAAGAATGTTTAATTAAAAAACCTTTAACATTGTTCTTTTAAACTCTTAGAATACGGTACGATATAGACCGTTTCACATCACAAAATCTTTAATATGTCATTAACGAACAATTTATTGCAAACAACAAAATAAACGTCATTCTCTTGAACATGGCACACGTGTAATACAAATGAAAGAGATGTTCAAAGAACGTATGTTGTAAACAATGTAGACATTTCAAGTTTAAGTGCACCATGAGAAAATGGCCCGTTAAAAAACAAGAAGAAGAACAACACAAAACACGAAAAACACTAAGACGCAATAGACATTACAAAAAACTATATTTTTATGACGTATTCATAACATTTAAAAAATCCATTATAATACACTACATATAATACCATGTTACAAATCAGTACTTTGAAAGTTGTTGAAAACAGGTGCTGCATTCGGTTCTACTACGACAACCAGGTAACTGGCTTTTTCTACAGGCGTACGAGCTTCTAGGCAGGCGATGGTTATGTTATACAATGATACCTCCGAGTAGTCAAGATTGGCTTGTTCTTTCAGATAAATAATAATCTCTACAAATAAAACAGATGTATATAATTATAATGTTATGTTTTTCCTTACTGTGAGGTGAACACTGTTTATTGACGTCATATAAATTGTACTGTTTAAAATCCCCCTTTTAGATACAGCAAATGCATGTGATAAAATCAAGAAATATAAAAGAAACCATATAAAACAACTTTCCTAATTAAATTATGCATACCACTGTCTTTTTTCAGAAGGTCAAATGGGTCACCCTCTGCCCTTTCAGGACTGAAAAAACTGATTGCACAAATAAAATTCCCGTACTTGGGTGTAAGGTCAAAAGAATATAGCAACATTTTGTTGATATGAGCTTCGTTAACAGAAATCATCGTTGGCAGACCAAGAAAAGTTATATCCTGGAATAAAATATACAACGGTATCAACCGGTAGTTCAATATTTCAATTCACAAAATGATTACTTAAATAGTTGGCTGTATGCAGTACATTGCGACGTCGCTTTCTAATATTCGCAACAAATACGAAAATGTTTAGTCTAGCGCAATGATTTCAAGGACAAAAAGAGATAAAGGCATTTTCCAACGTCAAAAAAGTCTATGTATGCACTAGAAGAACTTATATGAAGACCTTGTATAACTTGTATAAAGACTCAGGCCGCTGTGTAATACTATTTTCAAAAGCATATTAAACTCTTTTTGTATTAAAACACACACACATACTTGCGTTTATAAATCGATACGTGTTTGGTAAATTAATATACGAGTTTGGTGCGATAACGTATGTGTTCCGATACGTTAACGCGTGTGTTTTGCAAACTTTACACGAGTGTATTGGTAGGTTATTGCACGTGTTGTTCTTCGTGTTTTCACACGTTTATATTAATGTTTCGGAACTTTAACACATGTGTTTAAAAACCTTAACACAAATGTATGTATACAACGTGTTTGGTACGTTTACACAATCGGTTCGGTATGTTTACACTAGTGTTTCGCAACAATAAAACAAATGTTCGAAACGCTAAAACAATTGTTTCAGAACGTTTACAGAAGTGACATGTGTTTCGTTACGTTTATGCGTTCTGTACGTTGTCACGTTTCTGTGCGTATACGCAGGTTTTTGGTATTATATCACAAGCGATTCGGTACTTCTACACGTTTAGTTCGGTTCGCTTACACAAATGTTTCAGTATGTTTACAAATGTGTTTCGTAACGTTTACGCGTGTGTTTTGGTTTGTTTCGTTATGTTTTCGGAAGGTTGTTGGTACCTTAAAGAATTATTCAGGAGTTTATTTATTAGGGGTGATTTTATACGACCCACCGCCTAAATTTGCTGTAAAACAGCACTGTGGCTACTAAAGCCCGGCACTCGAGATGGAACCCGTTTCAGGGTTTAAGCATTTGTTACTTTTGGATCCCGGGTCAGGAGACAATTTGTAAAGAAAAATGTTCAACCATTTGAAAATTCTGTTTTTGTTATAATTAATAACTAAGCTTAATATATTTATTATATTTGCCATAACAGGTTGATTATTTTGTTTAACTATTTCTAATGTTTTATGTTTTAATGTTTTATGCTAACAACTAATTGCTTTACACATTTTCTGAAATCCTAATTCCAAATCTTTTTTATTTTCAAAAATGTGTCAGTTAGATGTTAAAACGGCGCTTCCCGGACTCCAGTTGTTAATATAGAACGATCAAAATTTCGCCAACGTCATGAAAATGCTAAATCTTTGCACCTTTTTCAAGAAACAGATATCAGTGTATACACAAACATAGACATGACAATTATATATTTATGTTTTCTTACTATTTATTTTAATTTAGTTTAATACTAAATTATCTATATAACCTATATAGAAGGCACCATAACATGATATACATTCTACTTATAAAATCAAAACAAGACCGATGACCTTATGTTTCTATTATATTTTCCAGTCACTTAAGACATAAACTGTTAAACTGCCCTCACACATACCTCGCGACCTTACTGCGTCCTTGCTACGACCCAGGACGCAGCACAGTCGCCATGGACGCAGCAGGAACGCAGCGAGGTCGTAGCAAGAAACCCAAGGACGCACAAGGTCGCAGACCTTTGGCGAATATTTTGAACATGCACAAAACAGTCGCAGAAACTCTGCATTCTTGCTAAGTCCTGGTTAGGTCGCCATAGTCGCAGCACAAACGCAATAGTCGCCGTAGAGTCGCCGCAAGGACGCAGAGAACGTAGCACAGTCGCATCTGGGTCGCCGATGATCGCCGTGGGGTCGCCTTGGGACGCAATATAGTCGCAGTGGAAACGTCATGGACGTAGAAGGGTCGTATTGAGGACATAGAGAAAACGTACTTAACAAAAGACTGCAGAGCCCCGGACCGTCTGCGAGAGAAATTTGGAAAGAAAACCAAACGATTTTCGAAAGAAAAATGCTATTTTACTACTTTTCTAGTCGCAGTAAGGTCGCGAGGTATGTGTGAGGGCAGCATTAGTAAACAACGTATTATCAAATTCATAATTCGGGAAAGAAATTGGGAAGCTCCGGCATAACCCTTTAACACAAATGTTTGGTACGTTTACAAACCAGTTTCTGAATGCTGATGGTGAGGATCATCGTGTCGTACTTGCCACATATGTTAGTTACAAAGAAGGTGAGGTTGTGCTCCCCTACCTGATCTTCAACAGGTTGTATGACAATCAGTTCTGAAAGCAAATTGTTCATATAAATAGGTATCTATACTTATACACAAAAATGTAAACAAGTATTTAAAAAACGATTCTATAAGACTTGTATATCTGTATACTGTTAAAGTAAATATTCGTCATACATTTACATTATTATTTATTACATGCTCTAACAAGACATTGATAGAGTTAAAATAATCTTGGAAATGATTAAATTAAAATACACAACTTATTTATTTACGATACGAAAATAACATCAATTTAATAATTAATTAATAAAAATATATTTATACCTATCGAAAAGTTTTGTTAAAAGGTATTAAACATAACGATGATATAAGACTTGTCGTATATCTGTTTTCTATTAAAGTAAATATTCGTAATAAATTTACATTATTATTATACATATCGACCCAAACAAAACACTAAGATAGAAATAAATTAATTTTCGAAATAATGCAATTAAAATACACAACTTCTATATTTACGATATAATAATTACATCAATTACACGAGTAATCAATTACCATCTCCATTAAGCTGAAAAAGATCATGCGGTTCCATTGACGGAATCAATGGCGCCATGTCAGTGACGTCGCGTTTTGTGTATTGTAACTTGTAGATGATGTCATTAATGGCCACTAAATGTGAAACAACGATACGACGTTCTATGTTGGTGAAATACGGTGGCATACCTGGTCAAATAAAACAAAACCAACAACAATAATAATAATATAAATAATAATAATAATAATAATAATAATAATAATAATAATAATAATAATAATAATAATAATAATAATAACAACAATAATAATAATAATAATAATAATAATAATAATAATAGTAATAATAACAATAATAATAATAATAATAATTAACAATAATAAAGTATACTTTAATATCGCAATTTCCTTATCTTACTCGGTTCTAGATGTGCCCCTAAAGAAATTGCTGATCCAGTCAATCTGGTTCCAGTCGTCTCAGTATTTATGGTATGTCCTACTTCTAGAATATCTCTCACCGAGGTAGTGTACCAAACTGTGTCAGACCCATTTGTCAAAAGCAGCATGACGTCATCTTTCGTGTGGCTGTAACAGTGACGCAATTGGAACTCAAGCGGGTTGATCCAATGAAAACTAAGATCTAAAATAAAGTGTTTCGGGTAACCCGATTCAACCTAGAAAATGGAAGGGATCATCAGCGATGAACATGCCGACCTATCCTACCTCTTTTTAAAGTTGATACCCCAAAAGCATAAGGAAACATGAGTAAAAATTAATCGTAATAATTTTACCAAGCAGGCATTAGTCCAAACTTAACCTCTGAGCTCGAGTACTACTCAAGATTTTTTAAATCGGTACTTTTACTAAAAGTAATGAGTTCTGATTTTGTCCTAGTACTTAAGTGGTTCATGAATAGTATTTAAGGGTTTTGAGAATAAATGACTAATTAGAGTTATACTTGTACAGGAACCATTTCTGAATTTTATAAATTTTGTTTAATAATACGCGGAACACCAATTTACGGTTGAAATGATCATGCGACCATTTTGAAGTAATATAAGAGAAAAAGCAGTACTTGAGTAAGTACGAGTACATTTCTTTGCTGAATACAGGCGGGTACTGGCAAAATGGTACTTGTACTCATAATACTTGAGTGCGAGAACGAGTCTCCCATTCCCACCAACAATTATATATACACAATAATATACATATTTTTTTTTCATGCCAATCCTTTTTAGTATGATGTCTAAATGTCGCTAAATGTAGTCGAACATTCGATTCTAAACTTACGCTTTGTTAAAGATGCTTGGTCTTATCCACAATGGGGTTGCACAATTGACTAAACGGTATTATTATGTAAGATTTAATAAGGAGCAAAAACTCAACAAAACAACAACAACAACAACAACAACAACAACAACAACAACAACAACAACAACAACAATAAAACAAACAAGCAAGCATAAACCCCTTGCCAGAGCCTGGAATCGAACCCAGGACCTCTAGACCACCGAGACAACTGAAGATAACATTTGAATGCAAGCTATTTAATTGTTTCAACGTATCGGGTCGAAACATAAACAAAACAAAGCAAAACTGGCAGAACATATTTTTTTTACCAAACTGTAAGTAGTTTCGTTTTGGTCAAAAGATACAGGTATAACTTCTTAAAGGCAATTATATGTTTTAATTTATCCCAAACAACACACGTAGAGTGTCTAGACAATAACAAAACGAGCGAATATTGTCCTTCATGTTGGCTTCACAATTTTGATCATGTTTTCTTTGCACCATGGGCATGAGCACACCGTGAAAACCGGGTAGATGGTATCTTTTGTAGTCCAGGTATTTAACAAGATTTATTTTGACCTATTTATTTGTATACTTTTATTTCTGGTTACATTGCATGACCATACAAAGGGATTTTGGAACAAACAGCCACCATTGTGATTATGCATAAATCAAACATAATGATACCGTTTAGTCAATTGTGCACCCCCATTGTGGATAACTAACGAAAAGTCATTGCGTGTTTTGTCACCTGATATTCTGTATTAAATATATTTATTTAAACATACATGGACAATTGAAGATTGATATATTCAAATTGTTTATCCGCATAATTATGTATAAACTTGGAAATAGATCACTGTATAACTAACTAGAAATGTGTATGTATGACACAGATGCGTCCACTTATTCAAAGCTAAATAACTACTTGATACAGTCATGCTACACTTAAAAATAAGCAAGAACTATTTACAAAATATAGTCTGTGGTAAAGTCGAGTGTGTGAAATGTGTATATAAAATTAAACATAAACACACGTGGTCTATAACGGTTTCAACCCGGTGCAAGGCGGGCCGCGAAGGATTCACGTGCAGTGCTTAGACAACTCGGGCAGCTGTGAGTCATGAACTTTGGCTTCCAAAAATGTACATTATGCTAACTACTGCAAACGTAGCTGACATCACGTTATCTCTATGCTAAAACAGCCTTGTATCCTGCGTACAAACATGGTTTAAAAAAAAAATTACAAAAAAACCCAACACACAAATAATCCGTTATGATAAATACAATATAGGGATGAAAGTATTCTTTTCACCTTTATCAGGAAGTCCGATTAACTACTGATACCGTAGTAATTTATCCAATCCTATTATTTGTACCATAGACATTCGAAGGACTACATGTACCAGTGTTCATAGCCAAATTGTACCAATCCGAGAGCGTGTTCTTCAATATTGAATTTACACATTTTCGTTTACGATGTTTCTCATTGGCTAGGCGCATGCCTAAACAGCTGTGTCGAAAACCATGTACATCCTGAATCATTGATGAGATTGATAATACAGAATGCAAAATATGACAAACCTGTTCTGAGACCAGCGTATGATTTAAGAATCAGTTTGGTTCGGAGGTGCAAATAACTGTTTGTGGAGGTCAACTCTAACAATCCGACCAATGCGTGAACACTATTCTTCTCATTTCAGCATGCATAGTGAGGTATACCTGGGCCTTTGCAGAAGGTAAATTAAGCTGCGTTCTTTATTTAATTTATACTATTTTTCTTGACAAAATGATATATGTTATGTATTCCAAGGAAGCTGTTTCTATATCGAGGGCTTGGTGCCAAACTATTGTAACTTCTTATATAAAATGAGGTAGTTACAATAGTTTTGCACCAAACCCTCGATATGTAGTATACAATTTATTCCTTTAAGTGATCCTTAATGTACGCCTTGATCAGACCGCAACTACTGGAAAAAAACTGTCTATTGCCAAATATTCTGAGAAACTATTGCGATTTAGTTTTATGAGAATAAAGAAAATAATAAGAAAAAAAATGAATCACAATCATTAGTTTGTTCCAACTCCGGAAGGTGCCATGAAAAACGATTTAAAAGACCATTCCAAGACACTACCTCTCAAATTTGCAATTACATTGATTAATATTTGTCACTAGTGTTGTAAAACTAACTACATGTATATATTGATAATTATATTGTATTAATTATTAATATTTACCAGTTTTCACAAATCACCAAGCACACCCCCCCCCCAAAAAAAAATAAACAAAACTAAAC
>Ga0224510_10002215_pt1 | contig 11913 bp, 8 predicted proteins | sample SF_May12_sed_USG_FD_170161 | JGI IMG/M metagenome (GOLD analysis project Ga0224510, IMG submission 170161) | Sediment microbial communities from San Francisco Bay, California, United States - SF_May12_sed_USGS_4_1 | ecosystem: Environmental > Aquatic > Marine > Sediment | place: USA: California... | reverse complement strand
GATCCCGGCAAGGCCGGCAGCCACCAGCAGCAGCGCACCGAGCGGAATCGTTGGCTCGACCTCGGCCATGGCGGTGTCAGGCAGCCCGCCCTCGCCACCGGCCTCCGCGGTGGGATCGCCACCCCCATCGCCCCGCACGGGTTCCGGTCCCCACGTCATGCTGTCCAGCACCCCATCGGCGTGCAGGGCCAGGGCGGCGAAGCCCTCCCCTTCGGGCGCGGTCAGGGCAATCACCGCCACGGAGAAGTCCATGTCGACGATCACCAGCCGAAGATGCTCGCCGTCAGCGACGGAGAACCCGTCGTTGCCCAGGAGCGCCTGCGTCACCACGCCATTGCTGGTCTCATCCCCAGGGCCCCCAGAGCCGTCCCCGCCTCCAGGCTCCACGGAGCCGTAGGAGGGGAAGAGCAGCAACTCGCCCGTGCCGCAGCTATCAGGGACCGCGACCGTCGCATCCAGTTGGAGGGCCGGCATCCCGCCAATCGTGACGGCAGCGACCGTGACATCGGCGAGGGCGGGATGGGCAGCCAGCCAATCGGCCAGGACGCCCGACGCTGCGCCGATCTCGGTGACCGACGTGCCACACGCGTCAGCAGCGCCGAGGCCGTTGAACACCGCGAATGACAGCAGTCCGTGGCCGTCGGCCAGCGAAACGCCGACGCCGGAGCTGGTCGCCAGCCACTCGTCGGCGAGCGTGAAGAAGAGGACCCGCGAGAAGCCGTAGAACTCATAGGCGCCGGCAGCGAGTACGCCATCGCACACCGCGGGGGCTTCGCAGGGCGGAGGCGGAGGCGGCTCGAGCGAGAGCTGGCCGCGGACGGCGCCGCCCGGATAAGCCGGCGTGTGGACATCTACGTAGAAGCTGGCAGGGTCGTCGGCGATTGCCTGCAGGACCGCAGCATCCAGTCCCGTCTGGCACGGCTCGACGCCAGGATCGGTTCCCGCTCCGCCGTCCGGAGGCGGCTCGCCCGGGTTCGCGGTCGGCAGCGGCAGCACAAGCACGGCGTCCCCAACGGCGTCGGCAGCGCCGGCATGGACGTCCGCCACTGTGGCGTCATCCAGCCCGGTGACCGCCCACCAGACGCACAGCGTCCCGCTTGCCGCCTCGATGTCGAGCTCCACCCAGCCAGCTGCGACCGGGTCGCCACCGTCGGGTAGCACGCTGGAACCCGACAGGACGGCCCAGGCAATCACATAGTTTGTTGCCTCGAACGCCTCCAATTGGCCGCGGATCGCACCACCCGGATAGGCCGCGGAGACCAGCTCGAGGTAATAGGCCGATGGATCGGCGACGATGGCGTCCAGGGTGGCGGGATCCAGGGACTCCAGGCAGCCGTCCGACAGCGGATCGGCAAGGTCGATGACGCCGGCGCCCACTTCGCCTGCCGGTCCGGCGTGAATCGAAGCCGAGGTCGGCTCGTCGATCCCATCCCACGAGATCGACCAGCACATGGTGCCTGCATCGGTGTCGATCATGACGTAGCCGGAACCCGAGCCGGCGTCGATGGCACCGGGTCCGGGAACCACCTGGTCGCCGGAGAGTCGAACCGAGAGTTCGGTCGTCACCGGGCCTTCCGGGCCGACCGCCATCGCGGGGCCCGTCATGGCGAGGATGAAGATGACGCTGAACGGGATTGCCACGTTCAGGGCGCGTCGCGAATTCATGGGTGCCCCTTGCTGCGTGCTGTCGCTAGCCAGACGCGATCTCGTTGCTGGTAGTTCCCGTTCCTCTAGAGAGGCGATCCTCGGCCAGAGCTCTGGTTGCCCATCCCGGGGCTGTGCTCGGTGTCCGCGGGCTCAGCCGGCGCGCCACTCGGCGCGGGTGCCTCGAGACGTCCGCGCACCACCTCGTTGTGCACCGCCCGCTCGACCGGGTCAGTGATCCAGCGGCGCTCGGCCCATCGGCGCAGAGGCGGGATCCGCAGCAGGAGACTCCTCAGGCCCATGCGCGCATTGTGACTCGTGCCGCGGGCAGCCGAGAGCTAGGGGCGGTACACCGTGACCGAGGTCAGGCTCCCCGGCACGTACGTGTACGAGTCCTTGGCCACGTTGCTCACCGTCCAGGTGGCCGACGTCGTTTTGCGGCCGACGTTGAGCGAGTCCGAGCACGTGCCGCCACTGCCTGTCGTGCAAGTGCTGGCGGTGCCGGACGACCAGGCGCCGGTCACCGTTGCCCCGACCAAGGGGGCCCCGGACCCATCGCGCACCTCGATGGTGACGGTGGCGGTCCACCCGCCCTTGCGGCTGCCCGCACTCGGGGTCAGGGCGCTGATCGTCATCGTCTGGACGACCGGCGGGGCCGAGACGGTCACCGGCTGCGAGGTGGTCCCCGTGGCGCCCCCGTTGTCGGTGACGACCAGGCTCACCGAGTAGGTGCCCGCCGCGGAGAAGGTGTGACCGGGTGCCACCCCCGACCCCGAGCCGTCGCCACCGAATGTCCAGGCGTACGAGGCGATGCTGCCATCGGGATCGGATGAGGTGGAGCCGTCGAACGAGCAGGCGAGGTAGGTGCAGGAGTAGGTGAAGCTCGCCGTTGGCGACTGGTTCGTCGGTGGAGGTGGCGGCGGAGGCGCGCCATCCGCCCAGTAGCCGGCGCCCCAGCTCACCGCGGCCAGCTTGGCCTGGCCCGAGATCGAGGGGTGGAAGTAGTCGCCGCTCACGTCGGAGCTGGTGAAGACCGTGGTGTAGGCGACCTCCCCGTCCCACAGGCAGCGCGCGTACTGCGCGCAGACCTGCTCGAGCTGGGTGTTGTAGTCGACGTTCCGTTGAGCGACCGTCGCGCGACGGTCGACATCGGTCTGGTTGGTGGAGGTCGGGTTGGCCAGGAGCGACTGACAGATGCCGCCGACCGACCAGATGAACCGCGCCCACCAGTTCCCCTTGAACAGCTCCCACAGGTGGTACACGTTCGGGATGCTGCTCAGGTAGATGTTGGTGTTCGGCGAGCCCGACGCGAGCGTCGCCATGGCGGTCTCGAACTGCGACCGGAAGTCACTGACCTCTGTCATCTCCACGGCGGTATCGGTGCACAGGTCGTTGCCGCCGATCAGCACCGTCAGGTAGTCCGGCTGCAGGGCGACCACGTTCTGCATCTGGCCGTCCAGGTCGGCCATCTTGGCGCCGGAGACCGATCGGTTGTAGTTCTTCCCGGAGATGCCTGGATTGAGTGCCAGCAGGCGCAGGTAGTGGCTGTTCACCGTCGAGTTCGTGCCGGTCGACCAGGAGTTGGCGGGGTAATCGGTCCCGAGGCTGCCGCCGGTACTCGCCGCCTGGGTGATGGAATCGCCGACCGCCGCCATGGATGCAGGCAGTGGGGGTGAAGCGATCGCTGCCGGTGCCAGACCGATGAGCATCGCCGCCGCGACGAGCGCCGCAGGCCAGAATCGCCGGGTCATTGCCCCTTCTCGCTGACCGAACGACTGGAGTCTGCGCAAGATTCTACTCCCCGGAGTCCATACCGCCTATCCTCGCGCCCATGCCGGACCATCTCGCCCGCGCCCGGGAGTTGCTCGCCCGCCATCCGCTCATCGACGGGCACAACGACCTGCCATGGAAGATCCGCACCTCGAAGTCCGCGCGGGGCGACCTTGACGCGTACGACCTCACGGCTGCCGCCCCGGACGGTGGCCACACCGATCTCCCGCGCCTGCGGAGCGGTGGCGTAAGCGGCCAGTTCTGGAGCGTCTACGTGCCCGGCGAAGGGCCACCCGGTCATGCGCGACTCCAGCTCGAGCAGCTTGACCTGGCCCGGCGGATGATCGACCGATACCCCGACGACCTCGAGTTCTGCCTCACGGCCGATGACGTCGAACGCGCCATGGCGGCCGGTCGGATCGCCTCGCTACTGGGGATGGAGGGCGGCCACGTCCTGGAGGGCTCGCTCGGGACGCTGCGGGCCTTCTCGGATCTCGGCGCGCGCTACCTGACCCTCACCCACAACTCGAGCAACGAGATCGGCGACTCGGCGACAGGTGAGCCCGTCTATGGCGGCTTGTCGGCCTTCGGGCGAGAGGTGGTCGCCGAGATGAACCGGCTCGGCATGCTGGTCGACCTGTCGCACGTGGCTCCGACCACCATGGCCGATGCCCTCGACGCCACCCACGCCCCGGTCATCTTCAGCCACTCATCCGCCCGGCCGCTGTGCGACGTGGCGCGAAACGTTCCCGACGAGATCCTGGGCCGCATCCCCGCCAACGGCGGCGTCGTGATGGTCACCTTCGTGGCCGCCTTCATCGGTCCCGAGGCCGCAGCAGTGGTGATCCCGGCCATCGAGGAGTTCTACCGCCGGGCGGCCGACGTGACTGACCTTGAGGCGCGCGCGGCCCTGGCCGAGGAGCTGATCGACCACCTGGATGTCCCGCGCCCGACGGTCGGCCAGGTGGCGGACCACGTGGACCACATCGCGCGCGTGGCCGGGCACGATCACGTGGGGATTGGCGGCGACTACGACGGCAACACCTTCTGGCCGATGGGCATGGACGACGTGTCGTCCTACCCCGTCCTGTTCGCCGAGCTGCTGGCCCGCGGCTGGTCGGAGGAGAACCTCGCGAAGCTGGCCAACGGCAACATCCTGCGCGTCATGCGCGATGCGGAGTCCGTCGCGGACGGCTAACCGCGCCTCCGCAGCCCCAGGTTCCACCGGGCGGATCCAACGATCAAGCAGGCTTGAGTTAGGTATCGCGATTCCCACCGGGGGAGATTCGCGACCCCTACCTGCCGTATTGGAGCCGGTTTGAGGCCGATGGTTGTTCGTTGGATCCATGGGGCGGAACAGCCACGCATGGACCCCAGGGCCGTAGGGCATCGGTGAGGACCCAGACTGTGAAAGAGGGGCCAATTGGCCCTGTGGATCGCCGCGAGCGGCGCCGCATCATCGGCCGGTGAATCGTGGACGGCGGATCGTCGGCCTGGCGTGGCGTGGCGCGATCGCCGTTTCTTTCATTCCCGGCATCATGCTGGCGGCGCCGAGCAACGGCGGCGTGCTCTTCTTCGTGCCGTACGCGGTGATGGGGATTGTCCTGATCACGCGGCGGCCACGCAATCCGATCGGGTGGCTCCTGCTCGTGGCAGGCTGGGCCTACGTCTTCGCCGACCGCATGATCCCCTCGGCCGGGCCTCTCATTGCCGGCACCGCGAGCTGGCAGGACGAGCTGCTCGCCTGGCTGGGCGGCTGGTCGGGGCAGGCGATCTTCGCGATCTTCTTCGCCGTGACCATCCTCTTCCCCGAGGGGAGGCTGCCGAGCGGACGCCGAGGGGTCGCGGCCCGCGTCGCGCTTGTCGCGTCGGCGGCCATGGTCGTCATGGTGGCCGTCATGCCGCGCATCAGCGTCAACGCCGCCGACGCGCCGAACGGAGCGATCTTCGCGCCCAACCCGTACGGACTGCTGCACGGTGAGTTCTGGGACCAGGTGTCGTCGGACCTGCTGCTCGTCACCGCGCTGGCGCTGCTGGTGGTCGGCGTGGTGCTGATGGGGATTCGGTTCTTCCGATCCCAGGGTCTGGAGCGCCAGCAGCTGCGCTGGCTGATGACCAGCCTGGCAGTGATCACCCTGACCCTGGTGAGCGCTTTCGTGCTGTACAGCCTCGTCCCAGACCCGAGCGACCTGGTTTGGTATGCGGTGGCGCTGGCCATGCCGCTCCTGCCGATATCGGTGGGCGTGGCGGTGCTGCGCTACCGCCTGTACGAACTTGACCTGATCATCAGCCGATCGATCAGCTACCTGCTGCTGACGGCACTGCTGGCGGGCACGTATGCCGCGGCGGTCTCGCTCGTGCAGAAGGTCTTTGTGCAGATCACCGGGGACCGCTCCGACGCGGCCATCGTGATCTCCACGCTGCTGTTGGCATCGGTCTTCACCCCGATCCGCAAGTGGCTGGAAACGGCCGTCGACAGACGCTTCAAGCCGATGCACGACATCCCGGTGGCTGCGGTGGCCGGCGTGCAGGGTGGCGCCGCGACCGTGGCCATGGCCGAGTGGGAGACGCGCATGGAACTGATCGCGCGGCGGGTGTTCGACGAGCGTCTGGGCGCCGCCGCCATGCCCGACGCCGAGTCAGTGAGAGACAGCTAGCCGGTCGCCCCCGTCGCCCCGGGTTCCACCGGGCGGATCCAACGATCAAGTAGGGGCGAGCTAGGTATCGCGATTCCCACCGGGGGAGATTCGCGACCCCTACCTGCCGTATTGGAGCGGGTTTGAGGCCGATGGTTGTTCGTTGGATCCGTGGGGCGGAACAGCCACCCACACGGAGCCTAGGGCCGCAGCGTCCCCGACCAGACCTGCCAGGCCAGCAACGTCTTGGCGAACAGGCTGAGCAGCATGTACGCGCGCTCTCCGTGGAGGTAGTCACGCCATCGGCCGATCTGCCGGAACTGGAAGACCATGTTGAAGGCGAAGACGTTGAAGCTGATGAACAGGCTCACGTAGATCGCGATCACGAAGCCGGGGATCGGCGCGGCATCGGTCGCGGTCAGCCCGGTCAGCAGCGCGACGGTGATGACCAGCCAGGGCACGATCCCGGCGATGCAGCCGAAGATGTAGTGCAGCCACTGGGGCCGATCGCGCCCCTCGTTGGCGGCCTCCATGCTCCAACCGAACAGGTTCATGGCGGCGTTGGCGCCGACGATGGCAATCAGCGTGCCGACCTCGCGGATGCCGGTGAGCATGGCGATCACCACGATCATCACGCTCGAGGAGAACGCGTACTCGATCCAGCGCGCGGGGTTCTGCCTGCGGGCCAGCCGCCGCTCGTACCAGCCGCGTGCGGGGAAGGCGACCACGAAGTGCGCGATCGAGCTCATGGCGAAGAACGAGGCCACCGCGACGCCGATGGGCAGCTCGAACAGCGTTCGGGTGGCCGGCAGCAGGGTACGGGTGGCGGTGTCGAAGGTCAGGTAGCTGGACGTGATCGACCAGCTGGCCATCGGTTCCTGTGCCAGCGACAGGAAGAGCATGGCCAGGAACTGGACGCCGTGGAGCAGCGCGAGCGCGGCGTTCCAGCGGAAGAGCGAGGTCGCGCGGTCTGCCGGGATCGGCGGCGCCGATGCGCTGGTGGTCATCGAAGCGACGGTCATGAGTGGCTCCCTATGGGGTCTGGGTCGAAGACAAGTGTTCCGTGCGCCGAGGTCGGTCCCAGGTACGTCTCGAGTCCCTCCTCGAGGGGCGTCAGGCGGCGCGGCATGCGCTCCATCAGCGGAGCGAGGTCCACCGTGGCGGGCTGATTGATGAAGTCGATCGCGTCGGGCGTGAGGGGCGGCGACGGCAGCACGGTGAGCGGCACGGCGGCCAGCTTGAGCAGCAGCGACGGACCGGGCGCGATCAGGCGCCGAATGCCCGCCACCCGCAGGGCGCTGGCGATGATCTGGCGCATGCTCAGCGTCTCGGGACCCCCGATCTCGAAGACCTGCTCGTCGGCGGCCGGATCAACCAGGCTGTCTGCAGCGAGCCGCGCGATATCGTCGATGAAGACCGGCGCCAGCCGCTGTCCACCGAAGTTGGTCATCGGGACGAACTGGAGCTGGCGCGCGAAGCCGATGAACCGGTTGAGCGAAACATCACGGGGCCCGAAGATCCAGGTCGGCCGGATGATCGTCCAGGCCAGGCCGCTGCCGCGAATCGCCTCCTCCGCGCGCCACTTGGCGCGGAACCAGTGGCGCTCCGCATCGGGCGCGGCGCCGGCACCTGAGAGGTAGACGAGTCGCTTCACGCCCGCCTGTTGGGCGGCCGCGACGAGCCGTTCGGTCCCCGCGGCATCCACCTCCATGAAGGTCTGTCCGCGACGTGGCGCCTCCATCGGTGAGTTGCGGAAGGCAAGGGCGATGACCAGGGCGTCGGCGCCCGCGAGGGCCTCGGTGAGACCTTCCTCGCGCATGGCGTCCGCCGCTCGGACCTCCACCCGGTCCGGGAGCGGCCCGCGGGCAGCGTCTCCCTGGCGGGAGAGGACGATGACGCGGTGGCCGCGAGCATCCAGTTCGGCGGCGATGCCGCCTCCCACGAAGCCGCTCCCACCGGCGACGGCAACGGTGAGCGGTCGTTCGTTCGGCTGGGCCTCGCTGAAGATGGAGCGGATCGTGCGGGCGCGGTGACGGAAGACCTCTTCGAGCTGCGGGCGAACAACCAGCCCGTGCGCCAGCTCACCCATGGGCCCGAGAGGCAGCCGATACTCGACCTCGTCGATCACCCGAGTCGCGTCTCCTTCGGCCACGAAAGAGTGGCGATGGTCCCAGGACCGATACGGGCCTTTGAGCTGGGTGTCGCGGAACCCGTTCGGCGGGTCGTACTCGGTGATCAGGCTGCGCCACCCGGTCGCGATGCCAAGCAGGGGGCGTACGCGGTACTCGATTTCGAGCCGGTCGCGCATCTCGGTATCGGTCGATCGGAGTTCGAACCCCATGCTGCGCGGCGTGATCCGCCCCAGGTTCTCGGGGCGCGAGAAGAACGCGAACACCTCGTCGAGGGGCCGGTCGATCAAAAGGCTGGCGTTCAGACGGTGGGTGACCATGATGTAGCTCCTGGGGGAAGGCCCGAACGTCGGGAAGGTCGACGCCCGGGCCCAGTGTCCGCGATCTGCCAATCCGTGGCTAGTTGCACCACGGGTAGATGAACAGGCTGTCGTCGCCAGCGCGGTGGTCGGCGAAGACGACCTGAAGCGGAATGGGGTCCGAGATGCCACTGATGTCGGCGCCGGGACGGACGGTGACGCTCAGCAGCAGTGCCAGCGAGATCGGCACGCCACCGCGGGCGGCGTCGTCCAGCAGGCCGGCTCCCTGGAGGGTCTTGATGCCTGCGCGAAGGCAATCGGTGTCGGGGCTGCTCTTGGCGGCAACGGATCCGGCCAGCATGCTGGTTGCAAGGGCGGCGGCCGCAAGGGCCAGGGTCAAGGTGCGCTTCATCGGCGTCTCCTCTGATGTGTTCACCGTGGCTGTGAAATGTTGTGGTTGTGCACTGTTTGTACAGCGTCCGTTTACGGACACTAGCCACTTTGTTCACCCTTGTCAAGTGTTTGTCTATCATGTAGAGTGCACCGACCATGTACACGATCAAACAGGCAGCGGCCCGTGCCGCCGTCAGCGTCCCACTCCTGCGGGCATGGGAGCGCCGGTACCAGATCGTGGAGCCGGAGCGCACCGCTGCCGGCTACCGCCTCTATGACGAGACGGCCATCTCGCGGCTGCTCGCGATGCGGCAGCTGATCGACGACGGCTGGGGGCCGAGCGCCGCGGCGGCCTCCATTCGGGGCATGACCGACGAAGCCGTTCAGGGGCTCATCGAGGAGCACCCGCCCGCTCAGGATCCGACACCGGGTCCGCTTGCGGCGGCCGCTGCAGATGAACTCGTGGCGCGATTCGTGGCAGCGGCCGAGGCGGTGGACCAGGTCGGGGTAGAGGCCGTCCTGGACGAAGCATTCGCGCGCGGTTCATTTGAGCAGGTCGCGCAGACGTCCCTGATGCCGATGATGGTTGCCCTGGGTGTCGCGTGGCAGGCCGGGAAGCTGGATATCGCCGCTGAGCACGCCGCGTCACACGCCATGCTGCGTCGCCTCGCCCGCGCATTCGACGCTGCGGGCAGGCCGATCGCGGGGGATCGGCCGGTCCTGGTCGGGCTGCCGCCGGGGGCGCGACACGAGCTCGGCGCACTTGCCTTTGCCGCGGTCGCCCGCCGTGCCGGGCTACCGGTCGTCTACCTGGGAGTTGATCTGCCCACGGCCGATTGGGTCGAGGCGGTTCGGGCAAGTGCGGCACGGGCCGCGGTGATCGGCGTCATCTCCCCGGCCGACGCCGACGCTGCCGACCGAGTCGCAGACGCGCTGCGCGGTTCACAACCGGGCCTCGTGGTCGCGTTCGGCGGGAGCGCCGCCCCATTCGCCGCGGCCACGGGTGTCCTGCGGCTCCCGGAGAACCTCCTCGCGGCGGTGGATCTGCTGCGGGCCAGGCTGGCCTGACCCCTCCCTGCTCGGTCGTGTTCCACGGGGCGGATCCAACGATCACGCACGGCCGAGGTAGGTATCCCGATTCCCATCGGGGGAGATTCACGGCCCCTACCTGGCCGTAATTGGGCCGGAGCGGGTCGATGGTTGATCGTTGGATCCATGGGGTGGAACAGCGGGGCGCGCGGAGGTCGCTACACCAGCCCCAGCGCCAGCCCCAGGTCCATCCGCACCGACTCCCGCAGCACGGCGAGCGGCAACGCCCCGTGGCCGAGCACCGCATCGTGGAAGCGGCGGATGTCGAAGGCAGCGCCGACCGCGACCTCGGCATCGGTCCGCAGCGCTCGGATCTCCAGCTGACCGACCTTGTAGGCGAGGGCCTGTCCGGGCCAGCCGATGTCTCGGTCCACCTCGTTGGCGATGTTGTTGAGTCCAAGGGCGGTGTGTGCCGCCATGAAGTCGATCGCCCGCCTACGCGGCCAGCCGAACGCGTGCATCCCGGTGTCGACCACCAGCCGCGAGGCGCGCCACGCGTCGAAGCTGAGCATCCCGATCCGGTCGAGGTCGCCGGAGTAGAGGCCCATCTCGTCGGAGAGCCGCTCGGAATAGAGGCCCCAGCCCTCGACGAAGGCGGTCGTCTCGCCGTGACGTCGGAAGGCAGGGAGGTGCTCCAGCTCCTGCCCGATCGCCACCTGCAGGTGGTGCCCCGGCACCGCCTCGTGGAAGGCCAGCGCCTCGGCTTCGTACCGGGGCCGGGTGGTGGGCGCCGAGGTGTTGATGTAGTAGCGCCCCGGACGGCTCCCATCCCGCGGGGGATCGCGGTAGTAGGCGATCGTCGAGTGCTCTTCCTCGTGGGGGAGCATGCGCACCACCTCGCACGCCGCCTGCGGGAGGCGCCCGAACCAGGCCGGAATCGCGGCCACGGCGCGGGCCAGGGACTGTTCGGCAGCCGTGGCGACCTCGTCGGCGGTTGAGAAATGGACCGATGGATCCCCGCGCAGTGCGGCCAACGTCGCCGCCAGATCAGCGGTCCCCAGGACGCGACTGCCCAGCTCGGTGATCTCGGCGTCGATCCGCTCGATCTCCGCCAGTCCAACATCGTGCAGCTCCTCCGGCGACCGGTCGAGGGTCGTGTGCGCACGTGCCAGGCGGGCATAGGTCTCGGCGCCACCGGGGAGGTGGCAGATCCCCACCCGATCCTCGTCGCGCGCGGCCGGCAGCGCCTCGCCGGCGAGGAACTCCCGATAGCGGGCGAAGGCGGGCCGCAGGCCGTCGCGGATGGCTGCGGCGAGATCCGCGGCCCAGTCGGCGCCAAGGCCGGCCGGCGCGGCGGCCGCCGGCTCGAGCAGCGGCCAGTCCGTGACGGGACGAGCGAGCAGGGCGTCGAGCTGGGAGATCACGCGGCGCACCGACCCGGCCACGGGAGCTCGCCCCTCATCGAGGCCGCGGCGCAACTGCGTCACCAGCTCGCCCATCCACGGGCCCATCGCTCGCCAACGGGCGAGCATGGCGGCGGCATCCTCCTCGGAACGAAGGGGCTGGTACGAGGGGATGTCCATGAACATCGCCTGCGGGCCGCTCATGGCGTCGACCGTGTGAGCCACCGCATCGGCGGCGAGGGTGGCCAGCTCTCCGTCGAGCGCCTCGATCAGCGCGAGGCGGGTGAGCGCCGCCTCGTGGTCGTCGGGCACGGCCGCCGCGAGCGCCCGCGCTCTCATGTCCGCGAAGCGTCGTCCGAGCGCGGCGCGGCCCTCGACCGTGATGTCGGGCAGCCGGTCACCGTAGCGGTGCTCCCCGTATGCGGTGCCCTGGACCGGATCGGCCTGCAGGCTGGCGTCCCAGAACTCGTCCGCCAGGCGGTCGATCTCCCCCATCTCCCCCGTCTCCCCCGTCGTCACGCGGTTGCCATCACCGCCCGCTCGGCCAGGGCGATCGGCAGCGTGCCGGCGCTGGTGATCGCATCGTGGAAGTCGCGCAGGGCGGCGAAGT
>Ga0224510_10002213_pt1 | contig 11922 bp, 7 predicted proteins | sample SF_May12_sed_USG_FD_170161 | JGI IMG/M metagenome (GOLD analysis project Ga0224510, IMG submission 170161) | Sediment microbial communities from San Francisco Bay, California, United States - SF_May12_sed_USGS_4_1 | ecosystem: Environmental > Aquatic > Marine > Sediment | place: USA: California... | reverse complement strand
ACGACGCCGAAGCTGCCCTCGACGAGGGCGGCCGGCACGTCGGCGCTGTAGGTGCCGCCAGGCAGCACCGTGGTCGTGAAGGTCTGCACGGTACCGTTGGCACCGGTCACGGTCAGCGTGACCGTCGCGCCGGTGGGCAAATCGGTCGTGCCGGTGATCGCGGGCGTGCTGTCGTTGGTCAGCGCGGGTGCATCGACGGTGAGCGCCGGCGGCGTGGTGTCGATCGCGCCGCTGTCATTGGCGCTCGCGCTGTTGCCCGCGGCATCGGTGCCGCCGGCCACGACGGTGTAGGCGCCTTGCGCCAGTGCAGCAGGGACGTCGGCGCTGTAGGAACCGTCGGCCTGGACGGTGGCACCGAAGAACTGCACCGCGCCGTCGGCGCCGGTGACCGTCAGCGTGATCGTCGCGCCGGCGGGCAGGTCGGTCGTGCCGGTGATCGTCGGCGTCGTGTCGTTGGTCAGCGCCGGTGCGTCGACGGTGATCGCGGGTGCCGTGAGGTCGATCGTGCCGGTGTCGTTCGCGGTGGCGCTGTTGCCCGCGGCGTCGACCGCGCGCGCGACGACGCCGAAGCTGCCCTCGACGAGGGCGGCCGGCACGTCGGCGCTGTAGGTGCCGCCAGGCAGCACCGTGGTCGTGAAGGTCTGCACGGTACCGTTGGCACCGGTCACAGTCAGCGTGACCGTCGCGCCGGTGGGCAAATCGGTCGTGCCGGTGATCGCGGGCGTGCTGTCGTTGGTCACCGCGGGGGCATCGACGGTGAGCGCGGGCGGCGTGAAGTCCACGGCGCCGCTGTCGTTGGCGGTCGCGGCATTGCCTGCCGCGTCGGCGGCACTGGCCACCACGACGTACGGGCCTTCTGCCAGCGGCGACGGCACGTTGCCGCTGTACGTCCCGCCGGGCTGCACGGTGGTGGTGAAGGTCTGGACCGCGCCGTTCGCGCCGGTGACCGTCAACGTCACGGTCGCGCCGGCGGGCAGGTCGGTCGTGCCGGTGATCGTCGGCGTGCTGTCGTTGGTCAGCGCAGGCGCGTCGACGGTCAGCGTGGGCGCGGTCGTGTCGAGCACGCCGGTGTCGCTGGCGCTTGCCGCATTGCCGGCGGCGTCAGCGGCGCTGGCCACCACGCTGTACGTGCCTTGCGCCAGAGGCGACGGCACGTCGGCGCTGTAGGTGCCGCCGGGCTGCACGGTGGCGGTGAAGGTCTGCACCGCGCCGTCGGCACCGGTCACGGTCAGCGTGATCGGCGCGCCGACGGGCAGGTTGCTGGTGCCGGTGATCGTCGGTGTCGTGTCGTTGGTCAGCGCAGGCGCGTCGACGGTGATCGTCGGCGGCGTGGTGTCGACCGTGCCGGCATCGCTGGCACTGCCGCTGTTGCCGGCCGCGTCGATGCCGATCGCCACGACGGTGTAGGAGCCCTCGGCGAGAGCCGCGGGCACGTCGGCGCTGTAGCTGCCGCCAGGCTGCACCGTCGCGGTGAAGGTCTGGACCGCACCGTTGGCGCCAGTCACGATCAAGGTGACTGACGATCCGGGTGGCAGGTCGGTGCTGCCGGTGATCGTGGGCGTGCTGTCGTTGCCGAGTGCAGGCGCGTCGACGGTGATCGTCGGCGCCGTGGTGTCGATGCTCCCACCGTCGTTGGCGTTCGCGCTCTGGCCGGCGATCGTGACGCTGGCGCTGATGCTGTACGGGCCCTCGGCCAGCGGGGCAGGCACGTCGGCGCTGTAGCTGCCGTTCGGCTGCACGATGGCGGTGAAGGTCTGCACCGCGTTGTCTGCACCGGTTACCGTGAGCGTGACGGTCGATCCCGGCGGCAGGTTGCTCGTGCCCGTGATCGTGGGTGTGCTGTCGTTGGTCAGCGCAGGTCCGTCGACCGTCACTGCGGGCGCGGCGGCCACGTTGACCGTGAGTGTGGCGCTGGCGGTGGCGCCGCTCGGATCGGCGACCGTGTAGCTGACGGCCACCGGGCCGCTGACGCCGGGCGCCGCAATGAACGTGAGCGTGCCGTCGGAATTGACGACCACGCTGCCCTGTGCAGCGTCCACGCTCGCTCCGGCGAGGCTGATCGGGTCGCCGTCGACGTCGCTGTCGTTGGCCAGCACCGCCACGCTGACGGGCGCCTGGGCCACCGTGCTCACCGCATCGCCGCGGGCCACCGGCGCATCGTTGACCGGTGAAACCGTGATCGCGAAGCTCGCCGGTGCCGACACCGCGCCGCCGTTGTCGGTGACGGTGAAGCCGACGCTGGCATTGCCGTTGAAGTCGGTCGTCGGCCGGAAGATCAGGTTCGCCGCCTGCGCGGGCGCGAGCGACTGGTTGGCGGTCACGGCGGTCACGCCGTCGGCCAGCAGCAGCGTGCCGTTGCCGGGCAGCGTAGTCACGGTGACGTTCGTGACCGTGCCGTCGATATCGGTGCCGACGAGCGACACACCGATCGTCGAGTCTTCGTCGCCCGTCGCGGCGCCCGGCGTGGCCAGCGGCGCGTCGTTGACGGCAGTGAGGCTGATCTGCGTGCCGCCGCCGGCGCGCGTGACGCCGTTGTCGACGGTGTAGCCGAAACCGCCGACGGGGGCGACGCCGTCGTAATCTGCCGGCGGCAGGTAGCGCAGGCCGGGCAGGTCGGTCGGTGCCAGCGTGGTACCGACGGTCACCGGGGTGCCATCGGGCAGCACCACTTGTCCGATCACGGGCAGTTGCGTGACGGTGACGACCAGGCTGCCGCTGCCGGTGGGCGTGCCCAGGCCCAGGCCCACGGGCGCACCCGACTCGATCGCACCGATCGACGACGTCGGCGCAACCAGGCGAGATGCGTCCGTGGCCTCTGGCGGATTGCTCTGGGCGGCGATGCTGGATGCGAGTGGCGCGGCGTCCACCTGCGTGGCCAGGTCTGCCGGCGTGATCGATTCCACGATCCGGTCGATGCGCAGGCCGGGCTGCAGGTCGCCGCTGTCGCCGCCCGCAAGGCCCGCCGCCGGCGCGGCATCGAGGTCACCCCGATCGAGGGCATCCACGCTGCGATCGATTGCGCCCAGTTCGCCGAGCTTGATTGGCTCGCGTGGCCCGTCGGTCATCTGCACGATCGCGTTCTGCTCGGTCAGCAGCGCATCGCCGGGCATCACCACCTCGCCCAGCTTCAGCGGGCGCCACGCGCCGTCGGTGCCGCGGATGTAGGCCTTGCCCCAGATGCTGACGACGGTGCCTCGCGGCGTGTTGACGAAGGTCGGCATGACGCGGTGTTCCCTGGTGTATTCGATGTTGCTCGGGGAGAATAGCGGCGCTAAGGCTGTACTCGCAGATGCAACCGAGGTGCGGCGTGACTGCCATCACTGATTGCAACGACTTGTGACGTTGGCTCGGCGAGCGCGTGTGCAAATTCCGCAGGCCGGGCCTCACGGTTTATCGGCACATATGCACAAGTCTTGAGCCACGTGCGCACTGCATCCGGCCACGGTGCGCCGGTCGCGTCCGTCGCGCGCGGAATCGCTAGCGCTCGCGCATCGCGCCTTCGCGAACCTTCAACACGGGCTTGAGCAGGTAGGACATCACGGTCTTCTTGCCCGTGAGCACGTCCACTTCCGCGGTCATGCCGGGGATGATCTGCAGCTTGTCGTTGAAGCCGGACTTCGAGGTGCGCACACGCACCAGGTAGAACGCATTGCCACGCTCGTCGACCACGGTGTCGGGGCTGATGTTCTCGACCGACGCGTCGAGACCGCCATAGATCGAGAAGTCGTACGCGGTAAATTTCACGTTGGCCGCCTGCCCTGGGCGGATGAAGGCGATGTCCTTGGGCGCGATACGCGCCTCGAGCACGAGCGTGTCGTCCAGCGGCACGATCTCGACCAGGTCCTTGCCCGGCTGCACCACGCCGCCGACCGTGTTGGCGAGCAGCCGCTGCACGCGCCCGCGCACGGGGCTCCTGACCTGCGCCTTGCTCACCTTGTCGGCCAGCGCCACCGCGCCCTCGTTGAGCGCGTTGAGCTTGCCCATCGCCTCGGCGAGGTCGCGCCTCGCCTCGTTGCGGAACGTGAGTTCGGCCTCCTGGGCCTTTCGCTGCGACTCGCCGATCGCCGCCTGGGCGCGCGCGATCTGTGCGCTCGCCTGTTCGGCGTCGCCGCGGTTCTTCGAGACATCGCGTTCCAGGCGCAGGATGTCGACCTGCGACACCGCACCGGAGGCCAGCAGCGGCCGCGTCTGTGCCAGTTCCTGCTGCGCCAGGTCGAGCCCGCGCTGCGCAGCCGTGCGGCGCGCGCTTGCCTCGGTCATCTCCTGCTGGCGCTGGGCCATCTGCTGACGCACCACCGACAACTGGGCGTCGAGTTCAGACAGTCGCGAGACGTACAGACGCCGCTCCTCCTCGACGATGCGGCGCTCGTCGTTGTCCTTGGCTTCCGGTGGCACGAAAGGCTTGCCTTCGGCCAGCGCACGCAGTCGCGCCGCGCGGGCACGCAGCGCAATGCCCGTGGCAGCGCTCTCGCGCATGCCTGCCGTTGCGCGAGTCTCCTCGATGCGCAGCAACAGCTGGCCGGCCTCGACCACCTGGCCTTCCTGGACCGCGATCTCCGCCACCACTCCGCCGTCGAGCGACTGCAGCACTTGCAGCTGGCGCGACGGGATGACCCGCGCCTCGCCGCGCGTGACTTCATCGACCTTGGCCAGCGCAGCCCACAGCACGAGCAGACTGAGCACGATGATCGAGGCGCGCACGATCTTCTGTGCGCGGTGCGTGCGCTGGCGCGAGATCAGCGCATCGGCCTCGACCTCGAACGGCCGCATGCCCGCGGCGATCGCGGCCTGGTCGTCGAGCGGGTTGCCGAGCCAGCGCCGCGTCACCGGCTCGAGCGCGACGCGGATGCGCTCGAGGCCGCCATGCAGGGTGGTGCCGACGGCGTTCATGCGGCCTTCGCGATCCGCCCCGACTGGAGCGCTTCCATGATGCGGTCGCGCGGACCGTCAGCGACGATGCGGCCGTGATCGACCACGACGACGCGGTTGACGAACTGCAGCAGCGAAGTCCGGTGCGTCACCAGCACCACGGTCTTGCCCTGCGCGAAGGCCGACAGGCGCTGCGTGACGTGCGCCTCGGTCGAGAAGTCCATCGCGCTCGTCGGTTCGTCGAGCAGCAGGATCGGCGCGTTGTGCAACACCGCCCGCGCGATGCCCACCGCCTGGCGCTGGCCGCCCGAGAGGCGCTCGCCGCGTTCGCCCACCGGCAGATCGAAACCCCGCGGATGGCGGTGCACGAAGTCGGACAGGCCCGCGACCTCGGCCGCCGCGACGATCGCCGCGTCGTCGGCGTAGGGCAGGCCGAAGGCGATGTTCTCGCGCAGCGAGCCATGGAACAGCAGCACATCCTGCGACACGCAGCCGATGTTGCGACGCACGTCGGCCGGATCGAGCTGGCGCAGGTCGACACCATCGAGGAGCACCGCGCCTTCGGTCGGTTGGTACAGCCCCATCACGAGGCGCTGGATCGTCGATTTGCCCGAGCCGACGCGCCCGATCAGCGCCACGTGCTCGCCCGGCGCGACGCGCAGGCTGATGCCGTCGAGCGCGGCGCTCTGCGGCTCGTTCGCACGCTGCGGGTAAGAGAAGCGCAGGTTGCGCAGCTCGATCTCGCCCTTGAGGTCACGCCGCTGGATGAACGGCGCCGCGCCTTCTTCGGCGCCGGGGCGTTCCACCGGCTGCGCCATCAGACGGTCGAGCGACTCGAGCGCGGTGCGCGCGCCCTGGTATTGCATCAGCAGGCCGACGACCTGTCCCGCAGGCGCGAGAGCACGGCCGGCCAGCATGCCCGCGGCGATCAGGGCGCCCATCGTCAGCTGCCGCTCGCCGATCAGGTACACGCCGACCAGGATCACGACCACGCTGTTGAGCTGCGTCAGCCACGCCGTGCCGTACATCGCCGACGACGACAGCGCGCGCATGCGCACGTTCGTGCGCGCGAGGAAGGTGTTCGCACGCTCCCATTTCGCCTGCACCACCCCCTCGGCACCCTGCGACTTGATCGTCTCCAGGCCGGTCAGGCTCTCAATCAGCGTCGCATTGCGCTGAGCTGACGCCTGCCAGGTGGTTTCGGCGAGCTGGTGTAGGCGGTGCTGCAGGACCCAGCCGACGATCACGACGACGCCGAACACGACCACGACCGGGATCGCGAGCCAGGGCGACAGCCACAGCATCACGAGCACGAACAGCAGCGCGAAGGGCAGGTCGATCAGCGCGGTCACGGTGGACGAGGCGATGAAATCGCGCACCTGCTCGAAGCCGCGCAGGTTGCTCGCGAACGAGCCCACCGACTCCGGCCGGTGCTCCAGCCGCAGCCCGAGAACGCGTTCCATCAGCGTGGCCGAGAGCTTGACGTCGATGCGCGCGCTGGCCTCGTCGACGAAGCGGCTGCGCAGGTTGCGCAGCCAGAGGTCGGCGCACAGCACGACCACGATGCCGATCGCCATCGCCCACAGCGTCTCGACGGCATGGTTGGGCACCACGCGGTCGTACACGTTCATCGAGAAGATCGGGAACGCCAGCGCGAACACGTTGACCAGCGCCGCCGCCCAAAGCACGTCGCGGTAGACGAAGCGCTGCGCAGCGATCGCGCTCCAGAACCAATGGCCTCGGCGTGTCGGTCTCACGCCCTGGGCGCGGCTGTCGAAGCGGAACTGTGGGCGCACGAACAGCGTCACGCCGATGTATCGCTGGGCCAGTTCCTCGCGCGGCAGCGTCACTGCGCCCTGGCCGCTCTGCGGCAGCATCACCTGGGCAGCCCCGTCGGCGTCCCAGCCCACGAGCACGCACGACTGGTTGTTGGCGAGCACCAGGATCGCGGGCAATGCGGCCGCGTCGATCGCTTCCAGCGGCAGGCGTTGCAGGCGCGAGGCCATGCCGGCGCGCGCCGCGGCACGCTCGGCCAGTTCGAGCGTCAGCCGGCCGTCGACCAGCGGCAGCCCGGCCGAAAGCGACGCGCGCGAGGCCCCCTGCCCGTGCAAACGGCACACCTCGACCAGGCTGTCGAGCAGCGGGTCGGGGTGGATCAGGTCCTCGCGCAGGCGCGGGGTGACGAATTCTTTGCTCATCGACGGAGCGTCAGCCTATATCGGCGCAATGCAGATCGAACTGACCCCGGCTGCGGTCGGCGAAGAAATGCTGCAAGGTTTCACGCACGGTGCGAAAAGCGATCTCGTCCCAAGGCACCTCGTCCTCTCGGAACAGGCGCGCTTCGAGCGATTCGGTGCCGGGGTCGAGCCGGGGCGAAGTCATCGTGGCCAGGTAGAACAGATGCACCTGGCCCACGCGGACCACGTTGAGCACCGTGAACAACGCACCGATCGCGACCTGCGCGCCGGCCTCCTCGTCGGTCTCGCGCAGTGCGCCCTGGATCGTCGTCTCACCCAGTTCGAGGAAGCCCGCCGGCAGCGTCCACAGGCCGCGGCGCGGCTCGATCGCGCGCTTGCACAGCAGCACCCGGTCCTCCCACACCGGCACGGTGCCGACGACGTTCAACGGGTTCTCGTAATGGATCGTGCCGCAGGCCGGGCACACCGCGCGCTCGCGGTTGTCGTCGGCGGGGATGCGGTAGTCGACCGGGGTGCCGCAGGCGCGGCAGTGGCGGATGCGCTCGCGCTGGGACAGCAGCATGGGCGCCGAGTGTAGCGGTGGCATCATGACCGCATTGCCCGACCGATGCTTGCCCATGAAGCTCTACAACTACTTCCGCTCGTCCGCCTCGTACCGCGTGCGCATCGCGCTGGCGCTCAAGGGCCTCGAATACGACTACGTGCCGGTCCACCTGGTCAAGAACGAGCAGTTCGCCGAGTCCTATGTCGCGGTGTCGGCCTCGCGCCTGGTGCCCACGCTGATCGACGACGCCCAGGTGCTGACGCAGTCGCTCGCGATCATCGAGTATCTCGACGAGACGCATCCCGAGCCGCCGCTGCTGCCGGGCGATGCGGCGGGCCGTGCGCGCGTGCGCGCGCTGGCCTACGACGTCGCCTGCGAGATCCACCCGTTGAACAACCTGCGCGTGCTGCGCTACCTGGTTCGCGATCTGAAGGTCAGCGAGGAGGACAAGGACCGCTGGTACCGGCACTGGGTCGAGACGGGCCTGGAGACGGTCGAGCGACAGCTCGACGATGCGCGCACCGGTCGCTTCTGCCATGGCAATGCGCCCTCACTGGCCGACGTCGTGCTCGTGCCGCAGATCTTCAACGCCCGGCGCTACGACTGCCGGCTCGACCACGTGCCGCGTGTGATGCGGGTGTTCGATGCCTGCATGGCCTTGCCGGCGTTCGAAGGCACGCAACCGTCGAAGTGTCCCGACGCGCAATGACGCGGTCTCGGCCTGCCCTGGTTGGCTCGATCGTCCCCGAATGGCCGGTGCATCCGCGCGTGGGCGCGCTGATGAGCACGCGCGCCGGCGGCGTCAGCGCCCCGCCTTTCCATGCCCTGAACCTCGGCCGCGCGTCCGGCGATGACCCTGATTGCGTGAGGGAGAACCGGCGCCGTTTCGAGGCGACGATCGGCGCGCACCCGGTGTGGCTGTCGCAGGTGCACGGCGTGCAGGTGGTCCGGCTCGACGGTCGTGGCGCCGCGCCCGCCGTCGAGGCTGACGCGGCGATCACGACCGAACCCGGCATCGCCTGCACCGTCATGGTCGCCGACTGCCTGCCGGTGCTGCTCGCCGCACCCGATGGGCGCGGCGTCGGTGCCGCCCATGCCGGCTGGCGCGGACTGGCCGCCGGAGTCTTGCAAGCCACGGTGGTCGCGCTTTGCGAGGCGGCCGCTTGCGAGCCGCAAGAGCTGGTGGCCTGGCTGGGCCCGTGCATCGGTCCGCGTCAGTTCGAGGTCGGTGCCGATGTCCTCGCCGCCTTCGGCGCCGCGACTGCCGGCAGCCTGCGATTCGTGCCCCGGCCGCGGGCAGACGGCGAGATGCGCTGGCTGGCCGACCTGCCGGGACTGGCGCGCGACCGCCTGGCCGCATGCGGCGTCACGACGATCAGCGGCGGCGCATGGTGCACGGTCGAGGACCATTCACGGTTCTTCTCGTTCCGGCGCGACCGGGACACCGGCCGCATGGCTGCCGCGGTCTGGCTCACCGCTGGGCGGGCCGGTGTCGGCACCGGTCTGGGCGGCTGACTCGCGCGCGCGCCGTGCCCGCCGCCGCACGGGCGTGCCGAGGATGTAGAGCACGAGCGCCAGCGGCAGCAGTCCCCAGCCGATGAAGGTGAGACCCGCGCCGAGCACCGTGCCTTGCGGCGCAAGCGCCTCGGCGACGGCCACGATGCCGACGACGTAAATCCAGCCGATCGCGACGAGGTACAGCAAGCCAGGGCATCCTTAGGCGATGGCGCGTAAGCGACCGGCCAGTGGGTTCTGAGATATTCGCGGTTTCCGATCGCCGCCGGGTTACCGCGGCGGCATTGTCGACCACGCGCCGCTCCTGGGCGCACGGAACGAGGAGATCACTGATGAGTCGTGACCGCCCAACCCTTCCCGGGGCCGATCAGGCCGAAGCCTTCGGACAGGCCATCGGCGGCATGCTGCAATCGTTCGCCGGTCTGACGGTACCCAAGGCGGCGCTGGGCGAGTTGCAGGCCGACTACCTGAAGGAAGCCACGGCGCTGTGGAACGGTGCGGTCGAGCGCATGACGAGCGAAGACCCGGCGCCCCCCACGCTGGCCGACCGGCGTTTCGCTGCCGGCGACTGGGCCGCCAACCCGGCCGCTGCCTTCACCGCACAGACCTACCTGCTCAATGCGCGCACGCTGCTGAAGATGGCCGAGGCGATGCAGGGCGACGAGAAGACGAAGGCGCGCGTGCGCTTTGCGGTGCAGCAGTGGATCGATGCGGCCAGCCCGAGCAACTATCTCGCGCTCAATCCGGAGGCGCAGCGCAAGGCGCTCGACTCGAAGGGCGAAAGCATCACGCAGGGCCTGGCCCACCTGTGGCAGGACATCCAGCAGGGTCATGTCTCGCAGACCGACGAGAGCGCGTTCGAGGTCGGGCGCAACGTCGCGACCACCGAAGGTGCGGTCGTGTTCGAGAGCGAGCTGTTCCAGCTCATCGAGTACAAGCCGCTGACGGCCAAGGTGCATGCGCGGCCGATGCTGTTCATCCCGCCCTGCATCAACAAGTACTACATCCTCGACCTGCAGCCCGAGAACTCGGTGATCCGCTGGACGGTGCAGCAGGGGCATCGCCTGTTCGTCGTCAGCTGGCGCAATCCGGACGACGGCCTCGCGGCCAAGACCTGGGACGACTACATCGAGGATGCGGCGATCCGCGCCATCCACGAGGTGCAGGCCATCACGGGCCAGAAGCAGATCCAGACCCTGGGCTTCTGCGTCGGGGGCACGATCCTGGCCACCGCGCTGGCGGTGCTGGCCGCGCGTGGCGAGCAGGCGGCCTCGAGCGTGACGCTGCTGACCACGCTGCTTGACTTCTCCAACACCGGCGTGCTCGATCTCTTCGTCGACGAGGCGTCGGTGCAGCTGCGTGAGATGACGCTCGGGCCCAAGGCGCCCGGCGGCCCGAAGTTGCTGCACGGCAAGGAACTCGCCACCACGTTCAGCTTCCTGCGTCCGAACGATCTGGTGTGGAACTACGTAGTCGGCAATTACCTCAAGGGTGTCAAGCCGCCACCGTTCGACCTGCTGTACTGGAACGGCGATTCGACTAACCTGCCGGGCCCGATGTATGTCTGGTACCTGCGCCACACCTACCTGCAGAACGACCTGCGCCGGCCCGGCAAGCTCACCGTCTGCGGCGAGAAACTCGATCTCGGCAAGATCGCCGCGCCGGTGTTCGTCTACGCCTCGCGCGAGGACCATATCGTGCCCTGGGAGGCGGCGTTCGAGAGCACCAAGATCATGAAGGGCAAGGTCCGCTTCGTGCTGGGCGCTTCGGGCCACATCGCCGGCGTCATCAACCCGCCGGCGGCCAAGAAGCGCAGCCACTGGGTCGACGGCAACGCCGGCAGGACGGCCCAGCAGTGGTTCGAATCGGCCAAGGAACTGCCGGGCAGCTGGTGGCCCGACTGGGGCCGGTGGCTCAAGCCCAACGCGGGAAAGTTGGTGGGTGCGCCCAAAGGCTACGGCGACCGCAAGCACAAGGCCATCGAACCGGCACCCGGGCGTTACGTCAAAGTCAAGGCCTGACGAGGGCCAGCCACGGATTGGGGATGACTAGGGGGCGAGGCGGCCGGCGTGGCGCTACAGTCGCAGGCATCAATCTGCACCAAGGAGACAGCACATGGCACAGAAAGTCGCATACGTCACCGGCGGCATGGGCGGCATCGGCACCGCGATCTGCCAGCGCCTGCACAAGGAAGGCTTCAAGGTCATCGCCGGCTGCGGACCGAGCCGTGACTACGACAAGTGGCTCACCGAGCAGAAGGCGCTCGGCTACACGTTCTACGCCTCGGTGGGCAATGTCGCGGACTGGGACTCCACGGTCGCGGCCTTCAGCAAGGCGACTCAGGAGCACGGCACGATCGACGTGCTGGTCAACAACGCCGGCATCACTAAGGACCGCATGTTCCTGAAGATGACGCCCGAGGACTGGAAGGCCGTGATCGACACCAACCTGAACAGCATGTTCAACGTCACCAAGCAGGTGGTGCCGGGCATGGTCGAAAAGGGCTGGGGCCGAATCATCCAGATCTCGTCGGTCAACGGCGAGAAAGGACAGGCCGGCCAGACCAACTACTCGGCGGCCAAGGCCGGCATGCACGGCTTCACGATGGCGCTGGCGCAGGAAGTGGCGGCCAAGGGCGTGACGGTCAACACCGTGAGCCCCGGCTATATTGGCACCGACATGGTCAAGGCGATCAAGCCGGAAATCCTCGAGAAGATCATCGCCACGATCCCGGTCAAGCGGCTGGGCACGCCCGAGGAGATCGGCTCGGTGGTCGCGTGGCTGGCGGGCGAGGAC
>Ga0224510_10002212_pt1 | contig 11925 bp, 7 predicted proteins | sample SF_May12_sed_USG_FD_170161 | JGI IMG/M metagenome (GOLD analysis project Ga0224510, IMG submission 170161) | Sediment microbial communities from San Francisco Bay, California, United States - SF_May12_sed_USGS_4_1 | ecosystem: Environmental > Aquatic > Marine > Sediment | place: USA: California... | reverse complement strand
CCAGCAGCGGGCCAGGCCGTGCAGCTCCGCCTCCACCTGGCAGGCCACATCGTGGCAGAGCGAGCCCAAGTCCTGGCCCCGGGCCAGGGAGGCCAGGGCCTGTTCCTGCTCGGCCAGCATCTCGTCGGTGGCCCGCCGGGTGAGGTCCCGGAACAGGATCAGGCGGTAGCGGCCGGTGGGGTGAACGGCCGGTAGCGGGGTGTGCGTAGCGTGGACCGCCACCGCGCTTCCCGACCGGTGCCGCAGCACGTGGGAGGCCTCGACCTGGCAGCCCTCGGCCAGCCGCTGGTCGATCAGGGCCAGCTGGTCCCGGGGCGGGTCATCCCCGAACAGCACCACGAAGGCCCGGCCCAGCAGATGCTCGGCGTCGTAGCCGAGGGTGGCGGCCAGGTTGGCGCTCACATACATGATGTGGTGCCACCCGGTGGCCGGATCGGGCAGGGTCACCACCACGCCGTCGTAGGCCGACCGGGCCGAGGCCACCAGGTCGAGGCGCTGGGGGTCATCGGCCGGGACGGCCGACACCGCGATCGAAGGGGTGGCCGCCGCCGCCCGCCGCTCGGGCTGCGCGGCGCTGCCCATCGCGGGGAAGGGCGCCGTGGGGTCGGGCCCGGGTACGGACGAGGGAGCGAACGCGCCGGCCAGCGCCTCACCTATCGACGCCAGGCTGCGATCGGTCACGGGACGCTCTTCTATGGTCAGCCCGCCGGCCGTCAGGAACCTGATCACACTACCACCCCACCCGGGGCCAACCACGCACCGTGTCCAAACCGGCCCGGTCTACACCAGTCAAGCGGAGACAACTACCGGCTAACGTGTTGGAGTGACCGATACGTTCACCGTGCGCGAGCTTTGCACCGCGCTCAGTGCCGCCGTCGCCGCCGCCTTCCCCGACGAGGTCTGGGTGCAGGGGTCGATCTCCAGCCTCACCCGAGCCGCCAACGGCCACGTCTACTTCGACCTGGTGGATCCGGCCGACGAGGTGGGCTTGGCCGCCCCCGGGGTACTGCCCGTCACCCTGTTCGCCTCCGACCGCCAGCGCGTGAACGCCATCCTTCGCAAGGCGGGCAACATCCGCATGTCGGACGGGGTGGAGATCCGCATCCGGGGCCGGGTGGCCTATTATCCGCCCCAGGGCCGTGTGCAGCTGCGGATGAGCCTGATCGACCCGGCCTACACCGTGGGCCAGATGGCGGCGGCCCGCCAGGCCCTGCTCGACGCCCTGGCCGCCGAGGGTCTGCTCAACGCCCAGCGGGGCCTGGAGCTGCCGGTCCCGCCCCTGCGCATCGCCCTGCTCACCAGCGCCGGCAGCGCCGCTCACGCCGACTTCGCCCACGAGCTGGACCAGAGCGGCTACCCGTTCGAGATCACCGTGTACGACTGCCGGGTGCAGGGGGTCGACGCCGTGGCATCCATCGTGGAGGCCCTCACCCTGGCCGCCACCGCCCCGGCCGACGACGGGCTGAGCCGGCGCCCCCCGCCCGACGTCGTGGTGCTGGTGCGGGGCGGCGGAGCGCGCACCGACCTGGCTGCTTTCGACCACGAGCGGGTGGCCCGGGCCATCGCCCAGTGCCCCCTGCCGGTCCTGGTGGGCGTGGGCCACGAGATCGACCGGTCGGTAGCCGACGAGGTGGCCCACCTGTCGGCCAAGACCCCCACCGCTACGGCGGCGCTGCTGGTGGAGGCCGTCCGGGTCTTCCACCGGCAGGTGGAGCAGGCCGCCGCCCGGCTGGCCGGTCTGGCCGGCGCCCGGCTAGACGCCGCGGCCGGGCGCCTCTCGGGCGCCGGGGGGCGGCTGGTGGCGGCGGCCAACGGCCTGGTGACCAGCCACCACACCTACCTTGACCGGCACCGCACCCAGCTCCGCTACCTGGCCGAACGGTGCTGCGAGCGGGCGGCAACCGAGCTCGACCGGGCCGATCTCCACCTGCGGGCCCACGACCCGGCAGCCACCCTGGCCCGGGGCTGGTCGATCACCCACACCGCCGGTGGCGCCCTGGTCCGCGACGCCGCCGCCGTGGCGCCGGGTACCGTGCTGGTCACCACGGTCGCCGCCGGAACAGTGACCAGCACGGTCACCGGGGCGACCACCGGCGGGAAGCCCGGGAGCGGCCCGGACGACGAACCGCCGCCCACCGACGCAGCTGACGAGACCCCATGACTGACCAACCCGAGGATCTCGGCCTGACCTACGCCGAGGCGCTGGCCGAGCTCGACGAGATCCTCAGCCAGCTCGAATCGAGCACGGTTGACGTCGATGTGCTGGCCGAGCGGGTGGCCCGGGGGGCCCAGCTTGTGCGGTTCTGCCGCCAGCGCCTCCAGGTGGTGCGCCTCGACGTGGACACCGTGGTGGAGCAACTCCTCGATGACACCTCAGGCGGCCGCAATGGAACCTGATGGGCCACCCGCCGAGCTCACCCGGGTGGCGGCCGACGTCGACATCCGGCTCCGCCGCCTGTTCGACGACGAGCTGGCCCGCTGGAAGGAGCTCGACCCCCGTCTGGCCGAGGCCATCGAGGAGCTGGCGCTTGTGGTCAACAGCGGAGGCAAGCGGCTGCGGGCCGCCTTCGTCTACTGGGCCTGGCGGGGCCGGGCGGGCGGCGCCGAAGCCCACCCGGCCCATGGAGCCGGTCCGGGCGAACGACACGTAACCGACGTGGGCGCCGCCTTCGAGCTCCTGCAGGCGTTCGCCCTGGTCCACGACGACATCATGGACGACTCGGCCACCCGCCGGGGTCGCCCCACGGTGCACGTGGCCCAGGCCGCCCGGCTCGAGGCCGAAGGCTGGAAGGGCGAGCCCCGCCGGTTCGGCGAGGGGGTGGCGATTCTGGTTGGCGACCTGAGCCATGCCTACGCCGACGCCCTGATGGCAGAGGCCAACCCGGCCGCTCGCCGAATCTGGGACGACCTGCGGATCGAGTTGAGCCTCGGCCAGTACCTCGATCTGCGGTCGGCCGCCTCGGGCCAGCTCGACTGGGAGACGGCCCGCCGGGTCTCGACGTTCAAGTCGGCCCTGTACACGATCGTGCGCCCCCTCCAGCTCGGCGCCAGCCTGGTGGCGCCGGCCAGCCCGGCTCTGCTGGCCGGCCTGGAGGCCTACGGGCGGCCCTTGGGCCGGGCCTTCCAGCTCAAGGACGACCTGCTCGGCGTCCTGGGCGACGAGCGCCAGGTGGGCAAGCCGGTGGGTGACGACCTTCGGGAGGGCAAGCCGACCGAGCTGGCCGCGATCGCCTTCGAACGGGCCGGGGGCGACCAGCAAGGGATCCTGGCCGGGATTGGTCGACGCGATCTCGACGCCGCCGAGGTGGACGCGATCGTGGAGGTGTTCCACACCACCGGCGCGGTCGACGAGATCGAGGCCCGGATCGGAGATCTCGTGACCGAAGCGGTGGCCGCAATAGACCCGCTTCCCTTCTGTGAGCAGGCAAAAGGAGCGCTGGCGTCGTTGGCCGACTACGTTGCAGCCAGGAACAGCTGATGGAGAACGGCTGGTGGAGCAGGTAGCGTCATTCCTTGCGGGCTTCTGAAACCTCGTCGACGTCGCGCCGATGGGGGTGTGAATGGTGACCGCACGAAAACCGACCGCTTTGGCCGCCGAGGGTGCGGCCGCGCCAGTAGCACTGATCCCAGCCGTGGCCGCTGACGTGGTGGACGAGCAACGCAGCGCGTCGGTCCGGCTGAAAGAGGCGCTGCGGCCGACGTCGGCGAAAGCCCGGCTTCTCAGCCCTGGAGCCATGGCATCGCTCACCGCCGTCATCGCCGCCCTGCGGTGGGGAGCGGTGATGATCGGGCTCGTCTGGGCCGTGCCCAGCGCCACCGGTCCCCAGGCCACCAACAGCATGTGGGTGATCGTCACGATCACCGTCGCCATCTTCATCACCTCGTGGCGCACGATCGTGCCCCTACGCTTCGGCGAGCCGGGGCCGATGCCGCTGGCCAAGGCCTCGATCGACGTGGCCGTCCTCGGCATCGCCATCGGCATCAGCGACGGCCTCTCGGGCCCCTTCACCGCCTGCCTGATCGTGGCCGTGGCCGTCGCCGGTTTCGGCTGGGGCCTGGGGGCCGGCATGTTCAACGGCGCGCTCGGCGTGTCTCTGGCCGCCCTCAGCTCCCTGCTGCAGCTCGGCTCCAACGAACCCGCCACGACCGACCAGTTCCCCGGCCCCATCGTGGTCGCCGCTCTGATAGGGGCGGCCATCCTGCCCGGCCTGGCCCTGGAGCGGGTGACCGAGGTGGAGCTCCGACGCAAGGAGATGGCCGACCAGCGGGACCGGCTGGCTGAGGCCAACGACCTGCTGTCGATGCTGAGCGACCTGGCCCGGACCCTCCCCTCGTCGCTCGACCTGAACGACGTGCTGGCCGCCACCCGCCAGCAGCTGATCGACACGTTCGGGGCCCAGCGCCTGGCCATCCTGTCCTACGAGGAGGGCTACTGGTCGCCCAGCTTCCAGGACGGCTTCGACATCCCGCCCCAGGCCCGCACCCCCGAGCTGCCCAACCCGATCCACCTGGCGTCGGTGTCGGGTGACGTGGTGCTGGTGGAAGACCTGGCCACCGTGGGCCGGGAAGGCAGCGGGATCTACTCCCGGCTGGTGGTCAACGGGGTGGATATCGGCCTGGTGGCCCTTGAGCACCGCACCCCCGGGCACTACCAGCCGGCCGACGCCGATCTGCTGCGCTCCATGGCCGATGTGCTGGCGCTGACCCTAGCCAACGCCCGCTCATTCCGGCGGCTGCGGAGCCTGGCGGCGGCCGAGGAGCGGAGCCGCATCGCCCGCGACCTTCACGACCGGTTGGGCCAGTACCTGACGTACATAGCCCTCGAGCTGGAGCGGATCAACAGCGAGCGCGACGAGCCCTCGTCGGAGCTGAAGAAGCTTCACGAGGACGTGCAGGGCGCCATCGGGGAGTTCCGAGACACCCTGATCGAGCTACGGACCTCGGTGAGCGCCGATCGCCCGCTGGCCCTGGTGCTGGCCGAGGTGGTGGACCGGTTCCGGCGCCGATCGGCCGTGGACTGCGACCTGACCGTGCCCCGCACTCCCGAACGGCTGCCGGCCATCATCGAGAACGAGCTCCTGCGGATCGCCCAGGAGGCGTTGGTCAACATCGAAAAGCACGCCGGAGCCACCCGGGTCCACGTACGCTGGTCGGTCTTCGACGGGCGAGGAGTGCTGGTGATCGAGGACGACGGGCGGGGCTTCGATCCCGGCAAGGGCATCCGGGGATCGGCGTACGGCCTTGTGGGGATGCGGGAGCGGGCGGCATCGGTGGGGGCGATGCTCGAGATCTCTAGTGCGCTGGGCCACGGTACGACCATTACCGTGCAGACGAGTCAAACATCGGAACAGGTGAAGAAACCATGATCAGAATCCTGCTGGCCGACGACCACGCCCTGCTGCGAGAAGGCTTGAAGAAGTCCTTCGAGTCGGCGGGCGACGAGGTGGTCGGCGAGGCATCCAACGGCGAAGAAGCCGTGGCCATGGCGGCCGAGCTGTCGCCTCAGGTGGTCCTGATGGACCTGTCGATGCCGGTCATGGACGGCATCGAGGCCACCCGCCGCATCCGCGAGGCCCACCCGGGGGTCCGGGTGGCGGTGCTCACCATGCACGACGACATCGACAAGACCCGCGACGCCATCAGCGCCGGGGCCAGCGCCTACCTGAGCAAGGGCACATCGTTCGCCGAGGTGCGCGAGACCGTGGTGCGGGTGGCCGAGGGCGACACCGTACTGTCGCCGGCCATCGCCGGGGCCATGCTCACCACGATCCACGACACGGCGGACAAGGACGACCTCCTATCGGACCGCCAGATCGAGATCCTGCAGGCCATTGCCGATGGGATGAGCACCAAGCAGGCCGGCCGGTACCTGGGGATCACCACCAAGACCGTCCACAACCACCTGAACGCCATCTACCGCAAGCTCGACGCCCAGTCGCTCACTCACGCCGTGCTGAGCGCCGTGCGCATGGGCATCATCAACCTCGACTCGAACGAGACCGAAACGGTCTGACGGCAACCCTTTCGGGTTGCGGCAAGGTCCGGGTGACGGCAACCCCCGGTCGAGCTCTGTGGAGCTCCGGTCCCCTCAGAGACCGGAGCCCTACAGGGCTCGATAGAACGGTTGCCTCAGGCGGTGAGATCGGCACGCCACAGGTGGCCCACGGTCGCCCTCGCCGCCATGGCGGCGAACAGGTTGGCGCCCGGGGCCAAGGCCTCGATTCCGACCGCCCACAGCGTGGTGCCTTCGGCACTGACGGCGCAGGCGATGGCCCGCCCCTCCCCTCCGCCGGGCAGCAGCAACTCCACCTCGTCGGTTGGCCGGCCGGCCGGGTCGTAGCGGACGACGAGGGCCTTGCCCGGATGGCAGACCCACACACCGCCGCCGGGGCCGGCTTCGAAGGCGAGGCCATCGGGGGTCTGGCGGGCGTAGGGGCGGGGCTCGCCGATCGAGCCGTCGGCCCACAGCCGCATCTGAACCACCTGGCGGGCGCCGCTCAGGCCGAGGTACAGCACCTGGCCGGCGGCATCAACCGCGATTCCGTTGGGGAACGACAATCCTTCTGCCAGCACCTGGTGGTGGCCGGGGCCGTCGACCCGGATCAGGCGACCGCAGGCCGAGATCGGCTCGCCGTGGAGCACCCGGGCCCCGGTGTCGTCGACGTAGATGCGGTCGGCGGCATCGACCGTGAGATCGCCCAGATAACCGGTGGCCACGGTCGACAGGTCGGCATAGGGTTCCAGCGGACTGGCCGGATCGGCGTTCGCTGTGACCAGGAGCTGACGATCCAGCATCGAAGCCACGACCAGGCGCCCGTCGCTCAGCAGGCCGAGCCCGTTGGGCTGGCCCGGCACCTCGTGGAGGGCGGTGAGCTCGCCGGTGTCGGGGTCGGCGACCAGCACCCGGCAACCGATCATGTCGGACAACACGAGGCGACCGTCGGGGAGGATCCGCAGGCCCTCGCCGAACAGGAACCGGGCCGGCTCCAGCACCCGGGCCTGGTGGCGGCGGACCGTGCGCTCGGGCACGGTCCGGCCGGTGACCACATCCCACACCCGGGCCGCACCCGCTCCGTCGGGCTCGGTCGACGACCGCCAGACCACGTGCTGGTCGGGCCGGACCAGGGTGAGAGTGGCCGTCCCGTACGTCACCGCCGCCTCCGGTTCGGGCAGGTCGAGCGCGACCAGCCCTATTTCCCGCCGGCCCGCTTCGGCCACCAGCGCCGCCCCGTCGGGCCCGCTCGTGCCGGGTGAGGGCGGGGTGCGGAGCAGGGTGAACATCGGGCCGAGCTGGTCGAAGATGGAAGCGCCGTCGGCCCGCCAGATGTGGGGCAGGCGGGCCCCGGGCCAGGTCGACTCCTCGTAGTGCTCGAGGGTGGAGGCCGGCGGGTCGCTGGCCTCGTGGCAGATCACCGGGGAGTCGGTGTAGACGTAGCCGAGCTGGAAGCCGGGGCACTCGAACTCGCCCAGGTTGGTGGCCCGGATCCGGGCGCCCAGGTCGGCCCGGGCTTCGGCGCTGGTGGCGAGCTCGGCCGCCAGGTCGTCGTTCCAGGCGGTGAGGGCGTGCAGCTCCCGCCCCCAGCGGGCGGCCTGGGCCGCCACCTTGCCTCCGATCGGGGCCCGCTCGGTCTCGTAGGTGTCGAGGATCCGCTCGTTGAGGGTGCCGCCGAGCACACCGGCCAGGCGCCAGCTGAGCGACACGGCGTCGGCGATGCCGGCGTTCATGCCGAAGCCGCCCATGGGGATCCACAGGTGGGCGGCGTCGCCGGCCAGGAACACCCGGCCCTCCCGGAACTTCGTGGCCACCAGGGCCCGGGGGGTCCAGCGGGCCCGGCCCAGCACCTCGTAGGCGATGGGCTGGCCTATGGCCCGGAAGATGGCGGGCTCGGGGTCGTAGCCCTCCCGGGTCTGGCCCGGGGGCACCGGAGTGTGGATCAGCCAGTCGTCCCGGCCGTCGATGGCGATCAGCGTGACCCCGCCGAGGAATCGGAGCATCCAGCCGGGGGTCCGGGCCACCAGGGGAGCGATGTCGGGCGAGCGGAAGAAGGTCGACACGGTATGGCCCAGGCGGGGCACCCCCACCAGGCGGGCCCCGATGGCGGCCCGGACCACCGAGTTCGAGCCGTCGGTGCCCACCAGGTAGCGGGCCCGGATCTCGTGGCTGGTGCCGGCGGCCAGGTGGCGGGCCACGACGGTGATGCCGCCGTCGGGCCCCGGGTCGTGGTCGGCGAAGCCCTCGTAGGCCCATCCCTCCCGCAGGTCGACCCCCCACCGGCGGGCGTGGCGGCGCAGCACCGGCTCCAGGTAGAGCTGGGACAGGTAGTGCTGGGGCTCCGGGGTGGGCCAGTTGGCGGCCACCAGGTCCTCCGGCTCCCGCCAGCCGGAGGCCCGCAGGGGCTGGCCGGCCATCACGGCGCCGGTGGTGGAGCGCCGGTAGCGGGTGAGCTCGTGGCCGTTGAGCCGGTCGAGGTACACGATGTCGGTGGAGTGGTCGGGCGGGAGGCCCGAGCGGCGGACCTCCTCGGCGCAGCCCAGCCGGCGCAGCAGCTCCATGGAGCGGGCGTTGGTGGTGTTGCACCGGGGGTTGGGCGGCTGGTCGTGGCGCTGTTCCAGCACGATCGCCCCCACCCCGAGCCGGGCCAGGTCCATGGCCAGGGTCAGCCCCACCGGCCCACCTCCGGCGATCACCACCGGCCGATCGTCCATCTCCTGGCGCGCCATGGCGCCAGTGTGGTCGGCGTCAGCCGTCCAGACCAGACAGTGCAGCCGGCCGGGCGGCACAGGGCGGGCCAGCCGGGCCCGACGGCGGCGCCGGTACCGTGGCATGGGTGAACGACCCACGGGAGCAGGCGGCTCGGCGCCGCACCTTCGCCATCATCTCCCACCCCGACGCGGGCAAGACCACGCTGACCGAGAAGTTCCTGCTCTACGGCGGGGCGCTGGGCGTGGAGGCGGGGGCGGTGAAGGCCCGGGAAGGCCGGCGGTCGGCCACGTCGGACTGGATGGACCTGGAGCAGCAGCGGGGCATCTCGATCACGTCCACCGTGCTCCAGTTCCCCTACCGGGACAAGATCCTCAACCTGCTCGACACCCCCGGCCACCGGGACTTCTCGGAAGACACCTACCGGGTGCTGGCGGCGGCCGACGCCGCGGTGATGGTGCTGGACGCGGCCAAGGGCATCGAGCCCCAGACACTCAAGCTGTTCGAGGTGTGCCGGGAGCGGGAGATCCCGTTCCTCACGTTCATCAACAAGTGGGACCGGCCCGGCCGTTCGGCCCTTGAGCTGCTCGACGAGATCGAGGACCGCCTGGTGGTGGAGCCCACGCCGATGACGTGGCCGGTGGGGATCGCCGGCGACTTCCGGGGTGTCATTCACCGGGGCACCGGCGCCTACACCCGATTCGAGCGCACCGCCCGGGGGTCCACCATCGCCCCCGAGGAAGACGTCGACCCCGAGCGGGCGGCGGCCGAGGAGGGTTCGTCGTGGACCGAGGCGGTCGACGAGGTGGACCTGCTCGACTCGCTGGGCCGGGTGGTTGACGCCAAGACGTTCCTGGCCGGCGAGTCCACCCCGGTGTTCTTCGGCTCGGCCCTCACCAACTTCGGCGTGCGGTTCCTGCTCGACGGGGTGGTGGACTTGGTGCCCGCCCCCTCCCCCCGGCTCCTGGCCGACGGGTCCCGCCGGGCCCTCGATGCCCCGTTTGCCGCCTTCGCCTTCAAGGTCCAGGCCGGCATGGACAAGGCCCACCGCGACCGGGTGGCGTTCGTGCGGGTCTGCTCCGGCCGCTTCGAGCGGGGAATGATGGTGACGGCGGAGCGCACCGGCCGCCAGTTCTCCACCAAGTACGCCCAGACGATGTTCGGCCAGGACCGGGAGACGGTGGAGGAGGCGTATCCGGGCGACGTCATCGGCTTGGTCAACGCGAACGACCTGCGGGTGGGCGACGCCATCTATGCCGCCGAGCCGTGCTCGTTCCCACCCCTGCCGGCGTTCGCCCCGGAGCACTTCATGCGGGTGCGGGTGAAGGACACCTCGAAGTTCAAGCAGTTCCGCAAGGGGATCACCCAGCTCGACGAGGAAGGGGCCATCCAGGTGCTGCGCGACGCCGACCAGGGTGAGACGGCCCCGATCCTGGGGGCGGTGGGGCCCATGCAGTTCGAGGTGGCGAGCTACCGGTTGGAGAACGAGTTCGGGGCCCCGGCCCTGCTGTCGCCGACCAGCTACATGATCGCCCGCCGCACCGACGCCGCCAGCCGGGACCGGCTGCGGGCCATGCAGGGCGTCGACGTCCTGGCGCGGGACGACGGCACTCTGCTGGCCCTGTTCGAGTCGAAGTACTGGATGGATCGGGTGATCGCCGACTATCCGGAGCTCACCCTGGAGCGCATGGTGGCCGAGGGCGGTCTGTGATCAGGCCTCCGGGGCCAGTCTCTCGGCGAACCAGTCGAGGATGATCTCGGCCCGCATGCGGCGGTGCACGGGGGAGCCACTGCGGGACAACTCGTGGGTCTCGCCCGGGAACCGGTAGAAGGTGACGTCCCGCCCCAGCAGTCGCAGGGCCACGAACAGCTCCTCGGCCTGGCCGATCGGGCACCGCAGATCGTCTTCGGAGTGGATGATGAGCATGGGGCAGGTGATGTCCCTCACCCGGCTGATCGGTGAGTGGCGGACGTAGACGTCGGGGTCGTCGAGGTGGGTGGGGCCGATCTCGGCCCGGAAGATGGTGGCGATGTCGCTCGACTGCTCCAGCGTGATCAGGTTGTTCACCGCCCGCTCGCTGCAGATCCCGCGGAACCGGGAGCTGAACCGGGTAGCCAGCTCGGTGGCCATGTAGCCGCCGTAGCTGCCGCCCAGCATCCCCACCCGCTGCCCGTCGCAGAACAGGTAGCGGTCCAGGGCGGTGTCGAGCACGGCCATGACGTCATCGACGTCGGCCCCGCCCCAGCCGGTGCCGGGGGCCTTGGGGTGGGTGGGGCCGAGGATGGCCTGGCCCCACCGTTCCTCCCGGCCGCTGCCGCCCCGGGGGTTGCTCATCAGCACCACGAACCCGGCGGCGGCCTGCATCTGGGCCTCGTCGAAGAACGCCTCGCCGTACTGGGTGTGGGGGCCGCCGTGGGCGTTGAGGAGGACCGGGTAGCGCTCGTCGGGGCTGAACCCGGCGGGCCGCATGATCCAGGCGTCGATCTCGGGCCCCTCCTCAGCGGCGGGGCGGCCGGGGCAGGGGACGGCGAACCGCTCCCAGCCCAGGGGCTGGACCGCCTCCCGGTAGCGGTGGGCGAAGGACGTGAGGCGGCGGGCCCCACCGGGGGCGGCGGGGTCGAGCACGAAGGCGTCGGCCACCTCGGTGACACTAGAGGCGACGTAGGCGACGGTGCCGTCGCCGGTGCCGAGGCCCCGCACGGTGAGATCACCGGTGGTGACCGGCACCGGGGCGGTGGCCCCGTCGAGGGCCACCCGGTACACGTGGGTGGTGCCCCGGTCTTCGGCCAGGGCCAACAGGGCCCCGTGGTGCCACACCGGGGCCACGATCCCGGTGGTGCACTCGAAGGTGCGATCGAGGCCGGTGGACAGCCAGGCGACGGCCCCACCGTCGGCCGGAACGAGGCCCACCTTGGCGTTTTGGGGGAAGGTGGCGGGGTCGTCGTAGCCGATGCAGGCCACGCCGGCCGGGCCCTCGGTGGGGAAGCCGTAGTAGCCGCCGCCGGGGGTGAGACGGGTGACGGTGCCGTCGAGGGCCACCCGGTACAGGTCGGTGGCGAGGTCGAGGTCCCAGGTGTCGTGACGGGCGGCGCTCATGACCAGGCTGGCCGAGTCGGGCGCCCACGACGGGCTCTCGTGCTGATGGTCGCCGGGGGTGAGGTTGCGGGGGGCGGCGGTGCCGTCGAGGGGGACCACGTAGACATGCCGGGGTCGGTCGAACACC
>Ga0224510_10002211_pt1 | contig 11928 bp, 9 predicted proteins | sample SF_May12_sed_USG_FD_170161 | JGI IMG/M metagenome (GOLD analysis project Ga0224510, IMG submission 170161) | Sediment microbial communities from San Francisco Bay, California, United States - SF_May12_sed_USGS_4_1 | ecosystem: Environmental > Aquatic > Marine > Sediment | place: USA: California... | reverse complement strand
CGCGCTTGCTGGGAGCGGGATCCGCTTCCGGCGCACGGACCTGGCGGGGGTTGACGACACCCCGGCGCACGTCACGGAGGCCACTGCGGCGGAGCGCCGCACACAGCTCGGGACAGGGGAACGCGCGCTGCACACGGTGGAGCACGTCCTGGCGGCGGTCGCCGGGCTGGAGCTCGACGACCTGCTGATCGCCATGGACGCCGCGGAACCCCCGATCATGGACGGGTCGGCCGAGCCCTTTCGTGCGGCACTCGCCGGCGCCGGCATCGTCGAGCAGGGCGGCAGGGCCGAGGTGCTGCGGCTGCGCGAGCCGGTGCGGGTGGTGGATGGCGAGTCCGTCTACGTCGCCCACCCCGCCGACGCGCTGGAACTCGAGGTGCACATCGACTTCGCACACCCGCGGATCGGGGTGCAGGACGGGAGCTGGCGGGTCACGCCGGAGAGCTTCTCGCGCGAACTCTCGGCGGCACGCACATTCGGGATGCTGGAGTGGGTGGAGGACCTCCGGGCGAAGGGCCTGATCCAGGGCGCGTCGGCGGAGAACACCATCGTCCTCGATGCGCACGACGTGGTCGGCACGACGCTGCGCTGGCCGGACGAGTTCGTGCGGCACAAGGCGATGGACGTGGTCGGCGACCTGGCGCTCGCGGGGATGCGCGTCGCGGCGCGCATCTCAGCGACGAAACCGAGCCATCGCGGGACCGTGACGCTCGTGCGCGAGATGCTTGCGCACGCGGTGAGGCTCAAATCGGAGGAACGTGTGCTGGAAATCGAAGACATCATGAAGATCCTGCCGCACCGATACCCCTTCCTGCTCGTCGACCGGATCATCGAGATCGAGGAGAAGAAGCGGATCGTCGGCATCAAGAACGTGACGATGAACGAGCCGTTCTTCCAGGGGCACTTCCCGGGGCACCCCATCATGCCCGGTGTGCTGATCGTGGAAGCGATGGCGCAGGTCGGTGGCGTGCTACTGCTCGGCACGGTGGACGACCCGGACACGAAGGTGGTGTACTTCATGTCGCTCGACAACATCAAGTTCCGGAAACCCGTGCGCCCCGGCGACCAGCTCCGATTCGAGATCGAGCTCGTGCAGCTGCGCGCACGGGTGTGCCGGATCGCCGGCGTCGCCAAGGTGGACGGGGTCGTGGTGTGCGAGGCGGAGATGGCGGCGATGGTCCGCGACCGATGAGCCCGCGCATCCACCCCACGGCGATCGTGCACAAGGACGCCGAGCTCGCCGACGACGTCGAGGTGGGGCCGTGGGCGTACATCGGGCCGGACTGCACGGTGGCCGCCGGCGGCGTGATCCAGATGCGCGCGACGCTCGAGGAGCACGTGCACCTCGGGCCTCGGGTGACGGTGGGGATTGGGAGCGTGCTTGGCGGCCGCCCGCAGGACCTCAAGTTCAAGGGCGAGGTCACCTCGGTGGAGATCGGCGAGGAGACGACGATCCGCGAGTACGTGACGGTGAACCGCGGGACCTCCGAGTCGCTCAAGACGACCGTGGGCAAGAAGTGCTTCCTGATGTCCTACGTGCACCTCGCGCACGATTGCCATGTGGGCGACGGGGTGATCATCTCCAACGGCACACAACTGGCCGGGCACGTGCGCATCGACGAGCGCGCGATCATCTCCGGTCTTTGCGCGGTGCACCAGTTCGCGAAGGTCGGGCGCCACTCGTTCATCGGCGGGATGTCGCGCGTGGCGAAGGACATCCCGCCCTTCGTGAAGGCGGTGGGCAACCCGGTGAAGCTCTACGGGCTCAACTCCGTGGGCCTGCAGCGGAGCGGGTTCCCCGAGCCGGTGGTGGCGGAGCTGAAGAAGGCCTACCGCCTCTTCTTCCGCTCGGACGTGAACGTCACGCAGGCGATGGAACGCGCGCCCAAGGAGCTCCATCCGTTCCCGGAGGTGCAGGCGCTGATGGCGTTCGTGGAGGAGAGCCGGCGCGGGATCGTGATATGAGCGCGCCCCTGCGGATCGGCGTTGCGGGCACGGGGAGCCTCGGCTACCACCACGCGCGCCTCCTCCGCGACGTGCAGGGCGTCACTTTCCAGGGGTTCTACGAGGCCAACGCCGAACGCCGGGCGGTGGTGATGCAGGAACTCGGCATCAAGGCGTACCCGACGCTCGCGGCACTGCTCGACGACGTGGACGCGCTCTCGATCGTCGTGCCGACCTCGAAGCACCACGAGGTGGCCATGGCGGCGCTGGCCAAGGGCAAGCACCTGTTGATCGAGAAGCCGATCACGGTGACCCTGGCGGAGGCCGATGAACTCCTGGCGCTGGCCGAGCGACAGGGCGTGCTGATCCAGATCGGGCATATCGAGCGGTTCAACCGCGCGATCCGCGCGGCGCTGCCGCACGTGGACCGTCCGCTCTTCATCGACAGCGACCGGCTCGCCCCGTTCAACCCGCGCGGCTCGGACGTCGCGGTGGTGCTCGACCTGATGATCCACGACATCGACCTCGTGCTCACGCTCACGGGCTCCCCCGTGCGGGAGGTCTCGGCGGCGGGACTGCCGGTGCTCACGCCGTCGGTGGACATCGCCGACGCGCGCATCACGTTCGAGTCCGGCGCGGTGGCGACCATCACGTCGAGCCGGGTCTCCAAGGATCGGATGCGGAAGCTCCGCATCTTCCAGCGGAACGGGTACCTCTCGCTCGACCTCGCGGCTGGCACGGGCGAGATGTATCGCCTGCGGGCCGACGTGGACCTCGCCACGCTCGCCAAGCAGGCGCAGGCGCTCGAGGCGTTCGTGGAGCGCGTGCCGATCGACGCCCCCGAGGGCGAGCCACTCCGCCTCGAACTCGAGAGCTTCGCCGCAGCGCTGCGAGGCGCGACGCCCGTGGCGGTGACCGGACGCGCGGGCCGCGACGCGCTCGCCGTGGCGCTCCGCATCGTGGCGGACATCGAGCGCTCGATCCCCGCGATCGGGGCATGGACCCCAGGCCGCGGTGCGTGAGATCCTGATCCTGGCGGGCGAGGCGTCCGGCGACCTGCACGGCGCCATCCTCGCCGAGCGGGTGCGGGCGCTGCGGCCGGAGGTCGCGCTCGTGGGCACCGGAGGCAGCCGGATGCGCACCGCGGGCGTCGAGATGCTGGAGGAGCACGAGGGCGTCGTCGGATTCGTGGAGGTGCTGCGCCACATCCCCGCACACCTGCGCCTGCTCAAGCGCCTGAAGGCACGGCTCGCGGAGGGACGCGTGGCCCTCGTGATCTGCATCGACTATCCGGGGTTCAACATGCGCGTGGCGGCGGCTGCGAAGTCCGCCGGCGTGCCGGTGCTCTACTACATCACCCCGCAGGTGTGGGCGTGGCGCTCGGGCCGGCTCAAGACGATGGCGCGGGTGATCACGAAGGCCGCGGTCATCCTCCCGTTCGAGGAGGAGCTCCTGCGCGCCGCCGGCGTGGACGCGACGTTCGTCGGCCATCCCTTGCTCGACCGCGCCCGCGCGATGCCCGATCGCGCGGAGGCGCGCCACCGTATCGCCGTGCCGGTGGAGGGCGAGATGCTGGCGCTGTTCCCGGGGAGCCGGGCGCAGGAGATCCGTCGCCACCTCGCCGACTTCGTGAGCGTGGCCCGCCTGCTCGAGGCGCGTCGGCCCGGGCTGCGCGTGATCCTCAGCGTGGCCCCGACGATCGAACTCCGCGACGCGGAGGTGCCGTTCCCGTTGGTCCGTTCCGCCTCCTTCGACGTCCTGCGCGCGGCCGACGTCGCGCTCTGCAAGAGCGGGACGACGACCCTCGAGGCGGCGGTGGCCGGGTGCCCCTGCGCCATCGTGTACCGCACGAGCCCCATCTCATTCGCGATCGCGCGGCGGCTCGTGCGCATCCCCAACATCGGGCTCCTCAACATCGTGGCCGGCCGCCAGGTGGCGCCGGAGTTCGTCCAGGATGCGTTCCGGCCCGCTGCCGTCGCCGACGCGCTCGACCCGCTCTTCGATCCCGCCAGCGCCCCGCGCCGGGCCATGGAAGCGGGACTCGCGGAGGTGCGTGCCCGACTCGGCCGGCCGGGGGCCTCGGAGCGGGTCGCCGCGATGGCCGCGGGGATGATCGCGTGAATGCGAGCGCCGAGGAGCGTCGCGTGCGCTGGATCGTGCGCCTCGCCGCGCCGCTCGTGCGCCTGCTGGCGATGACATGGCGCTACGAGGAGGTGAACACCGCGCCCTGGCTCGCGCTGCGCGCCCGGAGACAGGCCTTCATCTTCGCGCTCTGGCACGGGCACCTGCTCGGGCTCACCTGGCGCCGCCGGCGCGAGGGGATCACCGTGATGATCAGCGAGCACAGCGACGGCGAGATCGTCGCCCGGCTCGTCGAGCGCTGGGGGTATCGCACCGTGCGCGGTTCGACCTCGCGCGGGGCCGGCCGCGCGCTGCTGGCGATGGTGCGCGAGCTGCAGGCCGGCCGGGAGTTCGCCATCACGCCCGACGGTCCGCGGGGACCCGCCGGCGAGCCGGCGCCGGGGATCCTGCTCGCCTCGCACAGGGCGAACGTGCCGGTGGTGACGATGCGCGGCGAGGTCTCGCGGGCCTGGCGCCTGCGCAGCTGGGACCGGTTCATCGTGCCCAAGCCGTTCGCGCGCATCCGCATCACGTACGGGGAGCCATGGGTGGCGCCGGGCAGCGGCGAGCGCGACCTCGCAGAGATCCAGGCGCGCCTCGGGCCGGCGCTGGAGCCCGCCGCGTGAGCCGAGGCACCGCTGGGCGCTTCGAGGCGCTCTGGTCCCGCGAGGGCGCAGGCGCCGCGCTCCTCACACCGCTCTCGTGGCTCTATGCCGCCGGTGCCGGACTCCGGAACGCGGCGTACGACGTCGGTCTCCTCCCGGCCGTTCCCCTCGGCGCGCCGACCGTGAGCGTCGGCAACCTCTCGGTCGGCGGCACCGGGAAGACACCCGTGAGCGCCTGGATCGCCGGGCGACTCCTGGCGATGGGGTATCGCCCCGGCATCCTGCTCCGCGGCTACGGCGATGACGAACCGCTCGTGCATCGTCGCCTCACGCCCGGGGCGCTGGTGGTGGCCGATGCGGACCGCGTCGCGGGTGCCGAGCGCGCGTACGACCTGGGGGCGCGGGCCTTCGTGCTGGACGATGCGTTCCAGTACCGGCGCGCGGCACGCGACCTGGACATCGTGCTCGTGTCGGCGGAGCAGGGTCACCTGACGCGCCGATTGCCCGCGGGTCCGCTGCGCGAGGGCCGGTCGGCGCTCGTGCGCGCCGACGTGCTGATGGTGACGCGCAAGGCCGCCTCGGTCGCGGTGGCCGAGGAGACGGCCCGGCGCTGGGCAGCGGGAATCCCCGACCTCCCGACCGTGATCGCGTCGCTCGCGCCGTCGTCCCTCGTCCCCGTGGATCCGAACTCCACGGAGGAACCCCTGCCATTGGGGACCCTCCGGGACGCAGGCGTGCTCGCGATCTCGGCGATCGGGGACCCGGCTGCGTTCGAGGCGCAGCTGGCGCGGCACGACGCCCGGGTGAGTTCGGGGGCCTTCCCCGACCACCATGCGTTCACCGACGACGAGGTGACACAACTCGCGCGGCGCGCCGCCGAGTTCGATCTCGCCGTCTGCACGCTCAAGGATGCGGTCAAGCTGGAGGCGCGCTGGCCTCGCCAAGGCCCTGCGTTGTGGTATCTTACACAGGCTGTCAGCATCGAGCGCGGAGGGGCCGAGTTGGACGCCAGGCTTCGCGAGCTCGCGCCGGCCGCCGAGAGCTGACCCCTGACCCGTTCCGCCGGTCGCCACGACCGGTTCTACGCCCTCCATCCCATGGCTGACCTCCGCCTTCCGACCAATACGATCGTCCGGCCCGACAAGGACCGGTTCCTGAACGAGAACAACCCGTTCGAGTCGATGATGTCGCGATTCGACCGCGCGGCCGAGCTGCTCGACCTCGAACCCGGCATCTACAAGGTGCTGCGCAGCGCAGAGAAGGAGATCACCGTCGCGATCCCGGTGATGATGGACAACGGCGAGGTGGAGGTGTTCACGGGCCTCCGGGTGCTGCACAACACGTCGCGTGGCCCCGCCAAGGGCGGCATCCGGTTCGACATGAACGTGAACCTCGATGAGGTGAAGGCGCTCGCCGCGTGGATGACCTGGAAGTGCGCGGTGGTGAACATCCCGTTCGGCGGGGCGAAGGGCGGCGTGATCTGCGATCCGCTCAAGATGTCGGTGGGCGAGCTGGAGCGCGTGACGCGCCGCTACACGGCGGGGATCATCGCCACGCTGGGCCCCGACTCCGACGTGCCGGCGCCGGACGTGAACACGAATGAGCGGGTGATGGCCTGGCTCATGGACACGTACTCGATGCACGTCGGGCATACCGTGAACGCGGTGACCACGGGCAAGCCGGTGGAGATGGGTGGGTCGCTGGGCCGTCGCGAGGCGACGGGGCGCGGCGTGATGATCGCGACCACCGAAGCGCTCGAACACCTCAAGATGGACGTGAAGGGCGCGACGGTGGCGGTGCAGGGCTTTGGCAACGTCGGGTCGATCGCCGGGCAGCTTCTCGCGCGCGAGGGCTGCCGGATCGTCGCCGTCAGCGACCACACGGGCGGGTACCACAATCCTGGCGGGCTCGACATCGACGACTTGATCGCCCACGTCAAGAGGCACCGCACCCTCGATGGCTACGGAAAGTGCGACGAGATCACGAACGAGCAGCTCCTCGAACTCGACGTGGACGTGCTGGTGCCCGCCGCGCTCGAGAACGTGATCACCACCAAGAACGCGAAGAACATCCGCGCGAAGATCATCTGCGAGGGCGCGAACGGGCCCACCACGGCGAACGCGGACGCGATCCTCGACGAGAAGGGCGTCTTCGTCATCCCCGACATCCTCGCGAACGCCGGCGGCGTCACCGTCTCGTACTTCGAGTGGGTGCAGAACCGCGGCGGTTACTACTGGACGGAGCAGTTGGTGAACGAGCGCCTCCGCGACATCATGGTGAACAGCTTCCGGGACGTGCTCAGGCTCTCGCAGCAGCACAAGGTGAACATGCGGACGGCGGCGTACATGGTCGCCATCAGCCGCGTGTCGACGGTGCACCGGCTGCGCGGGATCTATGCGTGAACCCGTCGCCACCCGGCGGCGTGGCGGGCGGCGAGGGTGGCGATGAAGGTCTGGGTGGCCGTCGTCGGGAAGCCGCGGGATGCGGCGCTCGCGACGGCCATTCGCGAGTACGAGACCCGTGCGGCGCGCTACTGGCCGCTCGACGTGATCGAGGTGAAGGAGGAACCAGCGCGGGGCAGCACGGCCGCGGTGGTGATGCGGAAGGAGGGGGAGCGTCTCCTCGCGCGCGTGCCCGCCTCGGCGCGCGTGATCCTCTGCGATGTGGGCGGTGACTCCCTCGACTCGGTGGCGTTCGCCGGCACACTGCAGGAGCAACGGGAACGGGCGCAGGACGTGGCGTTCGTGATCGGTGGGGCGCATGGCGTCGACGTCGCGGTGCGCGCCCGGGCGGAGCGGCGGCTCGCGCTCGCACCCTGGACGCTGCCACACGAACTGGCGAGGCTGGTGCTCGCCGAACAGCTGTACCGCGCCGGCACCATCGGGCGCGGGGAACCTTATCACAAGTGAGTGCGTTCGCATCGTGATGCCCAGCGCCGCCCGATGTACCTCCAGCAGCCGGAACCGCGTCACGGGTCGGGGGCGCGGATGAGCGCACCCCGCGTCGTCACGGAATCACTCGGCGGTGGCCCGCTCTCGCGCGCGGCGCAGGAGGGGCAGGCGCCCGAGGAATGGTACCGGCCCCGGCCGCGCGGTGCCGGGGAATGGCGCGCGCACGCGGAGGAGGTGCGGGCGGAGTACGCGGGGAGCCGCTGGCTCGCGGGCCTGCGACCGGCCTTCGATGCTTCCGGGCACGCGGCGGAGCGCCTGGAGCGCGTGGCCGCGGCCAATGGCGTGGTGGTCACCACCGGGCAACAGCCGGGGCTCTTCGGCGGCCCGACGTACACGTTGCTCAAGGCGCTCTCCGCACTCGCGCTCGCGGACCGCATCGAGAAGGAGACGGGGATCCCCGCCGCCCCGGTGTTCTGGGCCGCGACGGATGATGCCGACTTCGCGGAGGCGTCGTGGACGGCGGTGGCGGACGAGACCGTCGTGAAGCGCCTGACCATCGGCCGGCGCGGGCAGGACGGGCTCGTGATGGCGGAGATGCCGATGGGGGATGTCCGCGGCCAGATCGACCAACTGGTCGCGTCGTCAGGCTCAGCACCGCACGCGGGCATCCTCGAGGCGCTGCGCGCCGCCTACACGGAGGACGCGACCATCGGGAGCGCGTACGTGCAGTTCCTGCGCGCGATGCTCGAGCCGCACGGGATCGCGGTGCTCGACGCCTGGCACCCGGCGACCCGCGCCGCCGCGCGCCCGACCCTCGTGGAATCGCTGCGCCACGCCTCCGCGCTGGACGAGGCGCTCGCCCTCCGCGTGGTCGCGATTGAGCGGGCGGGCTTCCGCGCCCAGGTGGCGCGCATCCCGCGGCTCTCGCTCGTCTTCAAGAGCACCGCCGGCATCAAGGAGCGCGTCCCGATCGCCGTGGCGGCCGACGTCGCGGACCGGGCCGACTCCGTGCTCTCGGCGAACGTCCTGCTGCGCCCGATCATCGAACGGCGCATCCTGCCCACCGTGGGGTACGTCGCGGGCCCGGGCGAGATCGCCTACTTCTCACAGGTGGGGGCCGTCTCCGAGGCGCTCGGCGTGCCCACGCCGCTGGTGCTGCCGCGATGGGCCGCCACCGTCGTGGAGCCGTCCGTTGATCGCCGCCTCGGGCGGCTTGGGTTCGTCCTCGACGACATCCGTACGCCGCACGACGCGGAGCGGCGGCTGGGCGACCGCTCCATGCCTCCCGAGATCCGCACCGGCCTCGAAGGGCTCCGCGAGGACCTCGCGATGCGGCTCGGCGCGCTCGGCGAGGCCTCGGCCGGGCTGGACCATCTGGTGCCGGAGCGCGTGATCGAGGGGGCGCGGCACCAGATGCTGCACCGCGTGGACCGGCTCGAGCGCCGGCTCCGCGCGGCGGCACGTGCGCGGCAGACGGAGGCGGTGCGCGACCTCGCCGCGGTGCGCGCCGCCCTGATGCCGGAGGGACACCGCCAGGAGCGGCGACTCAACGCGGTGCCCATGCTCGCGCGTCACGGCGACCTTCTGCTCGCGCAGCTCAAAGCGGGCGCCGCCATGCACGCGGGGACGCTGGTCGGCAGCTGATGGCCGGGGCTCCGAAGGCCAAGGGCGGCGCGCGATTGGTCGCCGCGGGCATCCTGCTGAGCCGCATCTTCGGGCTCGTGCGGCAGAAGGTCACCGCCTACTACCTCGGCGACGGGGACGCGGCGGACATCCTCGCCTCGGCGTTCCGCATCCCGAACATGCTGCAGAACCTGTTCGGCGAGGGCGTGCTCTCCGCGTCGTTCATCCCCGTGTACGCCAAGCTGCTGGCGGAGGGGAGGGAGGAGGAGGCCGGGCGCGTCGCGGGCGCCGTCGCGTCCCTGCTGGCGCTGACCACCACGGTGATCGTCCTGCTGGGCGTGCTCGCGGCGCCCGTGCTGGTGGCGTCCATCGCGCCCGGGTTCGGCGGCGCGAAGCGCGAGATGGCGGTCCTGCTCGTGCGCGTGATCTTCCCGGGCATCGGGCTGCTCGTGATGAGCGCCTGGTGCCTCGGCGTGCTCAACTCGCACCGGCACTTCTTCCTCTCCTACGTCTCGCCGGTGCTCTGGAACGTGGCGATGATCGTCGCCTTCCTGGTGGCGGGACCGCGCCAGTCCGCCGAGGCGTTGATCGTGACAGTGGCGTGGGCGAGCGTGGCGGGGAGCTTCCTGCAGTTCGCCGTGCAGGTGCCGACGGTCTGGCGGCTGGATCGCACGCTCCGGCTCAACTCTACGCTCTCGGCGTCCACGCGCACCGTGGTCAAGAACTTCGGCCCGGTGTTCGTGGGTCGGGGCGTGGTGCAGTTGAGCGCCTTCGTGGACACGGCGATCGCCTCGCTCATCGGGGCCGGGGCGCTCGCGACGCTCAGTTACGCGCAAGTGATCTCGATGCTGCCCGTGTCGCTCTTCGGCATGTCGGTCTCTGCCGCCGAGCTGCCGGCGATGTCGGGAGAGCAGGGGACCGATGACGAGCGCGCCGCGGCGCTGCGCACGCGCCTCGACCGTGGGCTCGAGCGCATCGCCTACTTCGTGGTGCCCTCCGCGGCGGCGTTCCTGCTCATCGGTGGCGTGCTCGCCGCAGGGCTCTACCAGGGCGGCGCCTTCACGCGCGAGAGCGCCCAGTGGGTCTGGGGTGCGCTCGCCGGCTCCGCCATCGGCCTGCTCGCGGGCACCATGGGCCGGCTCTACGCCTCGGCCTCGTACGCACTGCTCGACACGGTGCGCCCGCTCCAGTACGCCGTGGTCCGCGTGGTGCTCACGGGCGTGCTCGGCTGGAGTTCCGCGCTCTATCTGCCGGACGCCCTCGGCGTCGACGCCCGCTGGGGCGTGGCTGCGCTCACGGCGACGGCGGGCATCGCGGCGTGGGTGGAGTTCGTCCTGCTGCGTCGCTCGATCACACGACGACTCGGGCGCACCGGGGTGCCGTGGCGGCGCATGATCGCCTTCTGGGCCAGCGCGATCGTCGCCGGCCTCGCCTCGGCCGGTGCGGTCGAGCTGGTGCGCGAACGCTCGGCGGTGGTCGTGGCGATCGTGGCGGTCATCGCGTTCGGGCTCGTGTACCTCGGCCTGACGCGCGTGCTCGAGGTGGACGATGCCCGACGCACCTGAGGCCGTCGCCCAGAAGCTGGCGCACCTGCCGGACACGCCGGGGGTGTACCTCTGGAAGGCCGGCGACGGGACGGTGCTCTACGTGGGGAAGGCCAAGCGCCTCCGGCCCCGCGTCCGCAGCTACTTCGGTTCGGACGTGGACGCGAGTGCCAAGACGCGGGCGATGGTACAGCAGGTCGCCGACCTGGAGACGATCGTCGTGCCGTCGGAGACGCACGCGCTGATCCTCGAGTCGAACCTGATCAAGGAGCACCGGCCGCGCTTCAACGTGCTCCTGCGCGACGACAAGTCCTATCCTTACGTGAAGGTCACGGTGCAGGAGCCGTTCCCCCGCGTGTTCGTGACGCGCCAGCTGCTCAGCGACGGCGCCCGGTACTTCGGGCCGTACACCGACGTGGCCGCGATGCGCCGGGCGCTGGACGTGGTGAAGCGGATCTTCACCGTGCGTTCGTGCCGCTACGACATGCCGCGCGAGATGCCGGAGCGGGCCTGCCTCGACTACCACATCGGCCGCTGCAAGGCACCCTGCGTGTTCCTGCAGACGCAGGCCGACTACCGGGCGATGATCGAAGAGGTGGTGATCTTCCTCGACGGGCGCGCCGACGAGGTGGTGCGGCGGGTGCGTGCGCGGATGGAGGCGGCATCGGAGGTGCTCGACTTCGAGCGCGCCGCCGAGCTCCGGGACGCGCTCACCCGGCTGCAGCGGATGGAGGAGCCGTCCGTGGTGCTCGAGGTGGAGGGCGGCGACCGCGACGTGGTGGGCTATGCGCGCGACGGAGAGGACGCCGCCGTCACCATCCTCCGCATCCGCGGCGGGAAACTGCTCGCGCGTGACCACCGGTTCCTCGAAGGGGTCGAGGGCGAGTCCGACGGCGCGGTGCTCTCCGCGTACCTCGTGAGCAGCTACCTCAACGCGCCGGCCCGCGCGCGCGACCTGCTCATCCCGTTCGATTTCGACGACCGCCCGCTCCTTGAGGAGGCGCTCGCCGCGTCGGAGGCCGGCCGCACGCAGGTCCTCATTCCCCAGCGCGGGCCCAAGCGCGAGCTGCTCGACCTCGCGGAGCAGAACGCTCGGCACCTGCTGGAGGAGTTCAAGCTGGCGGGCCAGGACACCGACGAGCGCGCCGCGGACCCCGTGTACGAGCTCGGCCGCGAGCTCGGGCTCGAGAGGCTGCCGCG
>Ga0224510_10002209_pt1 | contig 11933 bp, 12 predicted proteins | sample SF_May12_sed_USG_FD_170161 | JGI IMG/M metagenome (GOLD analysis project Ga0224510, IMG submission 170161) | Sediment microbial communities from San Francisco Bay, California, United States - SF_May12_sed_USGS_4_1 | ecosystem: Environmental > Aquatic > Marine > Sediment | place: USA: California... | reverse complement strand
CGACGCCGCGGCCATCGAACGAGCGATCGCAGAGGGTGCCGCGGCGGCCGACCTGCTGATCGTGAGTGGCGGCGTCAGCGTGGGTCGATACGACCACGTTCGCCCGGTCCTGGAGCGGCTGGGAACGCTCGACTTCTGGCGCATAGCAGTGCAGCCCGGAAAGCCTCTCGCCTTTGGCAAGGTGGGCCCCACGCCGGTCCTGGGCCTGCCCGGCAACCCGGTGAGTGCCCTCGTCACATTCGAACTGTTTGCGCGGCCGCTGATCCGGGCCATGCTCGGCCTGCCCGGCGACGGACGGCAGCACGTTGCGGCCCGCTTCGCCGGAGAGTCCCTGTCCAAGGACCCCGCGCGCCGTGCATACCTGCGCGTCGTGGTGTCGGCTGAGAAGGATGGTCTGGTGGCGCGCGCCGCCGGTGGCCAATCGTCTTCGCAGCTGCGCCCGCTTGCGGCGGCGAACGCCCTGCTCATCGTGCCGGAAGGGGAGGCGGCGACCGTCGCCGGGGCGACGTACGATGCCCTCCTCATCGGAGACCTGGCATGAAACCAACGCACCTCGACCCCGCCGGCGCCCCCCGGATGGTGGATGTCGGCGACAAGCCGATCACCGCCCGCCGAGCCGTCGCGTCCGCAACCGTTCGCATGCGCCCGGACACCCTCGCGACCCTGGTTGACGCGGGGGGCCCGAAGGGGGACGCCTTCGTGACCGCACGACTGGCGGGCATCGCCGCGGCGAAGCGAACTGCCGACCTCATCCCACTCTGCCATCCGATTGGGCTCGACCGAGTCGACGTGGAACTCGACCACGACGCGTCGACCGGCCTCGTGACGATTCGCGCAGAGGCGGCGGCGAGTGCCCGCACCGGGGTGGAGATGGAGGCCCTCACTGCCGCCAGTGTCGCGGCACTGACGCTCTACGACATGGCCAAGGCGCTCCAGCGCGACATCGTCATCGAGCGAGTCGAGTTGCTGGTGAAGGAGGGCGGGAAGTGCGGCTCCTGGACGCGCGACGGCGCTCCGACAGCGAACGCAAATCCGGCGGTCCGTCCTGCGCCGGAGCACGAGGCCGTGGTGATCGTCTGCTCCACCCGTGCCGCGGCGGGGGAGCGGGCTGACGCCTCAGGTCCCGCCGTGGTGGAGGCGCTCCGGGAGGCGGGCATCTCGGTCGCGCCCGATGCCGTGATCCTGCCCGACGACGAGGGCGCGATCGCGACCACCCTCGCGACCCTCGCGGATGACGGGCACGCGCTGCTGGTCACGTCGGGCGGAACCGGACTCACGCCCGGCGACGTCACCCCGGCCGCCACGCGCCGGATCATCGATCGGGAGATCCCCGGCCTGGCGGAACTGATGCGATCCGTCGGTCTGGCGTCGACCCCGATGGCCGCGCTCTCGCGGGGCGTGGTCGGTGCGCGCGGCGCCACGCTGGTCGTGAACCTGCCCGGTTCGCCCCGCGGCGCCACAGAGTCCCTGGCGGCCATCCTGCCCGTTCTGCGTCACGCCATGGAGCAACTCGCAGGGGGCGACCACTAGCGTCGGATTCGGGACGCTCGCCCCGTGGACGGCCGGTAGCATGGGCAGCCATGGAGGTCGGCATCCCCCTCTACCCCCTGATTGCACTGCCGGTGGCCGCTGCCATCTGGCTCTTCTGGCGCCGCGCGCGTCAGCACCTCGCCGTGGTTCGGTCGGGGAGGCCGCTCGGCCGTTTCGATCAACCGCTGCGCCGCGCGTGGGGCGTGGTCGTGTACGTCATCTTTCAGCGGCGGCTGCTCCAGGATCCCGTCCCAGGCGTGATGCACGCGGTCATCTTCTGGGGCTTTCTGATCCTCCTGGTGACGAGCGGCAACTACCTCACCAACGGGTTGATCGAGATGATCCTGCGCTGGCCACTCGGCGGGATCGCGTGGATGGCCGTGGTGTTCGTGGCCAACCTGTTCATCGGTCTGATCCTCGCTGCAATCAGCTTCGCGGTGTGGCGGAGGACCGTGCAGCGGCCCGCTCGACTCGGGCTCAGCCGCGACGCCTTTGTGATTCTGGCCCTCATCCTGGGCGTGGTGGTGACCGAGGTGCTGGCCGATGCGCTGCGGTTCGTGGCCGTGCCGGACGACCCGGCGCGACCCTTCGCGCTCGTCGCCGGCCCGGTGTCGCTGCTTCTCGAACCGCTCGGCGCCCAGGCCGGCGCCACCGGATTCGGCATCTTCGGATGGCTGCACCTCGGATTCGTTCTCGGTTTCGGGAGCTACCTGCCGTACAGCAAGCACCTCCACATCGTGACCAGCGAGCCGAATGTCTACTTCCGCAACCTCGAGCCGCGCGGCGCGCTGCGCAAGATGGACCTCGAGGCCGAGCCCCCTCCCGGCGAGGAGCTCGTCTTCGGCGCCAAAGGGCTGAAGGACCTGTCATGGCGGCACATGCTCGACGGGCTGTCGTGCACCGAGTGTGGCCGCTGCATGGAGTTCTGCCCGGCGTCGATGACCGGGAAGACGCTCTCGCCCAAGCACTTCATGGAGGGTCTGCGTGACCAGATGGTGGCCGCCGAGACGGCACTCGCCCTTGCCGCCGGCGCCCAGCGCGCCGCCAAGGGGGGCGCGGGGGGTGGTCTTGAGGCGTCGGACGCTGCGTTGAGCGCAGCCCGAGAGCGTGCGGCCGAGGCGCTTTCGCTCCCGCTCGTGGACAACGCCATCCCCGAGGAGGCGGTCTGGCAGTGCACCACCTGTGGGTGGTGCGTCGAGGGCTGCCCGGTGCTCATCGAGCACGTGGATTCGATCGTCGAGATCCGGCGCAACCTGGTCCTGGAGGAGAGCCGCTTCCCGAAGGAGCTCAATGTCGCCTTCCGCAACATGGAGACGGCCGGCAATCCCTGGGGCCAGCCGCGCAGCGCCCGCATGGACTGGGCCAAGGGGATGGACGTGCCGGTGCTCGGTGCCGACGGCGTCGCGGGCGGCTCACCGGCGGCGACCCATCGGGGCGTCCTCTACTGGGTCGGCTGCGCCGGGGCGTTCGACGAGCGAAACCGCAAGGTGGTGCGTGCCATGGCGGCTCTGCTTAAGCAGGCCGGCGTTCCCTTCGCGGTGCTCGGCTCGCAGGAGACCTGCACTGGCGACCCGGCGCGGCGGGCCGGCAACGAGTACCTCTTCCAGATGCTGGCCGAGGAGAACGTGGCGACCCTGAGCCGGGCGCACGACGAGCATAGCGTCCGCACCATCGTGGCCAGCTGTCCGCACTGCTTCAACACGATCCGCAATGAGTACCCGCAGTTCGGCCTGACCGGCGTCGAGGTGATCCACCACACCCAGCTGCTCGACCGCCTGGTCGCAGACGGCCGCCTGGTGCCGGACGTGCACTCGGACGCGGTGGTCGCCTATCACGACGCCTGCTACCTGGGTCGCTACAACGAGGTGTACGACGAGGGCCGGCGCGTGGTGGCCTCGATCCCAGGCCAGTCGGTCGTGGAGATGGAACAGCATCACCGCAAGGGGATGTGCTGCGGAGCGGGCGGCGCACGGATGTGGATGGAGGAGCGCGAGGGGCAGCGGATCAACCACCGCCGCACCGAGCAGGCGCTGGCCACCAATGCCGATGCGATCGCCACCGCCTGTCCGTTCTGCCTGGTCATGCTGCGCGACGGCGTGACCGACCTTGAGCGGACCGATATCGCGGTTCGGGACGTGGCCGAACTGCTGGCCGACGCTACCGGCGCCTGGAGCGTCGCGCCGACGGCGGGCACCGAACTGGCTGACACGCCCGCAACAGCGTCCGATACGCGCGGATTCCGCAAGATCTGGCCCGCCTAGTGGCGGAAAGTTGACCGCGCTGATCGCCAAAGGGTACGATCGGTGCAGCTATGGCACTGAGATCAGTCAAACCGGCGGCCGGACGTCCGGCGCTTGACCCGCTCGACAAGTCGATCATCAAGGCACTCCAGCACGACGGCAGGCGCCCCTTCGCCAAGATCGGTCGCGACCTGTCGGTGCCCGAGGCGACCGTTCGGCAGCGCGCCGAACGGCTGATGGCGCGCGGCGTGGTACAGGTGGTGGGCGTCACCGACCCGCTGGCGATGGGCTTCGGACAGCCGGCATTTATCGGCCTGCGCGTGGACGCCGGACGCCTGGAAGGGATCGCGGCCGAGGTTGCGGCGCTTGACGAGGTGACGTACGTCGTGATCACCGCGGGGCGCTTCGACATCATCTGCGAGGTCGTCTGCGAGGATAACGAGCACCTGCTGCGGGTCCTCACCGGCCCGCTGGCGCAGATCGACGGGATTATCTCGACCGAGACGATGGTCGAGCTTCGGTTCGTGAAGGAGAGCTATCAGTGGGGCACCAGGTAGGAGATCAATCGTGACCAGCGCGCCGGGCCGAACCATCGACGAGACACGGGTCAGTTCCATCCTCGACCGCGAAGAGGCAGCCTATCGAGCACGGACGCCGCGCAGCGCCGCGTTGCATGCGCGTGCGCGCCAGGCGATGCCGCTGGGCGTTGCCAGTTCGTTCCAGACCTACGACCCATATCCGCTCTTCATGACCGATGCCCGCGGCTCCCGGATCTGGGACGCCGATGGCAACGAGTACGTCGATTTCGACATGGCCTTTGGTGTCCTCGCCGCTGGGCATTCGCATCCGCTGCTGGCAGAGGCACTGCAGCGACGGGTGGCCAACGGAACCTGCTACACGTTCCCGACCGAGGATGGCGTGGCGCTGGCCGAGGAGATCAAGCTGCGCTTCGGCACCGACCTGGTCCGCTTCAGCAACTCCGGGACCGAGGCGACCATGGACGCCATCCGCGTGGCACGTGGCTTCACCGGACGCAGCAAGGTCCTCAAGTTCGAGGGCGGTTACCACGGTCACCACGACGACGTGCTGATCAGCATCCAGCCCGCGCGCGACGCGATGGGGCCGATCGAGGCGCCGAACAGCGTGCCGGCCACCGCCGGGATGCCGGCCAGCCGCCTGACCGAGACGGTGATCGCCCCGTTCAACCAGCCTGAGCTGGTCGCGGACATCCTGGACCGTCACCGCGGTGAGATCGCCGCGATCATCGTCGAGCCGGTGCAGTTCAACATCGGTGTGGTTCCGCCATCGGAGGGATTCCTGGCGCGGCTGCGCGAGCTGGCGACCGAGCATGGCGCCGTCCTCATCTTCGACGAGGTGAAGACCGGCGTGGTGATCGCGTATGGCGGCGCCACCGAGTATTACGGCGTGCAGCCGGACCTGATCTGCCTGGCCAAGAGCATCGGCGGCGGCATCCCGATCGGCGCCTTCACCGGGCGCGGCGAGGTGATGCGCGCCATCGAGCAGGTGCCGGACCACGGTGCGAGCGGGATCGGGATGGAGCATTCCACCCTGGCCGGCGGCGCGACCCGCGTTGCGCACCTCGGCACGTTCAACGGCAATCCGCTGTCGATGACCGCGGGGCTCGTGACCCTGACGCAGATCCTCACCCGCGACGCCTATCCCCGGCTGCATGAGCTGGCGGAGCGGCTCACCACGGGATGCCAGGCGGTCATCGACGAGTTCGATCTGCCCGGCTACGCGATCAACGTCGGTCCCAAGGGATGCGTCATGTTCACCCCGCAGCGGGTGACCAACTACCGCGACCTGATCGGGCTCGACGGAGACCTGTGGGCGGCCAGCTTCTTCTACCTCGCCAACCGGGGGATGTTGCTGCCACCAGGTGCCGATGACCAGTGGACCCTGTCGGTGCAGCACACCGATGAGGAGATCGACCGGTACATCGCCACCTTCCGCGCGTTTGCCGTCGAGTTGACCGGCTGAGGGGGCCATTCGGCTAGACTCGACCCGTGAGCCACCGGACGACCCGCGAGCACGACGAGCTGCGGGTGATCGTCCGCGAACTGGCGACCGAGCGCATCGCTCCGCGGGCAGCTGAGATCGACGCCGCGAGCGAGTTCCCGTGGGACCTCAAGGAGCTCCTGGCGGGACAGGACCTGCTCGGCACCTGCTTCGAGGAGCGCCACGGCGGGACCGCCCTCGACAACGTTGCGCAGGCGATCCTTGTCGAGGAGATCGCGCGCGCCGATGCCACCACCAGCCTGATCCCGATCGTGCAGAAGCTCGGGGCGCTGCCGATCCTGATCGCCGGCAGCGATGAGCAGAAGGCGCGCTACTTCCCCCGGTTGGCGAGCGGCGAATGGCTGATTGCGTTCGCGCTGACCGAGGCCGGGGCGGGGAGCGACGTGGCGGCCATGCGCATGCGGGCGCGCCGCGATGGCGATGACTACCTGCTCATCGGAAGCAAGCGATTCATCACCCACGGCTCGATCGCGAACCTGCTCACCGTCTTCGCCCTGACCGATCCAGAGGCGGGCGGTCGCAAGGGGATGAGCGCCTTCATCGTGGAGACCGATACGCCCGGCTTCTCGTCCCCTCGCCTCGAGCACAAGATGGGGATCCGCGGCTCTCCGACCGCTGAACTCAATTTCGACGATGTCCGGGTTCCGGCGGCCAACCGGCTCGGTGAAGAGGGTGACGGATTCAAGATCGCGATGGCGACGCTGGACCGATCCCGACTGTCGGTCGCCGCCCAGGCGATCGGCATCGCGCAGGGTGCGCTCGACTTTGCCGTCGGGTACGCCGCCGACCGGCGCCAGTTCGGCGAGCGCGTGGCCGACATGCAGGGGATCCAGTTCATGCTCGCCGACATGGCCAGCCAGACCGAGGCGGCTCGCCAGCTGACCTACGCCGCCGCCGCTTCGGTGGACGTCGACGACCCCGATCTCGCCTACTGGACCAGCTGCGCGAAGCTGATCGCCGGCGATACCGCCATGCGGGTCACCACCGACGCGGTTCAGGTGCTCGGCGGCTACGGCTACGTCAGCGAGTACCCTGTCGAACGCATGATGCGCGACGCCAAGATCACCCAGCTCTACGAAGGGACGCAGCAGATTCAGCGGATGATCGTGGCGCGTCAGATCCTCAAGCGGGCCGGCGTGTCGCGGGCCGCGAAACCGTAGCGAGGGACGCCAAGAGCGTGAAGATCGTCGTTTGTGTGAAACAGGTTCCGGCCACCACGGCCGAGAAGCGCTACACCGCCGACCTGCGGCTCGATCGAGCCGCGTCTGAATCGGTCATCAACCCACTCGACGAGTACGCCATCGAACAGGCGCTGCGTCTCCAGGAGGCGGGCGCGGTCGAAACGGTCGTCTACCTGTCGATGGGGCCCGAGTCGGCCGCCGAGGCACTGCGCCGTGCGCTGGCGATGGGAGGCGAGGAGGCCTACCAGGTCACCGATGACGCCCTCGCGGGCGCCGACCAGTGGGCCACTGCGCGGGTCCTGGCGGCAGCCCTCGGCAAATTGGCGCCCGACGTGGCCCTGATGGGGATGAGCTCCGACGACGCGCGCGGCTCGCTGGTGCCCGGGGCGGTGGCCGCCATCCGCGGGCTGCCCCTGCTCTCCTACGCCGCCGAGCTCATGCTGACCGGATCGACCGCGCGCATTCGCCGCCTGACGGCGTCCGGATTCGATGTCCTCGAGGCGCCCCTGCCCGTCGTGGCCAGCGTTACCGATCAGGTGGGCGAGCCGCGCTACGCGTCGCTGAAGGGGATCATGGCCGCGCGCCGCAAGTCGCTCGAGACCTGGAACCTCGCCGATCTGGGGCTCTCCGCCCACGACGTGCACGGCGCGGCGCTGACGCGTGTCGTGGAGGTTCGCCCGCCCGAGACCAAGGCCCCGACGGAGCGGGTCGAGAACCTGGGGCCGGCCGAGGCGGCATCGCGGATTGCCGACTGGCTGGCCGCGCGGAAGCTGATCTAGGCGAGGAGATCGACATGAACAACGACATCTGCTTCCTCGCCGAATTCGACGGCGGGTCACCGGCACGCAGCGCGCTTGAGCTGGCGGCTGGAGCCGCTGGGCTTGCGGCCGAGAGTGGCGGCGCGGCGGTTGGGCTGGCCTATGGAGCCGGGGCAGCCGCCGGAGCTGCGTCGCTGGGTGCCGCCGGCGCGGCCCGAGTGGTGGTGCTGTCCGACACCGACGGCCCGGCGATTAGCCTCGCAGCTGCAGCGGCCGCGACGATTGGCGACGATGCACCACTGGCGTTCCTGGCCCCGGCCACCCCGAACGGGCGTGACCTGGCCGCGGCGCTGATGGGACTGCTCGGCCTGCCCGCGCTCGGGCCGGTGCGTGCCGTGCGCATCGAGGGAGGGCGCGTCCGCGCGGAGCAGTCAACGCTGCAGGGCACGGTGATCACCGTGAGCGAGAGCATGGCCGATGCCCCGCAGCCGGTGATCATCCTCGCGCTTTCCGGTACCTTCACGCCGCTGGAGGGCGGCGGCGGAGCAGCGAGCGTCTCGACCGCTCCCTCGTCCGACGCGGGGGCACTGGGGGCGGCACGCATCGTCGAGTCGCATCCGGCCGACGCCGCCGTCGCGAACCTGGAGGAGGCGGCGGTCATCATCGCGGGAGGCCGTGGCGTCGGCAGCGCGGCGGGCTTCGAGCCACTCAATGAGCTCGCGGCGGTGCTCGATGGCGCGGTCGGAGCAAGCCGCGCCGCTGCGGACGCCGGCTGGGTGCCGTACCAGCTCCAGATCGGACAGACCGGGAAGGTGGTCAAGCCCGCCCTGTATGTCGGCTGCGGGATCAGCGGAGCGATCCAGCACCGTGTCGGGATGCAGACCGCGGAGAACGTGGTGGCCATCAACAAGGACCCCGATGCCCCGATCGGTGAATTCGCCGACCTCTTCGTGGTCGGGGACCTGTTCGCTATCGTTCCTGAATTGACCGCCGAGATTCGCCGCCGAAAGGGGATACCCAGCTGATGCGCCGCCCACCGCTCGGACCCGCTCCGTTGCTGACCGCGCTGGTCGCCTTCCTCGCCATGCCGGCACTGCTGCGGTCGCGTCGGCGACGGCCCCATGCGTATGGGCGTGAACTGCAGGCCTACCGCCGCGACCTTGCCGAACGAACCAGGACGATCGATGGGCGCCTGGTCGAGCTGGGCGACCTGGTCGACGCGCTGCGCCGCCGGGCTGCGGACCCCGACGATGCGCTCGTTGCGCTGCAGGAGGGGGAGGATGCCCTCGACGCGTCGGCGGAGGGTTTGCGCGAGATCCTGGCACCCGAAGAGCTGCATGCGCTTCATGCCGAGTACGAAGGCAACCTCGAACGCGCGCTGCGCGGGATCGTGACCGCGGCCCGCGGGTGCGGAATCACCCGGTTGCCCCACCGACCGCCCGAGGACGAGGAACCGACCATCTACTGGAAGCGTGGGCACCTCAACATCCTTCACGCGCAACTGCGCATGCGTGAACTGGTGGACGCGCTGCTCACCTGGGAGCCCGGGCAGCCGGCAGAGGCATCGGTGGCGGCCCGGCTGCATCGCCTGTAGGGGCTCGCCCGGGGCACACCGGGTCGGCGAATCGGTCCATATCTTGTGGTATGCTCGATGTGGGTACCACCACTGGTGTAGTCCGTACAGGGATGCCGCATGCGCTGTCCACGATGCAACGAGGAGGGGACGCGGGTCATCGACTCGCGTGACCTCGAGGCTGGGGGAACCATTCGTCGTCGCCGCGAGTGCGAGGCGTGCACCTTCCGATTCACCACCTACGAACGCGCCGAAGGCGCGCGACTGACCGTGCTCAAGCGCGATGGCAGCCGCCAGGAGTTCGACCGCGGCAAACTGCAGGCGGGGTTGATGCGCGCACTCGAGAAGCGCCCGGTTACCCTGGCGCGGGTCGAGCAGGCGGTCGACGACATCGAGAGCGCCCTGCGCGCCCGCGGCCAGCCGGAGGTGAGCAGCAAGGAGGTCGGCCGGATGGCGACCGAGGCGCTCCGCGACATGGACCAGCTGGCCTACATTCGGTTCGCATCGGTCTATCACAGCTACGAGGACATCTCGACGCTCAAGCGCGAGGTGGACCGCCTGATGAAGCAGCGAACGCCGGCGGAGAAGGGGTGATCCTTTCCGACCGTGACATCCGCGCCGAGATCGCGGCGGGACGGATCGTCATCGATCCGTACATCCCCGATGCGGTCCAGCCGTCGAGCGTGGACCTGCACCTGGACCGTCGCTTCCGCGTCTTCCGCAACAGCCGCTACCCGTACATCGACGTGCGGACCGATCAGCCCGAACTGACCGAGCTGGTCGAGATCGCCGGCGACGAGCCGTTCATCCTGCATCCGGGAGAGTTCGTGCTCGGATCCACCTTTGAGCGCGTCGAACTGCCGAACGACCTGGTGGCGCGGCTGGAAGGGAAGTCGAGCCTCGGCCGGCTCGGTCTGCTCATCCATTCCACCGCCGGCTACGTGGATCCTGGCTGGGAGGGCAACCTGACGCTGGAGCTCTCCAACGTGGCCAACCTGCCGATCACGCTATACGACGGCATGAAGATCGGCCAGATCAGCTTCCAGCGGCTCACCTCGCCGGTCGAGGTCGGCTACGGCGACGCGCGCATCGGCAGCAAGTACCGCGGGCAGCGCGACCCGACCGCCAGCCTGTACCATCGGGACTTCGAGCGGGGCCGCATCAAGCGCTGAGTCGCGGCTCGCAGATCAGCACCGCAGGCCATTCGGAGCGTTCGTGACCCAGCCGCTCTACGACATCACACCGGCGCGCCAGGCGCGCACCTTTGCCGGCAAGGTGAGCGTCCGCGTGATCCGCGCAGGGTGGTTCCGTCCCGATGCGGGCGGATTCTTCGGAGTGGTCCCCAAGCCGCTCTGGTCGCGGCTCGTCGAGACCGATGACCGCGGTCGGCTGCACTGCCGGCTGAACCTGCTGCTCGTCGAGGCGGGCGGCAAGCGGATCGTGGTCGAGACCGGCACCGGGGTGCGGATGACCGACAAGGACCGCGACATCAAGGGGATCGAGGGCGGCGACCCAGCCGTGGCACTTCGCACGGTCGGAGTGGATCCGGCCAGCATCGACTTCGTGGTGGTCAGCCACCTGCATTACGACCACGCCGGCGGCATGGTGGACGCTGATGGCCGCCCGAACTTTCCCCGAGCCCGGTACGTCGTCCAGCGCGACGAGGCGGAGGCTGCCCACGGCGACGAGCTGCGACTGCAGGGGATCATGGAGGTCGAGCAGCTCGACCTGGTACGAGCCGCCGGCCAGCTGGCCGAGGTGCAGGGGGAGGTCGAGCTTGTCGAGGGTGTTCGTGTACTGCCGACCGGTGGCCACACCCGCGGCTCTCAGGCCGTCCTGCTGGGCACCGCCGCTGCCGGCCAAGCTGGATCTCGAGCCATCTTCTGGGGCGACCTGATCCCCACGCGCTGGCAGATCCCGGTCCGCTGGACGAGCGCCTACGACGACTACCCGATCCAGGCGGTCGAGATGCGCAACGAGCTCGTCTCGCGCGCGGCGGCCGAGGGCTGGTGGTGCTACTTCACGCACGACCCGGGCGCCCTGCCGATCCAGATCGAGGCGACCGAGCGCGGCTTCCGCGTCAAGGAGGACGCGTGATCGGCCGCGTCGGTCGCGGGCTGGCGATTGCGCCGGCGTTCGTCGTCGCGGCGACCCTGGCGGCCTGCTCCGCCGCGCCATCGGCGTCGTTGAGCCCTGCGGACTGTGCTCAGGCCGATGCGAACGGCGTGGTGCAGTTGACCGCGGCTAACCTGGCCTTCGACGCGTCTTGCATCTCGGTAGCGGCCGACACCGCCTTCTCCATCCGCCTGGCCAACAATGACAGCGAACCGCACAACGTCGCGATCTACGACACCCCGGACAAGGTGAACGAGTACCTGCGCGGCGACATCATCAACCGTGGCGAGACGTGGGACTCCGCCGTCGACCCACTCCTGGCGGGCGAGTACTACTTCCTGTGCACGGTTCATCCGGTCATGAATGGTCCGCTATTCGTCGAGTCGCCCGGCTAGATCTTGGCGAGCAGGGCCCGAAGTGCGGGGCCGGTGATCGGTGCCTCCAGGCAGTCCTCGCTGTCGAGGGCCACAACCGGGACCCGGAAGCCGTAGCGAAG
>Ga0224510_10002208_pt1 | contig 11933 bp, 13 predicted proteins | sample SF_May12_sed_USG_FD_170161 | JGI IMG/M metagenome (GOLD analysis project Ga0224510, IMG submission 170161) | Sediment microbial communities from San Francisco Bay, California, United States - SF_May12_sed_USGS_4_1 | ecosystem: Environmental > Aquatic > Marine > Sediment | place: USA: California... | reverse complement strand
ATTGCCCGCCTCGGCCGCAGCCGACTTCGCCGCGCCCGGCAGCCCGGTGGCGTCGGGATTCGGCACCGCCGCGCAAGAGACGCAGAGGCACAACAGGAAGGCCGAGCAACACAGTTTCCTCAACATGGCGCGTCCTTCCCCCTCAGCCCGGCGACCAAGGGCGACACCCGCTCCCATACCGCCTGCCCCACTGCCTCGATGGATTGGCTGGCATCGATGCGATGGATATATTCTCGTTTGATGGCGGCAAAAACCGCGCTCACCTTCTGCAAGCCCTCTTCCTTTTCAAAGTCGTTGGGGCTCTCCTGCCGTGATTCCTCGATCCGCCGGCGGCCCAGTTTGACCGGTGCCTCCAGCAGCAACACACAGTCGGGAACCGGCGCAAACGTTTCATTATCAGCGATGATCCGCTCCGGGTCAAGCCCGGCGGCGCCCTGATAGGCGGCGGTGGAAAAATAATAACGGTCGCAAACAACGACCTTGCCGGCGGCCAGCGCCGGGGCGATCAACTCGTTGACATGCCAGCGCCGGTCATCCATGAACAGCGCCAGTTCCTCTTCCCGCGTCAGGGAGGCACGGTTGCTGAACAGAGCCCGGATCTTCTTCCCGAAAGGGCCGTCGGTGGGCTCGAAGGTGGTGACCACCTCGCAGCCGGCCCCGCGCAGCGCCTCAGACAACAGCCGCACCTGGGTTGACTTGCCGGTGCCGTCGATCCCTTCGAAGATAATCAAAAGCCCGCGCCGGCCTGGATCACTGCTCATCTCTTACTCCCCTGCCGGCGGCGGTTGCCGACAATCTCGGCCGCCATCCGTACCGCTGCCTCAAGGCTTGCCGGGCTGGCGAGCCCCTTGCCGGCGATATCGTAGGCCGTGCCATGATCCACCGAGGTCCTAACGATGGGCAGCCCCAAGGTGACATTAACCCCGTCGGCAAAATGGAGCAGCTTGAACGGGATCAGCCCCTGATCGTGATACATGCAGACCACCGCATCAAAATCGCCGCCGGCGGCCCGGAAGAACACCGTATCGGGCGGAAACGGCCCCGTCACCTGCCAGCCGGCCGCCCGGCAGTGGGCAATGGCCGGGGCGATGAGGCGCTCCTCCTCGTCGCCGAACATCCCGCCCTCGCCGGCATGGGGGTTCAGCCCCGCCACCGCAATCCGCGGTACGGCGATGCCGAAGTCGTCCCGCAGGGACTGGCCGGTGATCTTGATCAGGCGCTCCACCGCCGCCACCGACAGCAGGCCCGGCACCGCATGCAGGGCGCAGTGGATGGTCACCAGGGTCACCCGCAAGCGCTCGCCGGCGAGCATCATCGCAAAATCGTCGACACCGGTGAGTTCGGCGAGCATCTCGGTATGTCCGGGATAGCCATAGCCCGCGGCCTTGAGCGCCGACTTGGCGATAGGGCAGGTCACCATCCCGGCCAACGCCCCGGCCTTGAGCAACCGCACCGCCTCTTCGATATAACCGGCCATGGCCAGCCCGGTCAGTCGGTTGGGCTCGCCCCAACGGCAATCGGCGGCGGCAAGGCTAGAAAGCGAAAGAACCGGCACCCCTGCCGCCGGCACCGCCTGGCCCGGCTGCCAGTCGACCACCGGCACCCCGATCCGCAACTCTCCGGCGCAGCGGCGCAAAACATCGGCGTCGCCCAGCACCACCGTTGCCGGCATGCCCTCGCCTGGTGCGGCAAAAAGGCGCAGGATGATCTCTGGGCCCACCCCCACCGGGCAGCCCATGGTGATCCCAATCGGCTTGTCTAGCGCTGCGGACGCTCCCATTCAACCATCCATATCGAGACTGAACGCATCCCGCACCAGTTGCAGGGAATACGTGCCGCCTTCCGGTATCGTTACCCCTAACACATCAAACCTGGCCGGGCGATCGTGGCAATCGTTCTCGGCCAGATACCGCATCGCCGTCCGCGCGATCTGGCCGCGCTTCCTCGGCGTCACCGCCTCCAGCGGATCGCCACAGGATACCCCGGAGCGGGTCTTCACCTCGACAAAGACCAGCACGGCGCCATCCTCGGCGACAATATCAATCTCTCCCTCCCGCCGCCGGTAGTTGCGGCAGAGAATCCGGTACCCGAGCTTTCGCAGATGCCCGACGGCAAGCTCTTCCCCCCGGTCGCCCAGCGTAAGGCGTTCCCGACTCATCCAGCTGCGCCGACAAATTCACGCACCCCCCTGAAGCTCAGGCGATGGATAGGGCAAGGCCCGCAGGCACGGATTGCCTGCCGATGCTCGGCGGTGGGATACCCTTTATGCTTGCGGAAATTATACGAGGGGAACTGCTCGTGATACCCCTCCATCAGTTGATCACGGGTGACCTTGGCGACGATGGAGGCGGCGGCGATGGAGGCGCTGCGGGACTCCCCCCTGACCAGGGGCTGCTGCGCGACGGCTACCGGAACCGGAAACTTGCCGTCCACGAGGAGGAAATCGGGTCGAACCGGCAAGGCCTCCATGGCCTGCCGCATGGCAAAGAGCGAGGCCTGCAGGATATTCAGACGATCAATATCCGCGGGAGAGACCACCCCGACCCCCACCTGGGCGCCAATGCGGTCAAGTTCCAGACGAAGCCGCTGGCGTGCCGCTGCCGATAATTTCTTGGAATCCTTGAAGATGGTGAAATCGCATTCACCGGGGAGAATCACGCATGCCGCCACCACCGGACCGGCCAGCGGTCCGCGCCCGGCCTCGTCCACCCCTGCGACAACGGTCATGCCTTTTTCGATTAAACGCCGCTCATAGGCAAAGGAGTCGCTTTCGACAAAACCGGGTCCCAGGCTTTGTTGAATCGGCAAAACGATCCACCTCTCAAATATTGCCGGAGAGATCCCGTCGGCACAATGCGGCAGGATTCCAGACGTCGCGTCCGCGCGCAGCACGTCACGACCGGCTCAATCGACACCCCCCGCGCCAGGATCGCCCGGCCAAGAAAGGCCGGAAAGGTACGGAGGATAAAAAAAACAGGGGCGGACACACGCCGTCCGGCGCATTCTCCGCCCCTGTTGGTTGGTCTTCGCTTAATTGAAGCCCTTTTCCTTGATCCGGGCGGCCTTGCCACGCAGATCGCGGAGATAGTAAAGACGAGAGCGGCGCACCTTGCCCTGGCTGACAACCTCAACCACCTCCAGACGGGGAGAATGGAGGGCAAAGGTCTTCTCTACGCCGACGCCGTGGGACATCTTGCGAACGGTAAAGCTCGCGCCCATGGTACCGCGACGACGACGGATAACCACACCCTGGAAGATCTGGACGCGCTCCTTGTCACCCTCGATGATCCGGATATGGACCTTCACGGTGTCGCCGGTACGGAAATCCGGCATATCATGGCGCATCTGCTCTCTTTCGATCATTTCAATCTGTGTCTTCTTCATGTCGATCCTTCTTGATTCGATTGTTTCTAGTATATCTCAAAGCGACTTTCTGCTAAAAAAAACCGCCGCCACACTGTTATCGTTTTCCAAGCAGCCTGTCAAGGATGATGGAGGCCGCCGAACGCACCGAAAGGTGATTATACTCCATTTGCCCGCAAATCGGGGGCAAAAAACCGTCGACCGTCTGCATCGCCTCGGGTGCCAGTCCCCAGGCGGTGCCAAAGAGGATCAGGACCGGCCGGCCGGCGAATATCCGCTCCCGCACCGCCTCGTAGGAGTGAACGCCTTCCCCCTGGCAACGCGCGCAGGTGGCGAGCACCATCGGCCGCTCGCCCCACTTGCCGGTCGCCGCCGCGTAGACACCGGCCAGATCAGCGGTGATCCGGATGATCGACAGGGCTTCCTTGCGATCCGGATTGACCTTGCCGCCATGCCCGGTGGTCCAGTGGGCGAGGATCTCGTCAACCAGTTGCCGCTGGTCGTCGAAGGGCGTCACCACATAGAGGTTGTCGACCCCGAAGGTGCGACCGGCCCGGGCCATGTCATGCAGATCGAGGTTGGTGACCGCGGAGCCGATGACCTCCCGATGCTTGTTGCTGACCGGATAGTGCACCAGGGCCAGATCAACCTTCACGTGCGGCGCGATCATGAGGCCGCCTTTTCCTGCATGCCGGCACCCAGCATCCTTGCCCTTTCCTGCAGGCCATGCCGGGCCAGAATCTTCCATTCCTGCTTGCTGAACCGCACCTGCCCGAGCAACTCCGGGCGCCGCTCGATGGTGGCCCGCACCGAGGCGACCAGCCGCCATTCGGCGATGGCTGCATGATCCCCGGAGAAGAGAACCTCGGGAACCGCCAGCCCCTCAAATTCGCGTGGCCGCGTATACTGCGGATGCTTGAGCAACCCCCGGCTGAAGGTATCCTGGGTCGCGGACTCGGCACAACCAAGCACCCCCGGCAGCAACCGGGTGACGGAATCGATCAGGATCATCGCCGCCAACTCCCCGCCGGTGAGGATATAATCACCGATGGAGATTTCTTCATCGACGTAGAGGGCGCGCACACGGTCATCAACCCCCTCGTAGCGGCCGCAGAGCAGAATCAAATGCTCCCGCGCCGCCAGTTCCTCGGCCACCTGCTGGTTGTAGGCGCGGCCCTGCTGGCTCAACAACACGACATGCCCGGCCGGGGCCTCATTTCGCACCGCCGCGAGGCAGGCGCTGATCGGCTCCGGCTTCATCACCATGCCCTCGCCGCCGCCAAAGGGGCGGTCATCGGTCATGGCCTGTTTATCGACGGCATACTGCCGGATGTCATGCAGCCGGACATCGATCTTGCGATCAAAGATGGCCCGCTTGATGATCCCCTCGCCCAGCGGCGAGGTCAGCAGATCCGGGAAAATCGTCAGGACATCAAAGCGCATGGCGCAAACCTTGCTCTCCGGCCGCAACGACCTTCGTCACACCCCCATCGCCGAGGGGAGGGCTCACCCTCATTTGTTCATTTCCAACAGGCCGTCCGGCAGCGACACGATCAGGGTGTCGCCGTCCCGCCCGGCAATAAACTCGTTGCGGGCCGGAATCAGATACTCATGCCCGCGGCCGCGCACCACCAGCACATCGTAGGGGCCGGTGGCCATCAGGGCGGCGACGGTGCCGAGTTCACGGCCCTCGTCGGTAACCACCCGCAGCCCTTCGAATTCGTGCCAGTAGAACTCATCCTCCGCCAACGGCGGCAACGCCGACTTGTCGACCCACACCTCAAGGCCGACCAGTGCTTCCGCGTCGTTGCAGGTATCGACGCCCTCAAACTTGAGGATCGCCTGCTTGCCGGCAAGCCGCCAGTTGCTGACGTCACAGAGCAACCCTTCATCACTCGCGGGCTTCCGGAGAAGCATGGCATCGTAGTGGGGGACATTGCTTACATCGTCGGCATAGGGCTTGAACTTCACCTCGCCCTTGATGCCGTGGGCCTTGACCACCTTGCCGATCAGCAGATAATCATCCGGGTCTTCCAAGCCGTCCTCCGGAACGCCGCACCACGCCCTTACTCAACAATTTCCAGTCTCGCCTTGCGGTTGGTCTTGCCGGCGGTGGCGGTCAGCAAGGCACGGATGGCGCGCGCCGTCCGTCCCTGCTTGCCGATCACCTTGCCAAGATCCTCCTTGGCGACCCGCAATTCATAAACCACCGTGTCATCCTGATCAACCTCGTTGACCTGTACGGCATCGGGGTTATCAACCAACGAACTGGCGATGAAGGTTACCAGTTCCTTCATCGGTGATTATTCCGCTGCTGCGGTTGCAGCATGCTTCACGATCAGGCTTTTTACGGTATCGGTGGGCAGTGCGCCCTTGTCCAGCCATGCCTGCAGCTTATCCTGCTTGAAGGTGATGGCGGCAGGGTTCTGCAACGGATCATAGGTGCCTACGACCTCGAGAAACTTGCCGTCACGGGCCGCTTCCGCGCTCGCAACAACGATCCGGTAAAAGGGTTTTTTCTTTCTGCCATGCCTGCTCAAACGAATCCTGACTGCCATTCTTGCTGTTCCTCCTGAGGTGTTGTCCGCCGACGCTGCCGTAGGCGGACATGGTTGCTCGTTCTCTTAAACTGTGTATCATGTGCGGGTCGGTGCCTCGGCATCGCCCCGGATTCTTTGCCTTACTGCCCTGCCACCCGCCTCAGCGGCGAAGCCCCTTGGGCAGCTTCCGTTTCTTGCCGCCCCCGGCGCCGACGGCACCGAACATGCCCTTGCCGCTCATCTTCTTCATCATCTTCAGCATGTCGCCGTAGCTTTTCAGCACCTTGTTGACATCCTGCAGCGAGGTGCCGCTGCCGTTGGCTATCCGCTGCCGGCGGCTGGCGTTGATGATCAGATGGTTGTTCCGCTCGTCCCTGGTCATCGAGTTGATGATCGATTCCACCCGGACCAGCTCCCGCTCATCGGGCTTGGGCATGTTCTTCAACTGCTTGAGCTGATTCATGCCCGGGATCATCCCCATGATCTGCTCAAGGCTGCCCATCTTCTTGATCTGCTGGATCTGACCGCGAAAGTCCTCCAGCGTAAAGGCGTTCTTGCTGATCTTCTTGGCGAGCCGGGCCGACTCCTTCTTGTCGACCACCGCCTCGGCTCTCTCGATCAGGGACAGAACATCGCCCATCCCCAGAATCCGAGAGGCCATCCGGTCGGGATGGAAGACATCAAGGGCGTCCATCCCCTCGCCGACACCGACAAACTTGATCGGCCGGCGGGTCACCTTCTTGATGGACAGCGCGGCACCGCCGCGGGCGTCACCCTCAAGCTTGGTGAGCACCACGCCGGTGATCGCCAGATCCTGATTGAACTTGTCGGCAACGTTGACCGCGTCCTGACCGGTCATGGCGTCGGCGACAAAGAGGATTTCCGCCGGATTGACCGCTTCCTTGATCCGGACCAGTTCCCCCATCAACTCTTCGTCGACATGGAGCCGACCGGCGGTATCGATGAGGACGGTGTTCAATCCCCGCGCCCGCGCGGCCTCAACCGCCTGCCGGCAGATGAAGACCGGGTCCTGATCAGCGGTGGACGAATGCACCTCGACGCCGATCTGCTCGCCCAGCACCCGCAACTGCTCGATGGCGGCGGGGCGATAGACATCGGCCGGCACCAGATAGGGCTTGCGGCCCTGGCCCTTCAACAACTTGGCGAGCTTGCCGATGGAGGTGGTCTTGCCGGATCCCTGCAGACCCGCCATCATGATCACCGCCGGTTGCCGACCGCCCAGATCGAGGGATTCGGTCTTGCCGCCGAGCAGTTCGATCAGCTCGTCGTGGACAACCTTGACGATCTGCTGCCCCGGCGAGAGGCTGTCCAGCACCTCCCGGCCAACCGCCTTTTCCTGCACCGCGGCGATGAAATCCTTGACAACCGTGAAGTTGACATCGGCCTCAAGCAGCGCCATGCGCACCTCGCGCATCGCCTCCTTGATATTTTCATCACTCAGCTTGCCGTGGCCGCGCAGCTTCTTGAAGACACCGCTCAACCGGTCGGAAAGATTGTCAAACATCGGCTCTCTCTACAAAAAAACGGCCGGGTCGTTGCCCGCCGCAGAGTTTCATCAGCATGTCCGGGGCGCACAACGGCATACAGCAAACGCCCACTTTGGAAAATCCGACAAAGATACTTGCCTCGCCAGCAGATGTCAAGCACAACCGGTGGGATATTTTCAGGACGATGGACTACCAAAAAAATAACGGGGCGAGGTCCACGACCCCGCCCCGGCGACAGCTTTTTGCCCGAAACGCGCGATCAGCCGCCGGCTATCTCGGCAAGACAAGCGGCCAGGGTTTCGGGAGAGTCCACCTGCAAGGCTTGATGCGCATACCCATCCGGGATGATTTTTTTCAACAGGCCGGTGAGGACGTTTTTCGGCCCTACCTCGATAAAGATCCGCACATCCTCGGCCATCAGCCGTTGCACGGTTTCAAACCAGCGCACCCGCGACGAGATCTGCCGGGCCATGATCTCCCGGATCGCCGCCGGATCGGTCTCGGTAGCGGCGGTGACGTTGAAGAGGATCGGCACCGCCGGCGCGCGGAAATCGATCTTGGCCATGGCGGCGGCAAAATCCGCAACCGCGCCGCCGATCAACTCGCTGTGCCAGGGCCCACTCACCTTGAGGGGGATCGCCTTGCCGCCCCGGTCGGCCACCAGCTTCGCCGCCTCCTCCACCGGCCCTTCCTCGCCGGAGATGACGATCTGCTGGGCCGAATTGTGGTTGGCGACACAGAGGACGCCGCTCCGCACCTGGGCGATGATCTCCTCCACCTCCTCGATCCCGAGCTTGACCACCGCCCGCATGGCGCCGGGATGCGCTGCCGCCTCGCGCTCCATGAGCCGCCCACGCTCCGTAACCAGCTTCAGGGTATCCTCCACCGACAGCACCCCGGCCGCGCAGAGCGCGCCGTACTCGCCCAGGGAATGGCCGCAGCAGTAATCGGCCTTGACGCCGGCCTTGACCAGCGCCTGGTGGCAGATCAGGTTGGCAGCGGTCATTGCCGGCTGCAGGTGCAGGGTGCGGGTCAACTCCTCCATCGGCCCCTCATCGCAAAGGGTGGTCAGCGGCAGGCCGCTTGCCTTTTCCGCCAGCGCCATCAACTCGCCGCACTGGGGGTCCAGGTCACGAAACCCCTTGGTCATGCCGAGAAACTGGGAACCCTGTCCCGGAAAAAGAAACGCTATTTTCTTCCCATCGTTGGTCGCCATCTGCTACTCCTCGCTCCCGCCGACATCGCCGTGCGACTCGGCCCGCAGACTGGCCAGGAAAAAGAGTCCGATCCCGACGGTAATCGCCGAGTCGGCCACGTTGAACGCCGGCCAGTGATGTGTTTGTATATAGAAATCCAGAAAATCGATAACCGCCCCGAACCGCAGCCGGTCGACGAGGTTCCCCACCGCCCCGCCCGCCACCAGGGCGATGGCAACCACCCAGATCGCGCCCTGACAGCGATAATGCCGATAGGCGACGACCAGAATCCCCAGCGCCAGGACTGCCGCCGACACGAAAAAGAGCTGCCGCCACCACACCTGCGGTCCGGCCAGCAAGCCGAAGGCGGCACCGGAGTTGGTGACGAAGACGAGGTTGAAAAACCCGTCGATCACCGGCCGTGACTCGAACAGCGCAAAGGAGTTCATCACCCACCACTTGCTGAGCTGATCCAGGAACACGACCAGGGCCGAGGTGGACAGCAGGGCGGCAACAGAGGTCGCGCGGCTCACAGTTGGTTCACCACCGCCAGACAGCGGCCGCAGAGCAACGGATGCGCCGCATCCTTGCCGACGCTCTCGCACCGGGTCCAGCACCGCTCGCACTTCTGGCTCGCCGCCGGCCGCACCTGCACGGAAAGCTCGGGCAGGTCCTCTCCTCTGAAGGCCTCACCGGCCAGGGCATCCACCCGAAGCAGGTCGGAGACGATGCTGATCGTCTTCAGGGTCTGCCAGTTGGCGGCCATGAAATCCGCCAGCTCACCCTCCACCTTGACCAGCACCTCCGCCTCCAGGGAATGGCCGATCACCTTGTCGCGGCGGGCGATCTCCAGCGCCTTGGTGAGTTCGGAGCGCACCGCCAGCAGCCGCCCCCATTTGGCATCGAGCTCTTTCTTGAGATAGGTGTCGTTGTCGGCGGGAAAATCGACCAGGAAAACATTCTCGCCGCGCGCGGCGGAGGCGGGCATGTGCTCCCACGCCTCGGCGGCGGTAAAGGAAAGGACCGGCGTCATCAGCCGCAGGACACCGTCGGCGATCTCGTAGAGCACGGTCTGCGCCGCCCGGCGCGCCTGGGAATCGGGCGCCTCGGTGTAGAGACGGTCCTTGATGATGTCGAGATACAAGGCGCTCATCGTCACCGTGCAGAAGTGATAGAGTGCATGGTAGACGGCGTGGAACTCGAAGTTGTCGTACCCCTTCCGCACCTTGCGCTTCAACTGCTCGAACTGCGACAGCGCCCACTGATCGAGCTCGCCCATCGCGGCCGGCTCAACCCGGTGGACGGCAGGGTCGAAGTCGTAGAGGTTGCTCAGCAGATAACGGATGGTGTTCCGGATCTTGCGGTAGGCGTCGGAGAGCTGGCGCAGGATCTCGTCGGAGATCTTGACGTCGTCGCGGTAATCCTCGGAGGCGACCCACAGGCGCAGGATCTCGGCCCCGTACTGCTTGATCACCTCGGCAGGGGCGATGACGTTGCCGATGCTCTTGCTCATCTTCTTGCCCTGCCCGTCCACGACAAAGCCGTGGGTAAGCACCCCGCGATAGGGGGCAATGCCGCGGGTGCCCACCGAGGCGAGCAGCGAGCTGTGAAACCAGCCGCGATGCTGGTCGCTGCCCTCAAGGTAGAGATCGGCCGGCGCAGCGAGTTCGCCGCGCTCCTCGCACACCGCCGCATAGCTCACCCCGGAATCGAACCAGACATCGAGGATATCCTCCTCCCGCACGAAATCGCCACTGCCGCAGTCCGGGCAGGTCGCGCCCGGATCGAGATACTGGGCCGGCTCATGCTTGAACCAGGCATCGGCGCCATCCTTGACAAAGGAGGCGACGATCCGCTCGGCGACCTTCTCGTCGTTCATGATCCGGCCGCACTGCCCGCAGGAGATGACGGTGAGCGGCACACCCCAGGCGCGCTGCCGGGAAAGACACCAGTCGGGCCGTCCCTCAACCATCCCGTAGATCCGCTCCATCCCCCACTTGGGTGTCCAGGCCACCTGCTTGATGGCGGTCAGCGACCGGCCGCGCAGGTCGTTGTTGTCCATGGAGATGAACCACTGCTCGGTGGCCCGGAAGATCACCGGCTGCTTGCAGCGCCAGCAATGCGGATAGCTGTGGCCGAGCTTCGATTCCTTGACCAGCAGGCCGCGGGCGGCGAGATCGTCGCAGATCGGCCGGTTGGCGTCGGTGATCTTCATCCCCGCATAGGGCCCGGCCTCGTCGGTGAAACAGCCGCCGTTGTCCAACGGCGACAGCACCGGCAGGTTGTAGCGGAGGCCGGTCATGTAGTCATCGCGGCCGTGGCCGGGGGCGGTATGGACGCAGCCGGTACCGCTCTCCAGGGTGACGTAGGGGGCGAGCACCATCAGCGACTCGCGCTCCAGGAAGGGATGCCGGCACTTGCGATTCTCAAGGCCCGCGGCCGAGAAGGTGGCGAGGATCTTGTACTCCTCGATGCCGAATTTGCCAAATGCCTCCTCCACCAGCCCCTCGGCGAGCAGCCACACCTCGCCGGCAACCTCCACCGCCGCGTAGGGAAAGTCGGGATGGAAGGCCACCGCCAGGTTGGCGGGCAGGGTCCAGGGGGTGGTGGTCCAGATCACCACGAAGGTTTTTTTGCCGGCAAGCTCCGGCACCAAGTCGCTCAGGTCGTCGGCCACCGGGAATTTCACGTAGATGGAGGGCGAGGTGTGGTCGTGGTATTCGACCTCGGCCTCGGCCAGGGCGGTACGGCAGGAGGAGCACCAGTAAACCGGCTTCTTGCTGCGCACCACCGAGCCGTTCAGCAGAAAGCGGTTGAACTCGCGGGCGATGCTCGCCTCGTAGGCGAAATCGATGGTCCGGTAGGGGTTTTCCCAGTCGCCCAGGACCCCCAGCCGCTTGAACTCATCCTTCTGGATCTTGACCCATTTCTCGGCGTACTTGCGGCAGGCGGCGCGGAAGGAGAGCTTGGGGATCTCCCGCTTCTTCTCGCCCAGTTCCTTGTCGACGTTGTGCTCGATGGGCAGGCCGTGGCAATCCCAGCCCGGCACGTAGGGGCAGTGAAAGCCGCTCATCCGCTTGGACTTCAGGATGATGTCCTTCAGGATCTTGTTGAGGGCGTGGCCGAGATGCAGATGCCCGTTGGCGTAGGGAGGGCCGTCGTGCAGCACATAGAGGGGACGGCCGGCGGTGGCCGCCTGCACCTTGCCGTAGAGATCTTCCTTTTCCCAGTTCTTCAGCGCCTCCGGCTCGTTTTGCGCCAGGCTGGCCTTCATCTTGAACTTCGTCTGGGGCAGGTTGAGCGTCGCCCGGTAATCCATATATCTC
>Ga0224510_10002206_pt1 | contig 11945 bp, 7 predicted proteins | sample SF_May12_sed_USG_FD_170161 | JGI IMG/M metagenome (GOLD analysis project Ga0224510, IMG submission 170161) | Sediment microbial communities from San Francisco Bay, California, United States - SF_May12_sed_USGS_4_1 | ecosystem: Environmental > Aquatic > Marine > Sediment | place: USA: California... | reverse complement strand
GATCACCGGGATCGGATCCGCGGCCTCCACGACACGCCGAGCCGCCGTGGCCCAGCCGGTGCTCTGTGAGAGGATGCCGAGGATGGCCGTCTCATACAGGCCGAACGCCGAGTAGCGGGCGCAGATGCGCATGACCACCTCCTTGGCGGAAACCGCATCCCCATCGGTCAGCGACTCGACCACGGGCGCTGGGTCGTGTGACGTGCCGTTGCTGAAGATCTCGCGGAGGTAGGAGATGGCCTCCTCGGCGCCGCACAGGATCCCATCCTCGCGGGCAAAGACCTCCATGGTGACGACTGGGTCCATCTGCTCTGCCGCAAGAATCCGCTGTGCACGCTCGAAGTAGACGTCCGCGGTCTCACCGGACAGGACATCAGAGGCCGGCTGAAAGCGCGGCGCCGCCGACGAACGGCCGGGACGAGGAGGCTGGCTGGTCATGAGCCCGCAGTGTAGCCGTCGTCGCGGGAGCGTTGGGCGACACGAAGGGCGCCGTAGCCGACCAGTCCGATCAGGACCATGACCACGCTGATACGCACGAGCGCATCCGAGCTGGACCGGTCGAGTTGCGCAGAAGCGAGATCGATATCCTCGGCCGCCCCGCGCAGGTCTCCCTGGCCGAAGGCCGCCGCGGCGGCGGCAAGCAGGGCGTCCGGATCGGCACCACCCAACAGGCCGATTGTCTCCAGCGGTCCCTGCTCGGTCGCAGCCCGCTGCCGAACCGTGGCATACGCCTGCACCACCGCCTGCGCGGCGTCGAGTTCGGCACGGGCGTCGGGCCCGCCGCCATCGGCGCGATAGGCGTCGCGCAGCCGTGTCGGCGTGCTCAGCCCCATGGCGGCGACCTGGATGACCAGCGCGTCCCGATCGGTCAGCCAGGCGCGCGCGTCGCTGATCTCCCTGCGAGCCTCCTCGAAGCGCCACTCGGCCATCGCCCCGAGGAGGGACTCGGGCGCTCCCCAATCGCCGGCGACGGAGAGGAGATCGGCCAGGGCGAATCGAGCCACCGCGCGCGACGCGAGCTCATCGCGCGCGTCGAGCCCGAACACGGTCGCTGCAAAGGCGTCCGACAGGTCGGACCCGCTCACCGCGGACAGTTGATCGAGGAAGCGGCGAGAGTCGGTCGGCGCGAATGGTCGCCCATCGACCGCCACGGGTTCCGGGTCGGCCGGACTGTACCCGGTGATCCCGGCGGCGATGCGCGCCAGCGCCAGCCGCAGCCGCCCCTCGCCGATGGTCGCGCCGATCCGGTCGATCAAGGCCCACGCGGCCGCATGCCCGTAGGCGTCGGTGTCCGCGGTCCAGGCGTTCAGGGGAAATGCGGCACCCTGCAGATCGGACGACCGGCGTGCCGGGTCGTACGGCAGGTCGACCCCCAGCACGCGAGCAGCGCTCGCGGCAATGTGGGACGCCAGACCTTCTCGGATCCAGACGTCGGCCGCCAGGCGCTCGTCGATCCACAGGTGCGCAGCCTGGTGCAGCACGGTGAACTCCGGTTCATCGAAGGCGGCCAGGATCTCGGCGCCCGAGGTCAGCGGCTCGCCAATCGAGCTGGGATCGGCGACCGACTCGCGGACGACCAGCGGCCCGACTCGCGGATAGGGCAGTCCAACCGCTTCCTCGAGGATCGGCAGCGCCGCGACCAGAAGAGCGAGCGTACGGCGTCCCCACCCTGGGTCGTCCGGCCAGGCGCTCACGCGCAGGTCGACCGTCCCGCTGGCAAGGGCCACACTGGCCGATTCGGTGACGTACGACGACTCGCGGACGCCGCTGATGCGCACGGCCCATCCCGCCGGATCGACGATCGGGCCGCTCTCCAGGACGGTGGTGCCACCTTCGTCGCGGACGGTCATCTCCTGGCCGGCGCTGCGAACCTCGTAGTCGGCGGGAACCTCGACGCTGACGTCGCCGGCGGTGCCGATCGCCCACGCGGCGAATTGCACGACCTGCGGGCGGACATGGACATCGGGCGAGCCATCGTCGAGCACGTAGCGCACCACGAAGGTGGCGGTGGCATCTGCACGCACGCGGGACCGCATGCTCACCGACGCGTGCTCCACGCCGTCGGTCACCAGCGACGCGGTCAACGGCCCGCTTGCATCCTCCGCCTCGAGTTGCGAGGCGCCCTGATGCACGGCCAATTCGACCTGGTCGAAACCGCTCGATGCGCGACCGCTGTCGGGAGTCGTGTTGGTGAAGATGACCTCGACGCTCACCGCGATCTGGCGCGCATCCGCATTGACGGCGTAGCGGACGTGGGTCTCCATGGTGTAGCCGGTCGCAGCATCCAGCGGCGAGAAGCGTGGCGCCACAGCGACCGCAGCCACCCACAGCAGTCCGCAGGCCAGAAGCACGCGGAGCAGCGAATCGCCTGCCCGGATCGCGAATCGGCCGCTCACCGCCCCGTCCCGAGCAGACGTGCCAGGAGGCTGCGGCGGCGGCGGGCCGGCGGCATCGGCTGCCACTCCGGCATCGTCGCCTCGGCCTCGGCGCGGTGCGCTGCCAGGAGGGCGACATTGCGCGGCTCGTGGCCGAACCAGTCCGGCAGCACTCCGCGCTCGGCCACCGCCACGACGGTCTCGTCGAGCAGCCGGTCGGCGACCACCACCAGGCGGACCAGCGCCAGGGCGAGGGCGTCGCGATCGAGTTCGGTGGTCGGCAACTCGGTCATCAGCATCGGTCGGTCGTCATCGGTCAGGGCGAACTTGACGAACGGGTAGTCGAAGTTCGCGCGGAGCATCCGCCGGTAGATCCGCTTGGGCACCTCGGCCGGGGGTCCGTAGTAGGCCCAGACAGATAGGCCCACTCCAGAGATCCATGCCACCGTGGCCTGCAGGTCGCGGCGTCGGTCACCATCGAGCGCAAGGTCGCGACTGAAGACGACCTCCCCCGCCTCCCCGGTCGACGCGACGATCTCGACGCCGAGCTCGGCAAGCCAGCGATCGATCGGTGGAACAGCGTCAGCCAGCGTGGATCACCGTCTCACCCGAGGCCACCGTGCGCTGCCCGTTGAAATCCGCCTCGGTCACGCCGGGATCGATCCGACAGTTGCGCCCGATCGTGACGTCCCACGGAACGAACGCCCGCTTGCCGACCAGCGTGATGCCAACGGAGAGCCGCTCAGGCTCGTCGCTGTTTGGACGCATGTCGTCCCCGTCGCCCACCCGGGCACCGTTCCCGATCACGCAGTCCTTGTCGATGATCGAGCGGTCCACCACCGCCCCTTCACCGATATAGGTGTCGAACATGACGATCGAGTCGCGCACGACCGCGCCGCGCGCCACACGTACGCCGGGCGACAGGAGGCTGTGCTCGACGACGCCTTCGATCACGCAGCCGTGGCTGATCATGCTGCGCGTGACGTTCGCCTCGGGCCCGATGAGCGCGGATGATCGCTCCTCGCTCTTGGTGTAGATCAGCCAGCCGCGGTCGAACAGGTTCATCCCCGGCTGATCAGAGAGCAGGTCGAGGCTGGCGCGCCAGTAACTCTCGACGGTGCCGACATCCTCCCAGTAGCCACCGTACCGATAGGCCGCCACGCGCTGGCCGGCGGCAACCATGGCGGGCAACACGTCCCGTCCGAAATCGACGTGCTTCGCCGACAGGACCTCGCGCAGCGCCGGCCAGGAGAAGACGTAGACGCCCATGCTCACCAGGTTGCTGGTCGGTTTGGGCGGCTTCTCGATGAAACGGGTGATCATCTCGTCGCTGTCGGTCTCGAGGATGCCGAAGCGGTGGGCCTCCTCGATCGGGACCGTCCGGACCGCGCACGTGACGTCCGCGCGGGCCGCTCGATGCCGCTCGATGAACGGCCGGTAGTCCATCTTGTAGACGTGGTCGCCGGCCAGGATCAGGACCAGCTCCGGGTCCCGATCGGCGATGAACTCCACGTTCTGGTAGACCGCATCGGCGGTGCCGAGATACCAGTCCCGGGTCTTCCCACGTCGGAGGTAGGGCTGCAGCAGGCTGACGCCGCCGCGGCTGCGGTCCAGATCCCACGGGCGGCCGACGCCGATGTGGTCGATCAGCGAGCGCGGCGCGTACTGGGTCAGCACCGCGACGTCCGAGAGGCCCGAATTCACCGCATTCGACAGCGCGAAATCGATGATCCGGTACTTGCCGCCGAACGGGACCCCCGGCTTGGCGCGGACCTGCGACAGGATCGAGAGGCGCTCACCCTCGCCACCGGCCAGGATCAGCGTCAGGATCGACTGTGACACGCGCAGATTCTCGCACGGCCGGGGTCGGCCGGCGCGTCGGCTATGAGTGCGGGCGTCGGCGCCTGCGGTTCCAGCCTGCCGCGCGTGCCGTCAGCGGAAGCAGACCGAGGACCATGGAGGCGCCGAAGAGCCCAGCCAGAGACGCCGCGTCGACGACGCCGTCGATCGAGCCGGCGGGCGCCGTGGCAACCGTCGGGGCCGGCGTGCACTTGCCGGGGTTGCCCGGCGGACAACCCGAAGGGGGTCCGCCCGTGGCATTCGGGTCCGGGGTCGGCGTTGGCTGTGGCGTCGGAGTCGCCTTGTATTCGCCGCAGATCGGCGCCCCGTAGCCGCCCTTGCCGGGCACGGGCGAGATGTAGAACCAGACCTTCTCTGGACCCAGGGTGCTGAGCGAATTCGGGTTGCCCTTGCCGCCGAGCTGGCCGTTCACGAGGCGATCCGCCCATCGCTTGGCGGACGCCGCCCATTGCGCTGGCCGCCGCGAATCCTGTTGGACGGCAGCCACGATGTCGAAGCAGGGGCCCGTGACCGGGGTCCCGCCGTCACCGCTCGCCGACGGGTCCGGCGTGGCACCGCCGCCGCCGGTCTTGTTGACGTGGACGTTGTCCCGCGGCGGGACCGTGCCCTCCAGGAACGGGATCTCGATGGTGGGTCCGCAGCCGCCGGTCGCCGCCATGCCCGAGAACTTGCAGATGCTGGCCGTCACGATCCCCGGCGGTTGCGCAAACGTCTGTGCCACGACGGGCGCCTGCCCATTCCAATCCCATGGCTGGTTGAGCGCAGCGTCCATGAAGTCGTGCCACAGGTAGAGCGGGCCGTTGGCGCTGAACAGGCCGGCGGCGAGCGGTTCCTGGTTGTTGTTGCCCATCCAGACGCCGGTGGCCAGGCTCCCCGATGCATAGCCGAACGCGGTCACATCCTTGAAGTCGTTGGTCGTGCCGGTCTTGGCGGCGGCGTCCCGCCTGACGCCGTTCGCGTCGACCAGCTTCGCCCGCGCCCCCCACCACAGGTTGAGTCGCGGATCGGTGTTGCCCTGGATGATCCAGTGCGTCAGGTACGCCTCGGCGGGCGTCATCGGCGTGGTCGCCGCGGGGCCGTTCTCCTCGCGGCTGTAGACGATCCGTCCGTCCCGGTCGCGGATCTCGATGACCGCGGTGGCGGGGTGTCGCGTCCCCTGCTGGGCGAAGACTCCGTACGCCTGGACCATGTTGGTCAGGTTCACCGGCACCGACCCGAGGGTCAGCGTGAGACCCGGATCCTGGTCGAGGATGTACTGCGCACTCGCGACGCCCATCGACTCGGCGAACTGCGCGGTCTCGTTGATACCGACCAGGTACTGCATCATCACCGACGGGACGTTGAGCGAATAGCGCAGCGAGTCCATGGCCAGCATGGGGCCATGCTCGGACAGGTCCGCGTTGGCCGGGACGTAGCTCGAGCCCACCGCGGAGCCGAACTGGGTGAGGGCATCCACGAACATCGTGGCGGGCGTCGCCTGGCGCGCGCGGAAGGCGGAGCTGTAGGTGATCGGCTTGAAGGCCGATCCCGGCTGGCGCAGTCCAAGGCCGGCCACGTCGAACTGGCCCTGCACGCGTGGGTCCTCGCGGTTGTAGTAGTCGACGCTCCCGACGTAGGCGATGATCTCGCCGGTCGCCGAGTCGACGGAAACCAGCGCGGCGTTATGCACGTTCTTGTTGGCCAGCTGCGATACGTAGTCGGTGACCTGCGCCTTGGCGACCTGCTGCAGGCCGTAGTCGAGGGTCGAGGTGATCCGGTACCCACCGATGAGCACCGCCTGCTGGGGGTTCGGCACCCCCAGGCTGGCGAGGATGCGCTCGGCCTCCCGCTGCACGCGGAACGAGAAGTGCGGCTCGCGCAGGACTGAGGTGACCCTGCTCGGACCCATCTCCTCCCACGTCACCGCTACCGCCCGGTCGTGCTCGGCCTGGGTGATGTACTCGTCGCGGAGCATGGCTGCCAGCACGTCATTGCGGCGTGCCATCGCGCGATCCGGCCCACGCGGCTCCTCGGCCGGCTGGTACGGATCGTAATAGCTCGGCAGCTGCGGCAGGCCGGCCAAGAATGCGGCCTGCGACAGGCTCAGGTCGGCGAGGTTCGAGGTACCGAAGAAGTTCGCGGCGGCGGCCTTGATGCCGAACGAGCGGTTGCCGTAGTAGATCAGGTTCAGGTAGGTCTCGAGGATCTTCTCCTTGCCCGCGCGGCCCGGGTAGGCGGCCGTTACCTGGCGGGCCAGGATCGCCTCCTGGATCTTGTCCTGGAACTGGCGCCCCGTTTCAAGGAAGGTCAGCGCCGGCTGCTCGCAGGGGTCGTCCCCGCCTGCCTCGGGATCCAGGCCGAGGTCGAGCGACGGAGCGGCGGATGGAGCGGCTGACGGAGCGTCGACGACCTCCTGCGCCTGCTTGATCGACCCGGCGTACTTGATCACCTGCTGGGTGATGGTGCTCGCACCCTGGACGATCCCGCCGGCCTCGAGGTTCGCGAGCGCGGCGCGGACGACCGCCTGATAGTCGATCCCATCGTTGGTCCAGAAGGTTCGGTCCTCGGCCGCGACGGTCGCGTTGACGATGCTGTCGGGGATGCCGGCGAAGTGAACCTGCTCGCGGTTCTCACACTCGAAGCGGGCGAGCAGGATCGATCCGCTCCGATCGTAGACCCGCGTCGATGCCGGCAGCTCGATGCCGTCAAGCAGCAGTGGGTCGGGAAGCCCGGTGGCGAAGTACTGGTAGGCGGCCAGCAGCCCGCCAGCGGTTCCCGCCGCCATGCTCCCCACGAACAGCACGAAGACGCCAACCGAGGCGAGCAGGAAGGTGGTCAGCCCGCGCCGCGGATTGCGGCGCCGGGCGGTGCGGCGAATCATCAGCCGATGGCGGCGCCGCTGCATGGCCGGGTGCATCAGGGGAACGGTAGCGCATGCGCACCGATCGGTCGAGTCGGCGCAGGCGCCGATTCAGATCAGGGGAGGTAGGCGCGCGGGTTGACGGTTGCCCCGTCGAACGTAACGCCGAAGTGGAGGTGGCACCCGGTCGCCCAACCGGTGGCGCCCTCGTAGCCGATGACGTCGCCGGTGTGGATCTGCTGGCCGACCGACACGATCTCGCCGGAGAGGTGCCAATACCAGGTCAGGAGGCGCTGGGAGTGACCGATCACCACGCCGATGGCCGGATCTCCCCAGTCGAGGTTGGGCTGACCGTCAGCCAGCACCACTCCGTCCCCAGCCGCGTAGATCGGCAGCCCGCAGCGCTGGGCGGTGTAGGCCATGTCGATCCCGGTGTGATTCGGGTTGTAGTTGGTCCAGCCGTACTCCTGCGTCACGACGAACGATCCGTGCTCCGGCCACTCGAACCTGCCGCGATACGCGATATCGAGCGACTTGGCAAGTTCCTTCAGCTGATCGACCAGTGCTGCCTGTTCGGAGAGCGCCACCTCGCCATCGGTGATCGCCATGCGCCGCTCGCCGATCGCCTGGCCAGTCGCCTGGAATTCGGCATCCTTGGCGTCGCGCAACTCCTCGAGCTGCGCCTTCTTCTCCTCGAGCGCCACCCGAGCGGCGTCGACCTGAGCCTGCTGATCAGCCAATGCAGCGGCCCGCTCCGCCGCAGCATCGCGCAGCGCACTGAGCGTCTCATGTCCGACGCTGAGGGTTTCGCGCCGCACCCGAATTCGGTCGCGCCGATCACGCACCTCGGTCGCCAGCAGGCGGTCCTCGTCGGAGAGAGTGAGCATGTATGAGAGCTCGCTGGTGGCGCGCGCGAACGAATCGGTCGAGATCAGGATCTCGAGAATGGAGGTCTGGCTCTGCTCGTAGGCGAGGCGCAGGTGATCCTGGAGGAGATCCTCCCGTGCAGCCAGTTCCACGCGGGACGTCGCGAGCTCGCTCGCCAGGCGCGCCAGTGTCGCCTCGAGGTCGGTGATGTCCATCTGATAGGCGCGGAGCTCACCTTGCGCCTGCTGGAGACGTCGGGAGGCAAGCTCGAGCTCGTGCACCGCGGCCTCAATCTCGAGACCGACTGCCGAGAGCTGGTCCTCGATCCCGAGCAGGCTCGCCGCCAGTTCAGCTTGATCGCGCTGCAGGTCGGCGAGCTGGGCCCGCTGCCGGGCGAGCTCCTGCTCCATCCGCTGCTGCTCGGCGATCGCCTCGTTGACGATCGGGTCGGTCGCCCGCACGGCGGCAGGCCACTGCCCCGGCGCGACGACAACCGTCAACAGCAGGAGAGCGGAAAGCAAACGCGCGGTGGGTCGACGGACGATCGACATAACTCCTGACGGATACGAATGTGCCAGTCTCCACGGCCGTTCGCGGCGATTAGTGCGCAGCGACGACCGGGATACATTCCCCGGCGCTCAGGGATCGGAAGCATACCCGACAGCGCAAGGGCTGCGCCACCCGGACCTCGTTTGCACCCGTGATCGCGCGCCGCCGCGACGTCGGGCCGCGTCAGATAGATGCCCCGACCACCCGCATGACGATCGCGACGACGTCGGCCGGGAATCCGGCAGCGGCCGCAAGCAGCTGCGGCTCGCGGAGCAGGGTGATGACGGTGCCGGCCACCAGGAACGGTCCGAACGGGATGTAGCTCTTCATACCGGCGCGCCGCGTGGCGAGAAGCGCCAGCCCGGTGACCGCCGACAGCAGGGCCGCCACGAAGAGTGCGACGAAGACACTGGGCCAGCCGAGCAGCAGGCCGAGCGGCACAACGAGGTAGAGGTCGCCTGTCGCCACACCGCCGCGAACCAGGAGTCCGAGGAGACCGAGGAAGGCGACCGCCGCGCCTGCTCCGATCACCGCGTCGAGCGGGCTGACTGCTGGGTTGAAGGGGGTGAAGACCGCCGCGCCGAGGATCAGCGGGTCGAGTACGAGGTGCGGCAGGCGGCGCTGGTCGAGATCAGTGGCGGTCAGCACCACCATCAGGCCAAGCAGACCCAGGTGCACCGCCGTGGCCCAGAGCGGGAGGTTCGACCTCCAGGCCACCCCTCCACCGGCTGCCGCGGCCGCCGCCGCAAGCAGGGCGGTCCGCAGGCCGGGGCCCCGCCGTGACGCCTCATCCGCGGGCCAGACGCTGGCGAGCCGCTCCGCCGCCAAGCCGAGCGCGGCGAACGCGAGCGCGACGAGTGCGATCGGCAGCGTCACGGGGTGTCTCGCTGCTCGAACAGCACGAAGCTAGGCGCGCGGTGCGAAGTCGAGCGCCAGGCGCACGAGGGTCGAGACCGCGGTCCCCAGCGCTCCCTTGGGGTTGTGCGCCTTGTCGGCGGTCAGATAGGCGCTGCCGGCGATATCGAGGTGGACCCACGGCACCGTGACGAAGTCGGCCAGGAAGACCGCGCTCTTGATCAGCGAGCCGTCTCGCGTCCCGGAGTTCACGATGTCGGCGTGCGCCGAGTCGAGCGCGGCTCGGTACTCGGTGGCGAGCGGCATCTCCCAGACCCGCTCCCCCGTCGCTTCCGCGGCCGCTTCCACGGCTCGTCCCCAGTCGCGAGGCTTGGCGAAATAGGCGCTGTACAGCTCCCCGAAGGCGATCGAGGCGGCGCCCGTCAGCGTCGCGACGTCGACCAGGTGGGTCGCACCCTGGATCTCGGCCCAGTGGAGTGCATCGGCGAGGATCAGGCGTCCCTCGGCATCGGTGTTGATCACCTCGATCGTCATGCCATTCATGGCCTTGACCACGTCCCCCGGACGCTGCGCGTTCCCGCCGGGCATGTTCTCGACCATTGGGGCGACGGCCATCAGTGGCGTCTCCGGGGCGAGCCGCGCCACCGTCCGCGCCGCAGCAATAACCGCGGCTGCGCCTGACTTGTCGTGCTTCATCTCCTCCATCGCAGCCGCGCCCTTGATGCTGATCCCGCCGGAGTCGAAGCAGACGCCCTTCCCGACGATCGCCAGCCGCCGGTCGCCGCCGCGCTCCCAGCCGGGGAGCTTGATGGCGATCAGACGCGGCTCGTGGGTCGCGCCCTGCCCGACGCCCAGCAGCGCCCCCATCCCGAGTGCCCGCATCTCCTCGACGCCGAGCACCTCCACGGTGCAGCCGTCGGCGACGAGCTCGCGCGCGACCTCCGCCATCTGCTCGGGGTACAGGTCGTTCGAGGCCCGATTGGCCAGGACGCGTCCGAACTCGACGCCGTCGGCGAGCTCCATCGCGCGCTCCATCTCGCTCGCCGACGGGGCACCTTCGCCGATCAGCACCACCTCGCGGACGCTGCGGAGCGATGCCGCCGTGTCACGCGTGCGGCCGTAGTAGGCGAAGGGGCGGAACGTGCCCTGTTGCGCGCCAACCGCGGCTGCGACGAAGCCGTCAGCATCCTCGCCGTCGCGCAGCCAGAGCGCCAGCGTCGCCACGCCGTGGCCCTGCAACCGCCGCGTGGCGGTCGACGCGATCCGGCGCGCTCGCCACGGGCCCTTACCGCGCCGAATGCCGTTCACGATGAGGATGCGCTCGAACGGCAGGTCCCCCGCCGGGATCAGCGCGGTGTAGCGGTCAGCGATGCTGAACTCGCCCCAGTCGATGGCGCCGCGGATCACCCCACCGGCCGCCGCGTCGAGCGCCGCGAGGTCGGCCGGAAACTCGGCGTCCTCCTTGTAGATGGGGACGGCCAGGACATCGGCCGATACCGTGGCGGGGTTGACGGACTCGGCGCGAACGCGCATGCATCTCTCCTTGGATGTTCGACTGGCAAGACCGATGGAGCGGCGAACGAGCGCGCTCCATGACGGGCCGAGTATAAGGTGCCCCGGCGCTGAGTTCAGTTGGCCGTGATCAGCGTCGCGATCGCTGCGCGCGTGGTAAGCGCCTCGTCGAGCAGGTCGGCAATGCGGCGCTGGGCGTTGATGCTGACGGCCGACGAGCCCTCGGCGAGTGCCAGCGCCAGGGCATTGTCGGCTCCCCGGGCGGACTCAGCCGCTGCCCCGTACCGAGCGGCCGCTCGTGCGACCGCCTCCTCGTCGCCGGCGATTGTCGCCGTGGCGATCTCTCTCGCGGCGGCATACAGCTCGCCGATGGTGGTGAGCCAGAACCCGAACGTCTCCGGGGGCTGCTCCCACGCGACGAGCAGGGCCAGGGCTGGGTCGCCGTCGGCCAACCGGTCCAGCGCGCCGTACGGGTCGTCGTCACGCAGCGCCTCGACCGCAGCGCCGAGCGCCTCGTTGAGCGCAGTCGTGGCGCGCCGACGTTCGAAGAACTCGGACGCCGCGTCCCCCGAGGCCCGGAGCTGCGCCGCAACGATCAGCAGGTCGGAACTCGATGGCGGTGACGGCGGGACCGAGAAGCCGGGTGCCACCGAGGAGGCCGTGGCAACCAGGTCGCGGAGCGCGCGTCCGAGCGCATCGGCGGCGGAGCTCCCCTGTTCCACCGCCAGCGCGGCGGCCTCGAATTCCGCCGCCGGCGGCACCTCGCCCGATCGCGTCCCGGCGGCGCCCGCCCGGGCGTGGTGCAGAGCAGAATCGAGCGGCGCCACGAGCGCTTCCAGGAGGGCATCGGTCGAGTTCGCGGCGGCTGCCAGTCCCGCCCTGCGATGGGCCTCGATCTCGGGAGCGGCGATGGTTGGGTCCGCTGGACGCAGGCAGAGTGTCGAGCCGATCGCCAGGATCCCGATGCCGGCCATCACTCCACCCATCGGGCGTCCCCGTATCATGACCAGGTGGACCTCGCCGAGCTCCGTTCGCTGCCGAAGGCCGAGCTGCACCAGCACCTCGACGGAGCCATGCGCCCCGAGACG
>Ga0224510_10002203_pt1 | contig 11955 bp, 10 predicted proteins | sample SF_May12_sed_USG_FD_170161 | JGI IMG/M metagenome (GOLD analysis project Ga0224510, IMG submission 170161) | Sediment microbial communities from San Francisco Bay, California, United States - SF_May12_sed_USGS_4_1 | ecosystem: Environmental > Aquatic > Marine > Sediment | place: USA: California... | reverse complement strand
TGATCTTGCCGGTTCGCAAGTACTCGGTGACGATGGTGTGGTCTTCGGTGATCTGACTGAGTGTGCCGTCTCGCAGGAGATAGGCGCGACTGTCGCCGATATGGCCGATCCATCCCTGACCGTCGGGGTGGCCTTCGAGCATGGTCATCGTCGTACCCATACCGGCGAGCTCCGGTCGGGTGCCGACCTCGGCGAGGATGGCGTGGTTGGCGGCCGCGATTCGATCCGATACCGAACCCTCGGCGGCGACGGCGGCGTCGATGGCAATCCGCGATGCGATTTCACCGCCGACGTGACCACCCATTCCGTCGGCTACGACCACCATCATGACTCCGTCGGCGCTCCCCGATGCCGAGGGGTGCGCAGAGTCCTGGTTGTTGGCCCGGACCCGACCCTGATGGGTCGCTGTCGCCCATTGGAATCTCACCGCACCTCCATGACGGTCTTGCCCACCTGCACCGCGTCGCCCCGGTTGAGGTCGACGGGTGTCGTCACTCTACGACCGTTCACATACGTGCCATTGGTGCTTCCCAGATCGGTCAACACGAGCTTCCCGTCCCGATTGTTCAACCGGAGGTGGAACTCGGAAGCGTAGGGGTCTTCGAGGTGGATGTCCGCCTCGGCGCTTCTGCCCAGCACCACGGCATCGGCGACCGAGAAATCGAGCCCGGGTTGGACGTCGGACCTCACGACCACGACTCTCGTCCCGGGTCGGCGATTGCGACGGAGCGGCGACAGGCCGAGGTGGGCGCCGATCGCTCTGGCCACCTGCCACACGAACAGGTAGACGAGGGCCAGGAAGATGAGACGGAGCAGTGTCAGCAGCAGGTCTGGCATGTCATGTATCGATTTCGAGTCGGTATTGAACGTCGCCGAAGGTGATCGTGGAGTGGTGAGTGGCTTCGACGGGGCGATCCCCGATCCTGACCCCATCCACTGCCGTACCGTTGGACGATCCGAGGTCGGACACGAGCACCCGCCCCTCCTGGCGCCAGATCATCGCATGACGGCGGCTCACGTGCTCTCCCGAGACGGTGACGTCGGCTTCGCCGCCCCGACCGACGACCGCCCGGTTGACTGTGATGTCCACGGTGGTGGGACCTGCGAGTCTCGCCCAGGGGTTGCGACGTCCCGCCAGAAACTGCCCGTCACAACGCGGCCGCCCATGGGGGGCGGAGGGGCTGGCCACGACCACCACCTCCGAGGGACCTTCCAGCCGCCAGCCCCGATCGAACGCCAGCTCGTCGACCATCACAGCGAGCTCTTTTCCGAGCTGGGCATGCGGGCCGTCGAGGTCGTCGGGATTGACGGCCAAAACGTATCGGTTGGGCACCACAGTGCCACTTGCGGACTCCCGGGCGGCGAGGTCTGCTTCCCGGATGATCCTCTCGGCGAGCTCGCTCGGGTGGATGTGGCCGCGAAACACGGTCCCGACGACCCCGTCGAGCAGAGCCTCCAAGCGGCGTTCCAGGCGGCGGATCAGATCCATGGCGAGCATCACGCTACCCCACGCCACAGCTTTCGCCCCGAGCAACACCTTCCGCAGACCTCGGAGACAGACGCCGGATCTCGGGATGTCAATAACCTGACACTCCGCTACCATCTCGCTCCGCCTCTCGGGCGAGTGGCGGAATTGGCAGACGCGCTGGCTTCAGGTGCCAGTGAGGGCAACCTCGTGGGGGTTCAAGTCCCCCCTCGCCCACTTGATCGGAGATCCTTTCCGACCGCACCGCCGGCGACGACGACGGTGGCTGGTGCCGGTCGTTCTCACCATCCTGATTGGTCTTGTAGTCGCGTTCGGCCTGGCGGTGGACAGGGACGCGACCCCTCCATTGTTCGCCGAGAACCTCCGCACCGCCTTGGAGACCGCCGCCGCCGAGGCAACCCAGTTCGGAGCGATGGTCGACGGGATCGGAGGTGTCGACAGGGTCAGTTTCGACGCCACGGTGGAAGAGACGTTGTCGAGCCTGGGCGAGGTACGGGCAGTGATGAGCACCGCGCCATCCGGAGATCCGGCGTTGACAGCCCCCCTGGCGCTGCTGGACGTGGTGGTGCGATCGTGGGAGACGGGCCTGTCCTCGTTCCGGGATCTGGTCTTCATCGCCGCCGACGATCCGCTGGCGGTGGGGGTGGAGATCGACATCACCGACGCCCTCATCGACCTGCGCGCCGGCGATCGGCTCTATCAGTCGTTTGTGACAGCCATCGACGCCGCCGACACCCCGGCGGCCGTTGCTCCGTTCCCGGTGGTGGCTTTCGTGTCGGACACGTACCCATTCTCGACCGGTCCCGCACACATCGTGTCGGTGGCGAGGGCTGAAGGCAATCTGTTGGCGTTGAGGGCCGAGGTCGCCATCGAACAGGTGGCGACCGAGCCGCCCACAGTGGTCAACACTTCGGATGATCGGGTGGTCACAGTGACCGATTCTCTGGCCGTCCAGGTGGTGGTGCTGAATCGCGGCAACACCGAATCCGATCCGTCCCAATTGAGTCTGTCGCTGGTCGGCAACGACGAGACCTCGATTTCACTCACCGGGGAAGTCCCTGCCATCCAGGCCGCCGGTCAGACCACGGTGCTGTTCGAAGCGCTGGATGTCTCACCCGGAATCACCTACCTACTGACCGTGCAACTGCCCCTCGCCGAGGGCGAAGAGGAGTCCGAGGACAATCTCGTGCAGTGGGCATTTCTCGTGAACGAGGAAACCGGGAGCACCACCACCACGGAAGGTTGATTCAGCGGCCTCTCCGCCCATGGGTATCCTGAGCGGTGACCCACGATGATCGACCTCTCCATCCTTCGAAACCAGCCCGACCTCATCAAGGACGCAATCCGCCGCCGTGGCGTGGACATCGATGTGGACGCATTGGTGTCGTTGGACGCGGACGTGCGGCGGGCTCGGCAGAACGCCGAGGAGACACGGGCAGAACAGAAGGAGTCGGGCAAGGCGATCGCCGGGCTCCAGGGCGATGAGAAGCAGGCCGCCATCGAGGCCGCCGCCGCACTCTCTGAGCAGTTCAAGGAGCAGTCTGCGGCGGCTGACGCCCTGCAGCAAAGGTTCGATGCCATCTGGATCGACGTTCCCAACCTCGTGGACCCTTCGGCGGCCGATGGATTCACCGATGCGGACAACGTGGAGATCAAGCGGGTGGGCGACATCGTCACCCGCAACATCACCAGAGATCACGCCGAGCTCGGCGCCCTCCTGGATGTGATCGACACCGAGCGAGGAGCCAAGGTTTCCGGGGCCAGGTTCGGATACCTGAAGGGCAAGGCCGTGCTCTTGGAGTTCGCGCTCGTGAGGTACGCCCTCGATCGCCTCACCGAGGCGGGGTTCACGCCGATGGTTCCCCCCGTGCTCGTGAAGGAGGACGCGTTGTTCGGGACGGGTTTCTTCCCGGACGCCCGGGAGCAGGTGTACGCGGTCCCGGAGGACGAGTTGTTCCTGGTGGGGACCGCCGAGGTTCCGCTCGCCGCCTATCACATGGACGAGATCTTCGAGGCTGGGGAGCTCCCCAAACGGTACGTCGGGTTCTCGACGTGTTTCCGACGGGAGGCCGGGACATACGGCAAGGACACCGCAGGGATCTTCCGGGTCCACCAGTTCGACAAGGTGGAGATGTTCGTGTTCACCGAGCCCGAGCTGTCGGTGGAGGAGCACGACAGGCTCCTCGCCTACGAGGAGTCGATCGTCCGAGGGCTGGACGTTCCGTATCGCGTCGTGAACGTGGCAGCCGGCGACCTGGGCGCCCCTGCCGCCAAGAAGTACGACATCGAGGCTTGGTTCCCGGGCCAGCAGGCGTACCGTGAGATCACGTCGTGTTCGAACACCACCGACTTCCAGGCGCGGCGTCTGAAGGTGCGTCAACGGACCGAGTCGGGTAACCGGGTGATCCATACGCTCAACGGCACGGCCGTCGCCGTGGGACGGACGATTCTCACGATCCTGGAGAATCACCAGCAGCCAGATGGGTCGGTGGTGATCCCCGAGGCGCTCCGCCCGTACACGGGATTCGAATCGATCGAGCCTTGAGCAGGGAGTCGGATCGCATCTTCGCTCGCATCGCGGCGCGATATGACCTGTTGAACCGCATCCTGTCGTTCGGGCAGGAACAGAACTGGCGTCGGCGCGGGATCGCCTTTCTACCTGAGGGGCGAGTTCTGGATCTGGGGAGCGGCACGGGTGCCGCGGCTCCGGTCTTGGCCGAGTTCGATGTGGTGGCACTCGACCCTGTGCGCGAGATGCTGGCGCTGTCGCCGATTCCGGATCGGGTGGCGGGATTGGGAGAGCACCTGCCGTTCGCCGATGGCTCGTTCGACGGAGTGTTCTCGGCCTATGTCTTTCGGAACCTCACGTCCATTCCCGAGACGCTGGCCGAGATCCGGCGTGTGCTCAGACCCGGTGGGGTGGCGGTGATAGTGGATTTGGGCCGGCCCAAGTCGCGGGTGCTGGCGGCGGTGCATCGGGCGGCGTCGGCGGTGTTTCTGCCTCTGGCGGGGCTGATCGCCGGGGCCCCGAAGGACTATTGGTACCTGCATCGTTCGCTCGACAAACTCCCACCTGCCGAACGTCTCTACGAGGGGTGTCCCCTCGTGTTCGAGCGGGTCTGGCGGATGGGCCCACTCGGCTTCGTCTACGCCACCATCCTCCGCAAACCCTGAAGTCGAAAACCCTGGGTAACAGACGTCGCTCAGCGAAGTCCCCGGCCCGCGGATTGGGCGAAGTCCAGAACCCTGGGTAACAGACGTCGCTCAGCGAAGTCCTGAGCCCGCGGAAAGGTAGAAGGGCAGAGTGGGTGCGGCCACCAGGCTTGACTGCGGCGCCCGGAGCAAACCGCTTATGGCTGCTTCCTTCCGGACCTGACCAGATTCACGGCGCCCCGCCGCGCAGGACCCGGGGGCCGCACCCACTCTGCGACCAATCAGTGTAGGTATGGGCCGATCCTTCAGCGCCGCCGGTCGAAGAACGACACCAGCAGGTTCCCGCACGGCTCTGCCAGCACGCCGGCCACCAGTTCACACTGGTGGTTGAGACGCGGGTCCTGAGGAATGTTGTAGAGACTCCATGCGGCGCCGGCCTTCGGGTCGGTCGCCCCGTACACGATGCGTTCGACCCTGGCGTTCACCGCCGCCCCGGCACACATGGCGCACGGTTCGAGGGTCACAACGAGCGTATGTCCTTCGAGTCGCCAGGACCCGAGCGACCTCGCGGCGCTCGACAGCACCAACAGTTCGGCGTGTGCGGTCGGATCTGCGAGCTCTTCTCGGCGGTTGCGGTCGGCGGCGACCACCACCCCGTCGTCGTCGAGCAGGACCGCTCCGACAGGAACCTCTCCCGCGTCCGCGGCCCGAGCGGCTTCGGCGAGGGCGAGCTCCATCGCCCACTCCCACGTGGCGTCCATTCCGTTCTCCGTCTGGTCTGTCGGGTCGTATGTCGGTACTCTGTTGGCGCCTCGGCAACCGTCGAGGCGTTTGCACGGAGGGATCGCATAGTCCGGTCTAGTGCGCGGCACTGGAAATGCCGTTGGGGTTCACGCCCCTCGGGGGTTCAAATCCCCCTCCCTCCGCCAGGCCGTCTCTGCAGATTCGTCTTTGCGGAGACGACCATACCGAGTACAAAGTACCGGCACCGATGTGTACGGGCTTGTACGTCGGTCGCCGGCTCATCCGGTGAGCCCCTCGGAGGGGTCGCATAGTCCGGTCTAGTGCGCGGCACTCGAAATGCCGTAGGGGCGTTCGCTCCTCGAGGGTTCGAATCCCTCCCCCTCCGCCGAAGCAGGTCAGATCCATAGAGGATCTGACCTGCTCTCCCGACAGGGTCGAATCAGGCGCCGACGGTGATCTCCACCGGCGTGATTCCCGTCAGCATGTCGTATACGGCCGATGTCGCCCGGGATGACTCGACGAGGGCCTCGAGCGACTCGGCATCGGCGTCGCCGTCGATCTCGAAAGCGACGGTCACCTTCTGGAATCCCGGCCGAACCGAAACGGGTACGACGGGCTGATCGGGGCGCCGCTCCTCTCGGATGGCGAGGGCGCCTCGGACGTCGATCTCACCTGTGACGATCGAGGTCACCGACGTCAGTTGGATCTTCCGGGCGGCGGCAACGGTGGCGATCCCGGCGGTGAGGCAGGCGGCGAGTGCGTGGAGAACGCTCTCCTGAGGGGTGGGGCCATGGCCGTTCCCGAGTGTCGGGTGGTCGGCCGAGAACGTGAACTCCTCGACGTGGAGGTGGTCGGTGCCCACTCCGTACCACTCGTGGATCGAGGTCTGCGAGGCAGTCCCCCCGATCCAGCTGTTGCGTGCCGTGAACCGGAACTGTGCGAGCTCCGGCTGTGTGGTGAGCTTCTCGCGCGTTGCGAAGAGCTTCGTGACGGGTACTCCGTTCCGCACGACGGGTGCGTCCTGGGCGATTGGTGCTGTCTCGGTCATCGATCTCGTCTCCTTGTGTTTCGGACCACGATCACCGTATGAGACCAACCCCCGACGCTCATCGGTAGCACCTACCTATTTGCGTCTTGACCGATGGCTCGCCCGTCGGCCAGACTGATCGACGCAGCGATCATCGAGGACCGTCAACGGCGGAAGGCGGTGACTTCTGCCACGGAGGGATGACTGAGCGGTCGAAAGTGACGGTCTTGAAAACCGTTGAACCGGTTTCCCGGTTCCGTGGGTTCAAATCCCACTCCCTCCGCCAGAAACCCCGAAAACAAGGGGTTTCCGAGGCGTCAGCCGTGGATCCTCACCGCGATCCCACTGACCCTCGGGGCGCACGGGGGCGCGATAGGGGCGCGGGAGAATCGTTGGACGCTCCTTCGGCGCGGGTCTGTGCTGGTGTCGTTGCGGCCGCATAGCGGCGGTCGAGGGCGTCTGCGAGAGTGTCGAGGTCGTCTTCGTAGAGGTGTCCGTAGAGGTCGAGAGTCATGGCGGCGGAGGCGTGTCCGAGTTGACGTTGGACGGCTTTGATGTTGGCGCCGGAGGAGATCATGAGCGAGGCGGCGGTGCCTCGCAGGTCGTGGATGCGGAGCTGTTCGAGCCCTGCCGCTTCGACTGCTGGTTTCCAGATCCGCTGGCGGAATGGTGAGGAACGCAATGGCCCTCCGTTGGGGGCGGTGAACACGAGTCCGTCGTCAGCGATGTCGCCGAGTCGGGGGGCGAGTTGGTCGGCGAGGAAGGCGGGCATGGTGACGAGGCGTCGTTCGTGGGTTTTGGGGGTTCCCCATGACAATCCGGATCCGAGTTCGGTGGCTGCTTCTGCGATCTCGATCCGGCGGCGCAACAGGTGGACTCGGGACCGTCTGAGTGCGACCAGTTCGCCCCATCGCATCCCCACCCACGCCAGGGTTTCGACGATGAGCCCGGCCCCGTCCTGAGCGTCGTCTGCGGCGGCGGCGAGAACAGCGACTTGTTCGGCGGTGAGGAACCGCTGCTCGCGACGCCGCACGGTGGGGGCCTTCACTCCGGATGTGGGGGAGCGGGCGATGATCCCGTCGATGACGGCCAGTTCGAGGGGTGCTGCCAGGACCTGTTTGGCTTGTTTGATCCGCGACGCTGACAACCCCTCGGCGGACATGTCGGCGATCCAGTTCCGCACCATCGCCGGAGTGATCCTGTTCAAGGGAAGGTCTCCGAAGACGGGCAGTACTCGGGAGCGGAGCAGGGATTCGTAGCCGGCCCGGGTCTTGGGTTTGATGTCGAGCCCCGAGAGCCAGTCGGCGGCTGCTTCGGCGAGGGGGATGTCTCCGGCTTCGGGGGCGATCCACTCGCCCCGGTCGATCGACCCGAGCCGGGCAATCAGCCACCGGTCGGCGTCGACCTTGCGGTCGAAGCTTCGGGAGCGGATCCGTCCGTCGGGTCCCCGGTATCTGGCCCGCCACCGCCGCCCGGTCCGCCCCTGCCGGTCTTCGATCCATCCGGAGCGTCTCATACGTCCTCCCTCCCCTACTGCGGTGCCTCAATCCAATCACACAGACAAGCGACGCGGGCAGAGGTTCTGCTCGATCAACCCCGTCCGGTCAGCGCTCGCACACCTCTGGTCATCGCGCATCATTTCGCATCAGTTATCAATAGTTATACGCCTATAACGATGCATTAGAGGTATCATAGTCGCGAGAGTCCGCAGCCCACAGGGGATTCGGATCATGACCACACCCTCCAACTCGCAGCGACCCCGCCGAGCCAACAGAGACAGACGGGTGCACACCTGCGGTGACAGGGTGGGGGTGGCGTCGTGACGGTGCGGGTGACCACGTTGAAAGGGCCACAGGCTGGCCGCTATTACACAGAGCAGCTCCCCTCCTACTACTTGGACGCCGGTGAGCCTCCGGGCCGCTGGTACGGACGGGGCGCCGCCCTCCTCGGCTTGGACGGGCCGGTGGATGACGGGGCGTTTCTGGCGGTGATGGCCGGAGAACACCCGACCACCGGTGGACGGTTGGGACGCCGATATGGCGATGGGTCGGTGCGAGGGTTCGATGCCACCTTCTCGGCACCCAAGTCGGTGTCGGTGCTGTTCGCCCTCGGCGATGACCAGACCCGCCGGCATGTGGTGGAGGCGCACGACTCAGCGGTGGAGGCGGTGCTCGCCTGGGTGGAGTCCCAGGCGCACACCCGGATGCGACGACAGGGTCATGGGGTGTGTGTCGACGCCGAGGGGATCATCGTGGGGGTGTTCCGTCAGCACACCAGCCGCAAACTCGACCCACAACTGCACACGCATGCGGTGATCGCCAACCGGGTCCGCTCCCCTGACGGCCGCTGGCTCGCCCTGGATGCACGGACGTTGAAGATGGACCAGCGGAGCCTGTCGGGGTTGTATCACGCCGGGCTACGGACCGAGCTCACCCGCCGAATCGGAGTCGCCTGGGAGCCGCCGGTGAACGGGATCGCCGAGATCACCGGCATCGACTCGGACGTGCTGGCGGAGTTCTCGCAACGCAGCCGCGATGTCGACCAGCGGGTCGACGCCAAGCTGCGCCGATTCGTCGACGACCTCGGTCGGGAACCCACGGCGAGGGAGCGGTGGCGGCTGGAACGTGAAGCGGTGGTCGACAGTCGCCCTCCCAAACCACACGGGCACACCGTCGGCGAACTCCACCACGAATGGCGACACCGCACCCGGAGCTTGGGGATTGATCCTGAAACGCTGGTCACCGACACCACCGGTCGCATCGTTCAACCGACCGGGATCGACCAGGCGACGATGGCGGTCATGGTCGAGGCGGCGCTCGAAGCATTGGGTGATCGGCAGTCGACGTGGCGTCCCGCCGAACTGCTCCGCGAGCTCGCCGCCCAGGTCCCCACCCAGGTCACCGTCCGAGCCGACGAACTCGCCGGGTTCCTGCAACGTCTCGCCGACCACGTCACCGCCACCCGATGTGTGGACCTTTCACCACCCGCCCCCGGCGGGGTGCCACTACGACGGGACGGACGACCGATCAGCGAGGCGGCGGTGGACCGGGTCCTCACCACCCAGGCGATCCTCGACCAGGAAGAACAGATCCTCGAATGGGCCGACCGGAAACCCCGCATCCCCACCGCCGCCAACCAGCGCGTCTGCCAGGACCTCGACACGACCGGGTTGAGTCCCGGTCAGGTCGACGCCTGCCGGGCCGTCGCCGGGCTCACCCCCCTGGCGCTGATCGTGGGACCGGCCGGATCCGGGAAGACCACTGCCCTCACCCCCGCCATCGCATACCTCCAACACCACGGTCACACCGTGTTCGGGGTGGCACCCACCGCCGCCGCCGCCCACGTCCTCGCCATCGAAACCGGCGTCACCGCCGACACCCTCGACAAACTGTTGTATGAGCATTCTCGTCCTGATCGGCTACCCGAACCGGCCTACCAGCTGGAATGGGGAGCAACGGTGATCGTGGACGAAGCCGGCACCGTCTCCACCCCCAAACTCGCAGACCTCGCCACCCTCGCCGACCGGCACGGCTGGCGGATCATGATGGTGGGTGACCCCCGCCAGTTCTCCGCTGTCGGCAGGGGCGGCATGTTCACCCACCTCACCAACACCCACGGTGCCATCGAACTCGACCACATTCACCGGTTCACCCGCCCCTGGGAAGCTGATGCGACCCGCCGGCTCCGCACAGGCGACATCGCCGTCCTCGGCGAATACGACCGGCACGGCCGCATCCACGACGGCACCCTCGATCAGATGGAGTCCCGAATCGTGGACGCCTGGGCTGAAGCCCGGCTGAGGGGTGAGACGGTGGCGTTGATGGCCGGCACCAACAACACCGTTGATCGGCTCAATCAGGCTGCCCAGCGGCATCGCATCGAAACCGGTGAACTCGACCCTGATGGACCCAGCCTCCACCAACACGACGACGGCGAGCGGCTCCTCGTCGGTGACCATGTGGTGACCCGCCGCAACCAACGGAACCTGGGCACCGACCGGGGAGTCATGGTCAAGAACCGCGACCACTGGACCATCCAATCGATCCATGCTGACGGGGCCGTCACCGTCACCGGACCCTCAGGCACCGTCCGGCTCCCCGCCGACTACGCGATCGAGCATCTCGAACTCGGCTATGCCCACACCAGCCACACCACCCAAGGCCGCACCGTCGACCACGCCCTCATCCTCATCGACAGCCCCATCGACAGCCGCGGCCTCTACACGTCAATGACTCGAGGACGGCACGCAAACGAAACCTTCGTCGTGGCGGGAGACCACCAGGCGGCTCTCGACGTTCTCACCCACGCCCTCACCCGAGACTGGATCGACCAACCCGCCACCACCCGACGGACCGCCCGCCACGACATCGAACAGAAGCTCGACCGTCCGCCGCCGCCCAGCGAACCCGGACACGACATCGCCATCGACAATCCCATTCCCAACGACGACCTGGAGTGGCAGAGAATCAACCGCAGCATGGAGGCCGCCCGACAGCGTCGCGGCATCGAGCAAACCCCGAGACAAGCCAGAGCCAACGGACCATGACCGGCCAGACACCCACACCTTCCCGAGGGACTGTTGGGGGTGGTGACCGTACCCCAACGATCCGTCTCCGACCCGCTGAGACGTTCCAGGATGTTCCCAGATGGCCTGTTCGAGGGCGTCGAGCGCCAGATCCGTTCTCAGGGAGGTACAGGCCCGCCGCCCGACGATCACTCTCGAGAACACGTCGATGACGAACGCCACATACACGAACCCCGACCAGGTGGCCACATAGGTGATGTCCGTCGATCCACAACCGGTTGGGAGCCTCAGCGGTGAACCGGCGTCCGACCAGATCCCGGGGTCCGGCCATGTCAGGGTTGTTACATCCGAGACCATCCGAAGGGGGTTCATCAAGGCGGGCGTAGGACGGAGAGAACAGGAACGTCGGTCGGGTCGTTACTCGTCAACCTGCCCCTCTGGTACTGATGCCTCACCGCTACCCGACGCCTACTGAACTCCGAGGAACCAGGTAAGCTCTCCCCGATGGACACCCGCAGACGCCTCGGACAGGCAATCGCTATTGTTGCGATCGTGTTACTCGGGGCTCTTTCCATCAACCAATGCATCGATCAGCGGCGATGGGACCAGCAGGACACGTTCACCCCGACATCAGTCGAAACGGCTCCGAGCACCGGAGGCTGACTACGGTTGCTTGAAGAACCGATATCGCCTTTAGTTGCGGACTAGCGAGGCCTCAGGACGTCAAAACGGTCACATTCAGTATGTCCTCGGCATACTCAATGTACTGAACCCACATGACCCGCATGATTGAGACGTTCTGATTCTGGAAGTCCTTGACTACCACTTCAACATCCGCGCAGTCGGTCAAGATCCCTTCGGCTTTCCCGTTAGCATTGTTCCAAACGGCAGAACCAGACGATCCGCCTATACATCCGCGCTCGTTGTTTAGGTAGTACGGGCTGACGTCCATGCTGAACCACCTTCCCCAACCGAACACGGAGTGGGGGTTCTCATCGTTGTCCGTTGTGTAACCGCACC
>Ga0224510_10002201_pt1 | contig 11965 bp, 11 predicted proteins | sample SF_May12_sed_USG_FD_170161 | JGI IMG/M metagenome (GOLD analysis project Ga0224510, IMG submission 170161) | Sediment microbial communities from San Francisco Bay, California, United States - SF_May12_sed_USGS_4_1 | ecosystem: Environmental > Aquatic > Marine > Sediment | place: USA: California... | reverse complement strand
TCCGCCTGCTGTCGGAGATCTTCGTGCTGCTCACGTCCGACGACCAGCAGCATGAACGCAGCGGGCCGCTGGTGGAGCAGACCGTGCGCGCGCGCCGCATGGTGCGCGAACTGGAGCGCCTGCTGGTCCCGAGCGCGTTCTTCACCGTGCTGGAAACCGGGGGTACGGCATGAGCGACATCTTCCGCATCCACGTCTTTCCGGCGCAGCGCGGCGATGCGCTCTGGATCGAGTACGGCCCGCAGGACAAGCCGTTCACGATCCTCGTCGACGGCGGCATCACGAAGACAGGGCGCGAGCACCTGATCGACCACATCGGGGCGCTCGGCGACGAGCCGCACATCGACCTGCTGGTGGTGACGCACATCGACCTCGACCACATCCAGGGCGTCCTCTCGCTGCTCAAGGAACTGGGCAAGCCGGTGACGATCGACAACGTCTGGTTCAACGGCTGGGACCAGCTGCCGATCCCCGGCGAGGAAATGGGCATCAAGGAGGGGATCGAGCTGTCGCATCTCCTGGAGGAACGGTTTGCGCCGGCGTGGAACCGGGAAACGGGCGGAGGACGTGTCGGCGTCGCCAACGACGGCAGCCTCCAGGTGCTGAACCTGCCCGGCGGCATGACAGCGACGATCCTCTCGCCCGACCGCGCCAAGCTCGAGAAGCTGCGCGACGAGTGGGAGCTCGTGATCGAGGAGTTCGGCGCCGGACAGGAGGCCGAGGAACGCGGCGAGGAGGTTCCGGTGCACGAGGAGATCGACGGCCTGGAGATCATGGGCGCGGTCGACGTTGACCTGCTCGCGGACTTCCCCTTCAAGGAAGACAAGACCACCCCCAACGGCTCCAGCATCGCCTGCGTGCTTGACTTCAAGGGCAAGTCCGCGCTGCTGCTGGGCGATGCGCATCCGGGCCTCGTGCTGCAGAGCCTGAAGAAGCTGTCGCCCGCCGCACCGTTCAAGACCGACTGCGTGAAGGTTTCGCATCACGGCAGCAAGGCGAACACAAGTGCGGAGCTGGCAAAACACCTGCGCTCGCCGCAGTGGATCTTCAGCTCGAACGGAGCGACGACTAAGCACCCGAACCCGGAGGCCGTGGCGCGCATCCTGAAGCACAGCAGCGGCCAGAAGCACTTCGTCTTTAACTACACCACCGACTTCAACGACCTATGGGACGACGACGACCTGCGCGCCGAGTACCACTACACGACGGAGTACGGTGCCGGAAGCGAAGCGGTGGTGGTGAGCTTGCTGTGAAGCCCGTTGTGTAGGCGAAGCGGCTGCTGAGCTTAGCCACGTCGATGACCGAGATGGGTCGGGTTCGACCGGTCGTCTCCGGCCGAAGGAGTCGTTCGCGGATCGACTCGCAGGTGGCCATGCTCGAGTGATGGGTCAAGAAGGTGCATCGGTTATCCGACCCGCAGCCCCACCAAAGTCCGGTTGCGGTCTTGGCCGTCACCCAGCGGCCGAACCTCAGTGGCAGTACCCAGTCTGATGCTGCCGGCAGGCTGGCCGCCTCGGAGGTCAGCAGAGGGCCGGCAAAGTGAGATCACGAACGGCCCCTTTTTTATCCAGCCACCGCGCGACTCAGCTGGATTCCGTCGCGCCATCGCCACGACACATCGCTGGATAGCCAGCCGCTTCACTCACCGGCGTCGGTGTGCTTGGAGTCGGACAGAATTCTGTTGCCAATTCTGTTGCCAGCAGCCCGGAAGAGAAAACGGGCTAGCTCCTTGTGAGAGCTAACCCGTTGATTTCATTGGTCGGGGTGGCGGGATTCGAACTCGCGACCCCTTGCACCCCATGCAAGTGCGCTACCAGGCTGCGCTACACCCCGACGAAGCGGTCAAGTATAGCGGCTCGGTCCCTGGGCTCAGGGCTCGAGCAGGTCGCGCAGAGACAACAGGGCCGATCGCAGTTCGAGCGGCGTCAGTTCGGAGGCCTCCGCCACCGGCAGCTTGTCAGCTGACGGCATTGCGACCTGTGCCGCGCCTTGCGCCGGCCACACCTCCTCGCCGTCGCGCGGATCGGCCGCGCCATCCGCCAGCCGGTTGCGGGCACCACTGATGGTGAAACCCTGCTCGTACAGCAGATCGCGGATGCGCCGGATCAGCAGGACCTCATGGTGCTGGTAGTAGCGCCGGTTGCCGCGCCGCTTCATCGGCTTGAGCTGGGTGAACTCCTGTTCCCAATAGCGCAGCACATACGGCTTGACGCGGCACAACTCGGCGACTTCACCGATCGTGAAGTACCGCTTGGCGGGAATCGCCGGCAGCGCTTTCTCCATTGAAATCAACAGGTTTCAGCGGGAAAGCTCAGAATCTACTCGAAGTCCGGTTCGGCGGCGATGTCGCCTTGCACGAGTCCTTTCAATTTATGGCTCGCGTGAAATGTGACCACGTTGCGTGCCTTGATCGGGATCGCTTCGCCCGTCCTGGGATTGCGTCCAGGCCGCGGCGCCTTGCGGCGGATGGTGAAGTTGCCAAAGCCAGAAAGCTTGACATCCTGGCCGTCGACCAGTGCGCCGTGCAGGATGTCGAAGAAGGCCTCGACCATGTCTTTGGATTCGCGCTTGTTCAGGCCCAGGTGCTCGAACAGCAGATCCGCCAATTCGGCCTTCGTCAGCGTCGGCGTCTCGATCGACGGCAGCATTACCTTGTCGGTGCGGGCGTTGCCCTTGCGTTCGTTCGTGGGTGCAGTGCTCATGCCAGGATCCTCCTCCCGTACCGATCCAGTCAAGCCCGCACGCGGGCCTGCACCCGCTCGGCCAGGCGACGCAGCGTGGCGGCCAGCGCGGCCTCGATGCGCTCATCGGTGAGCGTCGTATGTTCGTCCAGAAGCTCCAGACGCAGTGCGAGGCTGCGTTCGTTGACGGCGATACCAGCCCCTGCTGTCTTGGGTCTGTAGACATCGAACAGTCGCACGCTGCGCAATAGCCCAGACGTGTCGTCCATCGCGGCGGCCACCAGCGCGTCGTGGCTGATGTCCTCGCGCACGACGAGCGCAAGGTCTCGCTGCACGGATTGCTGTCTGGGCAGTGGCACCGCAACCGGCAGATCGCGTTCGAGCAGGCTGGAGAGGTCTACCTCGAAAAGCATCGGAGCATGCGGCAACTCGTAGGCTTGGCGCCAACGTGGGTGCAATTCGCCGAGCCAACCGATCACCCGCCCATCTGCCTCGACGCGCGCACTGCGTCCGGGATGGAGTGCAGGATGCGCGGCAGGAGCGAAGATCGCGCGGCGCGGTGCCAGCAGCGCCTCGACGTCGCCCTTGACGTCGAACAGGTCGACGGCGCGCTCGGGATGGCCCCACTGCAGGCCTTCCGCCGCACCGTAGGCAAGGCCTGCGATGCGTAAGGGCTGATCGATCCCCGCCACCGAAACGTCTGCATCGACGGCCGCGGAGTCGCGGCGGTACACCCGCCCGATCTCGAACACCCGGACCCGTGACGCCCGGCGCGCGAGGTTGTGTCGCAGCACCGACACCAGGCTGCCGAGCAAACTCGATCGCATCACCGCGAGCGGCGCCGAGATCGGATTGAGGATGCGGATCGGGTCGGTGTTGCCGGCCAGTTCGCGCTCCCATCGTTCCTCGACGAAGCTGAAACTGATCGTCTCCTGATAGTCGAGCGCAGCCAGCATGCGACGCAGATCGTGCGCGCTGCGGCGCGTCTCGCGGTCTGAGCGCGCCGTCATGGGCGCCAGCGGAGGCGTGGCAGGCAACCGGTCGTAGCCGATCACGCGGATCACTTCCTCGATCAGGTCTTCCTCGAGCGCGAGATCGAAGCGCCATGAGGGCGGCTCGACAGTAATCGTGCCTTCGGTCTGGGTGAACGGCAGACCCAGGCGCTGCATCACGCTGGCGCACTGGGCCTGCGTGATCGGCATGCCAATCACCTTGGCCGCGCGCGACGTGCGCAGCGTCACCGGCGCACGCGACGGCATCGCCAGCTGCTGATCGTCCATCGGGCCCGCCTCGCCGCCGCAGATGTCGAGGATCAGGCGCGTGATGCGCTCGATGTGCTCGATCGTGCCGACCGGATCGACGCCACGCTCGAAGCGATGCCCGGCATCGGTGGCGAACCCATAACGGCGTGACCGGCCCTGCACCGCCTCGGGCCACCAGAAGGCTGCCTCCACATAGACGTTGCGCGTCGTGTCGCCGACTGCGGTATGGTCGCCGCCCATGATGCCGGCCAGCGATTCGACGCCTTTCGCATCGGCAATCACGCCAACCTGTCCGTCGAGCTCGACGGTGCTGCCGTTGAGCAGCTTCAGCGTCTCGCCAGGTCGGCCCCAACGCACGATCAGTTCGCGGTCGATCTTGTCGAAGTCGAAGATGTGCGACGGACGTCCGAACTCGAACATCACGTAGTTCGAAATGTCGACCAGCGCGGAAACGCTGCGCTGTCCGCAGCGCGCCAGGCGATCGACCAGCCAGAATGGTGATTTGGCCTTCGGGTTCACACCGCGCACGACGCGCCCCGAAAAGCGGCCGCAGAGATCGACCGCCTCGACGCGCACGGGCAGCCGCGTGTCGTGCGTCACCGCGACGGGTGCAAACACGGGCACCTTCAATGGCGCACCCGTCAGCGCCGCCACCTCGCGCGCGATGCCGAATACCGACAGGCAATGACCGAGGTTCGGTGTCAGCTTGAGGGTGAATAGGTGATCGTCGAGTGCCAGCACCCGTCGCACGTCAGCACCCAAGGGCGCATCGGCGGCGAGCTCGAGCAGGCCACCATGGTCCTGCGAAAGCTGCAGCTCGCGCGCGGAACACAGCATGCCTTGGCTCTCGACGCCACGCAGCTTGCCCACACCGATCTTGAACGGCTTGCCATCGTCGCCTGGCGGCAACTCCGCGCCCACCAGGGCCAGGGGAGCGCGCAGGCCGACGCGCGCATTCGGTGCCCCGCATACGATCTGCAGAGGGCCGTCCTTCGAATGCGCGCCCGCGTCGACCCGGCACACCCGCAGCTTGTCTGCGTTGGGATGCGGCTCGGCCTCGACGATCTCGGCCACGACAACCTGCGCGAAGGGCGGCGCAACCGGGCGGCACTCCTCCACCTCCATGCCCGACATCGTCAGAAGGTCGACCAGTTGTTGAGTCGACAGCGGCGGATTGCAGAACTCGCGCAACCAGCTTTCCGGGAATTGCATCGCGTCGCTCTCTTACCTGAACTGCGACAGGAATCGCAGGTCGTTCTCGAAGAACAGGCGCAGATCGTTCACGCCGTAGCGCAGCATCGCCAGGCGATCGATTCCAGAGCCGAACGCAAAGCCGATGTGGCGTTCCGGGTCGAGGCCGAAGTTGCGCACCACGTTCGGATGCACCTGCCCCGAGCCGGCGACCTCGAGCCAGTTGCCCTTGAGCGGCCCGCGGTCGAATCGAACATCGATCTCGGCGCTGGGCTCGGTAAACGGAAAGTAGCTCGGGCGGAATCGCAGCGCCAACTCCGACGTCTCGAAGAAGGCCTTCATGAACTCGAGGTACATGAACTTCAGATCCTTGAAGCTCACGTTCTCGCCGATCCAAAGTCCCTCAACCTGGTGGAACATCGGCGAATGCGTCGCGTCGCTGTCTACGCGGTAGGTGCGCCCCGGTGCGATCACCCGGATCTCAGGCATTGGATCGACACCGGCGTATTTCCTGGCATGTGCACGCGCATAGCGGACCTGCATCGGGCTCGTGTGCGGGCGCAGGTTGAGCCAGCGGCCCTCGGCATCCTTCATGTCGACGTAGAAGGTGTCCTGCATCGAGCGCGCCGGATGGTTCTCCGGGTTGTTCAACGCCGTGAAGCTCATCCAGTCGGTTTCGATCTCAGGGCCGTCGGCGACGTCGAAGCCCATCGAGCCGAAGATGGCTTCGATGCGCTCCATCGTGCGGCTCACCGGATGCACAGCGCCAACGCCACGATTGCGGCCGGGCAACGTGACGTCGAGCACCTCGGTCTGCAGTTGGGCATCGAGTTCGGCCTGCGCCAACGCCTCGCGAGCCTCGACCAGGGCGGCTTCGACCCGCTGCTTGGCCGCGTTGATCTCGGCGCCGCGCGCCTTCTTCTCCTCGATAGACAGCGTGCCCAGCGCCTTGAGCATTTCCGTCACGCGGCCGGCCTTGCCCAGGTAGCGCGCCTTGGCGTTCTCCAGTTCGGCGGGCGTCGCCGCGGCCGCGAAGTCGGTCCGCGCCGCGCTCACCAGGGAATCGACATCGCTCATGGTTCCAACAGAGATCGGACAAAAAAAGGCCGCCACACGGGTGACGGCCTATGGTGCTCGACTTCGATGCGCCGCTCGCGCAGCGCGAAGACTCAAGCCAACTGGGCCTTCACCTTGGCAACGATGCTGCCGAAGGCGGCCGGATCGTTCACGGCCATGTCGGCGAGGACCTTGCGGTCGATGCCGATCTGGGCCTTCTTCAGGCCCGCCATGAACTTGCTGTAGCTCACCCCCATCTCACGGCTCGCCGCATTGATGCGAGCGATCCAGAGCTGGCGGAAAACCCGCTTCTTGGTGCGACGGTCACGGTAGGCATACTGGCCCGCCTTCATCACCGCTTCTTTGGCGATTCGGAAGACGTTCTTGCGGCGGCCACGGAAACCCTTGGCCAGGGCCAGCACCTTCTTGTGGCGGGCGTGGGCGGTAACACCGCGTTTGACGCGAGGCATGTGATTTCTCCTTCAGCAGTCGGTCAGAGGCCGGCGAAGGGCAACATCTGCGCGATGTGGCCCATGTTGGTCTCGTGCACGTTGACGGCGCCGCGCAGATGGCGCTTGTTCTTCGTGGACTTCTTTGTGAGGATGTGGCGCTTGAACGCCTGACCGCGCTTGACGGTGCCCCCCGGACGCACGCGAAACCGCTTCTTCGCGCCGCTCTTGGTCTTCATCTTGGGCATATCACTGCTCCTTTTCTGACACCCCTGCAGGCGACCGGGGAGTTTTCCCCGGTGCTTGTCGGCCTGCAACGGCTTCTCTTCAAACAGCCCGGCGACCAGTCCGGCCCGCTGACATCTCGATCACTTCCGCTTCGGGGCCAGCACCATGATCATCTGGCGCCCTTCCAATTTCGGCATGTGCTCCACGACGGACACATCCGCCAGTTCGTCCCTGATCCGCTCCAGCAGTCGCATCCCGATCTCCTGGTGCGTGATCTCGCGCCCCCGGAAGCGCAACGTCACCTTTCCCTTGTCCCCGTCCTCGGCAATGAAGCGGCGCAGGTTGCGCATCTTGATGTTGTAGTCGCCTTCATCGGTGCCAGGGCGGAACTTCACTTCCTTGATCTCGATGACCTTCTGCTTGGCCTTCGCCTCCGCCGCCTTCTTCTGCTCCTGGTACTTGAACTTGCCGTAATCCATCAAGCGACACACCGGGGGCACGGCCGTGGAAGCAATTTCCACCAAATCCACATCGTGTTCACCGGACAGCCGGAGGGCTTCCATGATGCTCACGATGCCGAGTTGTTCGCCCTCGACGCCGATCAGGCGTACTTCAGGGACATTGATCTCACGGTTCAGCCGATGCTTGCGCTCGACGTTGGGAGTGCGGCGGTCGAGAAAAGTAGCGATGGTGGCAGCCTCTTCACGGACGCAAGGCCAAGCGCCCGAACAAAAAATGAAACGCGCCTGGACTCCCCCAGAGACCTTGTCGGGCCTCTTTCACACCTTGGTGCGGATGACTTCCCCGATCTTCTGGACGAAGGAGTCGAGGGGCATCACACCGAGGTCTTGGTTGCCCCGGGCGCGAACGGCAACGGTCCCGCTGGCCTTCTCCTTGTCGCCCACGACAAGGATGTACGGAACCTTCTGCAACGAATGCTCGCGGATTTTATACGTGATTTTCTCGTTCCGCAAATCAACCTGCGCTCTAACTCCTTGTTTTTGAAGCGTTTTCGCCACCTCCCGGGCGTAGTCGCCCTGACCTTCGGTGATCGAGGCCACCACCGCCTGCACCGGAGCGAGCCAGGCGGGGAGCGCCCCGGCATGTTGCTCGATCAGGATCCCGATGAAGCGCTCCAGGCTGCCGACGATCGCCCGGTGCAGCATGACCGGAGGTCGGCGCTCGCCGGACTCGGTCACGTATTCGGCTGACAGCAGTGCCGCCATCGAAAAATCGACCTGCATCGTGCCGCACTGCCACTGGCGCCCCAGCGCGTCCTTGAGCGTGTACTCGATCTTCGGCCCGTAGAAGGCGCCGTCGCCCGGGGAAGTGACGAAATCGACGCCCGAGCGACGCAGACTCTCCATCAGCGCATGCTCGGCCTTGTCCCACACCTCGTCCGACCCGATGCGCTTGTCCGGCCGCGTGGCCACCTTGTAGAGGATGTCGGTGAAGCCGAAATCTGCGTAGACCTTCTGCAGCAGCGCCGTGTAGGCCACACACTCGGGCAGGATCATCTCTTCCGTGCAGAAGATATGGCCGTCGTCCTGTGTGAAACCACGCACCCGCATGATGCCGTGCAGCCCGCCCGTGGGTTCGTTGCGATGGCACTGGCCGAACTCGCCATAGCGCAGCGGCAGATCGCGGTAACTCTTGATGCCCTGCTTGAAGATCAGGATGTGGCCGGGGCAGTTCATCGGTTTGAGCGCGTAGTGCCGCTTCTCGCTCTCCGTCGTGAACATGTTTTCGCGGTATTTGTCCCAGTGGCCCGTCAGTTCCCACAGGCCCTGGTCGAGGATCTGAGGACCCTTGACCTCCTGATAACCGTTGTCGCGGTACACCCGGCGCATGTACTGCTCGACCTCCTGCCACACTGTCCAGCCTTTCGGGTGCCAGAACACCGTGCCGGGGCTGTGCTCGTCGAGGTGGAACAGGTCGAGCTCGCGGCCGAGCTTGCGGTGGTCGCGGCGCTCGGCCTCCTCGAGCATCGTCAGGTACTGCTGCAGTTCTTCCTTCGTCGCCCAGGCCGTGCCATAGATGCGCTGAAGCATCTCGTTGCGGTGGTCGCCGCGCCAGTAGGCGCCAGCGACCTTCATCAACTTGAAGTGCTTCAGGCGGCCCGTGCTCGGCACGTGCGGTCCGCGGCACAGGTCCTCGAAAGCGCCCTCGCGATACAGCGACACGTCTTCGCCGGCCGGGATGCTGGCGATGATTTCGGCCTTGTAGTGCTCGCCGAGCGACTTGAAGTAGGCGACGGCCTCGTCGCGCGGGAGCACGCGGCGCGTGACCGGTTCGTTCTTCGCCGCGAGTTCGCCCATGCGCTTTTCGATCGCCACAAGGTCTTCGGGCGTGAACGGCCGCTTGTATGAGAAGTCGTAGTAGAAGCCGTTCTCGATCACCGGCCCGATCGTCACCTGCGCGTCGGGGAACAGTTCCTTGACCGCGTAGGCCAGCAGGTGCGCCGTCGAGTGGCGCAGCAGCTCCAGCCCATCGGCATCCTTGTCGGTGACGATGGCCAGCGTCGCGTCGCGATCGACGACGTGGCGCGTGTCGACGAGCCTGCCGTCGACGCGGCCGGCCAGCGCCGCCTTGGCCAGACCGGCGCCGATCGAAGACGCCACTTCGGCCACCGTCAGCGGCGCCGGGTACTGGCGCTTCGAGCCGTCGGGCAATTGGATCGAGATCATGGCAATCACTCCGGGGAAACAAAAAAGCGCGGACCAGGCCGCGCTTTGGGATCAGCAGGAAGGGAAAAGGATCGGTGGCAGACGAGCGCGAGCGACGACACCTATGCGGTGCTGGTAGTTCGCGGTGTCACAACCCACATGCCTTTCTCGCCCTTGCTGGTTGGAATGTTGCCGACAATTCTACAGCCGGTAGAGCTGGTTGCCCTCGACGCGAACGCGATCGCCCACGCGCAGGTCGCCCGCGCTCTTGAACTCGAAGCTGCGCGTGCCCCCCTGCTCGAGCTGCACGACGATGCGCACGCCCGCCGAGTCGCGCCGCGCGTTCTTCTCGATCTCATTGCCGATCACCGCGCCACCAACCGCGCCGACCACCGTGCCGACGTTGCGGCCGTGATGGCTGTCGGCGAACTGGCGGCCGACCACCGCCCCGATGATGCCGCCGGCCACGGCGCCAGCACCTTGCGGCTGGTCCTGCAAGGCGCCGACGGATTCGATGCTGCGCACCTGGCCATAGGCCACGCCCGCATAGGACGACGATGAACCCGAGCGCGAGCCGCCGTAAACCGGCTCGTTGCGGGCCACCGGGCTGGCGCACGCCGCGAGCAGCGACAGGGTCATGGCAGGCACAAACAGGCGCAAAGCACGTTGCATGGATCGATCCTTCATTGAAGCGCGGCATCGCCGCAGCGCCCTCCTAACGCGCCACAGGCCGAATCGGTTGATCGGGTCCATGGCCCCTGGGGCTTGGTGCCGCCAGCGCAGCCCGACAAAGCGACCGAGTCGGCGCCCTGCGATCGGAGATGCGGCCCAGGTCAACTCGATCCCATCGCGGCGGCTGCACAATTCGCGTGTCACCACCCAGACATCTAGACCGTCATGCCCACCACCATCCGCCGCGACGACCTGATCGAAACCGTGCGCGCCGCGCTGCAGTACATCAGCTACTACCACCCGGCCGACTACATCGCGCACCTGGCGCGCGCCTATGCGGCGGAGCAAGGCCCCGCGGCCAAGGATGCGATCGCGCAGATCCTCACCAACTCCAAGATGTGCGCCGAAGGCAAGCGGCCGATCTGCCAGGACACCGGCATCGTCAACGTTTTCCTCGACGTCGGGATGGAGGTGCGCTGGGAAGGCTTCGGCCCCGGCGGCCTGCAGGAAGCGGTGGACGAAGGCGTGCGCCGCGCCTACCTCGATCCCGACAACAAGCTGCGCGCCTCGGTCGTGAAGGACCCGCTGTTCTCGCGCGCCAACACCAAGGACAACACGCCCGCGGTGCTGGCCACCACCGTCGTGCCCGGCGACAAGCTCGGCGTCGGCGTCGCTGCCAAGGGCGGCGGCTCTGAGATGAAGAGCAACTTCAAGATGTTGAAGGCCAGCGACTCGTTGGTCGACTGGGTGCTCGAGACCGTGCCGACCATGGGCGCCGGCTGGTGCCCGCCGGGCATGCTCGGTATCGGCGTCGGCGGTACGGCCGAAAAGGCGATGGCGATGGCCAAGGAAGCGCTGATGGAAGACATCGACATGTTCGAATTGAAGCAGCGCGGCCCGAAGACCGACGAAGAAAAGCTGCGCGTCGAACTCTGCGACAGGGTCAACGCACTGGGCATCGGCGCGCAGGGCCTGGGCGGGCTGACCACCGTGCTCGACGTCAAGATCAAGACCTGGCCGACGCACGCTGTGGGCAAGGCGGTGGCGATGATCCCCAACTGCGCCGCGACACGACACGCGCATGTGGTGATGAACGGCTCGGGTCCAGCCTACCTGGAGCCGGCAAGCCTCGACCTCTGGCCGGACGTGCACTGGCAGCCCGACTACAACAAGAGCAGACGCGTCGATCTGAACAAGCTGACCAAGACCGAGGTCGCCAGCTGGAAGCCCGGCGACACACTGCTCTTGTCCGGCAAGATGCTCACCGGCCGCGACGCGGCGCACAAGCGCATCCAGGACCTGCTGGCCAAGGGCGACAAGCTGCCGGTCGAATTCACCAACCGGGTCATCTACTACGTCGGCCCGGTCGATCCGGTGCGCGACGAGGTGATGGGCCCCGCCGGCCCGACCACTGCGACGCGCATGGACAAGTTCACCGAGATGATGCTGGCGCAGACCGGTTTGATTGCGATGATCGGCAAGGCCGAGCGCGGGCCGGTGGCGATCGAGGCGATCAAGAAACACAAGAGCGCCTACCTGATGGCCGTCGGCGGCGCGGCCTACCTGGTCTCCAAGGCGATCAAGGGCGCCAAGGTCGTCGGCTTCGCCGACCTGGGCATGGAAGCGATCTACGAGTTCGACGTCAAGGACATGCCGGTCACGGTGGCGGTCAGTTCCGACGGCACCAGCGTGCACCAGACCGGGCCGCGCGAGTGGCAAGCCAAAATCGGGAAGATCCCGGTCACCTTCGCCTGATCGGTT
>Ga0224510_10002200_pt1 | contig 11967 bp, 12 predicted proteins | sample SF_May12_sed_USG_FD_170161 | JGI IMG/M metagenome (GOLD analysis project Ga0224510, IMG submission 170161) | Sediment microbial communities from San Francisco Bay, California, United States - SF_May12_sed_USGS_4_1 | ecosystem: Environmental > Aquatic > Marine > Sediment | place: USA: California... | reverse complement strand
CGGCGCGCTCGCGGCGCGAATCAAGCGGTGGAGCGGGGAGCTCGGCTTCCAGGCGGTGGGGATCGCGGATACCGACCTCGCCGCCGCGGAGAACCGGCTCGGCGAATGGCTCGGCAAGGGCTGGCACGGGGAGATGGATTATATGGCGCGCCACGGCGCGCTCCGCGCGCGCCCGGCCGAGCTCGTGCCGGGCACCGTGCGCGTCATCAGCTGCCGCATGGACTACGCGGCGACGCTGGACGAGGAAGACGACGACCCGCTGCGTGCCTGCGTCTCGCGCTATGCGCGCGGGCGCGACTATCACAAGGTGCTGCGCGGGCGGCTGCAGAAGCTGTGCGAGCGCATCGAGGCGGAGGCTGGCCCTTTCGGGCATCGCGTGTTCGCCGACTCGGCGCCGGTGATGGAGGTGGCGCTCGCAGCAAAATCCGGCATCGGCTGGCGCGGCAAGCACACGCTTCTGCTGTCGCGCGAAGCGGGATCGTGGTTCTTTCTGGGCGAGGTGTATACGAGCCTGCCGCTGCCGGCGGACGCGCCCGCGGGCGAGCATTGCGGCACGTGCACGAAGTGCATCGACGTCTGCCCGACGCAGGCGATCACCGGGCCCTATCAGCTCGACGCGCGGCGCTGCATCTCGTACCTCACCATCGAGCTGAAAGGCAGCATTCCGGAGGAGTTTCGGCCGCTGATCGGCAACCGCGTCTACGGCTGCGACGATTGCCAGGACGTGTGCCCATGGAATTCGTTCGCGCAGCCGAGCGCCGAATCCGACTTCGCCGTGCGGAACGGCCTGGACCGCGCCTCGCTCGTCGAGCTCTTCGCCTGGAGCGAGGCTGAGTTCGGCGCGCGCATGGCGGGCTCGCCGATCCGGCGCATCGGCTACGAGCGATGGCTCCGGAATCTCGCCGTCGGCCTGGGTAATGCGCCGTCGGAACCCGCGGTTGCGGCGACGCTGCGCGCGCGCGCCGATTACCCGTCGGCACTGGTGCGCGAACATGTTGCGTGGGCGCTGCAGCGGCATGAGTGAGTGGCAGCCCGACAAGCTGTTGGCGGGCTTCGAGGCGCGGACGCTAGAATTCCCAGACGACTACGAAGGACGCGTCGTGGCGACGCTGGTGCGCCTGCCCGCGGGCGATGCACCGCGCGGCGCCGTGCTCTACGTGCACGGTTTCGTGGACTACTTCTTCCAGCGCCACATGGCAGAACGGTTCGCTGCAGAAGGCTACGCCTTCTACGCGCTCGACCTGAGAAGACACGGCCGCTCGTGGCTCGCGCACCAGCATCCGTGCTTCTGCAAGGACCTCGCCGAGTACGACGCCGATATCACGGCGGCGATCGACGAGATTGGCGGGCCGGTGCTGCTCGCCGGGCATTCCACGGGCGGTTTGATCTGTTCGCTGTATGCAGCGCGGGGCGAACGCCGAGACCAGATGCGCGCACTGTGGCTGAACAGCCCGTTCTTCGACTGGAAGGTGTCGCCGGTGAAGCGCGCCCAGCTCGGCATGGCGGCGCTGATGGGGCAGGCGTTTCCGTTGCTCAATGATCCCAAGGCGCTGAAGCCCGTCTACATCCGCAGCATCCACCGCGACTTCGACGGCGAGTGGGACTTCGACCTGAAGCTGAAGCCCTTGCACGGCTTTCCAGCGTACTTCGGCTGGATCGGTGCCGTGCTTGCCGGCCAGCACAAGGTGCATGCCGGGTTGGAGGTCAAGTGCCCGGTGCTGACCATGCATTCGGACGAGGCCGACATCGTGCTCGACTGGCGCCACGTCGCCAAGTGGGGGAGGACTTTGGGGCCGCAGGCGTCCGTGCTCGCGTTTCCGGGCGGGCTGCACGATCTCGTGCTGTCGCGGCGCGAGGTGCGGGATGGCGTGTTCAGCGCGTTGTTTTCCTGGGCGGCACGAGTGCACTGACAAGCCGGGAAATCTGCCGAAATGCGGCTTTGACTGGTAGTCTCCGTCCCCCATGACGCAAGTGCTCGCCCACAAACCCCCGCGCGCCATCGTCGCGGCGGTGCAATTGCCCAGCGTCGGTGACGCCGAATTCGAAGCTTCGCTGACGGAGCTGCGCCAGCTCGCGAAAACGCTCGGCTTCGAAGTCGTCAGTACGATCGCCCAGAAGCGCGCCAGCTTCGACGCCACCGCCTACTTCGGCCTCGGCAAGCGCGAGGAGCTGCGCGACCTGGTACAGCAAGGCGCGGACCTCGTCCTCGTCGACCACGAGATCTCGCCCTCGCAGGCGTTCAATCTCGCCAAGGAAGTCGGCTGCGAAGTCATGGACCGCACCATGGTGATCCTCGAGATCTTCCACCGCCACGCGCGCTCCAACGCCGCGCGCGCGCAGGTCGAGATCGCGCGCCTGGGCTACATGGGACCGAGGATGCGCGAAGCCGCCAAGCAGGCCGGGCCGAAGGACCGCGCGCGCAGCGGCGTCGGCGGCCGCAGCGGCGGCGAGTCGCACGGCGAACTCGACCGGCGCAAGATCCGCGACCGCATCGCCGAGCTGCAAAAGGAGCTCGACGCGATGCACCTCGAGCGCAAGACGCAGCGCGCCCGGCGCCAGGAGCGCCCGGGGCTCGCGCGCGTGGCGCTCGTCGGCTACACGAACGCCGGCAAGTCGACGCTGATGCGCGCGCTCACGGCGAGCGAGGCGCTGGTGGCCGACAAGCTCTTCGCCACGCTCGACACCACGGTGCGCGCCCTGCACCCGGAGAGCGTGCCGCGCGTGCTGGTGAGCGACACCGTCGGCTTCATCAAGAATCTGCCGCACGGCCTGGTCGCCTCGTTCAAGTCGACGCTCGACGAGGCGCTCGAAGCCTCGCTCGTCGCGCACGTGGTCGACGCGAGCGATCCCGGGTTCGAGCGCCAGCTTGCGGTCACCGAGCAAGTGCTGGAGGAGATCGGCGCCAAGGGCGTGCCGCGCCTGCTCGTCTTCAACAAGATCGACCGCGGCGGCGACGAGGCGGCGCTGCGCGGGAAATACCCCGAGTGCATCGTGATGAGCGCGAAGCGCGAAGGCGACGTCGCCAAGCTGCGCGCGGCGATTGTCGCGTTTTTCCAGCAGCGCCTGGTCGAAGCCGAGCTTTTCCTCCCTTGGTCGGCGCAGAAGCTGCGCGGGGAGATCTTCGCGAGCTGCGAAGTGCTGGAGGAACGCAGCGAAGGCGAGGGGGCGTTTCTGCGCGTGCGCGGCGAGCCCGAGGCCGTGAAGCGGCTGCAGGAGCGAATCAGCGCCGAGGCGGCACGAAGCGCAGCGTGACGAGCGTTGCCGCCGCCCACACGGCGTAGAGCGTCGTGAAGACCCACTCCGGCGCGCGGTAGTAGAGCAGGTACCGCACCCACCTGCCCACGAACGACTCGCCGCTCCCGCCGCCGCGCAGTGCATCCTCCCAAACCGTGAGCGGGCAGGTCATGCCGATCACCGCTTCCAGCGCAACGAAGGCGATCGCCGCGAGGTGCAGGTAGCGAAACCATGGATTGCGCACCCAGGCCCACGACGCAAGCGCGCCGACCCAGGTCAGCACCAGCCCGCCGGCGATGAAAACGACGATCGCGAAGTGAAGGACGAGAAGTAGGTCAGCCGCGCTCACGCGGGCGCGCCGGATCGGCGATCCACTCGCTCCACGAGCCGGCGTACAGGCGCCCGCCGTGCAGGCCCGCGACCTCCATCGCCAGGAGGTTGTGGCAGGCGGCGACGCCGGAGCCGCAGGAATGGATCACTTCGTTCGCCGGCCGGCCCTGCAGCGCCGCGGCGAACTCCTGCTTCAGCTGCGCCGCGGACTTGAATACGCCCTCCGGCGTCAGGTTGTCGTTGCTGAATCGGTTGCGCGAGCCGGGAATGCGGCCGGCGACCGGGTCGATCGGCTCGGACTCGCCGCGCCAGCGCGCCGGCGAGCGCGCGTCGAGCACGGTCGCCTTGCCGAGGTACTTCGCGACGTGAGCCACGTCGACGGCCAGCTCCGGCCTGGGCTTTGCGGCGTAGGTCGTGGTCGCGAATTGCGGCACTTCGGCCGTCACCGGCCGCCCTTCCTTCACCCACCTGGCGAAGCCGCCGTCGAGCACGGCGAGCGCGTCGTGACCGACCCAGCGCAGCATCCACCACAGCCGCGCCGCCATGGCGCCGGTCCCGCCGTCGTAGCACACGACCGTGTCCGAGGCTTTCAGTCCCTGCGCACCCAGCCAGGCGATGAAGCGCGCAGGCTCCGGCAACGGATGGCGGCCATTCTTTCCGCTCTTCGGCGCCGAGAGATCGCGGTCGAGGTGCGCGAATGTGGCGCCGGGAATGTGGGATTCGCGGTACAGCTGCCCGCCGGCCTCGGGCTTCATGAGGTCGTGCCGGCAATCGAACACGCGCCACTCGGGGTGGCGGGAAAGTTCTTCGGGGGATACGAGGGCGCTCAGCGCCCCAGCTTGCGCCGCAGCCATTCGTGGAAATGTACCATCGTGTCCTCCATCGGCGACTGGTACGGGCCCGCGTCGTCCAGGCCCTGCGTCCACAGCGCGTGCCGGCCGCGGTCCATGCGCCGGCAGATGTCGTTGTCCTCGAGCGCGGTCTCGACGTACGCGGCCTGCTGCGCCTCGACGAACCCGCGCTCGAAGAGCGCGATCTCCTCCGGGTAGTAGAACTCGACCACGTTGGTGGTGCGCGTGGGCGAGCGCGGCAGCAGCTGGCTCACGATAAGCACGTTGGGATACCACTCGAGCATGAAGCCCGGGAACCAGGACATCCACAGCGCACCCTGCTTGGGCGCGCGGCCCGCAAGGTGCTTCAGGCAGGCCTCGTGCCATTTGCGATAGACCGGCGTGCCGGGCTTGCCCAGGCCGGCCTTCGCCTGCGTCACCTGCACCGACCAGTCCTCGCCGTAGTGCACGTGCCACTGGTTGCAGTCGGCGAAGTTGCCGAGGCCCGGGTGGAAGGGATCGACGTGGTAGACCTCCAGGTAGACCTCGATGAAGGTCTTCCAGTTGACGTCGTACTCGTCGACCATCACGCGGTCGAGCACGTAGCCCGAGAAGTCCCAGTCCGACGTATCCATGCCGGCGAGGGCGCGCGCCGGATCCGCCGACCCGGCGAACAGCAGCCCGTTCCAGCGCGTCAGCGGCGTGGACGCGAGCTTCACGCACGGGCTCTCGGGGAAGTGCGGCGCGCCGAGGAGCGCGCCGTGCAGGTCGTAGGTCCAGCGGTGCACCGGGCAGACGATATTCTGCGCATGGCCCCGCCCCTCGAGCATCATCGATTGCCGGTGGCGGCAGACGTTGGACAGCAGCTCGACCCCGCCGGCATTTCTCACCAGCACCTTCGCGTGGTCCATCCAGGCGAGGGTGTGGTAGTCGCCGACCCTGGGCACCATGAGCTCGTGGCCGACGTAGTTCGGCCCGGCGTCGAACAGCCGCGCCCGTTCCTCGGCGAACACCCCGGGATCGAAGTACCACGACGCCGGGATCTGGCAGCTTGGCCGCTTCAGCTGGAACGGATTCGGCAGTTCGGACATGGGTCGGGAACCCGAAAAAATGCGCCGCATTCTACCCCAGGGAACGTTTGACCGGGCAAGCGCCGGTCGGCTAAGTTCACGGCATGCCCAAAGCCGCCGCCGAGGCCACTTTCGAGAAGGCGCTCGCCGAGCTGGAGAAGCTGGTCGCGCAGATGGAAGGCGGCAAGCTCTCGCTCGAGCAGGCGCTGGAGGCGCACAAGCGCGGCCTGGAGCTGGCGCGCTTCTGCCAGGAGCGGCTGGACGCGGCCCAGCGCCAGGTGAAGGTGCTCGAAGGCGAGGTGCTGAAGAAACTGGCCGTGGAACCCGAGCCCGGTGACGGCGCCTGACCCGGCGTTCGCGGCCTGGATGGGCGGCATCCAGGCGCGAATGGAAAGCGTGCTGGCGCGCGTCCTGCCCGGGGCGCGCGTCACGCCGCAACGTCTGCACGCCGCGATGCGCTACGCGGTGCTCGAGGGCGGCAAGCGCGTGCGGCCGCTGCTGACTTTTGCCGCGGGCGAAGTCGCCGGGGCGCGGCCCGAGCGGCTCGAGATCGCGGCGGCGGCGGTCGAGCTGATCCACGCCTACTCGCTGGTGCACGACGACCTGCCCTGCATGGACGACGACGTGCTTCGCCGCGGCAAGCCCACGGTGCACGTGGAATTCGACGAAGCGACCGCGCTGCTGGTGGGCGACGCCCTGCAGTCGCTCGCCTTCCAGCTCCTCGCCGAGCAGGCGCTCGCCGACGAGCCGCGCGCGCAGATCGAAATGGTGAAGCTGCTCGCGGCGGCGGCGGGCTCGCGCGGCATGGCCGGCGGGCAGCAGATCGACCTCGCCGCCACCGGCCGGTCGCTCAGCGTGCCCGAGCTCGAGTCGATGCACATCCACAAGACCGGCGCGCTGATCCGCGCCGCGGTCCTTCTTGGCGCGAGCTGCGGCGGCGCGCCCGAGGGCACGCTGCGCGAGCGCCTCGACCAGTACGCGAAGACCGTAGGCCTCGCCTTCCAGGTGGTGGACGACGTGCTCGACGCCGAGGCCTCGAGCGCGACGCTCGGCAAGACCGCGGGCAAGGACTCGCGCGCGGGCAAGCCCACCTACGTCTCGGTGATGGGCCTCGCACGCGCGCGGGATCTGGCGCAGGAACTCAGGCGGAATGCGCACGACGCGCTGGCGCCGCTCGGCGCGGGCGCGCGGCGCCTGCGCGAGCTCGCCGATTTCATCGTGCTAAGGAAGTTCTAGCGTTGTCGTCAATCCTCGAAGCGCTGCCGGGCGGCGGCTACAATCCCACGATGTTCGAGCTGTTGAAGACCATCGACGACCCGTCGCAGCTGCGCGCGCTCGACCGGAAGGACCTGCATCGCCTCGCCGAGGAGCTGCGCGCGTTCGTGCTCGACTCGGTGTCCAAGACCGGCGGGCACCTGTCGTCCAACCTCGGCACCGTCGAGCTCACCATCGCCCTGCACAAGGTGTTCGAGACGCCCGAGGACCGCATCGTGTGGGACGTTGGCCACCAGACCTATCCGCACAAGATCCTCACCGGGCGGCGCGGGGCGATGGCGCGCCTGCGCATGATCGACGGCATCTCGGGATTCCCGCGGCGCAGCGAATCGCCCTACGACACCTTCGGCACCGCGCATTCCTCGACCTCGATCTCGGCGGCGCTCGGCATGGCGGTGGCGGCGAAGGCGAAAGGCGAGCAGCGCAAGTGCGTGGCGGTGATCGGCGATGGCGCCATGTCGGCGGGCATGGCGTTCGAGGCGATGAACAACGCCGGCGCCATGGACGTGGATCTCCTTGTCATCCTGAACGACAACGAGATGTCGATCTCGCCGCCGGTGGGCGCGCTGACCAACTACCTGGCGCGCCTGCTCTCGGGCCGCATGTATTCGACGGCGCGGCGAGCGAGCGAGCACGTGCTCAAGCGCGTCGGCGTCTGGGAGCTCGCGCGGCGCACCGAAGAGCACGTGAAGGGCATGGTGACGCCCTCGACGCTGTTTGAGGAGTTCGGCTTCAACTACATCGGCCCGATCGACGGCCACGACCTCGACACGCTCATCGCCACCCTCGCCAACATCCGCAAGCTCAAGGGGCCGCAGTTCCTGCACATCGTCACGAGAAAGGGCCAGGGCTACAAGCTCGCCGAGGACGACCCCGTCGCCTACCACGGGCCGAGCATGTTCGATCCGGCCGAGGGCATCAAGAAGGCGGCCACGCCCGCCAAGCCGACCTACAGCCAGGTGTTCGGCGACTGGCTGTGCGACATGGCGGCGGCCGATGCCCGCCTGATGGCGATCACGCCGGCGATGCGCGAGGGCTCGGGCATGGTGCCGTACTCGGAGAAATATCCCGAGCGCTATTTCGACGTCGGCATCGCCGAGCAGCATTCGGTGAGCTTCGCCGCCGGCATGGCTTGCGAGGGGCTGCGGCCGGTGGTGGCGATCTACTCGACCTTCCTGCAGCGCGGCTACGACCAGCTGATCCACGACGTCGCCATCCAGAACCTGCCCGTGACCTTCGCCCTCGACCGGGGCGGCCTGGTGGGCGGCGACGGCGCCACGCACAACGGCGCGTTCGACCTGGCCTATCTGCGCACGGTGCCCAACCTCACCGTGATGGCGCCGGCGGATGCCGCGGAATGCCGGCGCATGCTGACGACGGCGTTCCGGCTCGGCGCGCCGGCGGCGGTGCGCTATCCGCGCGGCGCAGCGCCCGGCGAAGCCGGGTCCGGATTCGAAACCGTGCCGGTGGGCAGGGGCGAGCTGCGCCGCAGCGGCCGGCGCATCGCGATCCTCGCCTTCGGCTCGATGCTCAAGCCGGCACTCGATGCCGCCGAGGCGCTCGATGCGTCGGTGGCCAACATGCGCTTCGTGAAGCCGCTCGACGCCGAGCTGGTGCAGCAGCTCGCGGGGACGCACGAGCTCCTGGTCACGGTCGAGGAGCACCAGGTCATGGGGGGCGCTGGCAGCGCCGTCTGCGAAGCACTCGCGCACCTAGGCATCGAAAAGCGCGTGCTGCTGCTCGGCCTGCCGGATCGCTTTATCGACCACGGCGACCCGGCAAAACTCCTGTCGTCGGTAGGGTTGGACGCCGCCGGCATCGAGAAGGCGATCCGCGCCGTGATATCCGAGTAAATTACTCGGGAGTTATAATCGACGCATGAAAGCCAAGGACCTGCAAAATATCCCGGACGTCCAGAGCGCGCCCGACTCGCGCAAGCTCGCCATCGACCGGGTCGGCATCAAGGCCATCCGCCACCCGATCCAGATCATGCAGCGCGCGGGCGGCGTGCAGCACACGATCGCCCACTTCAACATGTACGTCGGCCTGCCGCACCACTTCAAGGGCACGCACATGTCGCGCTTCGTCGAGATCCTCTCGGCGCACGAGCGCGAGATCACGGTGGACTCGTTCCAGGCGATGGTGAAGGAGATGGTGGCCAAGCTCGAGGCCGAGGAGGGCGTGGTCGAGATGACCTTCCCGTACTTCATCGAGAAGAGCGCGCCCGTGTCGCGCGTAAAGAGCCTGCTCGACTACGAGGTGAGCTTCGTCTCGCAGATCCTGGACGGCAGACAGGGCTTCGCCATGAAGGTGCTGGTGCCGGTGACCAGCCTGTGCCCGTGCTCGAAGAAGATCTCCGCCTACGGCGCGCACAACCAGCGCTCGCATGTCACCGTCACGGCGCACACGGGCGATTTCGTCTGGATCGAGGAGATCGTCGACCTGGTGGAAAAGCAGGCCTCGAGCGAGCTCTACGGCCTGCTCAAGCGCCCGGACGAGAAGCACGTCACCGAGCGCGCCTACGACAATCCCAAGTTCGTCGAGGACATGGTGCGCGATGTCGCCGCGCTGCTCAATCTCGATGAGCGCATCTCGCGGTTCGTGGTCGAGTCGGAGAACTTCGAGTCGATCCACAACCACTCCGCCTACGCCCTCATTGAGCGCGACAAGGCGGCTCGCTAGCTGCGTTCTCGCCTGGCTCGGCATGAGCGCCGCCGACGCCCAGGATTACGCGGCTGCGCGCGCGCGCATGGTGGCCGAGGTCGAGGCCCTGTACGCGCAGACCCGCGGGGAAACCGGGCTTGCCGCCATGTCGCCGCCGGTGCGCGCGGCGCTCGGCACGGTGGAGCGGCATCGCTTCGTGCCCGCGGGCCAGCGCGCGCTCGCCTACCGCAATCACCCGCTGCCGATCGGCGCCGGGCAGACCATCTCGCAGCCCTACATCGTCGCCCTGTCCACCGACCTCGTCGCGCCGCGTCCCGGGCACACGGTCCTCGAGATCGGCACCGGCTCGGGCTACCAGGCCGCGGTGCTCGCCGAAATCGTGGCGCAGGTGTACAGCATCGAGCTGATCGGCGACCTCGGCCGGCAGGCGGCGGCCACGCTCGCCGCCGCGGGCTACGCCAACGTCGAGGTGCGCATCGGCGACGGCTACGCCGGCTGGCCGGAGAAGGCGCCGTTCGACGGCATCGTGGTGACCGCCGCGGCGCCGCAGGTGCCGCAGGCGCTCGTCGACCAGCTGAAGACGGGGGGCCGCATGGTGATCCCGGTCGGCGCGAGCCACGCCGTGCAGGAGCTCCTCGTGCTCACCAAGCGCGCCGACGGCGGGGTCGACGAGAAACGCGTGCTGCCGGTGCGGTTCGTGCCGCTGGTGCCGGGCCGCTAGCGCCTCAATTGCGCCGCTGGCGCTTCTTCTCCATCTGCCACTCGATGTCCTTCACGTACGCCCTGGCCGGGGCGTGGCCGCGGCGCGAGGCGCGCAGCATCCAGCCATAGGCCTCCTGCGCATCGCGCTTCACCCCCCGCCCCTCCGCGTAGGCGAGGCCGAGCGAGAACTCGGCGTCGGCATACCCCTGCACTGCGGCGCGGCGCATCCAGCGCACCGCCAGCTTGTCGTCGCGCTGTACGCCGTACTGCCCGGTGCTGTAGATCGCCGATAGGAGGAACTGCGCCTCGGGCAGGCCCTGCTCGGCGGACTGGCGCAGCAGTGCGAGCGCCTTGGCGTCGCTCTTCTCCACGCCGGTGCCGGTGCCGTGCAGCAGCGCCAACTGGTAGCGCGCGCCGCGGTCGCCGCCGTCGGCGGCCTGCTGGAACAGCCTGGCCGCCGCGTCGACGTCGCGCTCGGTGCCGCGTCCCTCGAGGTGCAGCAGGCCGAGACGGTAGCGGCCGTAGGGATTGCCCTGCGCCGCGGACTTCTCCAGCCATTGCCGGCCTTCGTCGAGATCCGCGGCGCCGCCGACCCCGTCGAGCAGCAGCGCGCCGAGCTTGGCCTGGGAGCGCGCGAGGTCCTGCTGCGCGGCGGTGCGGTACCAGCGCCGCGCCTCTGCCGCGTTCTTCAGCGTGCCCTCGGTGCTCTCGTAGATGACCGCGGCATTGTGCTGCGATTCGACGTGTCCCTTGCGCGCGGCGCGCAGGAACCAATCCAGCGCCTGCGAATCGCTTTGCTCCGCGCCCTTGCCCGAGATGTGCATCATGCCCATCAGGTGCTCGGCCTGCGTGTCGCCGGCCGCGGCCTGGCGCGCGATCTCCTGCGCCGCCTCGGCCGAGCCGTTGGCCGCCTTGCGGGCCAGGTCGTCGAGCGGCGCGGCGCCGGCGGCGAACGCGGCCGCCGCGGCAAGGAGCATCCAATAGCGCACGAGCCGCATCAGAAGCGGCGCAACAGGGTCATGGTCTGGCCCTCGTTCCTGATTTCCACGCGGTTGAGGAAGCTCATGCCGAGCAGCGCGACGTCGAGGCCCTGCTCGATGACCAGCGCCTCCACGCCGTGCAGCTCGATGCCGCCGACCCTCACCGCATCGAGCGTGAGGCGGTATACCGGCACCACGCCGCCCGCGGTCCGGGTCGAGCCGACGCGGCCCTTGCGGTAGTCGATCCCCAGGCGCGCGGCCTCGCTCGCCGGCAGCGCGACGACCGTGGCGCCGGTATCCACGACGAAGCGCACCGGCTTGTTGTTGATGGCGCCCTCGGCAAAGAAGTGGCCGCGCTCGTCGGCGGCGAGCACCGTGCTCTGGCGATCGCTGCTCGCGGACTGGAAATGCTGGCCGCGCGTCAGCGTGCGGCGCGCGCCGTCGACCTCGATCACCGCGCGCTCGCGCTCGACCGAAACCACGGTCACCGCGCCGAAAGTCTGTCCTACCTTGACGGTGCGCGGCGCGCCGCCGTCGATCACCAGGATCGCCGCCCGCTCGCCGATCACGCCGACGAAACTCACGTCGGCGGCCGCGGCCGGCAGAGCCGCGAACGCCAGCGTTAGGGCGCTGCCACTACAATTCAGCTTCATGAAACCGGTGGCCATCTTCAGGCATGCTCCGAGCGAGGGTCCCGCCTATTTTGCCACCTACCTCGAGCGCAAGGCGATTCCCTGGACGCTGATGCCGGTGGACGAGGGGCGCGCGGTGCCGCGCAGCGCGCGCGGCTTCTCGGGCCTCGTGTTCATGGGCGGGCCGATGAGCGTGAACGACGCGCTGCCGTGGATTGCTCCGGCGCTCGCTCTGATCACCGATGCCGTG
>Ga0224510_10002197_pt1 | contig 11975 bp, 11 predicted proteins | sample SF_May12_sed_USG_FD_170161 | JGI IMG/M metagenome (GOLD analysis project Ga0224510, IMG submission 170161) | Sediment microbial communities from San Francisco Bay, California, United States - SF_May12_sed_USGS_4_1 | ecosystem: Environmental > Aquatic > Marine > Sediment | place: USA: California... | reverse complement strand
CCCCTGCTCATCCAGTTCACCGTCGAGTAGGCCGAAGATCGGTAGGTTGAGCCAGACCTCGGGCTCAGGTGGGTCTACCCAGAACTCCATCTCTCCGGGGTTTGCGCATCCCTCCCCGGTCCGCAAGCCTGGATATACCGCAGCCAGATCGCCGACGGGGCTATCGATTGTGATGTCTGCGTCGGTGGCGAACTGGCTCGACTTCGTCAGGTAGTAGTGGAAGACCGGTCCCTCCGGCATCGGTTCCGGTGGCTCGGGTGCCGTTCCGTCCCTCGCGAAATAGTCCCAGTAGGTGAATTGGAGGTACAGGACTTCCTCCCCCTCGCCCCCCCATGCAACGGATCGGTCGACGTCAGGAGACTGCTGTATCTCGTCCCAGCTCGGCGGTCCCAGCACTGCCGTGAGCACCTCCATCACCGTGTCGACAGGGTCCCCGAACGACACGACACCCAGACCATCGTGGCGGAGCACGATCGTCGGAATGGTCGTGGTTGTGGTGCTGGTGGTGGTGCTGGTCGTGGTCGTCGTCGTGGCCTGAGTGGAGGCCGTGTTCACGGCGTCGGTCAAGGTCGTTGTGGTCTGCACAGTTGGTTGGGGTGTGCGATCAGATGTGCCGGTACAGCCGAAAACCAACGCCAGAGTCACAGTCACCATCAATCGGCGCGCCGTCCTCTCCGTGTTCATGTGCTCTCCTGCCACAGTGACAACCGCGATGCGGCCGTTGCCAGTGCGCCGAGATCGGTGATGGTGTCGTCTGGACCGATCAGCAATCGCGTCGTCCCCTCCCAGTCGCCGACGACCGCATGCACGCCATCCCAGTCCATCCAGGCGGGGTCGAACGATGGCTCGAGCGTCACTCTCCTCAGCTCGGCGATGGTCGCGGAGTCGATGACGACGAAGGTGGTGGCGCCTCCTTCCTCTTGCATCGCGGTCTCGACGTAGGCAACGGTCGAGTCGTCAGGAGCGAGGGAGGCCCGTAGTGTGCCGCCGGCGTCGCGGGAACTCGGGCCGAAGTCGCACCGGCGGAAGAACGGTCCGGCCTCACCGATGATCGCCGTGGGGTGGGCGATGTCGGTCAGTTGGCTGCGCTCCCAGACCGCCCCGCAGGCGTCGGGTTCGCCGTATTTGGCTTTCAGCACCACCATCCGCCCGTGTCCCAGGATGAAGTGGGTCCAGGAACTCTCGAAGTGGGCCACGATTCCCAGGTCGGTTTCGAGTCCGGTGTCGAGGTCGTATGTGTTCAGGTGGTGTTCCGTCGCCAGCCATCGGCATTCGTCGTCGTTCTCGGCGCATCCCGCAGCGGGGTCCTCGATGACAGTGCGGTAGACAACGTGGATCCCCCCGTCGAAAGCGGCGACATCCTCGAGCCATGCTTTGCCTTGGATCAGCACGATCGGCTCATCCCCCGGTCGGGCGACCCACTCGATCGGTGAGCCTTCTGCCGTACGTTGGAATACAACGCCCCCGGCCAGGTCGGGGAGAGCGAGCGCTACCGGCGCTTGCTCGACGAACTCTTGCACGACTTCTCCGTCGGCGAGGACGCGGACCCCCTCGTCGTCGGCCACCAGCAAGTGCGGCGGCTCCTCTCGGGTGGGCGAGTCCATGACGATCGATGTGGTGGTCGATTCCCCGGTCACGCCGGCCGTCGCCGCTGTCGTCGTCGGCTTCGCTTGGGTCGTTTCCACGGTTGGCGTCGCTGGGATCGTTTCCGCGGTTGTCGAACCTGATGCTCCGCTATCGGAAGCCGCGCAACCCGCCAGCGAGGCAACCACAAACAGAATCGCGACACGCTTCATGGTGCGACCTCGACATCATCGTCCGGCGCGATCGCCCGAGACGGAAGTGGCGATGGTCACAGTCGAGGGCTCCCAATGGGTCCTGGGGTCGGCGACATCGGACTGCGGTCGAGGAGATGCCACCTGCCCTGACGGCGGCCAGCCCTCCACCATCGAGGATGTGAACTGCCGCGGGTGGTTGCCGACCCCGGCGGGGTGTTGCCGGCGGATGTCCGGTCAGCCCAACAGGGGGACGACCTCTGACATGAACCGCTCGAGCTGCTCCTCGGCCAGGGCGAACGGGTCACCGGCGAACTGCGGGAACAAGATCATGTAGTCGCAACCGAGCAGTTCCCGGTAGAAGGTGATTCCCTCGGCGACATCCTCGGCGGTGCCGACCAGGTACATCCTCTGTTCCATCGATTGCTCGAGAGTCGGGATGAGTCCCGGTGCCGCCGGTTTCCCGTCTTCGCCCATGTATCCCCGCGACCAACCATACGGTCCGAGAAACTTCCAGAACTCGTCATGACCGGGCCGGGATGCCGCGATCGCCGCTTCCCGGGTGTCTCCGATCCGGAAGCTGACCACGAGCCTGCGACTGTCACCCGGCGCCAGGGAGTGACCGTGGGTCTCCTCGTACACCTCGCCGTAGCGGTCCCAGAAGCGCTTCACGAAGGCATGGTGCATGTTCCAGAACACGCCCGTGTGCCCCCACTTCGGGACCTGTTCGAGCGTCGGCGGGGAGGTGACGGCCTGCCAGATCTCGTACGGATAGAGCGGCCTCGGTACGAGAGTCAACTCTTCGACGAAGCCCCCCCTGTCCGGAATGCCGGCCGGAGGCGCGTCGAAGAACTCCCCGTGATACGCGAACGTCTCGTTGTCGAGCGCGAGGCGCATCAACTCGACCGACTCGGCGAACACCGCCCGGTTCTTGGCGTCGGCGTCCTGGGCGTCGGGGTTGTCGTGTGAGCCAACCGACACGCCGAACGGTGACAGCGGGAGCAGCTCCCTGGGGACGGTGCCCCGGCCCACCCCCAGCACCGCCCTGCCCCGGGTGAGATTGTGAAGCGTTGCGAAATCCTCGGCGAGACGCAGCGGATGCCACTGCGGAACGATGTTGAAAAGCGCACCCAGGCGGATCCGTTCGGTTTTGGCGGCGAGCCAGGTTCCCAGGAGGAGGGCGTTCGGTGTCACTTCGTAGCCCTCGTACTGAAAGTGGTGTTCGGTGAACCAGTACGAGTCGTATCCGATCCGGTCGGCGGCGATTCCCAGGTCGACCAGTTGCTCGGTGGTGCGCCACATCTCTTCCTGCGTGTACCGCCGATCGGTCGGCGCCGGGGGGCCGGAACCTCGGTCGGGCATCTCGACGCTCCCAAAGGTGAACACCCCGAACTTCATTCCATCCTCACTTCGTTTCTGCGTGGAGTGTACGAGCCCCGATGTTGGGCGAGTCAACATTCGGAGGCACGTGTGACGTCAGTTTGCGGGGCGTGAGGCGACGACCGCTACCTCCACCTTCCACTCGGGACGGGCGAGCGCCGGAACCGGAATCAGCACGGAGGCGGCGCGGTGGGTTCCGAAGAAGTCGTCGCGCGCCGCCATCACCGCCGTCAGATCCTCTCCGACCACGGCATAGGTCGTGTAACAGACGACATCGGAACGTTCGAAACCCGCCTCGCGCAAGATCGCGTCGACCGAACGCCACATGATCTCAGCCTGGTCGCCAATCGCCGGCGGCGTCGATCCATCTGAATCGGTGCCCACTATCCCTGCCGTGTGGAGCATCAACCCAGAATCCGAGACCACGCCCAATTCGTAGGCGGCGGCGGGAGGAGCGATGTCGGCAGGACGGATCGGACGGTTCATGCGCAGACGATACCGAGCGGTCCCGGGTGACGTCCCGCGTACACTTCTGGGCATGAGACCAAGCGTTGCCGTGTTGGGCGTCGGAGCGATGGGTGAGGCGATCGTCCGGGGCCTCCTCTCCGCCGGTTGGGAATCGGACGAGCTGACCGCGGCTGTGCGGCGAGAGACGAGATTGCACGACATCGAGACTCGAATCGGAGTCGAGTGCCATCTCGATTCCAACGATGCCGTCGAGGGAAGGTCGGTGATCGTGGTAGCGGTGAAACCACGCGACGTTCCCCATCTGCTCGACCGGGTGGCAAAGACGATCACGACCGAACAGGTCGTCATCTCGCTGGCGGCGGGCGTACCGATTTCTTTGTTCGAGGAGAAGCTCTCGAACGTACCCGTGGTCCGTGCGATGCCCAACACACCGTCGCTGGTCAGAGAGGGTGTCACCGCCATCGCCGGAGGCCATCACGTCACCGAAGACCACCTGGCCCGCGCACGAAGGGTGCTCGAAGCGGTCGGCCAAGTGGAGGTGATGGACGAGTCGCTCATCGACGCGGTAACCGCCGTCTCGGGAAGCGGTCCGGCGTACATCTTCCTGCTCGCCGAGGCGTTGGAGGAGGCCGCCGTGCGTGAAGGTCTTCCCCGTGACATCGCCGAGGCGCTGGTTCATCAGACCGTGCGCGGGGCGGGTCACCTCCTCACCGACACGCCGGTGAAGTCTGCCGAACTGCGTGCCCAAGTCACGTCGCCAGGCGGGACGACTGCGGCAGCCATCCACATTCTGGAGGAGCGGGGGTTTCGAGCGGTCATCGAAGATGCGGTGCGGGCGGCCGCCCAGCGAAGCCGGGAACTGGGAACACTTGCGCAGGAGGACAAGTCATGAGCCTGTTTTCGAAGGCTGTCATCGCAGCCACGCACAACCCGGTCGTCGAGAAAGTGGTGACGGGAACCGATCCGGGTCGTTCGCTGGCACACCGGTTCGTGGCGGGGGACACCGTGGAGCAGGCGGCCGGTGCCGCCTCCGACCTCAACGCCAAAGGAATGCAGGTGTCGCTCGATCTCCTGGGAGAGGAAGTTCACGACGAGACCACGGCGCTCTCTGCGGCGGCGGGGTATCTGGAGGCGATCGACCGGATCCAGCACGATGGTTTGGACGCCAACATCTCGATCAAGCTGACACAACTCGGACTGAGCTTCGATCCCGACCTCGCCACCGAGTCGCTCGACCGGCTGGCTCGGGCCGCGACGGCGGCAGGTTCGACCGTGACGGTGGACATGGAGGATTCCCGCTTCACGGGTCAGACGCTCGACCTGTACGAAGACGCACAGCGCACCCACGGGAACCTCGGGGTCTGTGTCCAGGCGTATCTCAAGCGAACGCCCGAGGACCTGGAGAGGATCATCCCCCTTGGGGGTCACATCCGTCTCTGCAAGGGCGCCTACGTCGAGGACGAAGCCGTCGCACACACCGAAAAGGAGGCAGTTGACGGCGCCTTCGCCGCTCTCCTGGAACGGCTCATGCAGTCGGAGAACGTCAAGCCCGCCATCGCCACCCACGACGACCGACTGATCGACCGCACCGAGGAGCTGGCGACGGATCGCAAAGCCCCGTGGGAGTTTCAGATGCTCTACGGCGTTCGGCCTAATCTCCATGAACAGCTGGTCGGTGAGGGGAGATCCGTCCGGATCTATGTTCCGTATGGGTCGGAGTGGTATGCCTATCTGACGAGGCGCCTCGCCGAGCGGCCCGCCAACACGGTGTTCTTCCTCAGGGCGCTTCTGGGCAAGGACTGAACAGGGTCGATCGAACAGGACGGACATGCGCTCCCCAAGCTTCACGCTCAGCGACCACAACGGTCAGGCGGTCTCCTCGAAGGACTATTCGGGGCGGTCGCTCATCATCTTCTTCTACCCCGCGGCGATGACACCCGGATGCACCACGGAGGCCTGCGACTTCCGAGACAACTACGACGCTCTCCTGGCCGCCGGGTACGAAGTCGTGGGCATCAGCCCCGATGAACCGGAGCGCAACGCGGCGTTCCGGGAGAAGGAAGGTCTTCCCTTCCCGCTGCTGTCGGACCCGGCGCACAAGATCGCGGAGGCGTTCGGGGCGTGGGGAATCAAGAAGAACTACGGCCGCGAGTACGAAGGGCTCATCAGGTCTACCTTCGTGGTCGGCGTTGATGGAGAGCTCGAACGTGAATACCGCAATGTGAAGGCAACCGGTCATGTGGCGCGGGTGACCAAGGATCTCCTCGGGGAGTAGCGGTTCTGGAGATGCTGGTCCCGAGGAGCGCCGACGGTACAGATCTCGAGACAGCGCACGGGCAGGCTTACCATTGGGGGATGCGCCGCATCACAGCCGCACTGCTCATCCTGTTCCTGTTTGCCTCGCCGGCGTTCGCTCAGACCGTCGACGAGATCGCCGAATCCGTCGAATTCCGCGGCTATTACGTGTCCGCAGGCGTGAACATCACGGTGAACGACATCGAGGACCTGGTGGACGACTATCCGGACATCGGCTTCGTGGCGCTGGCCGGTGAGGCTGACGGTGGGGCGGACTTGCTGGCAGATCAGGTGCTGGCGTCGATCGAGGATCCGGACACGATCGTGGTGCTGACGGCTTCGGAGGCGGGAGTCGTCACCGACGGTGTCTACACCGAAGAAGAGATCGACGCTGCGATGGACGACGCCTTCGCCACGACCGGTGATCCCTACCTGGTGGACTTTCGGGAGATGGCCAAGGCTCTCACGGATGGCGCCCCGGCCGTTGCGACCACATCGGCGCAGTCAGGTCTCCCGGCCGGGCCGGGCGGGGAGCCCGCGCAGAGTCCCGCCACCGACTCGGGCGACGGAGGCATCCCCCTGTGGACGATCCTCGTCGCGGTCGGCGCGCTCATCTGGTGGATGCGGCGGCGGGGCAAGCAGAAGCGTGCCTTGGCGAGCGACGTTCAGTTGGAGGCGGCCCGGGCAGAGATCAGGGATCAGATGGCGGTCGTCGCCAACGAGATCCTCGAGTTCAGCGACCGGGTCGACTCCGATCACTTCCCGGAGGCCGTTGCCCACTACCGGCGCGCTTCGGAAGTGTTCAAGGCTGCCGAGGATCGGATGGAATCGGCGTCCAGCCTCCTCGATCTCGAGTCGTTGTCAGACGACCTGGACGAAGCCCGGTGGGAGATGGCTGCGGCCGACGCCATCGTTGAAGGGCGGCCGATCCCCGACAAGCCCGAGGACGCGAAGCCCACTCCGTGTTTCTTCGATCCGACACACGGAGCCGGAACCGAAGAAGCCGAACTTCGCACCAGTGCCGGAAATCGGAAGGTCATGGTGTGCAGCAAAGACGCCGATCGATTGAGACGCGGTGAACGTCCCGAGCCGCGGCCCATCGACGTCGGAGGGAGGAGGGTTCCCGCCCCCCAGGCTCCTCGGGGCAACGGCGGAGGAGGCATGGACTGGCTCGACGCCTTCTCGATCCTCGTCGGAGGGATGACCCGTGGCACGGATTACTCCTGGGGTCGGGGGAGACGCAGAGGCGGGGGTGGTCTCGGCGACCTGTTGGGAGGGGTGTTGGGCGGCGGCATGTCGCGGCGCGGAGCGTCGGGGAGTGGGATTCCGGCTCCACCGTCCTGGGGGCGGTCGACTAGCCGATCGTCGAGCCCGTCCTCGTCGTCGAGCCGTTCGTCCTCGCGTTCGTCATCGCGTGCTTCGTCTCGCTCCTCGCGCTCGACCGCCCGCGGCCGCCGCGGCCGGTGACCCTCGCCCATTTCCGCCAACCGTGAGCCGGTCAGCGGGTGGTTGACGGAACGGGTTTGTTTAGGATGAGACCACCAACCACCAAGGGGTTCAGTCGATGTTCAAGCGTATCTGGGGCTACATCAAGCAGCTCTTCCGCTCCGGGGCCGAGAAGGCGATGAACCCGGAGATCGAGATCGAGCAGGCCATCACCGAGGCCAAGAAGCGCGATCAAGATCTCCGGAACCAGGCAGCCAAAGTCATCGCCCACCGCACGCAGATCGAGCAGAAGATCGAGGGAGCGGCCAAGGACGTGGGCGAGGCCCGCGAGATGGCCAAGTCTGCCCTCCTGCGCGCCGAATCCGCCAGGACCGCCGGCGACACTGGGGAACAGAGCAAGTGGACTCAGGCCGCCCAGTCGCTTGCGCTGAAGCTACAGGCAGCAGAATCAAACCTCAGCGGCCTCAAGGAGCAGTACGAGATCGCGATCGGCCAGGCAGACCAGGCCAAGGCGGCCGTTCAGCAGAACGCCATGCGGCTCCAGGAGCTCGCCGCCAAGCGCATGCAGCTGCTCGGCCAGCTCCAGCAGGCAAAGATGCAGGAGGCAGTCAACTCCGCCGTCGAGTCGATCTCGGCCAACATGGAAGTCGAGGCGCCTTCGCTCGAGAAGGTGGAGGAGAAGATTCAGCAGCGATTGGCCGGAGCGAAGGCCCGCACCGAACTTCGTGAGGCCACACCTGAGGGCGCCGAAGCCGAACTCTCGGAAGCAATCTCCATCGCGCAAGCCGATGCCAAGCTCGAAGAGTTGAAGAAGGAACTTGGACTGACGGATGAGGGCCCCGATGCCGGGGGAACCGAGGTGACCCCGGTCTGAGCCCGATGCTGGACCAACTCCTGGCCCACCCCCTCGTGTCCGAAGAGATGCGGCTGGGTGGGCCGGTTGGCGTCATGGCCATCCACGGCGGGATCGAGGCCGAAACCGCCGAGATGGCTCGTGAGGTCGCCGACGCCACGGGCGCGTCGATCTACGTGGTCGAACAGCCCGAAGAGCTGTCGTGGCACCTGCCTTCGATTCGGTATGACCCTTCGCACAGTGAGAGGCTGGCCGCGTTCCTTGGCCACGTCCGGACGGTGGTCAGCCTCCACGGCTTCGGCAGAGCCCACCTTCCCCGAACCGTGCTCGTCGGCGGTGGCAACGATCATTTCCGGTCGGGGATGGCACGATCGCTTCGGGAACACACCGACCTCCGGGTGGTCGACGATCTCGATCGGATCCCGAGACAGCTGCGCGGACGCCATCCGGCAAACCCTGTGAACCTGGCCCCCGAATCCGGTGTGCAGCTGGAGATGTCGGCGTCGGCGCGTTGGGATCCGCAGCGTGCGAAGGTGGTGGCGGCGGTCGTCGCCGCACTCGGACTGTGAAAGGCGTGGTCGATGCAACTCGGGATGGTCGGCTTGGGTCGGATGGGTTCGAACCTCGTCCGGCGACTGATGCGAGACGGGCACGAGCTCGTTGTGTACGACCTCGACGAAGCCGTCGTCGAGCAGGCGGCGGCCGAAGGAGCGAGGGCCGCGAGGTCCCTGGAAGAGATGGCGGATGCACTAGCGCCGCCCCGGGCCGTCTGGATCATGGTTCCGGCCGGTGTGACCGGCGCGGTCATCAACGACGTCTCGGTGGTTCTCGCGGCCGGAGATGTTGTCATCGACGGGGGCAACTCGTATTACCAGGATGACATGGATCGGGCGGCCGAACTCGAATCGAGCGGCATCACGTTCATCGACGTCGGGACGAGCGGTGGTGTCTACGGACTCGACCGCGGCTTCTGTCTCATGATCGGAGGTGACCGGGCGACGGTCGAGCGCCTGGACCCGATCTTCCGAACGCTGGCACCGGGAATGGATGCCGCTCCTCGAACGCCCGATCGAACGGGTCCACCCGCTCCAGCGGAGTTCGGCTACTTCCACTGCGGTCCGGCCGGCGCAGGTCACTTCGTCAAGATGGTCCACAACGGAATCGAGTACGGGATGATGGCGGCGATCGCTGAAGGATTGAACATCCTCCGGCACGCCGATATCGGGACCGCTGAGCATCAAGCCGACGCCGAGACTGCGCCGCTGCGTGACCCCGAGCATTACCAATACGACTTCGCGATCCCTGAGATCGCCGAGGTGTGGCGCCGGGGAAGTGTCGTCTCGTCCTGGCTCGTCGACCTCACCGCCAACGCTCTGGCCGCCAGTCCCGAGCTGATCGAATACGAGGGGATGGTTTCCGATTCTGGCGAAGGAAGGTGGACCATCCTGAGTGCGGTCGCAGAGGGCGTTCCGGCGCCGGTGCTGTCGGCGGCGCTCTACGGGCGGTTCGACAGCCGCGGACGCGACGACTTCGCCAACCAGGTGTTGTCGGCCATGCGCGACCAGTTCGGCGGGCACAAGGAGAAACCACGATGATGTCTGAGGCCCTGGTTCTGTTCGGGATCAGCGGTGACCTGGCACGCAAGAAGCTCTTCTCTGCGCTCTATGACCTCACCGCCGCCGGGCAACTCGACATGCCGGTCGTGGGAGTGGCGTCGAGCGAGTGGAGCGATGATGACCTGAAGGCGAACGCGCGCGCCGCTCTGGTGGAAGCGGGGGAGCAGGTCGACCCGGCAGTCTTCGACCGCCTGGCCGCCAATCTGTGTTACGTCGCCGGCGATTACAGGGATTCCACCGTGTACGACGACATCGTGACGCGTCTCGGGGACCGCCGCCGGGCGGTCTTCTACCTGGCGATTCCGCCCAGGCTCTTCGACGACGTCGTCGAAGGGATCGCCCGCGTCGGGTTGAACGAGGGCAGCCGTGTGGTGCTGGAGAAGCCTTTCGGCAGGGACACGAACTCGGCCGCCGAGTTGAACGAGATCGTTCATCGGCACTTCCCGGAGGAGAGGGTCTATCGGATCGACCACTTCCTCGGCAAGGAGGCAGTGCAGAACATCATGGTCTATCGCTTCGCCAACACTGTGCTCGAGCCGGTGTGGAACCGCCACTTCGTGCGTGGGGTCCAACTCACCATGGCCGAGGACTTCGGGATCGAAGGGCGTGGCCGGTTCTACGACTCCGTCGGAGCGATCCGGGACGTGTTCCAGAATCACCTCTTGCAGATGATCTCTCTGCTGGCGATGGAGCCGCCGGTGTCCCAGGATCCTGATGCCCTGAGAGACGAGCGGGCCAAGGTCCTGAAGGCGATCCGCACGCTCGGACCGGCAGACGTCGTGCGCGGTCAGTACGACGGCTATCTCGCCGAGGGCGGTGTCACATCGCCGTCGGACACCGAGACGTACGCTGCGATCCGTTTCGAGATCGACTCGTGGCGGTGGGCGGGGGTGCCATGGATCGTGAGAGCCGGGAAGGGGATGGCGCGGACCGTCACGGAAGCAGTCGTCGAGTTCCAGCAGCCACCTCGACCGCTGTTCACCGATGCCCACTGCGAACCCGGTCCGAACATGCTGCGGTTCCGCACGAAACCGGGGGACACGATCACTCTGTCGATGCAGGCCAAGAGACCGGGCAACGATCTGGTCAGCAGCCCGGTGGACCTCCAAGTCGACCACGAGGCCGCTCACGGACCGGGACGCGAGGCATACGACCGATTGATAGGCGACGCGCTGAGAGGCGATCCGCGTCTCTTCGCCCGCCAGGATGGTGTGATGGAGGCCTGGCGCATCGTCGAACCGGTTCTGACCAAGGACGAACCGGCCACCCCCTATCGAAGAGGAAGTTGGGGACCCCGGGGCGCCGATGTCTTGTTGGGGGCCGATTGGAACTGGCTCACCACGTGAATCGGCCGGACGTGAGCGAGCCGTCACCTACGCTCGGGTCGAGAACCGAGGAGAACGACGTGGTGGATCGCATCGAGACGACGCCGGAATGGAATGAGCTGACACAACTGGCCGGACGCCGACTGAGCATTCGAGACTTGTTCGACTCCGACCCGGGTCGGGCGGACAGTTTGACGATCGCGGCCGGGGACCTCCGGGTCGACTTCAGCAAGCACCTCGTGGACGAGGACGTGATGGCCGCTCTCGCAGGGCTGGCCCACCGCTCCGAGCTGAGCGACCGGGCGGAGGCGATGTTCTCGGGTGCTGCGATCAACACTACCGAAGGCAGGGCCGTGCTTCACACCGCTCTCCGTGCCCACCGGGGCGACAGATTCTTGGTCGACGGTGTCGACGTGGTTCCCGATGTACACGAGGTACTCCGTCGTATGGCCTCGTTCGCCGAACGGGTGCGGTCCGGGGAGTGGACCGGGTACACGGGACGTCCGATCCGCACCGTCATCAACATCGGAATCGGCGGGTCCGACCTCGGGCCGGCGATGGCGTGCCGCGCTCTCAGGTCGTACATCGATCCAAACCTGGACATCCGGTTCGTCTCGAACATCGATCCCGCGCATCTGGCTGCAGCCCTCACGGGCGTCGACCCGGAGACGACGTTGTTCGTGGTCGCTTCCAAGACCTTCACCACACTCGAGACGTTGAGCAACGCCCGTAATGCCCGGGCATGGCTCGTGGAATCGCTCGGCGACGAGCGGGCGGTTTCGCGTCACTTCGTTGCCGTGTCTACCAACGCGGACGA
>Ga0224510_10002196_pt1 | contig 11975 bp, 10 predicted proteins | sample SF_May12_sed_USG_FD_170161 | JGI IMG/M metagenome (GOLD analysis project Ga0224510, IMG submission 170161) | Sediment microbial communities from San Francisco Bay, California, United States - SF_May12_sed_USGS_4_1 | ecosystem: Environmental > Aquatic > Marine > Sediment | place: USA: California... | reverse complement strand
CGCGCCGCGCGCGCGGGCAAGATCCGGATCGGCATCGCCCAGAAACGAAAGCGTCAGGTGGATGTGCTCCAGGCGCGTCGCGCGGCCGCCGCATTCGCGTTGCGCTGAGCGCGCCCAGTCCGCCAGCGCCCGCGCCGTGCCGGCGGGCGGCCAGCAGGCGAAGAACAGGCGCATCTCAGCGCTCGGCGAGATGCTTGCGCGTGAGCGCCGCGAGCGCCTTGAGCGACGGATCGGCGGCCTTGTCGAGCTCGGCGGCGATCAGCTCCTGCTCGCGCCGGCCACGGTTCTGCGACAGTTTCCAGCGCGTCTCGAGCCGCGTCACGGCGATGTCGAACGTGACGATGCCCTCGAGCATGCTGTCGACGTACTCCTTGCGCAGCGCGTCGAACTTCGGCAGCCAGGCCGGATCGAGCTCCGCCACCAGCGCGCGCTGCGCCGCGTGCTTCAGCGCCCGGTCCGAGGCGACCCGCACCCTGCCGTAGGCGTGCACCGCGGCGTAGTTCCAGGTGGGCACGCGCTCGGTGGCCTCGTACCAGCGCGGCGAGACGTAGGCGTGCGGCCCGGAAAACACCACCAGCACCTCGTCCTCGAAGAACGCCTGCCATTGCGGATTGGGCTTCGCCATGTGCGAGTGGATGACGATGCCGCCCGCGCCGTCGGCAACCGTGACCGGCAGGTGCGAGGCGAGCGGCACGCCGTCCGTCGCGGTGACCAGCAGCGCAAAGCTGTTGGCGCGCATGAAATCCAGGAGCTCGCGCCGGTCCTCGACGCGGTTGTACGGCGGCGAATACATGTCAGCCCTCGTCGATCAAGGCCACCGCCATGGCGGCGATGCCTTCGCTGCGGCCGGTGAAGCCGAGCCCCTCGGTGGTCGTCGCCTTGAGGTTCACCGCGCCTTCGGCGACACGCAGGTCGGCCGCGATATGGGCGCGCATGGCGGCGAAATGCGGCGCGAGGCGCGGCGCCTGCGCGATGAGCGTCGCGTCCACGTTCACGATGTGCAACTTGCGCGCCGCAAGCTTCGCCGCCACGTCGCGCAGCAAGCGCCGGCTGTCGATCTCCGAATATTGCGCATCGCTGTCGGGATAGTGCCCGCCGATGTCCCCGAGTCCCGCCGCGCCGAGCAGCGCGTCGCAGATGGCGTGCAGCAGCACATCGGCGTCGGAATGCCCTTCCAGCCCGAGGTGGTGCGGGATGTGCACGCCGCCCAGCACCAGCCGGCGGTTGGGCACCAGCGCATGCACGTCGAAGCCCTGGCCGATCCTCATGCCCGCCGCCTCTCCAGGATCGCCTCGGCGATCGCGAGGTCTTCGGCGTAGGTGACCTTCAGGTTCTCGCGGCTGCCGGCGACCAGCCGCGGCCGCAGCCCCATCTGCTCCACGGCGCTCGCTTCGTCCGTGATGGCGCCCTTCGCCTTGCCCAGCGCCTCGGCCAGCAGCGCGGCGCGGAACATCTGCGGCGTCTGCGCCAGCCACAGCTGGGCGCGGTCCTCGGTGCCGGCGATGCGCTGCGCGCCCGCCTCGTCCTTGCCCGCGCGCTTCACTGTCTCCGCCACTGGCAGGGCGAGGATGCCGCCGATCGCATCGTTGCGGCATTCCGCGACCAGCCGCTCCAGGTCGGACGCGGGCAGGCAGGGGCGCGCCGCGTCGTGCACCAGCACCCAGTCGTCCGCGTCCACCGCCGCCATCGCCGCCACCAGCCCGTTGTACACCGAATCGCGCCGCGATTCGCCGCCGCAATACAGCGGCTCGAGCTTGCCGGCGAACGCGCGCCAGTCGCAGCCCTGATAGGTGGTATCGCCCGGCGCCAGCACGACAAACACCATTTCCACTGGCGCGCGGCACACCGCCGCGACGGCGTGCCAGAGCATCGGCCGGCCCGCGAGCGCGGCGTACTGCTTGGGCTGCACACCGGCGGCACGGCTACCGCTTCCCGCGGCAGGAATCAGCGCTACGCAGGTCAACGCAAAAACTCCATTAATTCAAGCAAGTATAATTGCATTCGGCATGCTACGCGACCCTCTTCCCGGGAACCCGCGCCCGGCCGGGCTCGCCGGCTCGGCCGATGCGCTCGCCTTGTGCCGCCTCGCGGCCAGCGCCACGCCCCTCGCCGTCCTCTGCGCCACGGCGCGCGATGCGCAACGCCTGCTCGAGGAACTGGCCTGGTTCGCACCGCAACTGCGCGTCTGCCTGCTGCCCGACTGGGAAACGCTGCCCTACGACGCGTTCTCCCCGCACCAGGACCTCGTGTCCGAGCGCCTGGCGACGCTGTACCGCATCCAGCGCGGCGACTTCGATGTCGCGGTGGTGCCGGCGCAGACCGCGCTGGTGCGCCTGTGTCCGCCGTCGTATCTCGCCGCACGCACCTTCTTCCTGGAACAGGACGCGCGGCTCGATGCCGGCGCGCTCAAGGCGCAGCTCGCCACCGCGGGCTACCGGCACGTCACGCAGGTCATGGCCCCGGGCGAATTCTGCATCCGGGGCGGCCTCATCGATCTCTTCCCCACGGGCAGCCCGCTGCCTTACCGGCTCGACCTCGACGACGAGCGCATCGACAGCATCCGTACCTTCGACGTCGATACGCAGAGGACCCTTTATCCCGTGAAGGACGTGCGCATGTTGCCGGCGCGCGAATTCCCGCTCGACGACGCCGGCCGCGCGCAATTCAGGGGCCGCTGGCGGGAGATCTTCGAGGGCGATCCGTCGAAAAAGGGCCTGTACCGCGACGTCTCCAACGGCGTCGCCGCCGCGGGCATCGAGTACTACCTGCCGCTGTTCTTCGACGCCGTGGCGACGATATTCGACTACCTGCCCAAGCAGGCCGCGCTCGCACGCCACGGCGACGTGCCGGGCGCGGTGGACACCTTCTGGCGCGATGCCACGTCGCGCTACCGGCTGCTCGGCGGCGAGCGCGAGCGGCCGCTGCTGCCGCCCGAGAAGATCTTCGTGCCGGCGGAGGAATTCCACCTCGCGGCGCGCGCGCTGCGGCGCGTCGAGCCCGAGTCGGTGCTGGCGAGCGCGCCGCTGCCTCCGCTCGCCGTGGACCGGCGCGCGCAGGACCCGCTCGCCGCGCTCAAGTCGTACCTCGCCACCTGCGGCCTGCGCGTCCTCATGGCCGCCGAATCGCCGGGGCGGCGCGAGACCATGCTCGCCTATTTCGCCGAATACGGGCTCGCGCCCGCCGGCGTCGCGGACTTTGGCGCCTGGTCGCAATCGCAGGAGCGCTTTGCGATCACGGTGGCGCCGCTCGGCGCCGGCTTCGCGCTGCCTGCCGAGGGCTGGTGCGTGGTGACGGAGGCCGAGCTCTACGCGGGCACCGTGCGCCAGCGCGCGCGCGACACGCTGAAAGCAAGCTCGGTCGAGGGGATGCTGCGCGACCTCTCGGAGCTGCGCATCGGCGACCCGGTGGTGCACGCGCAGCACGGCATCGGCCGCTACCAGGGTCTCGTCGGCCTCGACCTCGGCGAAGGCCCGACGGAGTTCCTGCACCTGCAGTACGAGGGCGGCGACAAGCTCTACGTGCCCGTGTCGCAGCTCGCCGTCATTTCGCGCTACTCGGGCGCCGAGGCCGAGGCGGCGCCGCTGCACCGCCTGGGCAGCGGCCAGTGGGACAAGGCGAAAGCGCGCGCGGCGAAGCAGGTGCGCGACACCGCCGCGGAGCTGCTCGCGCTCTACGCCAAGCGCGCAGCGCGCGAAGGGCACGCGTTTCGCCTGCAGGCGCACGACCTCGAGGCCTTTGCCGCCGGCTTCGGCTTCGAGGAAACCCCCGACCAGGCCGCCGCCATCCAGGCGGTGGTGACCGACATGGCCGCGGCCAAGCCCATGGACCGCCTGATCTGCGGCGACGTCGGCTTCGGCAAGACCGAGGTGGCGCTGCGCGCGGCGTTCGTCGCCGTCGCCGACGGCAAGCAGGTGGCGCTCCTTTGCCCGACGACGCTGCTCGCCGAGCAGCACTTCCAGACCTTCGGCGACCGCTTCGCCGACTGGCCCGTGCGCATCGCCGAGCTGTCGCGCTTCCGTTCGGCGAAGCAGGCCGCGGCCACGCTCCGGCAACTCGCCGCGGGCGAGGTGGACATCGTCATCGGCACGCACAAGCTCCTGTCGCGCGACGTGAAGTTCCAGCGCCTGGGCCTCGCCATCGTCGACGAGGAGCACCGCTTCGGCGTGCGCCAGAAGGAGCGGCTGAAGGCGCTGCGCGCCGAGGTCGACGTGCTCACCCTCACCGCGACGCCGATCCCGCGCACGCTCGCGCTGTCGCTCGAGGGCCTGCGCGAATTCTCGGTGATCGCCACGGCGCCGCAGAAGCGCCTCGCCATCAAGACCTTCTCCGCGCCCTTCTCCGAGGGCCTGATCCGCGAGGCGGCGCTGCGGGAGCTGAAGCGCGGCGGCCAGGTGTATTTCCTGCACAACGAGGTCGCCACCATCGAGCCCATGCGCGAGCGACTGGCGCGGCTGCTTCCCGAGGCGAGGATCGCGGTGGCGCACGGGCAGATGCGCGAGCGGGATCTCGAGCGCGTGATGCGCGACTTCTATGCCCAGCGCCACAATCTCCTGCTGTGCACCACCATCATCGAGACCGGCATCGACATCCCCACCGCCAACACCATCGTCATCCACCGCGCCGACAAGTTCGGCCTGGCGCAGCTGCACCAGCTGCGCGGGCGCGTCGGGCGCTCGCACCACCAGGCCTACGCCTACCTCCTCACGCCACCCGAGGAAGCGCTCGGCGCGCAGGCGAAGAAGCGCCTGGAGGCGATCCAGATGATGGAGGAGCTCGGCTCGGGCTTCTACCTCGCGATGCACGACCTGGAGATCCGCGGCGCGGGCGAGGTGCTGGGCGAGTCGCAATCCGGCGAGATCCAGGAGGTGGGCTTCAACCTGTACGCGCAGATGCTGGAGCGCGCCGTGCGCGCGCTGAAATCGGGGCGCGTGGTGGACCTGGATGAGCCGCTCGACGTCTCCACGGAGATCAACCTGCACGCCCCGGCGCTCCTGCCCGAAGCCTACTGCAGCGATGTGCACGAGCGCCTCACGCTCTACAAGCGCATGGCCAACTGCGAATCGCGCGAGCAGCTCGATGAGTTGCGCGAGGAGCTCGTCGACCGCTTCGGGCCGCTGCCCGAGCCGACGCGCGCGCTGCTCGAGTGCCATGTGCTGCGGCTCGCCGCGCGGCCGCTCGGCGTGGCGCGCGTCGACGCGACGCACGAAACGGCGCTGCTGCAGTTCGTGAAGCAGCCGCCCATCGACGGCGCGAAGATCATCGGCCTGGTGCAGCGGCGCAAGGACCTGCGCCTCTCCGGCCCTGAGCGCCTGCGCCTGGAGGCGAAGATGCCCGCCTGGGTCGACCGCGCGCAGGCGGTGCGTGAGCTCCTGCGTCAGCTGGCCGCGTGAACCTCGTATTGCAGGGCGCCGCCCTCTCGAACGACGCGATCGGCGAGATCGTCGCGCTCACCGGCGCGAACCACGTGGTCGCGCTCGGCCCGGGCGCCTGGCGGCTGACGCGCGCCGCCGAGCAGCCCCCGGTGCAGCCCTGGTGCGCGCAGCGCGGTCTCGACTTTGCCTGGGTGCCGGACGCGCGGCGGCTGGACGACCTGCGCCTCGTGGCGATGGACATGGATTCCACGCTCGTCACCATCGAGAGCATCGACGAGATGGGCGACATGCTCGGCATCCGCGAGCGCATCGCCTCCATCACCGCGCAGGCAATGCGCGGCGAGATCGACTACCCCGAGTCTCTGCGGCGGCGCGTCGCGGCGCTCGCCGGGCTCGAGGAAACCGCGCTCGAGCGGATCTGCGAGCAGCGCATGCACCTCTCGCCCGGCGCCGAGGCGCTGGTGCGCCGCTGCCGCGAGCGCGGCATCCACACCCTGCTCGTGTCCGGCGGCTTCAATTTCTTCACCGCCTGGCTGCGGCAACGGCTCGGCATCGACGAGGTGCTGTCCAACGTGCTCGAGATCGAGCGCGGGCGGCTGACCGGGCGCGTGCTCGGCCCGATCGTCGATGGCGATGCCAAGGCGACGAAGCTGCGCGAGGCGATGCATCGGCTCGGCTTGCGGCGCGAGCAGGTACTGGCGATCGGCGACGGCGCGAACGACATCCCCATGATGGCCGAGGCGGGCATCTCGGTCGCCTACCGCGCCAAGCCCGCGGTGCGCGAGCGCGCGACGCACGTGCTCGACTATGCCGGCCTCGACGGCGCGCTGCACCTGTACGTCGAGTGACCGTGTGCCTGGGCCGCCAGGCCGCGGCCGGCGTCGAACGCGGCCGCGTTGCGCGCCCCGAGCTCGCGGCCGCCGAAGCGGCGCAGCACCTGATCGCGCAAGACCTGCAGCGGAATCGGCAGCAGCGCAGCCGCCGCGCCGAGCATCACGCTGTTGGCGAGCCGCGCATCGCCGAGGCGCTCTGCGGAATCGCGCGCCGCGATTTCGCGCACCTGCAGGCCCGCCGTGCGCAGCTGTGCGGCGGGGTCCTCCGGGTACTTGTGCACGCCCGAGGACACGATGGGCGGCACTGCGCGCCAGGAATCGACCAGCGCCCAGCCTTCGGGCGCGAGGAAGTGGCTCCAGCGCAGCCCCTCCGCCGCTTCGAAGGCGATCAGCAGGTGCGCCGTGCCGGGGCGGATCTCGCTCGCCTCGACGTGCTCGCCGATGCGCACCTGCGAGCAGACCACGCCGCCGCGCTGCGACATGCCCGCGACCTCGGTCTTGCTCGCCTCGAAGCCCGCTTCGAGCGCGGCGCGCGCGATGGCCTCGGCGGCGGTCATCACACCCTGCCCGCCGATGCCGACGACGAGAATCTCGGTGCTCATGCGGGCACGATGGCGCCGCGCGCGCAGGCTTTCGCGCACAGGTCGCAGCCCGTGCACATCGCGCGCTCGATGCGCACCCACGCCAGGTCCGCCACGTTGCCGTTCGCGCGTTCTTGCTGCTCCCGGCGCGTGACGGTGATCGCGGGGCAGCCGACGTCGAGGCAGCGCGCGCAGCCGTTGCACTGCTCTTCGTGCACCGCGAGCGGCCGCCGGCGCTCGAAATCGCGCGACAGCACGCACGGCCGGGTCGTGACGATCACCGAGGGCTCCGGTGCCTTCATCTCGTCGCGCAGCACCTTGAAGAACGTCGGCAGCTCATAGGGGTCGACCACGCGAATGCGCTCCGGGCGCACGCCGAGCGCCGCCACCAGCTTGGCGAAATCGAGCCGCGGCGCCTCGGCCCCGTCGAGCCGGTGACCGGTGCCGGGGTTGTCCTGCCCGCCCGTCATCGCGGTGGCGCGATTGTCGAGCAGCAGCACGGTCACGTTGCCGCCCTGGTACGTGATGTTGGCGAGCGCGGACATGCCGGAATGCAGGAAGGTCGAATCGCCGATCACCGCGAGGACCGGCTTGCGCGCGGCATCGCCGTCGAAGGCCTTCGCCATGCCGTGCGCCACGCCGAGCGAGGCGCCCATCGAGATGATGCTGTCCATGGCGTTCCAGGGCTCGCCGCAGCCGAGCGTGTAGCAGCCGATGTCGCCGCAGATGATCGTGTCCTTGAGATGCCCGAGCCAGAAATACACGCCCATGTACGGGCAACCGGCGCATAGCGTGGGCGGGCGTGGGAACACGCGCTGCGCCCTGGGCATTGCCGCATCGTCCGTCGACGTGCGGCCCAGCAGCCGCGCGACCGCCTGCTCGATCAGCGGCGCGGTCATCTCGCCCTGCAAGGGCAGTACGTCCTTGCCGTGCACCGCGAGGCCCGCCGCCTTCAATTCGGTTTCCGCGATCGGTTCGCTCTCCTCCACCACGAGGATCCGCTCCGCGGCGGCAGCCAGCCGATGCGCGAGCGCGACCGGCAGCGGGTGCGAGAAGCCCAGCTTGAGCACCGGCGCCTGCGGAAACGCCTCGCGCACGGCGTGATAGGCCGGACCGGAGACGACGAACCCGACGGCGCGATCGGCCCCCGGCTCGAGCACGTTCCAGCGCGAGCTCGCCGTTTCCGCGGCCAGCGCCGCGTCGCGCTGCGCGCGCAGTTGCAGGCGCTTGCCGACATGATTCGGGGTGATGATCCAGCGCTGGACGTCACGCCGGTAGCCGTGCCGCGCCGGGTCCGGCGCCTCGCGCTCGCCCGTGCGCAACGTGCGCTTGACGTGCGAGACGCGCGTCGTCAGCCGCAGCAGGACCGGCACCTCGTGGCGCTCGGACAGCACGAACGCCTCACGCGTCATGGCGTAGGCCTCGGCGGCGTCGGCCGGCTCGAAAACCGGCAGGTGCACGAACCGCCCCCAGTAGCGCGAGTCCTGTTCGTTCTGCGAGGAGGAAAAGCCGATGTCGTCCGACACCGCGATCACCAGCCCGGCCTTGACCCCCACCAGACCCATCGTCATGAGCGAGTCCGCGGCGACGTTCAGGCCCACGTGCTTCAGCGCCGTGAGCGCGCGCCGCCCGGTCATCGAGGCGCCGAGCACCACTTCCAACGCCACCTTCTCGTTGGTCGACCACTCGGCGTACACGCCCGGCAGCCCGGCGAGCGCCTGCAGGATCTCGGTCGAGGGGGTTCCGGGATACGCGGCGGCGACTTCCACGCCAGCCTCCCAGGCGGCGCGCGCCACGGCCTCGTTGCCCGACAGGAAATCGCGCTTCGCCGGTGCGTCCAGCGCGGCTTGCAGCACAGCGCCCATGTCCACCTCCCGAAAGGCTCTCCCAGGGAGTCTATGCCTCGGAATCGGCAATAAAGTTGCGTTTCATGGCCTTTTTATGCAGACTCACGCAATATTATGCCAACCGTCAAGCGAAACGCGTCACTGGACCGCACCGATCGGCGCATCCTGCAGGAGTTGCAGGCCGACGGCCGGCTGACCAACCAGCAGCTTGCCGAGCGTGTCGCGCTTTCGCCTTCGCCCTGCCTGCGCCGCGTGCGCGCGCTGGAGCGCGCGGGCGTCATTCGCGGCTACGCGGCGCTGCTCGAGCCGCGGGCGGTGGGGCTCGAGCTCCTCGCCTACGTCACGGTGAAGCTGGAAAAGCGCGGCAAGATGCCGGTGGAGCAGTTCGCGCGTGCGGTGGAAAGCTGGCCCGAGGTCATTGCCTGCTTCTCCATGACCGGTGACATGGACTACCTGATGCGCGTGCAGGTCGAGGATTTGGAGCACTACTCGAGCTTCATCATGGACCGGCTCCTGAAGCAGCCCGGCGTGATCGACATCCGCACGAACTTCGTGCTCGAGCGCATCAAGGAAACCACCGCGCTGCCGCTGGCCCACCTCGCCTGAGGCGCGGCAGCGCTCAATGGCGCGCCAGGCTCGGGCGCAGCAGCATCGGGCCGTGCAGCGCGAGATAGACGACGAACGCGGCGCTCCACATGATTGCCGAGGCGGCGAGCGCCCATTCGCCAGGCTCGTGCACCGAATAAGCCAGCCGCAGCAGCGCCGCCCCCAGCACCAGCAGGAACGCCGCCTGCATCGGCCGCGACGCCTGCAGCGGCCGGCCGGTGTGGCGCAACGCCACACGCGTCATCAAGCCGATCTTCAGCATGCCGTACGCGCCGAGAGTGAAAGCATGGATCCAGGCGTCGCGAGGCACCCAGGGTATCCATTCGGCGAGCGCGCGCAGAATCAGCGCCGCGATGAGCCACGCGTAGCCGAGGTGGATGCACCAAAGCAGCGGCTCACCCGCCGTGCGCCAGCCGCGCCAGCGCGCGAAGCGCCAGGCGTGCACCGCCGCCGCGCCGAGCGCGGCGGCGACCATCCAGTCGCGCGGCGCGCCGAGCAGGTCGGCGCAGGCAAAGACCACCATGGCCAGCGCCGTGGCGTATTCGAGCGGCATCAGGATCGCCGCTGCGGGCTCGCCGCGTTGCTGCAGCCATCGCCGCGTGAACGCCGGAATGAACAAGCCTCCATACAGCGTGAACAGGAACGCAAGCGCGTGAACGCCGAGCATCAGCGCCCAGCCCGCCTCGGCCTCGGCGCCGCGGCCCAGCGCGACATGGAAAGCAATGTTCGCGCCGGCAAACGCGGCGAGCGGCGGCAGCGTCCACCAGAAGAGCTGCCGGCGCGCCGGGCCGATCGTCCAGTAGAGCATCACCGCCAGCACCGGCAGCAGCGCGCTGTCGAGGATCATCGCCACCGCAAGCGGGATCCATCCCGCGCCCTGCACCGCCAAGCGCCCGGCGAGCCAGAGTGCCGCGAGCAGCGCCAACGGCGGGCCGCGCAGCTCCGCCGCGCCGGACCAGCTCGGCAGCGCGGTCAGCAGCACACCGCAGACCAGCGCCGCGGCGAATCCGAACAGCATCTCGTGGGCGTGCCACAGAGAATTGCTGGAGTATGGCGGCCAGCCTAAGTACCTCGCCGCCAGCCACAGCGCGAGGGCGAGGGGTCCGTACACCGCCGCCGCCAGGAAGAACGGCCGAAAGCCGCTCGACCACACCGCGCCGGCGCTCAACCGGGTATCACTCCCGAAGCCGCGAGCGCGCGGCACTGTGCTTCGTCGAAGCCGGCCTCGCGCAGCACCGGGCGGGTGTGCTCCCCGTATTTCGGCGGAAAGCGGAACTCGCGCACCGCGCCCGCGCGGTCCACCGCCATCGGCGGCAAACGCACGCGCTTGCCGTCCGGCATTGCGGTGGCGGTGAAGCGCCCGCGCAGCGCCGCGAGCTCGCGCACCGCGGCCACGCCGTTGATGCGCGAATGCGGAATGCCCGCCGCGCGCAGGTCCGCCATGATCTCGTCGACGCCCAGCGCGGCGGTGAGCGCGGCGATGTCGCGCTGCAGGTTCTGCCGGTCTTGCGTGCGGCCCTCGTTGGTCTCACGCGCCTGGACGCCGAGCGCGGCAAAGCGCGGCAGCGCGGTGAGGCGCCGCCACTGCACGTCGCTGCCGATCGCCATGTAGAACAGGCCGTCGCGCGCCGGGTAGACGTTGGTCGGCACGAACTTGCGGTGCTCGTTGCCCGCGCGCGCGATCTCCCAGGGCTCGCAATCGAAGTCCACCAGCGGCAGCGTGGTGATCAACCAGGAGGCCGCCGCTTGCAGCATGGAGACGTGGATCTCGGCGCCGCGGCCGCTCTCGGCGCGCTCGGCGAGCGCGAGCATCACGTTCGCGTATACCTCGTCGCCCGCCTTCAGGTCGATCACCGGTACCCCGCAAAGCACCGGCGTGCCCTCCGGCTCGCCGGTCAGCTCGACGTAGCCGGCCATGGCCTGGATCACCGGGTCGTAGCCCGGAACCTCTGGATACTCGGGGCCCAGCGCCGAGATGCCCGCCCAGATGAGGTCGGGCTTGACCGCCGACAGCGTCGCGTAGTCGATGCCGAGCGGCACATAGCGCTCGGGCACGGTGTTGCAGCAGAACACGTCTGCATCGAGCGCGCGCACCAGGCGCTTGAGCACTGCGCGCCCCTCGGCGCTCTTCAGGTTGAGCGCGATCGCTTCCTTGCCGACGTTGGGCGCGACGAAGTAGCTGCGCCGGTCCTCGTCCGCCACGCGCTTGCCGATATAGCGGTTGGGGTCCCCCGGCAGTCCCCGGCCCGCGCCCAGGGCCTCGATGCGGATCACGCGCCAGCCGAGTTGCACGAAGCGCAGCGTGGCGTAGGGCATCGAGAGCGCCTGCTCGAGGCTGAGGACCGTGCGCTTCCTCAAGCCGCGGCGCTCCAGACCGGCGGCTTCGCCGCACCGTGCAGCGCCCGGTACACGTTCTCGGGCGTGAAGGGCAGCGCGGTGATGCGCGTTCCGGTGGCGTTGTAGATAGCGTTCGCCACCGCCGCGGCGATGCAGATCGCCGGCGCCTCGCCCACGCCTTTCGCGCCCTGCGGGCCCTCGCCGTCCATGGTCTCGACGAAGCTGACGTCCATTTCCGGGACTTCCGGCGCGGTGACCAGCTTGTAGTCGCGGAAGCTCGGGTTGCGCACCACGCCAGCCTCGACCATCAGGTTCTCGGTGAGGGCGTAGCCTTGCCCCATGACGATGCCGCCCTCGATCTGGCCCTCGATGCCGAGGCGGTTGAGCACGCGCCCGACA
>Ga0224510_10002195_pt1 | contig 11978 bp, 11 predicted proteins | sample SF_May12_sed_USG_FD_170161 | JGI IMG/M metagenome (GOLD analysis project Ga0224510, IMG submission 170161) | Sediment microbial communities from San Francisco Bay, California, United States - SF_May12_sed_USGS_4_1 | ecosystem: Environmental > Aquatic > Marine > Sediment | place: USA: California... | reverse complement strand
CGGCGGGCGGACGCGTGGTCGGCATCATTCCGAGATTCATGCAGGACCTGGAATGGGGCCACAATGAATTGACCGAGCTCCATGTCGTCGAGGACATGCGGACACGCAAGCACGAGATGCTGACACGCGCCTCGGCGGTGATCGCTCTCGCGGGAGGCACCGGGACATTCGAGGAATTGCTGGAGGCCATCACCCTCAAGCGCCTGGGGCTCTTTCTCGGACCGATCGTACTCGTCAATACGCGCGGTTACTACGATCCGCTGCTGGCGCAGCTTGCTTCCGCAATCGAAGGCCGCTTCATGGACAGCCGCCACGGCGACATCTGGTCGGTAGTGACCGAGCCCGAAGACGTGCTGCATGCGATCGAATCGGCGCCGGCGTGGAGCCTGGCAAATCGTGACTTCGCCGTCGCCCGCTGATTCAGCTAACATTCGCGCATGAGCAATGAACGACCGGGCGACCCCGGGATGGATTCGGCGGCCTTGTACCGCGAGGACGTCTTCACGGACCAGCGCGTGGGCACGATCCGGCGCATGACACCGGTCCGGCCCGATGGCAGCGACGACCCGTCGCGACCGCTACTGTTCGTTGGCCAGGCGACGGTGATGACACCGATGGGATCGCTACCGCTTTCTTTCGAGCTGAATGCTGCGAACCTGACCGAGGCGGTATCCGCGTTCGGCCCGGCCGCGCAGCAGGCCATCGAAGAGGCCGCCCGCGAATTGCAGGAAATGCGCCGGCAGTCCGCATCCTCGATCGTGATCCCGGACGCCGGTGCGGCGGCAATCAAGGGCATCGGCGGCAAGGGCGGCATTCAGCTGCCGTGAGTGCCCAGGCGCGCTGATTCAATCGCTTTTCTTTGAGTTGCGCCGGCGCCTGCCGCCGGCCCCCGCCATGTCCTTCAGCACGACAAGCGCAACAGTGCGGCGCTTCGGGTCCAGCTTCTGCCACAGGCGCAGCATCAGCTGTGTTTCGGCGTCGAAGCCGGTCAACGGTTGCAGTGCATCGTCGGCAAAGCTGCGCAGCGATTCGTAATCGACGCCGAGCTTGCGCGCAATGCGGCGGATATCGGCCGGGCGCGTTGGCACTGAGCCGACCAGTTTGGTGATGGTCGCGGGCGTCGTACCGAGCATTTGGGCGAGTTGCGACGCCGATTGTCCGCTCGCAATGGCGTTCTGCAGCCAGCCAGGGAATTGCAGCAGCGCAGCAGGGTCGATCATGGCGCGGCGAGATACCGGGCAAGCCAGGCATGCACTTCCTGGAAGAAATAGCGGTGGTTCTCGCCTTTCAGGATCCAGTGATTTTCGTCCGGGAACAGCACGAGCCGGCTCGGGACCTTCTGGCGCTGCAGCACGGTCCAGAATTCCAGCCCGTTGTTGTATGGAACCCGGAAATCCTTCTCCCCGAATGTGAGCAGAATCGGCGTCTTCAGTTTCGCAGACCTCCAGAACGGGCTCTGGTCGTGCCAGGCGGGGCTCCCGTCCCATGGCGGACCGTCGAGATTGCGCTCGCGCGAGTATGCGATATCGCTCGTCGTCCACTGGGTCTTCAGGTCGTAGAGACCGGCATGACTGATGAGCGCGCGGTAGCGCGTCGTCGTTACCGCCAGCCAGTTGGTCAGGTGGCCCCCGTAACTTGCGCCGCCCGCAGCCTGGCGCCGGGCATCGATAAAGGGATAGCGGCGTATGGCTGCGTCCGCCGCCTGGTTGATCTCGTCTGCCGGTCCCGCGAGCGGATCTCCCTGGATGGCCTGAGCGAACGCTTCGCCGAATCCGGTCGATCCGGAGTAATTGGTCATCAATATCACGTAGCCTGGCTGCGCGAGCAGGTGGTAGTTCCAGCGGACGAAGAACTGGTCCTTGAACATCCCGTGCGGCCCGCCATGGATCAGCACGAACAGCGGGTACTTGCGCGCAGGATCGAAATCAGGAGGCAATGCGATCAGGTTGTGGATGCGCCGGCCGTGCCGGGACTTGAACCAGAATTCCTGCACCGGCTGCCAGTCCATGGCCGCCGCGCGTTCGACATTGAACGACGTCAGCGCGCGGCGCGCGCCGGTTGCGGCATCGATCCGCATCGTCTCGGGCGGGCTGACGGCGGATTCCCAGTTTGCGGCGACGACCGGATCGGCCTCATCGCCACCCACCTGCAATCCACTGATCGTTCCTGCCTCCAGCTGTCCCAGTTCCCGCACTTCGCCGCCGCTCGCCGGCACCGAATAGAGACGGTCATGACCCTCGTCTTCGGCGAGCAGGAAGATGCGTTCGCCGCCGGGCGCCACCATGAAGCTGCCAACCGAACGATTGAATCCGAAGGCGACAGGCCGCGCAGCCGTGCCGCCCCAGTCGAAGCGAACAAGCCGTGAATCGTTGTAGACAAACTTCGTATTGGGGGTAGCCAGCGCGTACAGGGCCGATCCATCGGGCGCAAACTGCGGGGCCGAATAACTGGCCTCGCCAGCAGTCAATCGCCGTGGTTCCCCGCCACCGGCCGGCAAGACAAACAGCGACTGGTCAACATCCGCATGCGCAGCCTGGTCGCGCGCGGTCGTTGCGGCGAAGACTATGGCGCTGCCATCGGGTGACCAGGCTGCATCCAGTTGCTCGCCATCATTGTCGAGGTCGCCGCCAAAACCCCGGCCACGCGCGAGCTCAGTGCCTGCCAGCAGGTCGCGGACCTCGCCAGCGTCGAGCGACTGCAACATCAGGGTCGGACGCCTTTCATCGAGCCAGCGATCCCAATGCCGGATCGGAAAGCCATCGAATGCACGCGCGTTGTACTTGCGCGCCTTGCGTTCCTCAAGGCGTGCGCGGTTCTCTGCGTCGGTCTGCGCACCCGGAAATATCATGCTCGTGAAAAGAAGCGCCTGGCCGTCCGGCCGCCACCGGGGCCTGGCTGCGCCGGTGGAAATACCGGTGACCCGCTGCGCTTCGCCGCCACCCGCCACGTCAAGCACGTAGATCTGGGATTCCTCGTCAGCCTCCCGCCTGGTTGCGAATGCGATCCGTTTCGAATCCGGGCTCCAGGCCGCGTCGACCTCGGAACCCATGCTGGAGGTCAGTCGGCGAGGCGACGCACCGCCATCGGCGGGCACGAGCCAGAGGTCGCTCGATTCCTGGTCCTCCACATAGGATGGCTCCGCCACGGGCACCACGACCCAGCGCCCGTCAGGGCTCAGCACCGGCGCGCCGACGCGTTTCATGAGCCAGATGTCCTCGTGGGTGATCGGGTGGCGATCCGCGGCAAGTGCGGCGCTGCTCGCGCCGGCAGCGAGCAGCAGGGACATCAGGACGGTGTAGTGCTTCATTGTCTGCATCACGCCGGCCATTGCCGCGCCCGTACGCTTCGCAGCATCCAGGGCCGGTCCGGATCGAGCTGTTCCTTGAAGAGTTCGCCGCGGCCCTGCAATGGCGTCCAGTCGGTGTACGCGCCGACCATTGAGCCGAGATAGGGTCGCGCGACATCGAGGCATTCGCGGAAATCAAGTTCGTCCGCCTCGCGCAATCCTTCGCGCGGATGCCGGATCGCCCAGATCGTCGCGGCCAGTGCACCCGCGGCCACCTGCAGGCATGTCGCATTGGTGTAAGGCACATGCCGCCGCGCCTCGGCGATCGACAGTTGCGACCCGTACCAATATGCATTGCGGTCATGGCCGGCAAGCATCACCCCTAGTTCGTCCATGCCGGTGACGATCTCGGCGCTGATGATGCGTCGCGCAGGCTGCGGCTGCCAGCCGCGGCCTTCCAGTTCAAGCGCCGACAGCATCGCGTCGTCGCAGGGATGGTAGACGAACATGACGGTCGGCCGATATTCAAACCGGGATCCCTGGCGCAGGGAAAGATAGTCGGCGATCGAAAATACCTCGTCATGAGTCATCAACAGGCCCTGAAAGCCCCCCGACGAAGGCAGCCAGCTGCGCGCGAATGTCGCGCCACCGGGGCGGTGCAGGAAGACCGAACCGGAATTGCGGCGATGCCATTGCGAGCCGGCCGGTTTGTCAGATTCGGCAGTGCCGAGCGAGAGCTCGCTCGGCTGCATCAATTCATCTACAAATCCGTCGATTGACCAGGTATTGACGAATTCGTTTGGTCTCTTCGGCCGGTCCGTCGCTTGCGTGTCGCGTTCGGAGATCTGGATCAGCGAAACACCCAGGTCGCGCGCGAGCGTGGCCCAGTTTGCCGAATCTACGGGCTCGGCCGCTGTCCGCTTGAGCCCCGTCACGAGGTCCAGCAGGGCCTGCTTCACAAAATGCGAGACCAGGCCGGGATTGGCGCCATGATCCACGACCGCGGTCGGGGCGTCGGCGCCGATGCGCTTGCGCAGCTTCAGCATGTCCTCGCGCGTGACGAAATTCGTGCGCTCCCGCATCGTCAGCATCGGGTTGTCAAATACGCCGGGCCAGGGCTCGATCGACGTGTCCACATACAGCACGCCGTTTTCCGCGCACCACTTGACGAGATCGAGGCTGGAGACCTCCACCGAGAGATTCAGCAGCAGGTCTCCGGACCGCAGCCGGCGCTTGAGCTCGCGCTGATAAGTTGCCGGCTTGAGATGGCAGTGCACGAACCGCGCTTGATTCGCGGCCGCCATGCTCCGGCCGCGCTCGCTGGCTTCGAGCACTGTGAGGCCGTCCTCGGGCAGGGCGAGGTGGCGGCGCAGAAGGGGCAGTGCCGTCTGCCCGATGCTGCCGCAGCCGACCATCAACACGCGCCCGGCGAACTCCGTCGTTTCGATCCGGGTACTTGGCACCCCGGAACCCTAGCAAAGACGCGGCGGTTCTGCAGCCTGGAAAGTGGGCCGGCGGGCTGTGGAGGGGCTTGAGTGCAATGGATGCCGCGCGGGCATCAGCGCGCACTCGACCTCCCGGAACAGGGCGACGATATCGCGGCAGGATACGATCGCTGCACTCACCAGCGGGTGATTCGGGCATTCCCGATCGAGCCGGCAGACCAGGTCGACCAGCGGATTCACATCCGCACTAAGCCAGTCCAGGATCCGGGCTGCCTGAAGCGCGGAGCGGCTGGACAGATCTTTCAGCTCGTCCCGCAGGTCCCACACGATGCTGGAGTCCAGCGAATCCAGCAGCTCGCAGAGTTCTCGCATGCTGTGGTGGCCCTGTCCAGCCTGGTCGAGGCTGCGCAGTTCCGATCGCAACCACCCGGACTGGCTCAGCATCCGCTGCAACAGCCCTGAAATTCGCGCGGCGAGGGAATATTTCATTCGAGTCTCCAGGATGCCCATGCGTCGGTGCGATCAGCATGCGGGTGCAGGTGGCTCAGGGCGCGAGCCAGCCCGACGAGGCATAATCAGCGGCAAAGCTGGAGTGAACCCGATGAATGGTAGACATCTGCTGGCACTGTTGATCGTGACCGGTACGGCACTAGCGGCGGACCTGCCGCGAGGCACGTCACCGCCGGACGCAAGGGTGTACATCATCTCGCCGATGGACGGCGCCACGGTGACAAGCCCTGTCACCGTGCGATTCGGGCTTAGCGGCATGGGCATCGCGCCGGCCGGCATGGAAATGACTGGCACAGGCCATCACCACCTGCTGATCGACACCGAATTGCCGCCATTCGGCCAGCCGGTTCCTGCAGATGAGCATCACCTGCATTTCGGCAAGGGCCAGACCGAAGCCGTCGTGAATCTCGAGCCGGGACAGCACCGCCTGCAACTGCTGCTCGCCGATTACCTGCACCGGCCCCACCAACCACCGGTATTCTCGGAGCCGATTTCGATCACCGTGCAATGAAGTCAGCAGAGTCTCGTAGGCTTCCGTCCGCAATGAGACACCCCATACGCCTGTTCTGTCTGGTGGCCCTGCCGCTGCTGTGGTCCTGCGCGGGCGAGCCTGACTACGACCTCGTCGTGCGTGGCGGCACGATCTACGACGGGTCCGGGCAGCCGGGCTACGTCGGTGATGTGGCCGTGCGCGGTGACCGCATCGCCTATGTCGGGCCGCGTGCGCCGGGGAACGCCAGTCGCGAAATCGACGCCGGCGGCCGGGCCGTGACGCCCGGCTTCATCAACATGCTGAGCTGGTCGAATGAATCGCTGCTGGTGGATGGCCGCGGGCAGGGCGAGCTGCGCCAGGGCGTAACCCTCGAGGTAATGGGCGAGGGCGAATCAATGGGTCCGCTGACATCGGCCATGAAGGAAGACCTGATTGCGCAGCAGGGGGACCTCAAGTATCCGGTCGAGTGGACCACGCTGGGCGAATACCTCGAGTTGCTCGAAAAGAAGGGCGTGTCGCTCAATGTCGCATCACACGTGGGCGCAGCTACGGTGCGGATGAATCTGCTCGGCTCGGAAGATACGGATCCGACGCCTGCGCAACTCGAGGCCATGCGCGACATCGTCCGGCACGCGATGGAGGATGGTGCGCTGGGCGTCGGTTCATCGCTGATCTATGCTCCAGGATTCTTTGCGGAGACCGATGAACTTGTGGCGCTTGCAGAGACGGCGGGCCGCTGCGGCGGAATCTACGTGACCCACATGCGGAGCGAAGGCCGCCGACTGCTCGAGGCCATCGACGAGACAATCGAGATCGCACGGCGCTCCGGCACGCCTGCGGACATCTATCACTTGAAGGCTGCCGGCCGCGACAACTGGCCGAAGCTCGTTGAGGCAATCGCGCGCATCGAGGCCGCGCGAAATGCGGGCCTGCGGATCTCTGCTGAGATGTACGCCTACCCGGCGGCCAGCACGGGGCTCGACGCCGCGATGCCGCCGTGGGTACAGGCAGGTGGGAACGCAGCCTGGTTCGCGCGCCTGCGCGATCCCGCGACCAGGAAACGAGTCGCGGCGGAGATGCGCGCGAGAGATGCGGGCTGGGAAAATGTGATGCAGGCATCGGGCGGACCCGAGCAGGTGCTCATCGTCGTGCTCAGGAATCCGGCCTTGAAGCCGTTGATCGGCCGGACACTCGCCGAGATCGCGGCGGCGCGCGGCGTGAGCGCGGAAGACGCGGCGATCGACCTGGTGATCGAAGACGAAAGTCGCGTCGGTGCCATCTACTTCATGATGTCGGAAGACAATGTGCGCCGGCAGATCGTGCTGCCGTACATGACATTTGGTTCCGACGGAACGGCCGTTTCTGCCGAAGGCGTGTTCCTGAAGAGCAATCTGCATCCGCGCGGCTACGGAAATTTCGCGCGCGTGTTCGCGCGTTATGTGCGTGATGAGAAACTGCTGACGATCGAGGATGCGGTGCGCCGCATGACGGCGCAGGCGGCCGCGGTGCTCGGCCTGCGCGATCGCGGCCAACTCAGGACGGGCTACTACGCCGATATTGTCGTGCTCGATCCAGCGAGCATCCAGGATCACGCGACCTATGCGAAGCCGCATCAATACGCGACCGGTGTGTCGCATGTGATCGTCAATGGCATCGAAGCTCTCCGCGACGGTGAACCGACTGCGGCGCGGCCGGGACGCGTCGTTCGCGGCCGCGGCTGGACCGGCTGGGATGACGGTGGCTGCCGCTCGTCTCCCGCAGATTGGAAGTGGCCGCTGTGGGGTCCGCCGGACTGGATAGGCGCCGTAGATGCAGGCAACCGCGCGCTCGATACAAACTGAGATATATCTCCTAACTGATTGAAATAGAAAATAAATAATGCCACCTATCGAGTTCCTGTTTTTCGGTCTGACATTGCTCGGTGTTGCTGTCTTCCATCGGTACTCGCTTCCGATTGCGGCTTGCGGGCTTGCGGTGGTGATCGCTTATCAATGGTCCTTCACACAGTTTCCCGCCGGCGCCGGCTGGGCGGGCCTTGTCCTGCATGCCTCGCGTGAGTGGGTAATCCTGACCAACCTGCTGCTGCTGCTGGTGGGATTCGCGTTGGTGTCGCGGCACTTCGAAGACAGCGGCATTCCGGCCGAGCTGCCGCGCTACCTGCCCGACGACTGGACCGGCGCCTTCGCGCTGCTCGGGCTCGTGTTCGTCATGTCCGTGTTCCTGGACAACATCGCGGCAGCCTTGATCGGCGGTGCGATGGCGCACACGCTGTTCCGTGCGCGCGTGAGCATCGGCTACATAGCGGCCATTGTCGCCGCGTCAAATGCCGGTGGTTCGGGCAGCGTCATCGGGGACACGACCACGACGATGATGTGGATCAGCGGCGTCGCGCCCGGTGAAGTCGCACATGCCTATGTTGCGGCCGTGGCAGCCCTGTTCGTGTTCGGGATCGCGGAGTCGCGGCGCCAGCAAAGATTTTCCCCCATTATCAAGGACCCCGAGTCGTCGGTCCGCATCGACTGGGTCCGCGTCCTGGTCGTGGTCTGGGTGCTCACCTGTGCGGTTACGGTGAATGTGTTCGTCAATCTGAGGCTGCCGGATCTCGCAGAAGACTTTCCCTTCATCGGTGTCACCGTCGCAATCGCGCTGCTGCTGACGATTGGAATTCGCGCACCAGACTGGCGCGTGTTGCCCGGCGCGTTCAAGGGGTCGATGTTTCTCCTGTGCCTGGTGGCGTCGGCATCCTTGATGCCGGTCGCATCGCTGCCGCGCGCATCGTGGCAAACGGCGCTCGCGCTTGGATTCGTCTCGGCCGGATTCGACAATATTCCGCTGACGGCCATGGCCCTGAAGCAGGGCGGCTACGACTGGGGAGTACTTGCCTATGCCGTGGGCTTTGGCGGCTCGATGCTGTGGTTCGGATCCTCAGCGGGTGTCGCGATCAGCGCGATCTATCCCGAAGCCCGCTCGACCGGCAGATGGTTGCGTGAAGGCTGGCTGATCCCGGTCGCTTATGTCGCCGGGTTCGCGTTGCTGCTCGTGACGCTCGGCTGGAGGCCCGCTTCCTGAGTGCCAATGACAATGCGGCCGTCGCCGACGGTAGCCTGCAAATGCGTCGTGGCGAGTACTGCCCGCAATGCCTGGATCGGCGGCAGGCCGGCAATTGAGCCATGCACGACGATCTGGCTGGCGTCCGCCTCGATGCCGGCGTCTGCGTACTCGATTTCATGGCCCAGTTCGCGGCCAGCCCACGCCAGGAAATCCGCGAGCGAGCGCCCGTCAATATCGATGCCCGGTGTCGCTGCCGCGACCCAGTCCCAGGAATCGCCGAAGCGCGGTATCGCGTAGCGCTCAACAACCCCACCTGGTTCGATGGTAAGTTGCTCACCGGCCAATCCCCGCGCGGCCAGACCGGCGTCGTTACTCAATTCGATGTGACCTTCACGAACGCGCACGCGGACCCGTGCTCCGAGCAACCGGATTTCGTATTGAGTGCCCACATGGCGCACGGTCCCGGCGGGCGTCATTACTTTCAGGGCAGTCGAGTCCGCCGCCGTCGGGCCGGCATCGACGTACAAGGCGCCGCTCTCGATCGTCATGCTGTCGGCACTCGCAATCCTGATGCGTGTGTCACTGTCGAGGCGCGCAGACAAACCACCTGGCAGCGTCACCGCGACGAAACTGTCAGAACCAGTCATCAGGGTGTCCCCGACTGAGACTGTGTCGCCGTGGCCGACCACCCTCCAGTTGCCCAGCCAGCCCGATTTCGCGCGCAATTCCCCGGAGGCAAGTGCCACCGTCGCGACAGCTTCGCCGGGTCCGGCGACCAGCGGGCCGGCCAGCCAGGTGCCGATTGCGACCGCCACGAGTCCTGCCGCGAGCGCGAGGCTGGCACGCAGCTGCCGTCGAGTGATTTGCTCCGCGACGATGGCGTGCCACACGCCGAGCAGGTGCTCGCGCGCCTTGAGCCTGATGGCCTCCGGCGGCTGATCGCGGGGAGCCGTCGCCCGCAATACCAGCTCGATGTCGATTTCATTCATGGCATGAACTCAGGAACCCAGCCCCGCGGCAATGTCCGCGGCATCGGCGCCGAAAACCTTTTCCAGTGCCTCGCGAAATGCGACGCGCGCGCGGGCCAGCAGTGACTGTGCTGCGGTAGTCCCGATCCCGAGGCGTACGCCGATCTCCTCGACCGTGCGATCTTCAATGTACTTCCACTCCAATGCATCGCCGTAGTTCGACGGCAGCCGGTCGAGCACTGTTTGCACGAGCCGGCCGGTCTCCGCGCGGCCGTAATTCCTGGCAAGGTCGTAGCTTTCAGGTGCCTCAATCGCTTCTATCGCCGTGCGTAATTCCGGCTGATCGTCGATCAGCATGACATGACGGGAGTGCCGCCGATTCACGCGGATGTAATCCACGACCTCGTTCCGGCAGATGTGGCAGATCCACGTGAATAGCGAGGCTTCGCCGCGAAAACCGGAAATCTTGCGCATGGCCTTGGCTAATGTCGCCTGCACTACTTCACCCGCTGCTTCGACATCACCATTCAGCCGCGGCAGCGCGAACCGGTACACGCGCGCAAAATAGGATTCGAAAAAAGCATCGAACGCCCGTTCATCGCCCGCGAGCATCCGCTTGATCAGGTGTCTTTCGTCGGCCATCCACTGCGGATTCTACTACCTGTCGCCGGTCCGGCCCCCACGGGGGCGCCAGCAACGCCTTCCAGAGCGCGAGCAGAATGAACCAGGCGATCGCGGCACTCGCCAGGTCGTGCGACAGGAAATGTGCGCCGCGGGACTGCTGGCCAATGGAGAAGATGGTTCCCAGCAGAATGGCGCCGGCCAGCGCCCAGCGCGCCATGCGCGGCCTCGGCCCGAGCGAAAGGAAATAGAATGCCATCAGCGCGAAGCCCGAGGATGAATGCGATCCGGGGTAACAGGCAGTTCGCGGCAGGTCATCCGGGCGATCGGCCAGCAGGCCGACATAGGGCCGGTCACCACCGTATTGATCGAGGTTCCGCGGACAGTCGACATTGGTGACCAGCTGCAGCGCTCCGACCACGCCGGGCACCAGGATCAAGGCGAGTACGAGATAGCTGGCGTCCCGCCGCCAACGGCGCAGGCGCGGCAGCCAGAAACCGGAAACCAGCGTCAACAGGGCCGCAAGTCCGATCAGGCGCACGAACCAGCCGCCGCCCGTGTGTATCAGGTCCACCGCCCACCAGGTGTGAGCACCGATCCAGTCATTTGCGGTCCGGCTGAAGAAGACTGAATCTGCAATTCGCAGATCCAGGTGCCAATACATGACGGTCGCGAACAGCACCAGAAAAAAAACAGCCGGCCACTGCGCATGGCGGCGCCAGAACAGGCGGCTTGCTTGAAGGTCGCGGTCTTCGTTGCTCATATTCATGTCAGAAGGTGCGTTTGGTCCTCACGAGGAACTGCACTTCGCTGATCGTGCTGTCGCCATCGAGCGGAAACGCGATGTCCAGGTGCAGGACATTGCCCAGCGCCGAACGGGAATTTCCGAGGCGCAGGCCAAATCCGATGTCCTTCAGCAACCCTTGCGATTCGGTCGGGCCGAATGCCGAATTTCCCCAGGTACGTCCCATGTCGAAGAACACGGCGCCGCCGATGTCGGCAATCTTCCAGAGCGATCGCTTGGTGTATATTCGCTGCTCGACCGTCAGGAGCGCCCGGCCGTCGCCGGTCTGGTAGCGCAGCGGATAGCCGCGAAGCCCGTCCTCGCCGCCGAGCACCAATTCGTGATCAGCGTCGAGGTTGTGGCCCACTTGACCGGTCAGCGACGTGAAGAACGTGCTGCGCGGGCTGGTCTGCCGGTAAAAGCGAAGCTCGCCTGACAACAGCGCATCTTGTGCCGAACCGCTCTCGACGCGGCTCTGCAAGGCGCCCGTGAGGAACAGGGAGCGGCCGCCACGAAGGCGAAACCCGTGGCTGGCCTCGGCACGCAGAATCGCGGCATCGCGATCAGATCCATAGGCCGTCGAAGCCCAGCCGAGTTCGAGGGCGTAACGCGTGCCGAACTGGAGATCCTCGGTGCGTGCGATCAGATTGAGATTGCGCGTCGTCTGGAAATCGTCCTGGATAGCTTCGATCCGGAGATATGGATAGGTGAGCTTGCGATCAGCAGGAAGCGCAGGCGGCGCAGTGGAACCGGGTTCCTCGGCATATTGCGCCTGATCGTACCGCAACCCGGCGATGCTGCGGCGCGTCCAGCCATCCTG